>SXGT01242005.1_pt1 | contig 18161 bp, 13 predicted proteins | sample 3176221 | NCBI WGS metagenome assembly SXGT01 (sample SAMN11356862, study PRJNA531348) | freshwater metagenome | isolation source: freshwater sample F1-120 | place: China: Fuxian Lake, Yuxi | collected 2017-12-25
CCAGCCGGATTGCGGTCATCGCCGCCTCGGTGCCGGAACTGACGAAACGCACCCGCTCCATGGAAGGCACCAGCTTGCACACCAGCTCGGCAATCTCGATCTCCGCTTCAGTGGGCATGCCGTAGGAGAGGCCGTTGACAGCTGCCTCCTGCACCGCCTTGACCACGGCGGGATGGGCATGGCCGAGAATCAACGGCCCCCACGAGCCAACGTAGTCGATATAGCGCTTGCCGGTGACATCCCACACGTAGGCTCCCGCCCCTCGTGTGATGCAGCGCGGCGTGCCGCCGACGGAGCGAAAGGCGCGCACGGGGGAATTGACACCGCCGGGAACAATTGTCTGGGCGCGTGCAAACAGGGTTTCGTTGGTCTTCGGTGTGGTCATGGGGCTCGGATCGGAAAAAAGGAAGAAAGTTGCTGGGCGCGCAACCGCACATCGGGCGCGGAGAATAAATCGGAAATGACGGCGATGGCATCGGCGCCGGCCGCCACTACGGCGACTGCATTGTCCAACGTGATGCCACCGATTGCGACCATCGGCATACCCAAGGCGCGAGCCTGGGCGAAGAGTGCCAGTTCGGCCCGCACGGCCCCCGGCTTGGTGGAAGAGACGAACATGCTGCCGAAGGCGACATGGTCAGCGCCTTGTGCCGCTGCACTGCGGGCAAGTTCGATCTGGTTGTAGCAGGAGGCGCCCAGCCATTTGCCGGGCCCGAGTTTCTTGCGCGCAGCGGCAAGGTCACAATCGGTCTTGCCCAGGTGCACGCCGTCGGCATCGACTTCCAGTGCAAGTGCCACGTCGTCATTGATGACGAACGTGGCGCCAAGGTGTCCGCATAGCGCGGAAAGGCCGAGCGCATGCTCCAGTCGGCGTGCGCCGCTGGATTGCTTGTTGCGGTACTGCACGATACGCGCGCCACCTTCTATCGCTGCTCGCACCAGCGGCAACAAGGTGCCAGTGTCGTCAATTTCCGGTGTGATCGCGTACAGCCCGGCAATGCGCTTGTGCGGGACGGGCATTACTCCTCCTCACCGGCCTTGAGGCGGGCCCAGAAAAAGCGGTCCGGGATGTATTGGCCCATGCCGGGCCGAAAGCCGTGCTTGAGCGCGTTCCAGGTGTATTCCTGCGCCTCGCGCACGGCATCGGGCACGTCCTGGCCATTGGCGACGAGAGCCGCGATGGCCGAGGCAAGGGTGCAGCCGGAGCCGTGATAGCTGCCGGGCAGGCGCGTCCATGCGTCGCTGCGCACCAGGCCGACGGTGCCGGCCGAATCGGCATCTTCACCGTCCGCACCGGGCACCGGCCCGTAGAGATTGTTGACCACCTGCGAGGTATTTTCGTGCGTGCCCGTGATCAGCACAAATTCACTGCCCAGTTGCAGCAAACGTTCGGCGCAGGCTTCCAGTTCCGGTGCTTCATCATCGGTATCGGGTGCGACCAGGCGGCGTGCTTCGGTGCTGTTGGGTGTGAGGATCGTGGTTTGCGGCAGCAGCAGTTCACGCATCACGGTGATCAATTCCTGGCCGGCCAGTTCATCGCCGTTGCCGGCCGCCAGAACGGGGTCGAGGATCAGCGGAATGTCCGGGTAGTCGGAGACGATTTCGGCAATCGTGGCGGCATTTTCGGGGCTGCCGATGAGGCCGATCTTGAACGCATCGACGCGCATGTCTTCGAGTACTTGCCTAGCCTGGTCTTCCACCCACGCCGCATCGACCGGATCGACCGCGGAGACACGCTCCGAATCCTGCACGGTAATGGCGGTGACGACGGTCAACCCGTGACAGCCCAGGCTGGCCAGCGTCAACAGATCAGCCTGCAAACCAGCGCCCCCGGTGGGGTCGGAGCCGGCAAACACCAGCACGATGGAAGGGGACGCGATGGCGCCAGGAGGGCCTGAGGTCATGAATGCATTCAGAAGGGCAGAGGGGCGGGCGCGTGGCCGGGATGGCCGCTGCCGGAAAGGAGAGGATCAGAAACGGCGCGGCGGGATACGGCCGCAAGTGGGGCGAAAATAGGGGACCAAAACGGATGCTATGATGTGCATTCTATCGAAAATTGGTGTTTTTCAGAGCGGAAACCGAAAAAATATGGATAACGGCTATAAAACCTGGATGTGCCTGATTTGCGGCTGGGTCTACGACGAGGAGCAGGGTTCTCCCGATGAAGGCTTGGCACCCGGTACGCGCTGGCAGGATGTACCGATCAACTGGACGTGCCCGGACTGTGGTGCGCGCAAGGAAGATTTTGAGTTGACCGAGATATGACGTTTTCATATCGCGGCGTATAATTTGTCCAAACAAGAATCAGAACTGCGGTAACGTCGGCCCCGCTCGATGAGGTGGGTGAGCCGACGGGAAGATTCGGAGACGATGGGGATGGCGGACGGAGCGAATCTGGCAGGGGTCAAGGTCATGGTGATCGATGATTCGAACACCATTCGGCGCAGCGCCGAGATTTTTCTGGTGCAGGCCGGTTGCCAGGTCATCCTGGCCGAGGACGGGTTTGATGCCCTTTCCAAGATTGCCGACCACGCGCCCGACGTTGTGTTCTGCGACATCATGATGCCGCGTCTCGATGGTTACCAGACCTGTGCTCTGATCAAGAAGAACGCGCGCTTCTCCGGCACCCCGGTGATCATGCTGTCCTCCAAGGATGGGCTGTTTGACCGGGCGCGCGGCCGCATGGTCGGTTCGGATGAGTACCTCACCAAACCGTTTACCAAAGACAGCTTGCTCAAGACCGTCGGTGCACACGCAGTGCCGAAGTGAGCGCCACGAGTTGAGCCAACGCCTTTCACCAATTTGATCCGTACGACAGGAACGAATCATGCCAATCAAGAAAGTCATGGTGGTCGATGACTCCCCCACTGAGCGTTTTTTTCTTCAGGACCTGCTGACCAAGAAGGGCTACACGGTGGTGACGGCCGAGAACGGTGAAGAGGGTGTCACCAAGGCCGCCAAGGAATTGCCCGACCTGATCCTGATGGATGTGGTGATGCCCGGCCTCAATGGTTTCCAGGCCACGCGCCAAATTTCGAAAGCAGCCGAGACGGCGCATATTCCGATTTTCATGTGCACCACCAAGGATCAGGAAACCGACAAGGTGTGGGGTGAGCGCCAGGGCGCCAAGGCTTATCTGGTCAAGCCGGTCAATCCGGATGAGCTGTTTTCGAAAATTGCTGCGCTCGGCTGAGTCGTCCTCGCGCTGAACGCTAGCCCGCCATGGCAACCAAGATCAGCTTAAGGCAATTCCAGCAGGATCTCTCGCAGCGCATCTCCGCGGCGCGGACCGAAGGCGGCAGTGCGTCAAGGCTGGGTGTGCAGTGTGGTGCGCGCTTCTGGTTGATCGGGCTGGAGGATGCGGGCGAAATTCTGCCGGTGCCGGACATGTTGCCGGTGCCCTTGACCAAGCCGTGGTTCCTGGGGGTTGCCAATATTCGCGGCAGTCTCTTCAGTGTGGTGGATTTCTCCGCATTTTCGGGCGGTGAGCCGACCGCCCGGAGTACGGATAACCGCCTGGTGCTCGCTGGCGGCCGCCTGGGCATCAATGCGGCGCTGTTGGTGGGGCGCATGCATGGATTGCGCAACCCTTCCGGTGAGGCCGAAGCGGTAGAAGCGGATGCGCCGGCGTGGGCGGGGAAACGCTGGAAAGAGGCGGCAGGCGCGTCGCGGGGCGAGGAACGGATGTGGCAGGAGTTGCAGTTTGAGCGGCTGGTGGAAGATTCGCAGTTTTTGAATGTAGGGAATTAGCGCACCGCGCGTGCGTCGGAGGAATCATGGCTTTGAATCTCAAGTTACCGTTCGGGAAAAAGTCTTCGCAAGCCAAGGAGGCCGGTGCAGCAGCACCCACGACGACGATGGGCGCTTCTGCGGGCGGTGCGGGTGGCGGCACGGGCGTGCCGGTCATCGGCAAGCTCCCGCTGGCGCAACAATACGCGGCACTGGTCACGCTGTTGATGGCGTTGATCCTGATCCTTGGCGCCATCATCGCCATCGACATCAACCAGGCCAACCAGCTGACGGCGGGCGTGTCGGTTACCGGTGACACGCTGATGCACTCCCAGCGCCTTGCCAAGGCGGTACCCAATGCGCTGCAGGGTAACGCGGTCGGCTTCAAGCAGTTGCAGGAAAGCCGCGACAAGATTGTGCTCAACCTGCAAGCGCTTGCCGGCGAAGGGGACAACAAGATTTCCACGCCCGGCGCGGTGCTGCCGGTACTCGACAAGGTGAAGGAAGAGTGGACGCGTACCGAAGCCAATGCGTTGGTGGTGCTGCAGCAACAACGCAATGTCACACTGCTGGCGCAGTCGATCCGCGCGATCAACGTGAACAATCCGCAGCTGCTTGAGTTGGCGGAACAAATCTCTGCCCTGAAGTTGCAAGGTGGCGCAGGTGCGCGCGAGCTCTCGGCTTCCGGCCAGCTGGTGATGCTGACGCAGCGCATGGCGAAGAACGCCAATGCGCTGATGGCCGGCGATACCATCGACCCCGAGGTGGCGTTTCTTCTGGGCAAGGACACCAATACCTTCCGGGACATCCTCAACGGCCTGACCAAAGGCAGCGAGACGATGCGTCTGTCGGCGGCATCGGAAGGCGAGACCAAGGAGAGCCTGGCCGAGGCCGAAAAAGCGTTCGCGGGCTACCAGGCCGCAGTGGCCGGTATCCTGGGCAACATGCAGCGGCTGGTAAGCGCCAAACAGTCGGCGCAGGCCGTGTTCGATGACAACGAGAAGCTCAAGGACTCGCTGGCTGACTTGGGCGCTGCGTACCAGGCGCAACTGGACGGGCGCAGTTTCAACTTTGGCGCCATGATCCTGCTCGGCCTCTTGGCAGCAGGGGTGATTTACCTGCTGCTGATGGTGTATCGGGCGGACCAGCGCACGCGCGAGCAGGAAGCCGATCGCCGGCGGGAGGCTGCGCAACGTCAGGAAGAAGCGGCGAAGGACCTGAACAACGCCAACCAGGCGGCCATTTTGCGACTGATGAACGAGCTTGCCGAGGTGGCCGATGGCGACCTTACGGTGCAGGCGACGGTGACCGAAGACATCACCGGCGCGATTGCCGACTCGGTGAACTTCACGATTGAAGAGTTGCGCAACGTGGTGTTGCGCATCAACCAGGCGACGGCACAGGTGTCCACCGCATCGGAAAGTGCCCAGCAAACGTCGGCGCAACTGCTGGCCGCGCAGGAGCAGCAGTCCACCGAGATTCGCCAGACTGGTGAATCGGTCCTCAAAATGGCCGGTGACATTGGCCAGGTTTCGCAAGGCGCCAAGCAGTCTGCCGACGTGGCGCGCCAATCCCTGATGGCAGCAGAAAAGGGCATGGCGGCGGTGCAGAATTCGATTTCCGGCATGAACGAAATCCGCGAGCAGATCCAGGAAACGTCCAAGCGCATCAAGCGGCTGGGCGAATCTTCACAAGAGATCGGCGAGATCGTCGAACTGATCTCGGACATTACCGAACAAACCAACGTGCTGGCGCTCAACGCGGCGATCCAGGCAGCCTCAGCCGGGGAAGCGGGAAGAGGCTTCACGGTGGTGGCCGAGGAGGTGCAACGGCTGGCGGAACGTTCGGCCGAAGCGACCAAGCAGATCGGTGCGATCGTAAAGACAATTCAAACCGATACCCAGGATGCAGTATCGGCGATGGAAAAATCGACCCAGGGTGTGGTCGAAGGAGCCAAGCTTTCCGACGCTGCCGGACAGGCACTGTCAGAGATCGGTGACGTGTCGCGCCAACTCTCAGGCCTGATTGACAACATTTCGACGACGACCTCCACGCAGGCGCAATCGGCCGGTTCGGTGGCGAAGAACATTGAAGGCATCCTGAAAATCAACGAACAGACGGCGGCAGGTACCAAGCAGACGGCAGAGTCGGTGCGACAACTGGCGGCACTGGCGCAAGAACTGAAGCAATCAGTGGCCGGCTTCAAGGTCGCCTGATTCTTAAGGCCTGGAAACCGCACAGGAACGATTGAGGGAAAGCCGCATGGGTGCTGCCGCAGAATTCGACATAGGGCCGCTGACCTGGGTCAAGGGGGAGATCGAGCAAGCGCTGGCGAAGGCCGGGGAGGCGCTTGACGCCCAATTGGCCGAGGCGGGTGGATCGACGCACCTGAAGATGTGCCGTACCCATCTGCATCAGGCTCATGGCGCCCTGGAGATCGTCGGGCTGGATGGCTTGACGCACCTCACCGAGAACAGTGAAGCCTTGCTGCTGCGCCTGGAAGCGGGCGAAGTGGTGTTTGACCAAGCCGTTGCCGCCGCTCTCAAGGAAGCCTTTGTTGCCCTGACAGAGTATCTCAACGAGCTGGTTGAAGGTGCACCACACCAGCCGGTGCGCCTGTTCCCGGCCTACCGGCGGGTGATGCAGGTGAGCGGTGCAGAGCGCATTGCCGAATCGGATTTGTTCTTCCCCGATCTTTCTGTGCGTCCGCCGAAACGTGAGGTCACGGATCTGCCGGCGGACATGAAGGAGCACGTGCTGTCGCAGCGCCGCCGCTTTCAGGGCGGGTTGCTGCGCTGGCTGCGCAATCACGGGGATTCGGCCGCCCTGAAAGACATGCTTGAGTCGGTGCGGGCGATCGAGCGCACCCAGGCACTGCCGCAACATCGCGCGTTCTGGTGGATCACCATCGGATTTACCGAGACGCTGCAGGACGCCGGTGACGCGGCGCCACTTGAGGCCAAGCGCCTGTGCGCGCGGATCGATTTGCAGATGAAGCGGCTGATGGAAGGCTCGCAGAACGTCGCCGAGCGGCTGATGCGCGATGCGCTCTATTTCGTCGCCAAGAGCCGGGCCGACACGGGGTCGGTCAAGGAATTGCGCAAGTTCTACCAACTGGAAGGCTCAGTCCCCGAAAAGATTCAGGACAAGACGCAGGCTGATCCGCATGAGATCCACCTGCGTACGATTCGCGAAATTCTGGCCGGCGCAAAAGACAAGTGGAACAAGTTCTCTGCCGGACAAGCCCACGAGCTTTCGGGCTTTCGCGACCAGGCGTCCTTGCTGAAGGAAAAGACTGCGGCCCTGGGGCATCCTGAGTTTGCGCGCCTGGCCAATGCCATTTCGACCGTCACAGTCTGGATTTCTGAAAATCCCGGCAGTGTGACCGAATCGATTGCGCTCGAAACGGCGACGGCGTTGTTGCTGGCCGAAAACGCGGCAGACAATTTTTTCCGGCTCAATGCGGAGTTCACCGCGCAAGTTGAGGCGATGGGTGTCCGGCTGAAGGCCAGCTTGGCGGGACAGGCATCCGATGTTGCCGATGTTCCGCTGCTGGACGAGATGACGCGCAAGGCGCAAGAGCGCCTGTTGATGGCCCAGGTCGTCAGCGAAATCAAGAGCAACCTGGGCGGCATCGAAACCACGCTCGATGGATTTTTCCGTGATGCTGAGAAGCGTACCGAGCTGCCCGCGCTGGACACGCAGATTCGCCAGGTGTTGGGCGCGCTGACGATCCTGGGATCCGACAAGGCCGTTGCTGCACTGGCTGCCTGCCAGACCGACATTGCGCGGTTTGCGCAGGCAGACTACGCGTCGGCGGCGGAGGATTTCGAGAAGGTTGCGCAGGTCATGAGTGCCCTGGGTTTTTATGTCGAGGCCTTGCAACACGGCGCCCCGGACTTTGACCAGATCATGCATCCGGCGGCGCCTGGAGGTAGAGGCAGCGCCGGGGGGGCTGAGGATGATGGATCCGGCGCCGGGTCCACGAGCGGAATGGAGGATGGAGCAGACGCTCTGGCAAAAAAGTCCGCTGAACCGCGCGAAGCTCCAACGCAGACGGTAGAAGCGGAACTGGAGCAAGAAAAGAGGGACGCGCGGGCCATCTTTGATGCGTGGCGGCTGCTACCGCAGGATGCGATGCTGTCGGCCGAATTGAAGGCCAGCCTGGAAGCCGTTAAGAGCGACGCTGACCTGGTCGACGATCCGGCACTGCGTAAACTGGCTGTGCAAGCTCTTGGCAGTTTGGGCCGCAGCGACGATGCAGCTGCGCTGGTCGATCTGGACAAGGTGATGGCGAAGATCGCTCCGCCTGGCGCCAAACCCGCGATGGCTCCGGCTGTTGCAACCCCGGAACCGGTTGCCGCCTTGGTTGTGGAGGAAGCCCCGCCGCTCCCCGAGGAAGCGGTGGATGCCGAGCTGTTGGCCATCTTCCTTGAAGAAGCCGAAGAGGTGCTACAGACCATCTCGGAGCACGTGGCAAAGGTGCGCGTGGATCCGGGGCACAAGGAGACCCTAACCACCATCCGGCGCGGCTTCCACACTCTCAAGGGGAGCGGGCGCATGGTTGGCCTGATGCGATTCGGCGAAGCGGCATGGAGTATCGAGCAGACCATGAATCAATGGCTGCAGGAAGCCAAACCGGTCAACGCAACGCTGCTTGATCTAATCGACACGGCCCAGGCGCTGTTCGTGCGTTGGGTGAGCGAGTTGGTCTCCGAGGGCTCCTCCAGCCTGGATGGGCGCGCCCTGATTGCAGCCGCGCAGCAAGTGCAGGCCGGTGCCGCACCTGTGCTCGCGGCAGCCTCTACAGCGGTAGCTTCCCCAGCGGCGGTTGTCGCCCAGCCGGTTGCCCTAACGGAGCCGCCAGTTGCGCAAGTGCCGGCAGCACCTGTGATCGAGGAGCCGCCGCAACCGGTGACTCTATTGATCGAGGAAGCTGCGCCCGCCGCGTCAGCCGCAGCTTTACCCGCAGAAACGCCGACACCAGTGCCGGCAGCGCCGTTTGACAAGACCATCGTGATCGGCGACATCCGTGTCAGCCCCGTCTTGTACAACATTTTTGTCGACGAGGCAGGTTCTCACCTCGCCACCATGCGGTGGGAACTTGCCGCGCTTGCCGAAGAGCCCCAACCCCCGCGCGACGAATTCGTGCGTGCTGCACACACGCTCGCCGGCATTGCCGGTACCGTTAATTTTTCGAAGCTGAACCAGCTTGGCCGTGCGTTTGAATTGATGCTGGTCTCAGCCAAGGGCACAAGTCTTCCTTTGACTGAGGCGGATGCGACACTCTCAATGCGGAGCGTCGAAGCCATGGAGGCGATGGTGGCAGCGGTGCGCGAGCTGCGTGAGCCGCCCCTGCACCCTGAACTGCAAAAGTTGCTGGAAGCACGGCGAGCCGAGTTGTCGAGCGCTGCGGAAGAGGCTCCGGAGCCGATGCTGGCAAGCTTCGAGTTGCCGGTGGTCGCGTCTATCGAGGCCATTCCTACTGCATCCGCACTTTCTTCCGATGAGGCTCGGGCAGCGGCGGAATCTGCTGGTGCCCCGGAGGCCGTTGCGGACGGGCTGCAGATCGATTTTGGAGCGCTCGCCGATAGAGTGCGAGACCAAGCCGAACCAGCGCCCGTGCAGGCACCGTCCAGTGATTTCACGCTCGACATCGGATCACTGGCGGCCGCACCCCTTGAAATGCCGGTACCGGAGGCCAAGGAGGAGCCCGTCGATCCGGATGATTCCTTCAACATCGAGCGTCTGGCTTTGCCTCCTGCCGAGGCGGCTCCCGCACCCGTTCTCGACGAAGCGCCAGCTCCGCTGGCTTTTATCGATGCCGTTGCGCCGGCGACGTCGGCTCCGATCGCGGCAGCAATCCCGGATCCGGTGCTCGGAGACCGCACGATTCTCGCTGCTGCAACCGGCGCGCTGGCAACCGCAGCCTTTGAGCAGCTCGCGCGTCGCGACGCTGATCCCGTTGCGGCATCGGCGGAGGCCCAGAAGCCGGCCAACGTGCCCCTCTCCGACGAGGAGCTGCAGGCACGTGGCTTTGATACCAGCGAGCGCCGCCAGGAGCGCCTGGACGACGACATTGATGAGCAGCTCCTGCCGATTTTCATGGAGGAGGCAAACGAGCTGATGCCGCGCATTGGCGAAGAGCTTCGCGCGTGGGCCGAAGGTGGCGATGCCAAGGCGCTGCAGCGTTCCCTGCACACCCTCAAAGGTTCGGCGCGGATGGCCGGGGCGATGGCATTGGGCCAGCTGACGCACAGCATGGAAACGCGGGTCGAGAACGCCCTCGGACTGCCGCAGATCCCGCCGGCGATTTTTGAAGGCCTGTTCTCGTCCTACGACCGCACCACCATGCTTATGGAGCGGTTACGCAACTACGACCCGGCCGACAAGGCAGGCATGGCGAAAGTCAGCCGGGAGGCCATTTCGGAAGACGATGCTTCCAAGCTCGTCAGCGCGTTCGACGCTGCTGCGCCGATGGCTGAGGCAGGGCCCGCGCAGGTACAAGCGGCGACCGCTTCGGGCAAAGCCGCGGAAGATGCCAAAGCGATGCTGCGTGTGCGTGCAGACGTGATTGATCGTCTGGTCAACGAGGCTGGTGAAGTGGCGATCGCCCGTACCCGGATCGAAGGTGAGATGCGCGCCGTCAAGGTCAGCCTCAAAGATCTGACAGACAACCTGATCAAGCTGCGCGCCCAATTGCGCGAGGTGGAAATTGCGGCCGAGACGCAAATGCAATCCCGCAGGCGGGAAGTGGAGGAAAAGCACGACGCATTTGATCCGCTCGAATTCGACCGTTTTTCGCGCCTGCAGGAAATCACCCGCTCAATGGCCGAGTCGGTCAACGACGTGGCGACCGTTCAACAGAACCTACTGCGCAATCTTGATGAAGCTGATGCAGCGCTGATTGCGCAGAGCCGGCTATCGCGCGACCTGCAGAACGATCTGATGCGGGTACGGATGGTGCCGTTCAACAATGTTGCCGAGCGACTATATCGGGTGGTGCGCCAGACAGCCAAGGAACTGGGCAAGCGCGCCAATCTGGATATCAAGGGCACTCAGACCGAGATTGACCGTTCTGTGCTGGAGCGGATGACCGGGCCGTTTGAGCATTTGTTGCGTAACGCGATTGCGCACGGCCTGGAGGCCCCCCAGGCGCGCGCTGCGGCTGGCAAGGAAGAGATCGGCCAGATCGGGCTTTCGGCTCGGCAGGAAGGCAATGAATTCGTACTGGTGTTCGAGGATGATGGCCAAGGCTTGAACGTTGCGCGGATTCGCGCCAAGGCAGTCGCCAATGGACTGATGCAGGAAGGCGATGCCCTGTTGGATCAGCAGGTTGCCGAGTTCATCTTTGCGGCCGGATTTTCGACTGCTGCCGAGGTTAGCGAAGTGTCGGGGCGTGGCGTCGGTATGGACGTGGTCAGGGCAGAGGTGACGGCGTTGGGCGGACGCGTGGAAGTGGACTTTACGCCAGGCAAAGGCTCACGCTTTACGATCTATCTGCCGCTGACACTGGCTGTCACCCAGGTGGTGTTGATTAGAGCGGCATCGCGGACGTTTGCCGTGCCTGCCGCGATGGTTGAGCAAGTCCGGCAAATCAAGGCCGACGAACTTGAACGCAGTTATGCTGCCGGGCAGGTCGATTGGCTGGGGCGCTCCTACCCGCTCAACTACCTGCCGCGCCTGCTGGGTGATGAGGGACAGGCGGCCGAGTTGCAACGCTTCACGCCGATCCTGCTGTTGCGCTCCGGTACCCAGCGCGCAGCCATCCATGTCGACGAAATGCTGGGTAACCAGGAGGCGGTGGTCAAGAACATCGGGCCGCAGCTGGCGCGCGTTTCCGGCATTGCTGGGGCAACGGTGCTCGGTAGTGGCCAGATCATCCTGATCTTGAATCCGGTCTCGCTTTCGCTGATGACAGCCACTGCTGCTGCCGTGGTGCCCGCATCTGTGGCGCCGATTATTGCTGCCCCGATGCCGGTATCTACGCGACCGACAGTCATGGTGGTGGATGACTCGCTGACCGTGCGCAAAATCACCTCGCGCTTGCTGGCGCGGGAGGACTATCAGGTGCTGACCGCGAAGGATGGCATCGACGCGCTCGAACAGTTGGCGGAGTTACGGCCCGACGTCATGCTGGTCGACGTTGAAATGCCGCGCATGGACGGTTTCGACCTCACGCGCAATGTGCGCGGCCATGACAAGCTCAAGCGCATCCCGATCATCATGATCACCTCACGCACGGCGGACAAGCACCGCAATTACGCGATGGAGGTCGGTGTCAACGTATTCCTGGGAAAGCCGTACCAGGAGGAAGAGTTGCTGGAGCACATTGCGTATCTGGTAAGGAATCGCTCTGACGTCACCGTGACGGCCTGAATCAACGGAAATGCCGTTGATCGAGGCGGGTGAAACCCTGAGAACTGATGCAGGATGGATGCCTCCTGGCAAGTGTGGTCGAGGGCATGATCAATCGCGCCGGGACAACCGGAAGGCGCCGACAACCCAGGCGCCTGCTCGCGCCCATTCCGTGAACGCCGCATGCCCGCCAAGATCGTCATAGACAATTCGCACCGCATCCTTGAATTGCGAAGTAAGCCGATTTGGTGTGCCGCGCTGTCTACCGCCTGTTTTCTGCCCGTGTGCCATATTCGTTACTCGCGCATTGTCTATTTGCGTCCATTATAGATAGGCCGCGATGTTAGTCGCCAAATGTATCCGTTAAGCAATTGCGCGCGCGCTCTAGCGCGCCACCTTGGTCCACAGGGCGTGTTCTGCCGCCATTCGCAGGCCAGCTTCGCTGGCGCCAACCTCAAGCGGCTCGGCTCCGGCGGCACGTACGCGATCCACGAAGGCCGGATCCCTGACGGTCGCCAAGGTTGCATCCCCCAGACGCTGAAGCACCGGCGCGGGTGTGCCCTTGGGCACCAGCAAGCTCAGCCAACCCGTGGTGACCAGGTCCGGGAAGCCCTGCTCGACGAAGGTGGGCACGTCCGGAAACGAGCTGATCCGCCGGGAGGAGGTGATGCCTACCGGGCGCAGGCGGCCGTCCTTCACCATTGCCGAAACTGCCGAGATGCCTGCGAATACGGCTGGCACTTCACCGCTGAGGACAGCGGTGATCGCCTGGGCACCCCCTTGGTACGGGATGCCGAGCACCGGAACACCCATGGCTTGGGAAATGAGTTTCAGTTGAGGTTCGAACTGGGCGTGCGAAATGGTCAGCTCGCGGTTTGCCTTCGCCGTCAGCAAGTCTCGCGCGCGATGCACGGGCGAGTCCGCCTTGACCGCCAGTACATACGGAACTTCGGTGATCAGGCCAACCGTCGCGAATCCCTGCACCGGATCGAACGGTGGCTTCGGCCCGAAAATCGCATTGATGATCAACTGGTTGGAGCCGATCATCATCGTGTAGCCGTTTGGTTCCGAGGTGGCGAGTGCCTGGCCGCCAATGTTGGAGGCGGCGCCGGGGCGGTTCTCGACCGCGACCTGTTGACCCAGGCGTCGCGACAGATGCTCGGCGAACGGCCGCGCGATCTGGTCGGTACCACCGCCCGGCGCGTAAGGGACGATCAGCTTGAGGGGCCGCGACGGAAATGGTGGGTCGTTCGCAATCGCGGCGCTACTGCAAACCGCTGCCAGGGCAAGGGCGCAGCCGACTTGCGCAACAACTTTAAACAACTGGTTCACCGTTCTCATTTTCACGTTCCTTGGCCATGTGGTTTTTGTGTTCCGGGCCGGGCCTGCTCGCGCGCCCCGGCCGCGGCGACTCCTGTGCGCAGCAGTTGCTCGATGCGCTCGTCATCGACATCGGCCAGTTCTCGCAGTACCTCGCGGGTGTCTTGACCCACCTCGGGGCCGGTACTGCGCACGGCGCCCGGGGTACGCGACAACTTGGCCACCAGCCCCGTCATTGCGATCTCACCGAGCAACGGATGCAGGTGCCGAACGATCGCCCCTCGGTCGTGGAAGTGCGGGTCAGCGAAGGCGTCGGCAACGGAGTAGCTGAGTGAACTCGGCACCGAAGCCTCGTCAAGTACGCGGATGACTTCGGCGCTGTCGAGCGAGGCGGTCCAGCGGGTGACCTCATCGTCGAGAATCGCGCGGTGTGCCACGCGATCGCGGACTGATCGATACCGGGGATCGCTAGCCATGTCGGGACGCTTCATCGCCTCGCAAAGGCGAGTGAAGATCGGATTGTTATTGGCCGCAATCAGTACATGGGTGCTGTCGCGCGTCGGATAGATGTTGTTCGGCGCCAAGCCCGGGGCGCCGGTGCCGTCGCGATTGGCGATGACACCTAGCCGGTCATAAGCCGGCACATCGGGTTCGAGCATGCTGAAAGCTGCCTCGAACAGCGACACATCGATCACCTGACCCTTGCCCGAATGCTCCCGTTCGAGCAGGGCCATTGCCGCACCGTAAGCAGCATGGATCGCGGCCAGGTAGTCGGTGAGCGCAACCGCCATGCGTGCCGGAACCTGGTCAGGCTCACCTGTGAGGTGGCGCAGGCCGCCGTAGGCCTCGCAGATGGTGCCGTATCCGGGCTTGTAGCTGTTGGGCCCGGTCTGCCCGTAGCCGCTGATGCGCACCAGCACCACCCCGGAATTGTCCTTGCTGAGCACGTCGTAGCCGAGGCCCATTGCCTCGAGCTTTCCGGGCCGGAAATTCTCGACCACGATGTCACAGTGCGAAGCAATGGCACGCGCCAGCGAGCGGCCGTCTTCGGTTCTTAGATTTAGGGCGACCGAACGCTTGTTGCGCAGGATGCTTGCGGCATAGAGCGAGATGTCACCTTCGTGCCGGCCCATCTGTCGGACCATATCGCCTTCGAGCGGTTCGATTTTGATGACCTCGGCGCCGTAGTCGCCGAGCAAGCGCGCGCAGGCCGGCCCGGCGACCGTGGAGCACAACTCGAGCACGCGACGACCGGCAAGAGGGCCGATCCGTTCCGGCTTCATGTTCTCGTTCATGTCAGGCGTCCTGAAAGCGGGGCGGACGGTGCTCCTGCCAGGCCAGCAAGGCCTCGGTGAAGTCCGGGCCGTCTTCGAAGGGCTCGCGCAGTTCGTGCGAGAGCCGGAGTGCCGCATCCACTTCCAGGTCCTGACTGCGACGGATCAGCACCTTGGCAGCGCGGATTGCGGACGGGCTGTTGGCGGCGATGGTCGCGGCTAGTTCGCTGGCGGCCTCGCGCAGGCGGTTCGCCGGGACGACCTGATCGACGATGCCGAAATCGAGCGCCTCGCGCGCGGAGAACTGTCGTGCGCTGAAGACCATCAAGCTGGTCCGACCGCGCCCGATCATCCGCGTCAGCCGGACCGGTCCGCCTCCGCCGGGGAATCCCCCTGCTGTGCGCACTTCGGGCAAGCCGAAGATGGCGTCATCTGCCGCGATACGGATGTCGCAGCCCAGCGCCAGTTCCAGACCTCCGGCGAGGGCGGCGCCATTGATCGCTGCGATCACCGGACAGGGAAACAGATCGAGCAGCTCGATCGCGCGCAGGCCGGTGGCGCGCTGCTCGCGGGTCTTCGATGCGCCCTTGGCAAGGCGCTCCTTCAGGTCGCCGCCGGCGCAGAACACCGTGCCCTCACCGGTGAGGATCAGTGCGCGCAGCGTTCGCTGCTCGCGCAACCGGCCAAGGCAGTCGACCAGCTCCTGCACCAGTTGGTGGCTCATCGCATTGCGGCGCTCGGGTCGGTTCAGCGACAAAGTGCAGACCGGGCTGTCGGCTCCCTCCAGCCTCAAGGTTTGCCAATTCGCGAGTGGCAGCGGTTTATCAGCGTTGTCGTTGGAGTTCATGCTCTGGATCATAGGAAGGTGATAGATGCAAGTCCAATGCGTTATTATCAAATTTAAAATGCAAAAACTGCATAGATAGACAATGAACCTGCGCAATCTGCGCTACTTCGTCAGCGTTGCCGAGACGCGCAGCGTGTCGGCAACGGCCCAGTGGCTCCATCGCAGCCAGCCCGCGGTATCGCGGGCCATTCAGGATCTTGAGGCGGACCTTGGCTTCGCGCTGTTCCTTCGCGAGGGCAGGCGCATGCTGCCGACCGCCGAAGCTGCGGGTTTGCTCGCGTATGCGCGGACGGTGCTACGCGATGCAGAGGATCTCGGCGAAAGGGCGCGCCAACTCGCTTCGGGCAAGGTGTCAGTACTTCGCGTCGGCGGCGTGGCAAGCACCGTCGAAACCGTGCTGCCGCGGCTGCTTGCGGCGTTCAAGCTTGATCATCCCGAGGTCGAGGTTGCGCTGACCGTGGACAGCGGCAGCGGCTTGCTGGCTGCGCTCGAGCAGGGTGAACTCGATGTGATTGCGACGCGCGAGGTGAACATCGAACACCTTGCAACCAAACGGCTGTTTCCCATGCACATCGTTGCCGTGCTGCGCAGTGGCCATACGCTCGCCAGCCGGCGCGGTATCAGGGTCGAGGATCTCGCCCAGGAGGGTCTGACGGTTGCACCGGCACCTTTCAGCAGCCGCATGCTGTTCGACGCCGCTTGCCGCCGCGCCGGCGCAAGGCCACGCTATGTGCTCGAAAGTCCCTATCAGCGCGCTTTGGTGGCCCTGGCCGAGGTCGATCATGGCATCGCGATCCTGCCGTCGACCATCAGCCTTGCGGGTCACGAGGTGCAAGCATGCCCGATTCTGAGTGAAGGCAAGTCGATTGGTACCTGGACGAGCGCCGTCTGGGACGGGCGCCGCCAATCGGATGTTGTCAGCTCGTTTGTCGACATCGCGGCGCTCACCCTTCGGAAGAACTATCCCGGCGCCACGCTTGGGTTCCCCGTCGATTTCTGACCAAGGCCGACACGGGTATGCAGGTGCGGGTCGATGCCCGAAGCGGCCCAATCCCGCTTACGTCCGCCGTTGGATCAAGTCAACTAGATGAGTTGATTGAGTTGGCTGACAAGCTCTGCTAGACTTCGATTCATGGCCACCCGCGCTGCTGAATCTGCCCCTGCTGCCGTCTCCATTGCGACTGCCCCTCCCGCCGGGCTGGGCGCGATGGCCGCAGTTCTCACTTCGGTTGCCTCCATGGGCGGCCCGGTGTACCGCGAGATTGCCCGCTCGATCATGCAGCGCCTGGAGCAGGGGGCCTGGAAGCCGGGCGAGGCGATCCCCTCCGAAACCCGGCTGAAGGAAGAGTTTGGGGTTGCCATCGGCACCATTCGCAAGGCGGTGGACGAGCTGGTTGCCCAGGGCATCCTCTTGCGCCAGCAGGGCCGCGGCACTTTTGTTGCTACGCACAATCGGGACCGCCAGCTGTTCCGCTATTTCCACATCGAGCGGCAGGATGGTTACAAGGAATACCCGGATGTGCAGCTCACCGGCTTTGAGCGCATCCAGTTGAGCCGCGAAGTGGCCGACAAGCTCGCCCTGCACGAAGGCGACCGCGCGGTGCGCCTGCGCAACACGCTCTCGCTCGAAGGCAAAGCCGTGATGATCGAAGACATCACCCTGCCCGAAGTGCTGTTCCCGCGCATGGCGGAAAAAAAGCTGCGCGAGCGCCCCAACACGCTCTACAAGCTGTATCAGGACGATTACCGCATTTCAGTGGTGCGCACGGCGCAGCGGCTCTCCGCCGGCGTGGCGCCGCGCGATGTGGCGCGCGCCCTCGATCTACCAGCCGGTTTGCCGGTGCTGGTGATCCGCCGCGTGGCGTTTGCGTATCACGACAAGCCGGTTGAATTCCGCGTCTCTTATGTCGATACGCGCCACCATGATTACGTTGGAGATACGCACCGTTGACCGCCTCGCTTGAGACTCCCATCCACGAACCGGTGCGCATCACCGGCGAGCTTGACGCCAACAACGTCATCAAGACCACCACTTGCTACATGTGCGCCTGCCGCTGCGGCATCAAGGTGCATGTGCGCGGCGACGAAGTGCGCTACATCGAGGGCAACCCCGCGCACCCGATCAACCAGGGTGTGATCTGCGCCAAGGGCTCGGCCGGCATCATGAAGCAGGTGTCGCCGGCACGCCTCACCAAACCGCTCATGCGCAAGCCCGGCACTGAGCGCGGCGCCGGCGAGTTTGAGCCGATCAGCTGGGAGAAAGCGTTCGAGATCCTCACGGAACGCCTCGCCCACATCCGCAATACCGACCCGAAGAAATTTGCACTCTTCACCGGCCGCGACCAGATGCAGGCGCTCACCGGTTTGTTCGCACGCCAGTTCGGCACGCCCAACTACGCGGCGCACGGCGGCTTTTGTTCGGTGAACATGGCCGCCGGCATGATTTACACCATCGGTGGCAGCTTCTGGGAATTTGGCGGGCCCGATCTGGACCACGCCAAGCTGTTTGTGATGATCGGCACTGCCGAAGACCACCACAGCAACCCGATGAAGATCGCGCTCTCGAAGTTCAAGCGCGGCGGTGGGCGTTTCATCTCGATCAACCCGGTGCGCACCGGCTACTCTGCGATTGC
>SXGT01949113.1_pt1 | contig 18160 bp, 15 predicted proteins | sample 3176221 | NCBI WGS metagenome assembly SXGT01 (sample SAMN11356862, study PRJNA531348) | freshwater metagenome | isolation source: freshwater sample F1-120 | place: China: Fuxian Lake, Yuxi | collected 2017-12-25
AGCGATGAATAGCCGGTACCAAAATCGTCCAGCGCGATTTCCACCCCCATTGTATTCAACTGGCCCAATGTCTTCGCCGTCTCGTCGACATTCTGCGCCAACATGCTTTCGGTAATCTCCAACGACAAGTAGCATGGATTGATCTCGCTTTCCGCTAAAATACGGGAAATATCCGACAGCAATGCCTTATGCCGGAACTGCCGGACGGAAAGGTTGATTGCGATTCGCGGCACTTCGTAACCTTGTTCCAGCCATGTTTTGATCTGCAAACACACCGTTTTCAATACCCACTCTCCAATCGGCACGATCAAACCGGTTTCTTCCGCCAATGTAATGAATTTTACCGGCGGAATTAATCCTAATTCAGGATGTTGCCAGCGTAGCAACGCTTCCATACTTGTCATCTTACCGGTCGGCATATTGAACACCGGCTGGTAATGCAATAGCAATTCATTGCGCTCCAATGCGCGGCGCAGATCGACCCCTAAAGCGTATCTTTCCGCCGCCTGCCGATTCATTTCCGCTGCGAAGAATTGATAGTTGTTACGCCCGGATTCCTTGGCGTGATACATGGCAATATCGCTGTTCCTAAGCAGCGTATCCACTTTATCGCCGTCCGCCGGGAATATGGCGATGCCGATACTGGCGCCGATATGCAGCTCTTCTTCTTGAATAAAATAAGGCTGCATCAATACATTCAATATTTTTTGCGCCACAGTGGCTGCGTCCGCAGCGCCGGAAATATTGTCCAGCACGACGATGAACTCGTCCCCGCCCTGCCGCGATACCGTATCCTCGCCGCGTACGCAAGCTGACAACCTTACCGCAATTTCCTTCAACAGCAGATCGCCCACATCGTGGCCCAATGAATCGTTGATAACCTTGAAATAATCCAAATCCAAGAACATCACCGCTGTCTGCTCGTTGTGCCGCCGATCTCTTGCCAGCGCTTGCGCGATACGATCCTGAAGCAGGTTTCGATTAGGCAAGCCGGTCAGTATGTCGTGAGTCGCCATATGGCTTACGCGTTGCTCCGCCCGCATGCGTCCAAGCCATTTCCCCAAATCCTCCGTAATGAGATCGATCAGGTCCTGCTCCTCGGGCAATAAAAAAGGTTCGTTTTGCAGATAGAATACTTGCAGTTTTCCACTGCCGAAGTTATCGCCGTTAATTTTGATCTCCGAACTCAGGCCGTGCGCAAGATCGCTGATATAGTTGGCGGAGACATACTGTTTGTCGTTAATTTCAATTTTGACGACAGTAAGCTCCGGGAATTGCATGGCGCGCGTCAATTCGACAATGATCTGCTGGCAGATGCAATCGACTGTCGCAGTCGGCAGCATATTGCGGCGAATCTCATAAAGACAAACGGTCTCTTTTAAACGCTCGCGCAGCATCTCTTCCTGGCGCTTGCGCTTAGTGATATCGACCCGCACCGAGAGATAACCGTCAATTTTTCCGAGTTTGTTCTTCAGAGGGACAATGGTTGAATCGACCCAATATAACTCGCCATTCTTGCGGCGATTGCAAACCTCCCGATGCCAGCTAATGCCGTTTGCAACCGCTGCCCACATCTCCGCCCAGAAAGCCTTGGAGTGCACCCCGGAATTGATTATGCTGTGATCCCGTCCGATCAATTCTTCCATGCTGTAGCCGCTGACCTCGCAAAATTTCGGGTTAGCCAGCGTAATGATTCCACGACGATCCGTAATCGATACCAATGCGAGTTCGCCGACGGCTTGAAGATAAATCGCCGATCTGGGATCGACTTCGATTTCCTTCACATGGGTAATGTCGCGTGCAATTTCAGACACGCCGACGATCTTTCCGGTTTTGTCCTTAAGCGGCGATAGGGTTGCCGAGATATAAACGATATCGCCGTCTTTCCGCATTCTCACCGTTTCGTATTGTTCGATCTTCTCTCCGCACCCAACCCGGCTGAGAATCTGCGAATGTTCCTCTAAACGATCCGGCGGCAAAAGCATGGCCATCGTTTGACCGACTGCATCGGCTGCCGTATAGCCGAATATTTCCTCCGCCGCCGGATTCCAGCTCATGATAACGCCATCCAGCGTTTCAGTGACGATAGCATTGGGAGACGACTCAACGATGGCTGTCGATTGCGCTTGCAGCGTTAATTCGCTATTTAAGTCAGAAGGGTTGTGCATTCCGTATGCCTTTTTTACACATTGTCCGTCGATTATGTTGCTATTGAATAAGTTATGGAATTACCGGATTATTCGCCGCAACGACAAATCCCGAATAATTCAGCGGCTCATTCGCCGAATAACCGCATTCATTATTGTGAAACCCTAAAACCGACCCATACTGCCAGTGAGGTTTTTATCATATACGGCCAATAAGTGTAAAAATTTAGAACGCAGAAAAATATCGATGCGAACAGGGGGTAATTACCCACCCGCTTTTATCCGTTGCCGTCAGCGAGCCTCGCACAGAAATCCGATAACAAGCGCTTTCAATCGATCGTTATCGGGGTAAGTGAAGGATGGTTCGTAACGTTTTACTTATCACTCTCGCTCTACTTGCCGCAAGCCGCTTTCCATTCCGCTTCGTCGATGCTGCCCGGCAGCACCGGCTCCCATTTTTGCGGCTGGTTATAGGATCGGATCAGATCGCCGTTTTCCATATTCCAACTGAAAAACGAATACGCCAGTTTGCGCATTTGCTTTTGCTTGCAATCGTATTCGCGGCGTATTTTCTCGGACAGGTATTCGACGCCGGATGTTTTTTGCACGGCTTGATAATCGAACAAAATCCACATCTTGGCCCGTTCGTCCACTTTGCGAATCGATACCTGGTCTGCGTAAGCCGTATAACCGCCCCTTTCACCGCTTTCGCCCACTTTAGTCCATTCCGCCGTCGCGTGGGTGCTGATGAGGGCCAACGCTAACGCTACAAGTTTTTTCATGATGATTATCTGATTGTCCTATGTCGATGCATGTCGATCCGATCTCACAGGCTGTTAAGGAGACACTGATTAATTCGTCACACCGGCGAAAGCCGGTGTCCAGTTCGTTGATTTTTTCTGGATTCCGGCCTTCGCCGGAATGACGAATTCAGAATTAATCAGCATTTCCTTAAGAAAACGCTGAAAATTAAAAACGAAGGCGAATTCTCACACTATCGCCGGGCAAATGCAATTGACCGCAAACCGATTGCGCGCGCATGCAGGTGCAAATCGGAACCGGATGCTTTATGCTTCGCGCATTGAGCAATCGACTTTGAATCAAACTTAATCCTGGGAGGTAACGCAATGGAACAGCACAACGATACAGCCGCAACACAAGTGAATATTCGCATGCAACAAGGAGAACACGCAGGGCAACCGATTTATGCCAATTTTTCGTCAGTTCAACCCGGCCAGGGAGTCGTGATCGTCGACTTCGGCTTTCTCGATCCGCAAACGGTTGCCACCATCACCCGGCTGGCGCGATCCGGGGAGAAAATGCCCGACACCATCGGCGCGAGGATGGCATGCCGCGTGGCGCTCAGCGTCGAGGCCGCCAATAATCTGGCGCAACAGTTGAATCAATTATTTCAAAAAAATAATTAAGGCATTCTATCCGGAGAAATCAAATGACCGATGAGAACAACACCATGACCGGAATCGCGGCGGAGGCTTCGCAATCCGCAAAGCAGATTAACGTCCAAATGCACTGGGCCGGAAATACCGGACAGCCGGTTTATTCCAATTTTGCAACGGCCAGTGCGGCGCAAGGCGTCGTTATTGTCGATTTCGGCTTTATCGACCCCGGTGCGGCCAATGCGGTGAACCAAGCTCTAAAATCGGGAGAGAAAATATCGCAAACGCTGGATGCAAAGCTGACTTTCAGAATGTCGCTCAACCCCGAAACGGCACAGAAGCTATCGCAGCAACTCAGCCAAGTATTGGCGCTCGGCTCGGCTACGGCAACACCCGTTGCAGCCGGGAACGAAAGCAATGCAACCGCAACAAAGGAAACCGGTTCTTCCGTTGAAAAACCCGCAGATCGGGCCGCTCAGAAAAGCGAAAGCGGCGGCTTCCGCTTTCCGTGGTCGAAGAAGAAATAATTCCGCTCTTGAACCGATAGATTCCTCACAAAATCATTGCTTGCGGCCGGTATCTCCTTGCGGTTTTTCCGGCTCTTGCTTGGGGATGTCGAAATTCTTTTTAGCGACAGCCTGCGCATGCGTAACTTTGACCATGCCGGTTGCTAAAATTTCGCTCCGATTGATGTCATTGACGCTGATACTGTGCTCGCCCACCGGCACGCCGTTCAAGGTATAAAAACCGTCGCTGTCGGCAACGGCATGCGCTTGATGCGGCAGTTCGGTCAGAAATACCTCTATCGCTTTGCGATTCCCTGCTTTTGCATCGTCGGGATCGATTTTGACCATACCGGCGATCGCACCGTACTGCGGCACTTCGTTGGTTTGCGGCGTGATTTTGTTCGCTACCGAGCGCACCATCAGCAAAATGGTCTCGGACGCAAATCCGGCAGTAAACGCTAACACGACGGCATTGGTGGTGCTGCCGGGTTCGATCATATAGTACGCAAGAATCGCCAGGAAAGGCGCGGAAATGAATTGCACCATATGAAAGATCAAGTACTCGCGGAATTCGTATTGCGACAGCCTGGGTTGCTGCTCGGTGGCGATATGCTCCGACCCCGCCTGTTTTTGCAGCTCCGGAAGCCGCCGCGTCAAACTGATACTGCCGCCCATCAACGCCATGATGATGAAATACAGCGGAATCAGCAGTCCGTCTTTTACTTCGCAGGTTACCGATTTTCCGTATTCGTCATCGCCACCCTTACATCGCTCTACATATCCACCGATATTGATTGCCCAGGCATAGCCGACTCCAGGTTGGGTTGATTGGACTGGTTGCGATAAATTCTTATTCCCGCTTTCATTGCCGGGTGGCGGCGCGGGTTGTTCTGCTCCCTCGCCTATCGTGTCGATAGGTCTCGGTTGCTGCGTTCCGTGCGCCTCGTGCTTCATCTCGTTCGCCGGATTAATCAACGCCTCCTTACCTTTGTTGCTTTCCTGGGCAGCACCGCCAGTATTTTCTTTGGGGTTGCAGCGCAGATTTTCCGCTTTACTATCCAGAGTACATCCGATAAATACCGCAATCGGCCGTTCCCGGAGCGTATCGAGATATGATTTTGTATCTGACTTGGCCGATGCGTTCTGCGCAGCACTAAAAAGAGGCTTAGTAAACGGATAGAAAGTCAATAAAAGAGATATCAACATGAAACTGTAAGCGAATATCATCCATTTGTTGCGTTGCTGCGATCTGGCTTCTTCTATTTCTTTCCTTGCCTCTTGATCGGCTTCAGCGGAAACCGCCTGAATCGGTTCGGTGTAAATTTTCACGAAGATGATGCACATGAAAATCACAATCGGAAGAATAGGAATATCGCCATTTTTGATCCACAGAAAAACGGCAAACAAAAAATTAACAATATACGCGGCGACCCATCGTGGATTTTCTTTCATCCATTCTTTCGCTCGTTCGGAAATCGTCCATCCGCACACCCATTTGTAGAAATCGCGCAGCATCTTTTTAGCGGCATTTCCCGGGTTATTCTCGCTCATCTCATCCCCCTCTTTTTAAGTTGACAGAAGCAATTATGTAATGTTTTTATAGCGTAGCGTTAACGCACTATAGCGGAAAGCGTCATTCAATCCAAAATATGCCCACCCAGCAGCAGCGTAATGAATTTCTCGCGCGTTTGCTTGGACGAGTCGCGATAGAGGGTATATTTTGCGTGCCGCTCCGGTTGTTCCGGGTCCATTTCGATACCCCAAAGCGGCGCAACGGTTGTCGGCAAATTGGAATAGCGCACATCGACGAGCACGTTCGGCTGTTGCGGACGGATCGCGACCAAACCGGCTGAGAATTGGGTAAAGCGTGCGATGTCTCCCGCCAAAACCGACGACGGCGGCAATCCGTTCATGTCGCGCGCCAATACGAATTTCTCAATCGACTCGCCCGGATAAATAAGCGGCGCGGAGAACAAACCGACGCGAACGGCATCCACATACAATCGGCCGTCATATTCATAAATCGAGCGCCACAGCACCAAGTTGGCGAGCGTCGGTTTTACCAGCAATTCTTCCGCGCGATGCCCGCGTTCGGCAACCAGCGATTGCGCCACGGTTTCGGCGCGTTGCAACTGCAGCCAGCCGAACGACATATACGCGGCGGCAAGCAATAATCCGATGCGCGCCGCACGGTGCGAATACTTTTTGTAAGCCAAGATCGCAGCAGCCAATAGGATCGACGTAAAAACCGGGTCGATCACCGAAATGGCGTTCCATGCGATGCGTTCATCGCTCAACGGCCAGAGCAGATGGGTGCCATAGCTGGTAAAAGCATCCAGCACGCCGCTCAAGCAATAACCGAGGAAGGCAAACAGATATAAACGACCGAAAGACAATCGCTTGCGCAACAACGGCCACAACAGCAGCGCAACAATCAGCGCGCCAAGCGGCACAAAAAACAGCGAATGCGTAAAGTGACGATGAAATTCGATGTTGAGCAGCGGATCGTTCTCCGATTGAATCAAAATATCCACATCGGCGGCGATCCCGGCCAAAAAACCGATGCCTGTGGCAATGCGCGCTTCCTGCCGCTGCGCGCCCGATTGCGCCATCGCGGCGCCGAGTAATCCTTGCGTCAGTAAATCCATACGGTAAAAAATCCTTTGTAGCGGTCAAAAAATCGGACCGAATTGGAAGCGGTATAGTTTATTGGTTATTGCCCGGAAACGCATTGCTTAATTTAGCAAATCAAGCTTTCCTGGTATGATAAGGGCTATTTTTTATTACAGTAAAACGATAATGACACAAGACGAACAAAAACGCGCGGCCGCAGCCGCCGCAATCGAATATGTCCCGGCGGGCAGCATTGTCGGCGTGGGCACGGGTTCCACAGCGAATTACTTCATCGACGCATTGGCCAAGATCAAGAATAAAATCGAAGGTGCGGTGGCCAGCTCGGACGCCACGGCGCAACGCCTGAAGCAGCACGGCATCGAAGTAATGGATCTCAACAACGTGTCGGACATTCCGGTGTATATCGACGGCGCCGATGAGATTACCGAAAACCTGCATATGATCAAAGGCGGCGGCGGTGCGCTGACGCGGGAAAAAATCGTTGCAGCGGTGGCGCGCAAGTTTATTTGCATTACCGATCAATCCAAGCTGGTCAATGTGCTGGGCAATTTCCCGCTGCCGGTGGAAGTGAGTCCCATGGCGCGCAGCTATGTTGCGCGCGAGATCGTTCATCTGGGCGGACATCCGGCGTTGCGCCAAGGGTTCATCACCGATAACGGTAACGTGATTTTGGACGTGCATGGTCTGTCAATTTTGAATCCGGTCGAACTGGAAGGCACGCTGAATCAAATTACCGGCGTGGTAACCAACGGCCTTTTTGCCCGCCGTCCGGCGAATACGCTGCTGCTCGGCACCGATAACGGCGTTCGCACTATTTCTCTTTGATTCGATGAACCAAGCGTTACTGACAGCGTCTACCTGAAATTTCCACCTTCAATACCCCCATAGGTGCAAGATGATTCAAAACAAAGAACATATCTCGAAGCAATTCGACGCCAATCTGGAAGAAGTGCGCACCCGCGTACTGCAAATGGGCGGGTTTGTCGAAGAACAAATCGAGTATGCAATCGAGGCGCTGACCACCGGTAACGAGGAACTGATCGATCAAGTCATCGCCCGCGATCACCGCGTCAATGCGATGGAAGTTTCAATCGACGAAATTTGCAATCAAATCATCGCACGCAGACAACCCACCGCAAGCGACTTGCGCATGATTATGATGGTGATCAAAACCATCACGGATTTGGAACGCATCGGCGACGAAGCGGCGAAAATCGCCCGCATGGCCAAATTGATTTATTCGACCGACCGCATGCAAATTCCACGTTTTAATGAAATCAAACATGTCGCGAGTATTGCGGTCGACATGCTGCACAAATCTTTGGATTCTTTTGCGCGGCTGGATTTGAACGCGGCGGCGCAAATCGTGCGTCAGGATGAGCTGGTCGACGAGGAATTTCGCTCCATCCTGCGCCAATTGATTACTTTCATGATGGAAGATCCGCGCAAAATCTCAACCTGCCTGGAAATCGTGTTTATCGCCAAAGCCATCGAACGCATCGGCGATCACGCAAAAAACATGTCGGAATACGTTGTTTACATGGTCAAGGGCAAAGATGTGCGCCATGTGACCGCCGACCAGATCGAGCAAGAAATCAGGGAATAATTTTAGGGGACACAACAATTCGTCACACCGGCGAAAACCGGTATCCAGTTCGTTGATTTCTCCGGATTCCGGCCTGCGCCGGAATGACAAATCCAAAATAAATCAGCGTTTCCTTAGTTATCTCTCATCTGCGCGATAACCAATTTGCGCGTGTCGTAGGCTTCTCCTAACCCCGGATCGATAATGGCGAATCCGGCATTCGCTTGCAGAAAACCGAATCCTTTTTCATCCCCTCGGGCGAGATAATCGTTGATCGCAAGTTTATATGTTCTCCGTGGATCGATTGCTGTATTGCCGACTCGCCACTCGCCGCCGGTTTGCTGCACGTTGGCCGATTGCAGAAAACCGCCGGAACCGGAACGCGCCTTTCCTTGTTCCAGCATTTTTATCAGCAAGCCGCCTGTAATTGCGGCCAACTGAACCCGCCCTTCGAACGGCATGACGCGCAAAATGTCGTACTGGGTGATTTTCCCTGGCGGCAGCACGTCGTCGATGCGGATCGAGCCGCTGTTATAAATCGACAACTCGGCTTCGGGATACGCGCGCAACATGCTTTTTGCGATCAAGCCGGTCAAATTGGTTGAACGATAGCGCACACTGGATTCCAAACCGTCCAACGCTTCGGCGGTCGTTGTCACCACCGCTTCCGGTTCAAAACCTTGGGCACGGAAAGCATCGAAGGCGATTGTCATCCAGCGATCCACCACGGTTTTAAGCGCAGGATCTTCCTCAAGGCTGTCGTTGATCGGCACAAAACTCGGCTTGATCTCGGTTTTCCCCGTTTGCGGATCGAAATAGAGATCCACCACATAAACCGAACGCACATTGGCGTCGCCTTTCAGCAGCGGCGTAAAGTTGCCGCGCCAATTCTGATGATTGACATGCTCATGCCCGCCCAGCAACAAGCCGATTTGCGGGTATTGCTCGATCAACCGGATGTCGTCGCCGATCGACTGATGCGTGAGCGCGATAATGAAATCCGTCTGATCCTGCAATTGTTTGATCGGATCGGCAGCCGCCGCGAGCGGCTCGAAAAAACGGGCGTAGCCGATGTTATCGACCGCAAGCGTCAATCCGAACATACCGATTCTGAAGGTTTTACCGCTTTTTTGATCGTGAACGGGTATAACTGCGTACGGCTTTACGCCGTCGAATGCTTGACGATCCGCGTTCGTCACGTTGCTCGAAACCCAGGTGAATTGCGCTTCCTTAACCCGCTGACGGAACTGCGCCTCTTTAAGATCGAACTCATGATTGCCGAAAGTCGCATAATCCAGCTTGAAATGGTTTAACACATCCACCATTTGCCGCCCGGCCAATTTCCCGCCATCGTATGGCGCCGTGCCGACAGCCGACGGATTGAACAAATCGCCGCCCAAAGTCGTGACGGTATTGGGATTACGCGCCAGCAGCCGGTTGCGCAACGTGGCAACGCGCGCAATACCTCCTTCCTTGCCGCCGCTCACCGGGGTTATTTCGTAGATATCGTTGAAGTGCAGAATGGTGACCTGTATTTTGCCGTCCGCGCGATCCACCGGGGATTGCGTGGCGCAAGCAGCCAAAACGACGCCAAAAACAAAAACAGCGAATATTCTTTTCATCATGTTATTGTCACCTCGCTTTTTAAAAGTTCGCAAATTCTAAAACGAACTGTGATCTTTCTCACGCTTTATTGAATTTATACTGCCATGTACCGCAGATTCTTAAGATAGAATATGAAGTGCAAAGCCTTGCATAGAACCGGGCACACGCTTCAAGCTGGACGATTCGAGTTGAATCCGGGAGATTATCATACGGCTCTCCGGGTTCCTGACTGTACTGATACCAACGAAATCAAGTAAAGGGAGAATCATCATGAAACAACATTCCACACCGCCGAAGAAACGGCTTTTTCCAAACACCCTCGGCCTTATCGCCATGATCGCGCTTTCGGCTTGCTCGCTGATACCGGAAACCGATCCCGAACGCAGCGGAGCGACTGTCAGCCAAGATCCGTTCGGCGACAATTACGCCTCGATCCGTTACCTTGAACAAGGATGGAAAGCCGAGGACAGCAACTGGTTCTATAACACCACGCAAGGATCCGATTTAATGCCTTACGATTTCTTCATGGTATTGGAGAAAGAAGACGGCGAGCTTTTCCGTTCCAACGAAAACATGAATCTCTACCGCTATTTGCCCCGCAAAGCCTCACCGGGCAATCCGGACGGATTACCGGTCGGTTGGGTAAAAGACGATTACAAAGGCCAGGAATACGTCGGCCTGACCTGTGCCGCATGCCATACCGGACAAATCAACTATAACGGCGTCGGCATTCGCATCGACGGCGGCCCGGCGAGCTCGGACATGGAACAAATCATGATCGGCTTGTCGAAAGCGTTGCAATACACGCGCAACAACGAAGAAGCCAAAAATCGCTTCGTCAAGAATGTACTGGCGCGCGGAAGCTACCGATCGGAAACGGAAGTGCTCGGCGATTTGGCAAAATTCGAACAGCAAATCACCAACTACACCATCATCAACCGCAGCCCGACGCCTTACGGTTACGCGCGCCTGGACGCATTCGGCCGCATCTACAACCGCGTGCTGGAGCATCTGATTAACGAAAGAGAATTGCGCGAGTTGCTGCGCGATCGCAAGATCATGCGCGACAAGAATATGAGCGATGAAGAACTCGATAAGATCATGGCGGACATCGACAAAATACCAACCGGCGAGCAGCGTGGCCGCATGTTTGCGCGCCTCACCGAAAATCTGACCAAATGGCAGTTGGGTCGTTTACGCCACGCAATATTCAATCCCGCCAACGCACCGGTCAGCTATCCGTTCCTGTGGGACATTCCGCAGCATGATTATGTGCAATGGAACGGCCTGGCGGCCAATGCGGGCCTAGGCCCCGTCGGGCGCAACACCGGCGAGGTGATCGGCGTATTCGGCACGCTGGATTGGACCGAAGAAAAGGGTTTCAGCATTTCCAATTTGATCGGCGGACAAAACACCGGCACCAAAATCAGCTTCGAATCGTCGGTCAACGTGCACAACCTGCGCAAAATCGAATCGCATTTGCAGAAACTGCAATCGCCGCAATGGCCGGAAGATATCTTAGGCGCGATCGATAAACAACGCGCATCGCGCGGAGAATCGCTTTTTAACGAATATTGCGCGAGCTGTCATGCCAATATCGTGCGCGACGACCCGGATCGCCGCATCGTCGCCAGCATGTCCCGCGTCGGCGATGTCGGCACCGATCCGGTTATGGCTGAGAACAGCTTCACCCGCATGGGATATTCCGGTATTTTGCGCAACCAGTACGTCGATGTCGGCGTCGGCAGTATTCTGCTGGACCAAAAAGCACCCGTTGCGGCACTGCTGACCAAAGCAACATTGAATGTCGTCGCCACGCCGGATCCGGACAAATTGTTTTTCCAGCGTTGGCTGGATTGGATTGCGGATCTCGCAACCGCGTTCTTCCACAACGAAATCAAATCGTCGATCAAGCAAGGAAATTACGATCCGGATACCACCGCGAAACCGCTGGCTTCGCTAAACGCGTATAAAGGACGCGCTTTAAACGGCATCTGGGCAACCGCGCCGTATTTGCACAACGGTTCCGTGCCGACGCTATACGACTTGTTATTACCGGCAACATGCGGGAGCGATTCGAACGATGGCGAATGCCGTCCTGAAAAATTCGAAGTCGGGTCACGCGAATTCGACCCTGTCAAAGTCGGACTCAAAAGCAGCGGATACAACGGTTTTGTCTTCGATACCAGCTTAAAAGGCAATAGCAATCATGGTCACGAGTATACGACCGGAAAAACGCCGCAACCGAATGGAAAAATCTTAAAGTCGCTCACCAAGGAACAGCGGCTGGATTTGCTGGAATATCTCAAGACACTGTAGCTTGGCAATTGCTTGAGGGATTCGTACGGCAAACGACGGTCGTTCACGGATTCCTCAGCCCTATTTACCGACCGCAAGGAGCAATGAAATGAATACTTCCTATCTTGAACAATACGATGCAGCACCCGAGGCGGACAAATTCCGTTTGGTGCGCCGTTGGCTGGATACCGAACCGTTGCCTTTTTTCAAGGAATTGCGCGAACAGCGCCCCATTTTAGTAACGCCGGAATGCACGCTGGTTACGCGATTTGACGATGTGCGGGAAATCTTGCAGTTGTACAAAATTTTTACGGTAAAACCGTATGTGCCGAAAATGGACAACTACCTGATGGCGCATGACGACGATGCATTGCATACCCGCGAAAAATCGTTGATGCAGTTTATGCTCAATCGCGATGACTTGCCCAAAGTACGCACCATGGTCGCAGACATCGCCGGCAGTATATTAAATAACGCCAACGGCAACATCGAAGTCGTCAACAGATTCTGCCGCATGGTTCCCGCCACGTTGGTGCAACAATATTTCGGACTGACCGGAGCAAAAAGGGAGGATCTGATCGAATGGTCGTACTGGAACCAGTACGACACTTTTCATAACCACCCGTTCGATTTGTTATCGCCGGAAATGTCGAAACAGATTGTCTACCGGCACAACGAAACATCGAAAAAACTGGGCGACTATATCACCATGTTGATCGCAAAACGCTTTCTGGCAGTGAAAGCGGAAAAACTGACTTTCTCGACCATCATTAAATTGCAAGACGATATCGTGACAAGAATGCTGCGCACCGGTTTTGCCAAGGAATCGGATTTCGATATCAAGCGATTGGGTGTAAACGCGGGCGGTCTGCTGATCGGCGCGATTGAAACCACTTCGCAAGCGGTCGCGCAAATATTGCAATATATTTTTCAACACCCGCAATGGCTGTCAGCGGCAACAGCCGCCGCACAGAAAGCGGATCCCACGGAATTTGACGGTATCGTCTGGGAAGCTTTGCGTTTTGTGCCGATTTCCTCGTATTTGTTCCGTCTCACGGCAAGCGAGTACACGATTGCAAAAGGCACGGATCACGAAACGACTGTTCGTCCCGGCACTTACGTGCTGCCGGTAACACAATCTGCCATGTTCGATGAACGCGCCTTCGAGTCGCCCGAGGCATTCATCCCGCACCGCAACTGGTATCACTATTTTCACTTCGGATTTGGCGATCACGAATGCCTGGGACGCTACGTCGGCATGGTCATGATTCCCGAGATGGTGCGCCAAGTACTATTGAAGAAAAGTATCGCCCCGCAAGGCAATATCGATTACAAATCGGGACCGTTTCCCGAATCGTACACGCTATCCTGGACGCCGCAATAAGTTATTTGCGGTTGTATAAAACAACAATGCTCTACCGCACAATACGGTAGAGCATCGCACTCGCTGCTGATTTAGTAGTTTGATTTATCTTCGGTAGATCTCGCTTTACCGCCACCTTCCTGATCCCCGGCAGGAATTTGATGGAAAGGCTGAATCGTTTTGCCATAAGCTTCAGGATCCGGTGTCTCCGGCGCGGTCGGTTTGCCGCCGCATGCAACCAACGCAACAATCGCCAATACTGCAAATAAATGTGTAATTTTCATATCAAAACCTTCCGAATGTTAATTAATATTGTTTTTTGTAACAACGCTTGCAGAATACCGATAACACCGATACAAAATATTGATCTGAATCAAATGGACGCAATCTCGATAAACACCCATGATAAATAGATGCCGCGATTCCGATGGCGCAAATCCAAATTTGCTTCTACAGCACGCTGAATGATTTTGTTGCACCGGTATTGAGCAATCAAACAATCGTTCACCGTTTTGATCGCAAGGCCTCGGTCAAGGATATGATCGAATCGTTCAATGTGCCGCACCCGGAAATCGGGCAAATTCCGGTCAATGGAACGGCAGTGGATTTTGATTACATCGTGCAGGACGGCGATAACATTGCAGTTTATCCTGCTGCAGCAAGTCCCGCAGTATCCCCGCAAATCCGGCTTCGGCCCGAAATGCCGCAACCGCCCGCCTTTGTCGTCGACGACAACCTTGGCAAGCTGGCGCGCTATTTACGCTTGCTCGGATTCGATTGCCTGTACCGCAACGATTATCACGATCAGGAAGTAGCCAGGATAGCCAACAAGCAACAGCGCACCGTACTGACGCGCGACCGGGCGCTGCTGCAACGCAAGATCATCGTCTACGGCTATTTCGTGCGCTCGGACAAACCCAAGCTGCAAACCCGCGAGGTGCTGCACCGATTCAATTTATACGCTTGGATCAAGCCGTTTACACGCTGCACGCATTGCAACGGCTTATTGGCTGCAGTCGATAAGCAAACCGTCGCACATCGCTTGCAACCGCTTACCCGGCAATATTACAACCGGTTTCTGCTGTGCCGGGATTGCAACCGGATTTACTGGCAGGGCAGTCATTGCGAGCGAATCCAGTATTTGGCAGATCAATTTTGGTCCGAAAAAGAATAACATTGTCACAAATTGCGGTTGCGTAATCTATGATTTATCTTATTCGGTTTATTTTTCACAATCCGCCGGTACCCGATAATGAATGATTTTTTCGAAACCAACACTGCGCAATTAAAGCACGAATTTCCTTCAATCCAGGAAATCAACCTTGTGCACAAAGATTTTTTATATCGCCAGGGCGAAACGCACACCCATGTTTTTTGGATCAACAGCGGGATTGTAAAGCTATCGCATCTGACGGTAACGGGAACCGAAATTACCATCGCTTTGCTTAAAAAGGGCGAAGTGCTCGGATATTTACCCAACACTGCCGGACATCAAGCAATGGAAGAAACTGCGCAAGCAATCGGAAACGTCAGTTGCTATCGAATGACCTGCAACGATTTCAAGGCAATGCTGTTGCAACACACGCAACTGATGTGGCTTGTTTTTGAGCAGACTTACGTGCGCAAGCATAAGATCGAACGCAAACTCAGAACTATTCTGACGCAGCCGGTTGAAATGCGCCTTGCAGCAACGTTATTGGAGCTGGCTGAAATGTTCGGGATACAGTGCACACACGGCTATGCACTGGAAATTCATTTGACCCAGCAAGATGTAGCGGATCTGATCGGCGCCAGCCGTCCAGTCGTCAGTACGATCCTGAATGATTTTAGAAATCGCGGCATGCTTGACTACACCCGTGACCAGATTTGCATCAATGATGCAGCACTGGTTGATTTTTATCATGCAAAGTAATGCCTATTTCCGTAATCGTTGTGTTCTGTAACTAACAGACATTGCGGTAGCGCTGTATTAATGTAGTGCTGCAGGCAACCACTGGCGTTGCCCATCATCAATACAGGAGCATTGATATGAAATTAATCTCGCCGCGTACGCACGGGTATCTCGATTTTCTGACCGTAATTTTATTTTTACTGGCCCCGACACTGTTCGGATTAAATCAACTGCCTGCTTTGCTGGCATACAGTCTGGCGGTCGTTCACCTGATTGTGACATTGACATCCGATTTCCCTTTCGGCATCGTCAAAATCATTCCCTTCCCGATTCATGGATGGATCGAACGCATCGTCGGCCCTACGCTGGTCGCCGTTCCTTTTATTTTAGGTTTCGCCGCTGATGAAATTGCGTGCAATTTTTATATCGCCGTCGGGGTCGTCATTATTGCGGTCGGTTTATTAACGGATTATCAGGGCAAATCAAGCTAAAGAAACGCTGATTAATTGGCTGTACGAGCGAATCACTTCGTTGCGCGGCACTCGCTCCCTCGCCTATCTTATTGATATGTCTCGGTTGCTGTGTTCCGTGCGCCTCGTGCTTCATCTCGTTCGCCGAATTAATCGGCGCGCCCCCTAACAATCCGTTGCAGCAGCATACTACGGCGCATTGCGTTGCGACGGATCTTTCTTGAAAGCTGGCGCAAGCGCGTACGGATCAGCTTCGATACGATGTTTGCGTGCAGCCGATGCCCACCACTCAAGCTGATTAAAAGTTCTGCCAAAATAGCCAGCCCAAGCTTCGGCATCCGCGCTTTCCAGGAAAGTTCCGCCGCTATCGAGCACTTCCTGCGCTTTAGGGATATGAATCATAGCCGATACCGGCAAACAGCCAAGCTCGGATAGAAAGCTGCGCATCCCTACCGCAGCTCTGACACCGCCCCACTGACCGGCGGAATAGGTAACGATCGCGCTCGGCTTATACGAAAACAGCGAGCTGCCGAAATGATTCAGCAAATGCGCTAATGCCGGACTCATGGAATGATTGTATTCCGGACTGACCATGACATAACCGTCGGCATTGCCGATTTTTCCCGCTAAGGATTCGAGCTGCGGCGGCGCTTTGCCATGCGCATAAGCGAAATGCGGCTTGAAAACCGGTGGAAAATCAAAATCAAGCGGATCGATCAATTCAACCGAATGGATTCCTTGGCCGATTTGCGCGACGCAAGCGCGCGCCACTCGCAATCCCAGCCGTACTGGCTGCGGGGGTGCGCTGTCACGCGCCGATCCGAGAAAAACAAGCAATTTCAGAGACATTATCGGCTTCTAATGAATAAATAGCGGTGTTGAATCGTGTTCATGAATGCCAAAACAATTTCGACCGCGCCAACGGCTTCCAGGCGCCGCCGGATAAACCGGTCTGCTCCGCAGCCTTGCCTTCCAGCACGCCGCATATTCGTCCGAGCGCGAACCCGAGTTTGGCGGATCGCTTCGGCAACCGCTGCAGCAATTGCTGCCCGGCAATCAGATCGTTGGCATACCCCAGTTCATCCTGCAATGCCGATAACGCGGCCATGAATGGACCGGCTTGCTTTCCGTAGACTGGTGCGAAAGCATCGGCAACGTAGCGCATTTTCTTGGCGGCGATGCGCGCCCGGTGGCGTTGTTGCGGATTCAATTTGGCGAAGCTGCGGCAACGTTTGCGCAGTTTCTGCCAGCGTTGATTGAGCACGGTTTCCGACCAGTCTCCGGTATCCCGCTGCTGCATATCAATGGGCGGCGTCAAGAGACTGCGGCCAATATCGAGTAGCAGCCGGGCAAATTCAGGTTCACGCAACAAGGCTTGCGCTTGCTGCCGGGATCGCAAAGCGGCATCGTGCATCAGCTCAAGCGCCGCATTGCCGATCGTATGATTTTCCGGCGATGCGCCGGATAGCGGCGGCACTGCAGGCAAAGTTTGCTGCAAAAATACATCCCAGTCGCGTGCCGCATTCAATGCAGCCATCAATTCGCGCAGCGGCTGATGCCATTGCGGCACCGGTTGCCGCAATGATTTCACCAGCACCGCACCCGACAGCAGACGGCGCATGGCAACACGCAGTTGATGCAGGTATTCGCTATCGTGCGCCTGCTCCAGAAAACCCGGCACATTCGCGGTCAACTGCACCAGCGCCGCCTGCATGATGGCATGCCATGCTTCACTCGCCACTTGATCCCGGCTGATGTCAGGGTAAGCCATCTTGGATGGAGAAAGCTTGATCGCACCGCACAGCGTGTAACCACGCTGTGCCTTGCTGCGCGGCTCGACCTGCAGCGGCACTCGTTCCAGCAATTGCACAGCCAGATCGAACAAAAATTCCGGCGAACCGGATTTGAGCTCGATTTCCACTTCGCTGATATCCAGACTGGCTTCTGCGGCAAGGATTTTCCCGCTATCGAGTGCCACTTCGGCTTGCGCCTGCGGGTTACCGATTTGCCAGGTCGTGCGTTGAAATTCGGTGGTAAATACCGGTGCAATCTGTTTGAGTTGGATACCGGCAAGCAAATCCAGCGCCTCCAGCGGCAGCGAGGAAAAATCCGGCTGACTGCCGTCCGCAACGACCACTTCCCATTCCGGGCGACTCGTCAACGCACCCACCGATTTCGTTTCCGCTTTCAATGTTTGCATCCACTGATCGTCGACACGACGCATGCGCAAAGCAATGTGGCGTCTCATCAAATCAAACTGGGGC
>SXGT01717157.1_pt1 | contig 18158 bp, 14 predicted proteins | sample 3176221 | NCBI WGS metagenome assembly SXGT01 (sample SAMN11356862, study PRJNA531348) | freshwater metagenome | isolation source: freshwater sample F1-120 | place: China: Fuxian Lake, Yuxi | collected 2017-12-25
CGATACCCTGATCAACCGGGAGGATCGACAGGTAGCCGGTGTGTGCCAATCGGCCCGACGCGAACATCGCATTCAGGCTGGTCAGGACCCTGGCCGGGCGGTCCGACGGCGCCACACAGCGGTCGATGAAATCGGGACCGGGCAGGTGCAGGCTCGAGGCCTCAATGGTCTGACACCGATGGTCGAGCAATGCGGCGTCATCGCCCAACACCGAGACAATTCCCTCCAACCCGGACACACTCAAGCCTGTAGACACTCTGTTACCTCTGCTCCCCTGAGCAAACTGAAGCCCGACGCGTGACGATGCGCGCCACCGACGGCTGGCGTGTTGCCGTGGCCGCGCCAGGCGCGTGAACTAGAACGTAGTTTTGGCAATATGTTAGGAAGATTCCGGCGGCGGCTACCCGGCCTGCCGGTTCACAGAATGATAATTTTCTGTCGTGCCGCGCGAAAAGTCCAGGGCAGTCGGCGGTGGTGGGTTGGCTCAGCGCCCGAACGTCCAGCGGATGAGCGGCATCAGCGGAACCGTCGGCGCCCGAAACTCCCTCGGTACCCAGAGGTCCTCGAAGTCGGCGTGCGTCGGCGAGCCAAACGGGACCCCGCCATACTGGGTGTCAAAGCCACGGAGAATCTCAATCGGCGGTGCGACGCCAAACACCGACAACTGATACTCGAGTCGCAACCCGCTGATGGACGCCTCGGTGGCCTGCACGCGTGCGAGTCGATCCCTGATGCGGCTCAGGTTGAGGGCCACCGACGGTTCGTCGGGGGCGGCGTCGTCGGTCAGGGTTGAGACACTTACGACGCTGTCCTGCGCGTTGCTGGCGCCCGGCAACCCCAGGGTCAGTGCCGCCACGATCGGGAGCGCAGTGCGGACGATGCGGTCGCGAATGGCCATGTGCGTCATATCGACACTACCACTGTGCACCGACGTCGGCAATCGACGACCTTGTCGCCATCGGCCGCCCGACTCTGTCGTCGAACGCCCGAGTGTTGTCGGTTGTCACAGTGTAGGACGTCAGCTCGGGTAGAATGGTCGCCCACAGTTCGTGAAGGACAACACCAATCCGATGACTGAGAAGCCTGACGCGCCAGCCGCCCCCGCCGCGCACGGAGGCCGACCCCCGTCCACGATGGAGACCTTCGTCCCCGACCTCGTCGAGCATGGAGCGACCGTGCGCGGGGAACAGCAGACGCTCGACGCCAGGTTGTTCGTGCAATTGCACGTCTTTACGGAGTGTCTCGACACCGCGGCCGTGGTCGCTGCCGTGCGCGACAGCGGGCTCGAAGCGGTCGTCTACGCCAATCTGAATGATCCCCGTGGCGTCGGCGTCCTGTTGATGTCAGAAAACCCGACGCTGTTCGCGGACGCAGGGCGCACGCTTCTGACCGCGCCGGTCTTCATGTCGCTCACGCCGCTGCCCGATTTCACGATGATTGGCCGGACCTATGCCGGCGGCCGTGAACCGGACCTGACAGACTTCCTGCTGCACAAGGTACGGCGGCATGCGCTCAACCCTGACTATCCCTGGGGTATCTGGTATCCGCTGCGTCGGACGGGCGCGTTCAACCGCCTGCCACGGGGTGATCAAGGTCGCATCTTGATGGAACACGGCACCGTCGGCCGCGGCTACGGTGCGTTGGGGCTCGCCGTCGACATCAGGCTCGAGTGCCATGGGCTCGATCGAGACGACAACGAATTCGTCATCGGCCTGATCGGCCCCGAACTCTATCCCTTGTCTAAACTCGTGAAGGACATGCGGCCCACGGTCCAGACCTCGGAATATATCCAGGCCATGGGCCCGTTCTTCGTCGGTCGGGTCCTCTATCAGGCCCCGCTGCCTGACGCAGTCAAAGCAGAAGGACCGGACTACTAGTACGCGACCGCCCAGCCTTCGCGGCGACGGTCGGCACCAGCGCGGCGTCGGCCAGAGACCTGGTCGACCAATACCGCCTGGGCGCCGCCGAACTCCGCCGTGAGGCCGCTCCGCGGGTGGACGGTGTACCCGCGATCGGCCAACGCATCCCGGACGTCCTGCGGAACCGCCTCTTCGATCGCCAACGACCCGTCGTTCAGCCGGCGCAGTCTCGGGGCGTCGATCGCCTCCTGTGGGGTCATGTCAAAGAGCGCGATGTTGTTGATGACCTGGACCAAGGTATGGGTCTGGCCGTCTCCGCCGGGAGTGCCGACAGCGAGCCACGGGCGGTCGTTGCTCAAGACGATGACCGGGCACAACGTGTGGAGGGGACGTCGGCGTGGCGCGAACACGTTGGGGTGGTCCTCTTCGAAGCGGAACAAGGATCCGCGATTGTGGAGCACGATACCGGTCTCAGGCACGACCAACCCGGATCCGAAGGTTGCGAACAGGCTCTGGATCAGCGACACCACGTTGCCATACTGGTCAACCGCGATGACATAGACCGTGTTGGGGTTGTCCGGGTCCGCCTCGACATCAAGCGACGGCGCGCGCCCCGCGGGGTCGATGGAGTCGGCGAGCGACCGGATGCGCGCTGGTTCGAGAAGTTGGTCGACGGTCACACGCATCGCGGCCGGGTCGGCGACTTCCTGGTCGCGGTCAAGAAACGCCAGCCGGATCGCTTCCGAGACCGTGTGCAGATAGTCCGGGGTGTTGTGACCCAGGGATTCGAGATCGTGATGCTGCAACAGCGCGAGTTCTTCGAGCAGCGTCACCCCCTGGCTGTTCGGCGGCGCGACCTGCACCTCGAAGCCTTGGTAGCGGCCACTGAGGGGCTGCGTCCATTCGGGCAGGTAGTCGGCCATGTCGTTCAGTCGGACCAGTCCGCCGCGATCCTGAATGAAGCGCACGACTTTGCGCCCCAACGCTCCGGTGTACAGCTCCTCAGCGCCTTTTTCCTGCAGCGTCAACAGCGTCTCCGCCAGCTCCGGACGTGCCAGGATGTCGCCGGCCTGCGGCGGCTTTCCTCCAGGGAGAAAACTCCGCGCGGCTTCTTCGTCCGTGCGGAGAATCGCTTCGGCCTCGGCGATATCTGAGGCCAGCCGCTCGGAGACCGGCAGGCCAGCCAGGGCGAGTTGATACGCCGGCTCGAGCGCCTGCGCAAAGGAAATGGTACCAAATCGGCGCAGGGCCTCGGACCAGGCCCCCACCGCTCCCGGCACCGAGACGCTCATCGGCCCGGAGGGGGGAATGGCGTCGAGTCCCTCCGCCTTCAATTCCTCGAGCGTCTTGGCGCTCCCCGACCGGCCCGAGCCATTCAGGGCATACGTCAGCTTGGTGGCTGAATCGTGGTACAGCAGAAACATGTCGCCGCCGAGACCGTTCATGTGCGGACGAGCCACGGCGAGCACGGCGGCGGCCGTGATGGCGGCGTCCATTGCGAGGCCGCCCGATTCCAGCACCGCGAGACCAGCGTGCGCGGCGAGCGGGTGACCGGCTGTGACGGCGCCCATGTTCCCCACTGCGTCGCGGCCCGGTTCCGTGTTGCGGCCGAGCGGCGAGTCGCATCCCACCAGCAGCAACAGGAGACCGGTCGCCCCGCCCGCGGTGAGGCGGGTCCAGAACGGTGTGCGTCGAGGTTCGTACATGGCGTCTCCCAGTCGGCAGCAAGGACGGCTGCGAGTTGCGGGGGCCCCGGCTGGTCGGGGCCATCGCGTCGATCTTACCGCCTCAGCCGGGCAGGATCGACCGGTCGAGGTTGAGCCGTCGTTCTGTCTGCCTGTTCTGGTAGGATGACGCGCGTGGCAGACGAGCCAGACGAGTTCAGCCGCAGGTCTTTGACATGACCCTGTTTGGCGGGTAGCCGGCCGGTCTGCTGAGCGGAGGAGGATGACACTGGTAGGACGTGGCGCGGTGACGATGGCTCTCGCGGTCGGTTGGTCGCTTCTCCCACAGGTGGCGGCGGCCCAGCCGTTCACCGCGGATATCGCCCATCGAGCCAGGGGGGTGTTTCCTGGCGAGGCGGTGCTCCTCCAGGTTGTTCCGTCAGCGCCAGTGACCGAAGTACGTGGCACCGTCTTCACAGAGACCGTGCACTTCTACCCGGCAGACGGGGGCGCGTGGCACGGTCTTGTGGGTATCGACCTGCTGGTGGAGCCCGGTCCCTACGATGTGACGTTGATGATGCGGCCCGTCGGTGGCGCTCCCGTCCAACAGGTCTACCCGTTGACGGTAGAGCCGAAGGCGTATCCGACCCGGCAACTCAAGGTCGAGTCTCGCTATGTCGAGCCGCCTGCTGAGGTCACGGACCGAATCGCGCGCGAATTTGAGGAGCAGCAGGCGATCTTTGCCAGCGCCTCGTCCGACCGCTTGTGGCGAGGCCCATGGGCCGTTCCCGTACCCGGGCGGGCGACCAGCGCGTTCGGGAGTCGCAGCGTGTTCAACGGACAGCCGCGCGACCCGCATAGCGGCGCCGATTTTCGCGCGTCCGAGGGCACGCCCGTGGTGGCTCCCAACGGTGGCCGTGTCGTGTTGGCCGGAGATACCTACTACTCAGGTGGATCGGTGATTCTGGACCATGGATGGGGGCTGTACTCCTACTTCGCCCACTTGTCGAAGATTCTGGTCAACACCGGAGATCTGATGGAGTCGGGTCAGACACTCGGCCTGGCCGGCGCCACCGGTCGAGTGACCGGTCCGCACCTGCACTGGACCCTCCGCATGAACGGCGCTCGGGTCGACCCGCTGTCCGTGATCGAGATTCTGGCCGAATAGGGACGCCTCTCACCACGGCTTGCTAGAACCGGAAACGGACCCCGCTCGTGATCTGGACCCCGCCCAGATCCAACTCGATGGGCTCGCCAGCCGACTGCAGCACTGCGGTGGCTCGCACGTAGCGTACGAGCAGCCCGAGGCCGACATGACGCAGGACTTCGACGTTGCGAAGGAACGGGAGTCGGTGGAGGAAGAACGAGTCGATATCGATGCCCGCGTTGAGTCCGGCTGTGGTCTCTGACTCTGCACTCACGGTCTGACCCGCGAATACGATTTCGTCGAAGGGAAACCCGACCTCCGTGTGCTGAACGGCCGAGACGAGATCCTGTCTCGCCGTGATGACACTGGGGCCGGCAGAGACGGACACGACGAGCCAACCAGCGACCTGGGACATCCACAGCGCCCGGATATGGATGCCAAGGTCCCGTCGCTCGAGACCGGCGACCTGGGCGGTCGATGCACGAGGGGCGTCAAAAAAGAACGGGTGTGGCAGTTCTGAGTGGATCTGCGCGTCGTGGATCGACCGGTAGTTCGACACGTCGAGCCCAATCGCGAGGTTGCGCCACAGCAGAAACGAGGCCCCGCCGTCCACGACTCGCCCATCCTTCAAGTCGTAGTCGGTCCTGAATCGTCCTTGCTCGAGGTTGGCCGGGAACACGCCCGTGTCCGCGATGGTATGGGACGCCGATCGCAAACCCGAATCGAGTCGTACCACGATCCGGTCCGTCGGCGCCGGCTGCGCCAGCTGCCCGAGCTGCGCCAGCGCCGGCGCGGTCACGAGCAATCCGGCGACGGCGAAGAGCAGCGATCTCGGGTGTGGGGACCGCGCCGGCCGAGGCCGCGCCTGTCCGGCCGCGTCGGTCGAGGCTGCGGTTCGGATCGGACTCATCAGTTCACGCCGACCGCGGTCCATGCCTGGGTCACGGCGCGTGCGGCCGGGCTGTTCGCCCCGTAGAGGTCCAGCGCCGACTGGATGGTGGCGGTCCGCGCGGCGGCGAAGTCGGCATTGCTGGTCATGAGCACCGTGAACGCTCGGTAGAAGACCTGTTCGATCTGCCCCCGGTTCGCGGCACCGACGCCGGCAACACGCAGCCCTGATACCCGATTCGTGCCCCCCTCGATCGCGAGAAAGAAGGCGTGGCCCGGGATGAGGGAATTCGTATGCACACCGCCGTTGTCCGCCTCGCCGAGGAATCGCAAGCTGTAATGGTCAGGGTCGCCGAATTGCAGCGGGTTGGCGAGTGACCGGATGCCACCCGGCTCGATGACATCCTCTCCGAGGGTGTAGTCGGGGACGCCCGCTCCGCCGCGGAACAACGATTCCGCGTAGAATTCCGCGCCGACCCCAATGACATCCGAAAACGCTTCGTTCAACGCGCCAGACTCGTCCATGTAGAGCAGGGCCGACGTGAAATCTGTGACCCCATGGGCCAGCTCGTGGGCCACGATGTCGAGCGCGCCCGCAAAAAAGTCGAATTGCTGGCCACCGACCAGGACGTTCGGCGGCAGCCCTTCACCAAAGACCGCGACGCCGACACCGTCTGGGCCGCAGAGTCCACAGTAGAACGCGTTGAGGAAATACAGTCCGATCACCTCGTCCGGCACGGAGAACACATCCGCGCGGTTGACCGGGTGCACCAGGCTGAGCAACCGGACGTTCTGGTCATTCAGGCTCTGGCGTCCGAACCGCTTGTAGAGGTAGTCGTACGTCCACCCCATGCCGACGTGCGCGTCGACACTCGCGCCATCGAGCCACCGGTTGTCGGTGTCGGTCGAGAGGTCTGCGTCGAACAGTTGCGCGATGCCGCTGAGCACCAGCTCCGTATGATCCAGGTCACCGCGCATGTCGAACGTGAAGATCTGGGCCGGTCGCAGCTGATCTTGGGCGAGAAACGCGCCACCGACGGTGGTCACGCTCATCTTCTTGCGATCGCTCTTGACCCCGAGCCCTTCGCCGATCACGCATCGCGAGCACGGCAACGCCGGTTGCTGGGTCTTGAGGTCGTTGTACGACCAGACCAGCGCACCGGACGCAGCGTCGACGAAATAGACCATGAGCTGCGCGCCCGAGAACGCGCGCGCTTCGTAGACCAGACGGTAGACGCTCTCAGCATCGCGGTCGGGCAAGACGACGAGTTTGGGGGCAGCGGTGGGAAAGATGGTCCGACCGCTCAGCCCCTCTACGATGCGGGCGGCGTCATCGGCTGACAACGTCGGTGTGGTGTCCACGTCGATGCCTCGATGTACGGTGCCGAAGACCGACACCGGCAGCCCCTGCGACGTCTGGCGCGTCACCTCGGCGCCGAACACCAGGACGCCATCGTGAAACTGTTGGAGGCGCTCGTGCTCACGGCCTGGTACGAGGGGGTCGCCTTCCTGCCTCACGAGCCGTAGCGATTCGTCGCGAGTCAACTGGTTGACGAGCGCGTCGGCGTCGCGCAGCGCAGTGAGCGCGGAGCCTGAACCGGCCGAGAGCCTGAGGACCCCGTTTGGGACCGGTGGCTGGGCTGTGGCCGACGTCGGGACCGTCACCAGCGCGAGGAGAAGGGTCCCGATCGTGAAGCGAGACAACTCGTGCATAAGCGGCAATTGCAGCCTCAGCCGTGAGGAGCCTGCACATTGTAGTGGATCTCAGCGCGTGGCCGGACGCGTCAGGTGTGGGATGTACAATCCATCCGACGAACAGGAGCGCCATGTGAGCAGCTGTGGGCAAGGGGTCGCGCGGACGGCGGCGATCGTCGGGTTGTTACTGGCGTTGTCGGCGGGCCCGCGGGCACAGACCGCCCCCGCCGTCGTCGGTCCCGAGGTCGGGAGCCTGGTCGTGGTGGGCGGCGGCGTGGGGGATTTCGGCATCCTGCAGCGCTTCCTGGAGTTGGCCGGGGGACCTGACGCACCCATTGTGGTGATACCGACGGCAGGTGGCGACCAGAGCTACGATCAGTCGTACCCGGGGTTGCAGGCGTTTCGCGCGCTCGGAGCTACCGACCTTGTCGTGCTGCATACGACGGACCGGAATGCCGCCGACACCGAGGCGTTCGTCGCCCCGCTACGTCGCGCGCATGGCGTCTGGCTTTCCGGCGGGCGGCAGTGGCGGTTGGCCGACGCGTATGTCGACACGCTGGCGCACGAGGCGCTCCGCGACGTGTTGCGCCGTGGTGGCGTCGTGGGCGGTTCGTCGGCGGGGGCGACGATCCTAGGCTCCTATCTCGCACGCGGTGACACCGCGAGCAACACCGTCATGATGGGCGACCACGTGGTCGGTTTCGGGTTCCTGCGTGACACGGCGATCGACCAGCACCTGCTGCGGCGCAACCGGCAGTTCGACCTCATTGAGGTGGTCGAGGCACACCCCGAATTGTTGGGGATCGGCCTCGACGAAGACACGGCCATTGTCGTCCAGGGGGACGAGTTCGAAGTGATCGGCGAGAGCTATGTGGCCATCTACGATCACGCGCGGCAACTGGACTCCGGCGGGCGGTTCTATTTTCTCGGTGCGGGTGACCGCTTCGACCTGCGCGCTCGGCGCGCGTTTCGAACCGGGCAGGACCCTGGTCCTTCGAGTCGCGTGGTTGACCGCCCGTGGCCGCGATGATGGTGCGGCCCCGGTCACTGGACCAGTGCGTCCAGGAGCGCCATCACGTCCTCGGCGTCGTTGTACAAGTGGGGCGACACGCGAATCGCGTCTCCTCGTAGTGACACGGTGATCCGTCGGGCTTCGAGTCGGCTGGCCAGGGCTGCACCGTGCGCGTCCGGTGGACGCACGCCGAACAGGTGCGCACCGCGCCACGCGTCCTCTTCGATCCAGTAGCCACGCTCCCGCAGCCTTTGGGTCAGGTCGACCGTGAGCGTGCGGCAGTACTCGTGGATGGCTGGCACGGTCCACTGCAGCACGAGTTCGAGCGCCGTGGCCAGCATCGGCAGCAGCGTGAAATTCGAGCGCTCACCGACGTCGTACCTCACGGCCGCGCCCCGATACGCGTCACGGTATCGCACCAGATCCGCGAAGACGTCACTGTTCCGCCGGGCGATCCAGCCCTCTTCCAAGGGAGTACCGTCGTCGAAGACCGGTCCGTAGTAGGCCAGCCCGGTCGAGTATGGGCCGAGCAACCATTTATACCCAGCGCAGATGAGCGCGTCCGGCTGAATGCGCTGCACGTCGAACGGGAAGGCGCCGACCGATTGCGTGCCGTCGACCACGAAGAGCGCGTGGCACTCGCGGGCCCGTTGTCCGATGGACTCCAGATCGAACAGGGTCCCGTCAGTCCAGTGGACCTGTGGGAGGGCCACGACCGCCGTGCGGCGGTCGATCGCCGTCAACACACGCGCGTTCCACTCCGCGGCCCGCCCGCCCTCGCGACGTGGTGGCGCGGCCACGGTCCTCAACGCCAGTCCGCGCTCCGCGCAGAGTCGGCGCCAGCTGTAGACGTTGCTGGGAAACTGCTCCTCGAGCACCACGATGTTGTCGCCGGCGCCGGCGTGGACGTTCCGAGCCACCGTGGCCAGGCCATAGGAGACAGACGGCACGATCGCGATGCGATTCGGATCCGAGGCATTGATGATGCGTGAGAACAGGCATCGGACCAGGTCACTCTCCTCGAAAAAGTCCCTGGGGCCGATCAGCTGTGGTGTGGCGCGCCGATCGATGCCGGCGATGCCGGAGGCCCGCACGCGATGAGCGAGCGGCGCCATATACGCGCAGTTCAGATAGTGCAGCCCGACGGGCAACGCGAAATCGGATTTCTGGCAGGTCAGCATAGCTGGGACCAATGCCGCGCCAGTATACGCCGCGGCCCCGGCGAGGTCGTGGCATCCGACTGCGACGATGGGGTGCCTGTGTGAGCGAATGCCCCGGCGGGGGACCGCCGGGGGTGAAGCGGAGAATTCCGGGCTCCAGGATTCGCTGTGAGCGACGACCGGAGTTCCGCCCGACCTCCAGGGCGTCGGGATCCGGACCGGTATGCGGTCTCTGCGCGGGAGGGTCGGTGCCGTGCTCACGCGGCCACTCTCTTCCGCCGGGAGGTTTTTGCCTTCGGGTCCGGCAGCAGGAGGGTTCCGGTGACGTCATAGCGGCCGAGCAGATGCGGCCCGTAGTGGAGGCTGAGCGTGCCATCGAGGTCCGCTACATACCCGGACGCGACAGCGGGCCACACTGAAACGGACCGTCTGTTGCGGGACCTGGAGGATGAGTTGGTTGAAGCGGACGGTAGCTGGATCGGCGCGACCCTTCACGCGGTCCCAGCCGGCCCGGCGCCGGTCTCGGCGCGACCTCCAACGTTCACCAGAGGACTAGACCACCAGTTCCGCCACCAGCCACCCGGTGCCGTAGGCCACGATCGCCACCACGGCGCCGAGCGACAGCATCTGCAGGCCGGTCTTCCACCACCGGTCCGTTGTCACGAGTGCTCGTGCCGCGCCAACCCCGAAGAGCGTCGCCAGCGCGGCCGCCGTCGCCCATCCGAACCGGTTGGTTGAGATGTCGGGGGTGAGGTACGGCGCCAACGGCACCGCACCGGCGGCGACGAACGCGACGAAGGTCGCAGCCCCGTGTCTGGCAGGTCGCGCCTCACGTTCGGCCAGTCCGGCGGTGGCCCGTACGCTCTCCTCGGCCTGGATGCCAAGGTAGTTGCCGACGCCCATGGAGAGTCCGTCGGCGAACAGATTCGCGAGGCCGACGACCAGCACCGTGCCTGCGGACAACGTGCCGCCCGTCACGCCGGCGACAACGGCGAAGGTGGTCAAGATGCCGTCGTTGGCACCGTAGACCAGGTCGCGGATGTAGTGACGGGCGATGTCCTCCATGCCGTTGGGGTCCACGTGCAAGGACTGCCCGCGGCCCCTAACGGCGTGGAGGTCAAGGAGGGCGGGCATCTCGGTTAGCGACGTGTGGTGGTGGTGCCGACCAAGACCGTGACCGCTCGTGCGGTGGCGTCGCGGTCTCCACCCGCGTCTACGTGGGACCACTCGAGGTGCCCCAGCGGCTTGGTGCACTGCTCACGAAGCACGGCCGGCGTCGCGTCCGATACGTCCCCCGACCGCTGCTGGACGCGATCGATGCGGGTGTCGACCGGCGCCTCGAGCCAGACTCCGGTAAACGGGACATCCGCGGCGCGCGCGACCTCGGCGATGACCGTCCGGTCGCGGGGATCGGCGAACACCGCGTCCACAATGACGGCGCGCCCGGCCGCGACCGCGGTCGCGGCTCGGGCCGCCATCTCCCGGTAGACCCGACGGGTCACGCCTTCCGTATAGCCCTCCGATCCCAGCCGGTCCGCGGCCGGTACCCCGAGGAGCGACTTTCGCACCACGTCGCTTCGGAGCACCAACGCGCCCGGTGCGGCGCCGATGTTCGGAGCCACGTGCCGTGCGGCAACTGACTTGCCGGTGCCGCTGAGACCGCCAATCGCCACGAGACTGGCGGGAACGGGGTGGAGTGCGGACAGGGCAAATGCCAGATAGTCCCGTGCCGCCTGTTGTTCTCGGGCTTGCGCCTCTGGCGTGGGCTGCATGCGAGCTGCGGTTGCGCTCGTCTTGGCTCGCACCGCGGCCCGGACCGACAGGAACAGCGGCATCAACGCGAGCCCGTCGATGTCGCAGGTCGCCGTCACGTATTCGTTGCACACCTCGTGCGCATGTCGAGGCAGGCCTCGATGGAGCAGGTCCATGACCAGGAACGCGACGTCGTACAGCACATCGATACACGCAATGTCGTCGCTGAACTCGATGCAATCGAACAGCGTGGGTCGCCCGTCGAGCAGGCAGACGTTGCGCAGGTGGAGGTCCCCGTGGCAGCGTCGGACACACCCCTGAGCCCGCCGAGTCATCAAGCGGTCGGCCTGCTGGTCCAGCGTGGCGTGGGACAGCGTTGTGAGCTGGCGACAGTCGGCGGCGTCGAGTGCACCCCCGCCGTACTCGTGAAAGCCGTCGGCGTTGCCATCGATGACCCAGGCCATCCCGCGCCGACCGCCATGGTCGAATCGCCATTCGGCGATTGCGTGGAAACGCGCCACCGCGTGTGCCAGGTCCGCCATCAGCGTCAATTCCAAGGCGCCGCGCTCCGCGAGACGATCGAGGAGGCTGGACTCCTCAAAACGCGACATCTCGACCAGCCACTCGATGGCTTGTCCGTTTCCGCCCAATTCGAGTGATCCAGCGTGGTCGAGCGTCACCGGCACGACCCGGTGATACAGCGACGGCGCCGTTCGACGGTTGAGGCGGACCTCCGCCAAGCAGCATTCGCGACGACGTTCCACCGTGGAGTAGTCGAGATAGTCGTACCGAAGCGCGCGCTTCAGCTTGAACACGCGCGCGTCGACGAGAAACAGCACAGAGGTGTGCGTGTCGATCCGTTCCACGGCCGCCATCCCACCGTAGGCGTCCGCTGAGGACAGGAACGCGATGACGGCGGCTTGGTTCACCGCCGTTCCCTCAGCCTGTCGGACCGGGTCGACCGTGGTGGTTTCCGAACGCATGGCAGCGGCTCTCTGCGACGAGGTAGCAACACGCGTGCCAGCCGCGGTGGGGACACGGGCGGCTCAGAGGCGATGCTACGTCGTCGCGTCCCAGAGACCGCGCAGCCTCAACTGAGGAAATTTCCCTGGGTCGCGCCAATTTTTCAAACGGGGGTCGACCGATGGTCGTCGTTAGCGCCCGCATTCGGGGCAGTCTGACCGCGTTGCGGATGGCATCCGAATTGCATTCACGCTGTGTCCAGTAGCACCGAATCACAGCACTTCCGGAAAGGATAATGACATGGCGCTCTCGAGAACCGACCGGTTCGGTCCCGTAATCGCGTTCTTGGTATCGGCATTCGCGATGCCGGTCGGGCTGCACGCGGCGGCGGCCGAGGTGGCGGACGAGCAGCCGACGTTCACCAAAGACATCGCACCCATCTTTCGTGAGAAGTGCGAGGCCTGCCACCGAGCGGGCTACATCGCGCCGATGTCATTGCAAACCTACGCCGAAGTGAGGCCCTGGGCCCGGTCGATCAAACAGCGCGTCGAGACCAGACAAATGCCGCCCTGGCATATCGACAAGGCCGTTGGTATTCAGGCGTTCAAGAACGACCGGTCACTGACCGACGCGGAAATCGACACTGTCGTGCGGTGGGTTGATAGTGGAGCCCCGCAGGGGAACCTGGCGGACATGCCCCCACCGGCGGTCTTCGCCGACGACGATGTCTGGAACTACGCCGACGTCTTTGGCGGACCACCCGACCTGATCATCCATTCGACGCCGTACACCATGCCGGCGCTGGCTCAGGACCATTGGTGGAAGCCGGAAGTGCCGACCGGCCTGACCGAGGACCGCTGGATCCGAGGGATCGAGATTCGACCGTCCACGGTGCCGGGGCGACGCATTACGCACCATGCATTGGCTCGCCTTCAGCAGGAGGAGGCGGACGCGGCCCTGGGCGCAGCGTCGGACATCGGTCCCGGTCTGCTGATGGAGTGGGCGGTCGGGAAGCAGGGCGAGATGATGCGTCCGAACAGCGGCAAGCTGATCAAGGCCGACTCGAGCATTGTGTGGGATATCCACTATCACGCCGTTGGCGAGCAGATCACCGACACCGTCGAATTGGGTCTGTATCTCTACCCGGTGGGCGAAGTACCGAAGCACAGACAGGTGCTGTCCGCGTTCACCACGTTCGAAGGTGGCCGTGAGGCGCTCTCCATTCTCCCGAATCAGATGACCGTGACCGAGGCATTCCATGTGATGAAACAGAACGGTCGGATCGAGAACTTCCAGCCGCACCTGCACCTGCGTGGCCGCGGCATGCAGATGGAAGCGATTCTTCCGGACGGTGGCCGCCAGGTGTTGAGCCTGGTGAGCAAGTTCGACTTCAACTGGCACAACAACTACGTCTACGCCGACGACGCGGCGCCTCTCCTGCCGAAGGGGACCGTCCTGGCGTTCAAAGCCTGGTACGACAACACGGCCGGGTTGCGCGGGAATCCGGACCCGAACCAGTGGGTCGGTTGGGGCGATCGCACGGTGGACGAAATGGGCCACGCGTGGGTGAACGTCACGTATCTGGATGACGCGGATTTCGAGGCAGCCGTGGCCGAGCGGAAGTCCGGATCCGAGCGGACGGACAGCGAGGAATAGACGCGGCCGCTCCACGGCGCGGTCGCCGCCATTCGCAACCCTCGGCGCCGCCCAGGGTAGGCACAGACAGACGGAAGGGAAGAAGGTCATGCGAACGAACCACGTGGTCGCCCTGGCTGCAATCGCCGTTGGCGGTGTCTTGGCGATGAGCGCCAGCGCTGCGGCGCAGTCACTCCCGCTCGAGGCGCCACACAAGGCGTTCGGTCAGGCCGTGTGGCCAGTCTACGAGGGCTGGTACGGCAACCCGGACGGCAGTTACACCTTCTTGATCGGATACTTCAACCCGAACAAGGAGCAGACATTCGAGATTCCAGTTGGAGAGAACAATTTCTTCTCTCCAGGGGAACCTGACCGCGGGCAACCGACGCACTTCGACACGACCCGCGGATGGGCCGTGTTTGCCGTGGTGGTCGGCAAGGAATACGCAGACAAAGCGACGCAGTTGACGTGGACGCTCGTCTCCAACGGTCAGCGCGCGTCGATACCGATGCACACGGATCCTGGGTGGTATGTCGAGCCTTTCGAGGACGCGGCGAACAAGAACCGACCTCCGACGCTGCGTTTTGCCGCGGACGGGTCGAGGTTCGAGGGACCACCGGTCGGTGGCATCGCGGCCGCCTACACCGCATCGTTATCGCAACCCCTTTCCCTGAAGCTCTGGACGAGTGACACCAAGCCGACCGGGTACGGCTCCGCCCCCGCGCCATCCGGCGCCAGTGATCGCTCAGCACCTGCTGGCCAGCGACCTCCACCGCTCGTGCTCCGATGGAAGAAACTCCGCGGGCCGGGCGACGTGACGTTCGTCGAGCAGACGCAGACGTTCGAGACGGCCGAACAGTCTCCCGAGACGCTGGTCACGTTCTCCGAAGCTGGCACCTACCTGCTAGGTGTGGAGGCGCTCGACGAGACCGGGTCCGGGGGCAGCGGATCGCAATGTTGCTGGACGTCCGCGCATATCCAGGTTCAGGTCGCGGCACCCCCACTGCCGACCACCGGGGGGTAGCGGCATCGCACCCTGTTCCCTTCGTCTTCGCGTGACCTGCCCCGCGTGATCCTCCGGATGGACGCGTGAAATCCCGCAGCTCGCCGCCGAGCCCCCCCGATTGAGGGCGTACCGCGCCGCGTGAGGGCGGTACGTCACTTGCTGTAACACAACTCCGGGGAGCAACGCGGGACTGCATGACAGGTCCGGCAAAGCGGAGGAATGGCGTGACAGCGAACGGCATGGCGACACGGTTAGGGGGAGGTCGGTTCCGGGCTGAGGGGATGGCGCTCGGGGCTCTGTTCGGATTGGTGGGTCTGTTGGGGGTGGCCTATGGCGCGCGGTCCTGGTTCCCCGAGCTCGCGTCGCGTCACGGCGCCGGCATCGACGTCATGCTGAACTACCTGTTGATCTCCACCGGTGGACTGTTTCTCGTGGGTCATCTCGTCCTCGCGGTGTTCATCTGGCAGGGCACACACAGAGCGCAGGTCAGCCGGCGGGCGGCCTCGTCTCGAGCCGAGCGGCGGCTGTCGGTGGCGCTTGGCATGTTGATGGCGCTCATTGCCGAGGGTGGTGTCCTGGCAATCGGCATCCCGGTGTGGGGCGAGTACTTCATGGCGACGCCGCCGGACGACGCGGTCGTGATTGAGGTGACCGGGACCCAGTTCATGTGGCACGCACGATACCCGGGAGCTGACGGCCAGTTCGGTCGACTACGCCCCGAACTGATCGATTCGGCGTCCAACCCCCTCGGCCTCGACCGCGATGATCGGCGCAGCGCCGATGACGTCGTGTGGACCGGTGAGATCTACGCACCGGCGGACCGGACGATTCTCATTCGGCTCCGATCGTCAGACGTCATCCACAGTCTGTTTGTGCCCAGTTTGCGGGTGAAGCAGGACGTGGTGCCCGGTATGACGCCGGAGGTGATGTTCGTTCCCACCCGCGAAGGACGATACGAGATCGCCTGCACAGAACTGTGCGGCATGGGTCACTACCGCATGCAGGGCTTCTTCCACGTCGTGTCTGACGCGGACTTCGACCGGTGGCTACGCGAGCGGGAAGCATGACGATGCACGAGCCACACGGGTTTCTACGTCGATACGTTTTCAGCACGGACCACAAGGTCATCGGCATTCAGTACATCCTGACCGGTCTTGTCATGGGGCTCTTCGGCGCCGCCCTTGCGGTCCTGATACGCCTCCAACTCGGCTGGCCGACGGTGCCCAAGACGTTGTTGGGTGAGTGGCTGCCGAACGGGATGCCAGGCGGCATCATGACGCCTGAGTTCTATTTGGCGGTGGTGACCATGCATGGCTCCATCATGGTCTTCTTCTTCATTTCCTACGTGCTCGTGAGCGGGTTCGGCAACTATCTGGTTCCGCTGCAGATCGGCGCCAAGGACATGGCCTTTCCGTTCCTCAACATGCTGTCCTACTGGATAGCCCTGTTGTCGGCCGTGGTGATGTTGCTGTCGTTCCTCGTGGAGGGCGGTGCTGCCGCCGCGGGGTGGACCGCCTACCCGCCGCTGAGCGCCGTCCCGTCCGCGGTGCCGGGGTCGGCCGCCGGGCAGAGCGTGTGGCTGCTCAGCATGGCGTTGTTCATCGCGTCGTTCACGATGAGCGGGTTGAACATCGTGGCCACGGTGTTCAGCCTACGCGCGCCCGGGATGTCGATGATGCGGCTGCCACTGACGGTCTGGTCCTACTTCATCGCGTCTATTCTCGGCGTCCTCGCGTTCCCGCCTCTGACGGCCGCCGCCATCATGCTGCTCTTCGACCGGCATCTCGGAACCAGCTTCTTCTTGCCGGCTGGGCTCGTCTTCGGCGACATCGTTCTGCCACATCAGGGCGGGTCTCCGCTGCTCTGGCAGCATCTTTTTTGGTTCCTGGGCCATCCGGAGGTCTACGTCCTGATCCTGCCGGCGCTCGGGATTGCCGCGGATATCCTGCCGGTCTTCACCCGGAAGCCGCCGTTCGGATATAGAGGCTCGGTCTATGCGCTCATCGCGGTGGGTGCCCTCAGCATGATCGTGTGGGGGCACCACATGTTTGTGAGCGGGATGAGCCCGTTTACCGGCGAGTATTTCTCACTGGCGACGTTGCTCATCACCATTCCGATGGCCATCTACGGGGTCAACATGCTTGGCAGTGTGTGGGGTGGCGCCATACGTCTGCGGTCGCCGATGGTGTGGGCCCTGGGGGTGATCGCCTTGTTCGGCAGTGGCGGTTTCGGGGGGATCTACCTGGGGAACGCGACGGCCGACATGCAGCTCCACGACACGTACTTCGTGGTCGGCCATTTTCACCTGATGATCGGTGGCGTGACGCTGTTTGGCATGTTCGCGGGCATCTACTACTGGTTTCCCAAGATGTTCGGGCGATGCATGCACGAGGGCCTCGGGAAGGCGCACTTCTGGGCTACGTTCATTCCCTTCTTCATGGTCTTCTTCGCGCAGCACTTCCAGGGATTGCAGGGGATGCCGCGGCGCTACTACGCGTTCGAGACGTACGAGTTCCTGCGGGAGGCGGCAGCCCAGAACGGTCTGATTTCCATCCTCGCCCTGACGCTGATCGCGGGCCAACTGATTTTTCTTGGGAACTTCCTGTGGAGCTTGGTCCGCGGTCGTGTGGCCTCCGAAGACCCATGGCAGGCGAACACGCTGGAATGGACCGTCCCGTCGCCGCCGCCGCACGGGAATTTCGCCATGCCACCGACGGTCAGCCGGTGGCCCTATGACTACAGCGTAGACGGCGTCGCCGAGGACTACGTCCCCCAGACGGTCACGGCCGCCGAGGTGGCCGTGACCGTGTAGCGGCTCGCACGACGAACGAGGAAAGTCGGGTGAACACGTTGACCTCCACCGATACCTGGACCGACCACGGACCTGTGGAGCGGGAACAGCGTCTGCAGCTCGGCGTGTGGATGTTTCTCGCCACTGTGGTCATGCTCTTCGCCGCGTTTACCAGTGCCTACATCGTTCGCCGCGCCGGCACCGACTGGAGGCCGATCGGGATGCCGTCGGTGCTCTGGCTCAACACCATCGTGCTGTGCGGCAGCACCCTTGCCGCCGAGCGGGGCCGACGCGCCGCGGAGCGCGCTCGGTGGGGTGCCGCCCGCGCGGGGTTCCTTGTCGCGGCGGGGCTGGGCTTCGCGTTCCTGGGGGGCCAGCTCGCCGGCTGGCGCGCACTGGCTGACCTCGGCGTGTTCGTGCCGACGTCACCACAGGCCTCGTTCTTCTACATGCTGACCGCCGTGCACGCCGTGCACGTCCTGGCCGGCCTCGTCGTCCTGCTGGTGACGCTGCCAGCACTGCGGGCGATGGCGCCGTCGTCTGAAGGGACGGTGTCACCGCAGATCCGCGCGAGGTTGGCGACCAC
>SXGT01589045.1_pt1 | contig 18156 bp, 11 predicted proteins | sample 3176221 | NCBI WGS metagenome assembly SXGT01 (sample SAMN11356862, study PRJNA531348) | freshwater metagenome | isolation source: freshwater sample F1-120 | place: China: Fuxian Lake, Yuxi | collected 2017-12-25
GCGGTGGCCCGGGTGCGCCGCACGGTGCGGCGCCGCAACGACCTCGCCGTCGGCGTCGTGATCGCCGATGCCGTCGACGCCGGCGTGCGTCGGGCACGGGCGCTGGCGCCGCCATCGGGCCGCATCCCGGTGGTGGTGCGGCCGGCCGCGCTTCTGCACGGCGGCCGCGGCTTTTTCGAAGCGCTGGTGGCGCAGGCCGATCCGGCGCTCGAGCGCCAGGGCCTGGTGCGCTACCGGCCGGGCCAGCCCATCGCCAGCGGCTCCACCACCGGTGAGGAGCCGCTGACCGTGACTAGCGACGGGACGCTTCCGTTCGGCCTGCGCTCGGCGCCGCTCGACGAGCACGGCGCGGCCGTGCGCCGCTTCGAGCTGGTCGGGCGCGGCGTGGCCCGCGATCTCGCGCTCGACGGTCGCGAGGCGGCCCTGCGCGAGACGTCGCCCAACGGCGGCGTGCGCGGCATCGTCGTCGGCGCGGGCGGCCAGCCCGAGGCCGCGCTGCTCGGCGGCGGACCGCTGCTGGTCGTCGAGGCCTGGTCGTGGTTCGAGCTCGCGCCGGTGACCGGCGACTTCCGGGCCTCGATCGCGCTCGGCCGCCTCATCGACAGCGGCGGCAGCCACGACGTCACCGGCGGCGTCGTGCGCGGCGACGCGCTGGCCGCGCTCGCGCGCTCGCGCCGCAGCCGCGAGCTGGTGACCACGCCCGAGTACCGGGGGCCGGCGACCTGGTACCTGGGCGACCTGTCCGTCGATTGATCGCTTATGTGATCGCGGACGTGGACCTACGTGGACCTGGACGATCGGTCTGGGTCATCGCCCACAGATCGAACGCGTGAGGCACGCGATGGCTGGTGCGTGACCACCGCGACCGCGACTCCGCCGAGCGCCATCACGACGATCTTACCGCCGTCGGTGGGGCGGTCTTCTGCTCAGCGCTTGCGCTTGCGGCCGCGCAGCGCCTTGACCGCGCCCGACTCGAGCAGCTTGCGAAGTTCCCGTTCCATCTCGCGGGCAAAGAGCACCTTGACCGCCTCGATGCCGAGCGGCCGCAGGCTCGCGAAGGCGGTCTCGGGCTCGTCGAGCACGATGTCGCCGTGACGGATGCCGCGGACGAACAGCTCGACCAGGTCTTTGACCGCCTTGCCCAGGTGCTTGCGCAGCACGTCGCCGGCCGCGGACGCGGCCTCGAGATCGATGCCGGCGGCAACCAGCTTCATGGTGATGCCGAGCAGCGCCGGGCTGGGCACCAGGTAGACGCCTCCGTCCTTGCGCTCGATCAGGCGCGTGCGCAGGAGGTCGGCGACCAGGCCGGGCCGCTTGCTGCCGGCCAGCGCGTACAGGCCGGCCTCGTCGACGGTGCGAGCCTGATCGTCGGCCCACGGGGCCTGGACCTCGCGCTCGAGCCCGAGCCACTCGGCGAGATCGAGCTCGCCGCGATCGATGCCCGCCACCACGTCGCGGATGGCGTCGATGCGCAGACCGCGATCCTGGAGCTGGGCGATGAGGCGCAGGCGCTCGACGTGGGTGGGGCCGTAGAAGGCGACCCGTCCCTTGATCTCGGGGCGCATGAGCGCGCCGCGGGCCTGGTAGAAGCGGATGGTGCGGGTCGGCACGCCGGTCTGCGCGGCCAGCTCGTCGATGGTCAGGGTCGCGGTCACGTCGGACGACCCGACGGGCGAAGCGGGCGCGGGCATGCCTGCCGTTAGTAACAGCATCAGGCCGCCTCGCGCAGCACCGCGCGCGGTCCCTCGTCGCGCGAGAGGCGCTTGATGTGGGCCAGCGCCTTCTTGAGCTGGTTGCCCCAGGTGTCGGTCTTGTAGGCGAAGCCGTTGCGCTCGACGATGGCCTTCACCTCGGGCGCGATCTGGCGCAAGCGCTCGGGCGGCAGCTGCGGGAACAGGTGGTGCTCGATCTGGCGATCGAGGCCGCCGCACAGGATCGAGACCAGGCGCGGCACCTCGTAGTCGTTGGTCGACTCGATCTGCATCGCGTACCACTCGCCGCGGCTGCGGGCCTTGGTGCCCTCGGGCCAGCTGGCGACGTCGCCGCCGACGTGGCCGCAGTAGATGGTGGCCGCCGAGTAGACGTCGCGGCCGAGCTCGGCGATCGCGTTGCCGAGGAGGACCTTCCACCACAAGGGGCCGGCCAGCGCCGGATAGAGGCCGTAGTTCTTGGCGTAGTAGGGCACGTACTTGCGCAGTGCGGCCTTCCACGCCTGGCGACGGCTCTTGAGCGAGCGATCGGGGAGGACGTCGAGCTTGCCGGGCAGGCCGTTGTCGGCGAGCAGATCGGCGACGCCGGTGAAGTGCAGGTTCATGCCCCAGGTGAAGGTGGGCACGACGAAGAGCAGCCACCACGCCTGGTGCTCGTGGGCGGGCTTGTGCGGCGTCTGCTGGGTGAGGCGCACCGGGCCGAAGTGGATGTCGGGATCCTTGCCGGCGATGTTGGTGTTGCCGTGGTGCTTGTGGTTGTGGCCGCTGCGCCACGACTCCTCGTCGATGGGCACGTCCCAGTCGAAGGTCTCCGAGGCCCAGCGTTCGCCGCCGGGGATCTTGTCGTAGGCGCCGTGCAGCGCGGTGTGGCCGATCTCGGTGGCCTCGAGCTGCTTGTGGAGCCAGAGGGCGGCCACGCCCGCCGACCAGGTGAGGGGATCGAGGCTGACGTGGAGGAGGGTGCGGCCGACGACCTCGGCCGCGGTGGAGACGCGCTGGACCTTCTTGACGTGGGCGATGTCGGCGTCGCCGAGCTGGAGCTGGATGCGGGCCTTGAGGGCGTCGAGCTCCTGTCCGAGGCGGCGGTGACGTTCAGTGAGGCTCATGTGATGATGACTCCTGGTGATGAGTCACTGATAACTGTGACACCGTTTGGTGTCAAGATAGATTCGCGACCCGGGCCCGAACCACGCGAAATCTCGCGGGTCCGCTGCTAGCCTGGTGCGGGCGGATGCGCTTACGGCGCAAGATCACTGTCGCGTTCTTCCTGGTCAGCACGCTCGTCAGCCTGCTGCTGGCCTTGTTCCTGTACCGCTTTGTCGAGCGGCAGCTGCGCGATGATCTGCGCGCGCGCCTGCGCAACATCGCCCACGTCGGCGCCGCTGGCATCGATCGCGATGCGTACCAGCGGCTGTCGGCGCGCCTGGGTCCCGACCTCACCGAGGCCGAGGCCACCGCCGCCGAGTTCTCGGGCGACTACAAGCGCATCTCGGATCAGCTCAACGCGATCCGCGAGGCCGAGCCGCGGCTGCTCCGCTACGCCTACCTGCTGGCGCCCAGCGACGATCCCGACAACCCCCGCTTCGTCGTCGACGCCGACGTGGTCGCCGGCAACGCCGCCAAGACCACCGATCCGCTGTCTCACTTCAACCAGCCCTACGAGATCAAGGACCTCCCGTCGCTGGGCCTGGCGCTGCGCGAGTGCACGCCGGTGCTGGAGAAGAACTTCGTCTACGACCCCGACTTCAAGGTGTACTCGGTGTCGGCGTACTACCCGCTGGGCAAGGGCGACGACGGTCGCTGTCGGGGCGTGCTCGGCGTCGACATCACCGACGACGACATGCAGGCGGCGCTGGACGCGGCGGGCGGCCTCGCCATCAAGGTGTCGCTGGCCGTGATCGCGCTGGCCCTGGTGGTGTCGATCATCATGGGCACGCTCTTGACTCGCTCGATCGTGGCGCTGTCGGAGACGGTCGAGCGCTTCGCCCACAAGGACTTCCGGGCCCGCACCCGGGTCGCCAGCAAGGACGAGATCGGCCAGCTCGGCAAGAGCTTCAACGTCATGGCCGAGACCATCCAGGCCCACAGCGAGAACCTCGAGGGACTGGTCGCCGAGCGCACCAGCGAGCTCGAGGCCGAGAAGCAGACCTCGGAGCGGTTGTTGCTGAACGTCTTGCCGTCGCCCATCGCCGATCGCCTCAAGCAGGGCGAGGGCGTGATCGTCGATCGCTTCGACAGCGTGACCGTGCTCTTCGCCGACATCGTCGGCTTCACCGCGCTCTCCTCGCGGACCTCACCCGAGGCGCTGGTGTCGATGCTCAACGAGCTGTTCAGCGCCTTCGACAAGCTGGCCGAGGAGCACCGGCTCGAGAAGATCAAGACCATCGGCGACGCCTACATGGTCGTGTCGGGCATCCCCGAGGCCCGCGCCGATCACGCCCAGGCCATGGCCCGCATGGCCCTCGACATGCTCGACGCGATCACCGCCTACGACGAGCGCGTCGGCGGCGAGCTCACGATCCGCGTCGGCCTGCACTCGGGGTCGGTGGTGGCCGGCGTGATCGGTACCAAGAAGTTCATCTACGATCTGTGGGGCGACACCGTGAACACCGCCAGCCGCATGGAGTCGAGCGGCGTGCCCGGCCGCGTCCACGTCACCGAGGCGACCCGGGTGCTGCTCGGCGACGCCTTCGAGTTCGAGGCGCCGCGCCAGGTCGAGATCAAGGGCAAGGGCGTGATGTTGACCTACCTCATCGTCGACCCCAAGGCGGCGCCAGCGTCGGCACCTGCGTCGGCGCCCACGGAGAAGCCAAGGTCGTGACCGCGTCGCTCGTGCACCAGTTCCTCGGCGAGCGCGCCGCCGGCACGCCCGACGCCGAGGCGCTGGTCACCCACGACCCCGGCGGCGCCCGCCTGACCTACGCCGAGGTCGCCGCCGCCGCGGCCGCCGTGACCGCGCAGCTCTCGTCACTCGGCGTCGCGCCCGGCGATCGGGTCGCGATCCTCGCCCACAACGGCGTCGAGTGGGTCGCCGCCTGGTTCGGCGCCCTCGCCGCCGGCGCCGTCGCCGTCCCCCTCAACACCGCCGCCGATCCCCACAGCCTCGTTCACTACCTCACCGACTGCGGCGCCAAGGTCCTGCTCCATGGCCCCCGCTTCGATCGGGTCCTGAATGCCGCCAAGGGACAACTCGGCACGGTCGGGGTGTTTCCGGTTCGTGCCGAGCCGGGCTCGCGGAGCGAGCCCGCGTCGGAGCACGCCGTGAGCCCACTCGACCCGGCCGCCATCATCTACACCTCCGGCTCCACCGGTCGTCCCCGCGGCGCGGTGCTCACCCACAAGAACATCGTCTCCAACGTCACCTCGATCGTCTCGTACCTGGCCCTCTCACCGTCCGACCGCGTCCTCGCGCTCTTGCCCTTCTACTACGTCTACGGCCTCTCCATCCTGCACATGACCTTCGCGTCGGGCGGCACCGTCGTGGTCGAGAACCGCTTCCAGTATCCCAACGTCGCCCTCGACACCCTCGAGCGCGAGCGCTGCACCGGCCTCGCCGGCGTGCCGTCGACCTACGCCATCCTCATGAACCGCTCGACGCTCGGCGAGCGCCTCGCTCGCCACGAGCTCACCCACCTGCGCTGGGCGACCCAGGCCGGCGGCGGCATGAACCCGACCCTCACCCGCCAGGTCCTGGACACGATCGCCCCCCGCGCGCTCTTCGTGATGTACGGCGCCACCGAGGCCTCGGCCCGCCTTTCGTACGTGCCGCCCGACGAGCTCGTCTCCGCGATCGGCTCGATCGGCCGGCCCATCCCTGGCGTCACCCTCACCGTCCGCAACCCGGACGGCACGCCCTGCGCCGACGGTGAGACCGGCGAGCTCTACGCCCAGGGCGACAACATCATGCAGGGCTACTGGAACGACCCCGACGAGACCGCGCGCGTGCTCGGCCCCCATGGCTACCGCACCGGCGACCTCGCCCGCCGCGACGAGGCCGGCCGCTTCTGGCTGGTCGGCCGCACCCGCGACATGCTCAAGGTCGGCGGTCACCGCGTCGCCGCCAAGGAGATCGAGGACGCCATCCTCGAGCACCCCGCCGTCCACGAGTGCGCCGTGATCGGCCTCCCCGACGAGCTCCTCGGGGATCGCCTGCGCGCCTTCGTCGTCGCCAAGTCGACCGGCGCCCTCGACGCCAACACCCTCGGCCTCTTCCTCAAGGAACGCCTCCCTGCCTACAAGATCCCGGGCGAGATCCTCCTCCGCACCGAGCTGCCCAAGAACGAGAGCGGTAAGATCATGAAGGAAGCGCTGCGGGCCGAGGGTGCGACTCCGTCAGCTGGCTGACCTCCGAGGCACGCGCTACTTCACCGCTACCGCGCCGGTGCGGCCGGCGTTGCCGCCCCACATCGGCCATCCCGTGAGCGTGCGATCGCGGGTGTCGATCGCGACCAGGCGGCCGTCGTCGGTGCCGACGAAGATCCAGCCGCCGTCGACCACCGGCTGAGACCGGACCGGAGCGCCCACGGTGTGGCGCTTGCTCACGCCGCCCTTGACGGGATCGAGCTCGAGGATCTCGCCCTTGAGGGTGCCGATGAGCACGCGGCCGCCGGCGGCCAGGGGCGCGGTGCCGAGGTGGCCGCCGTCGACGCGGGTGTCGCCGTCGAGCTTGAACGACCACAGCTCGTCGCCGGTGTCAGCGCTGGTCGCGACCACCTCGTCGCCCATGGTGTTCACGTTGGTCTTGCCCAGGTGCAGGATGCGCGAGCCCTGGAAGGTCTGCATCGACGACACGCTACCTACGCCGACGTTGAAGAGCGCCGATTCGGCGTTGGCCGCGACCGGGGCACCGCTGCCGAAGCCGTTGCCGCTGTCCTCGGCCTTGCTCTTGGCGGCGTGACCCGAGACGGCCTGCTCGGAGAAGTCGATGTACTTGGCCGGCTTCTTCTTGGTCTTGTACTTGGTCTTGGGGTGGTTGTCGTCGGCGCGGATGATCATCTCCTCGGCGCCGTTCACCTCCTCGGCGGCCACGCCGCGGCGGGTGTAGTACATCGACTCGCGGCCGCCCTCCCACGTGATCACCGGGGCCGACGTGGCGCGCGACCTGATGGCGTAGCGGACCTTGCCGGTCGCCGGCTCGAGCTTCATCACCGTGCCGGCGAAGGTCGAGATGTAGAGGAACTCGCCGGCCACCACCGGCGCCGACATGACGTCGCTGTCGAGCCACATCTGCCACTTGATGGCGCCGGTCTTGAGATCGAACGCGGCGAGGGCGTGGGTCGCGCTGGGCGGCCGCGGCTTGTCGTCGTCGGCGCTCGCCGCCGGATACGACGTGAACACCAGCCCGGCGCCGATGGTCGGCGCGCTGGTCAGCGGATCGCCCAGCCACCACGACCACAGCTGCTCGCCGGTGCGGCTGTCGACCGCGAAGATCGTGCACGACTCGGTGTTGAACACGCACACGCGCTCGGCGCAGGCCGCGGTCGACGGCCCGTCGTCGTCGAGATCGATGGCCCAGGTCGGCTTCCCGGTCGCCATCTCGAAGGCGTAGAACTCCTTCGAGTTGAAGCCGCCCGAGGTGTAGACCATGCCCTCGTAGACGGCGGGGGTGGTCACCGCCGCGCCCGAGCCGAACTTCACCTGCCAGCCGCTGGCGGTCTTCACCGCGGCGGGGGCGATGCGCTTGCTGACGTGGCCTCGGCGGAACTCGCGCGACGGGCGCGCGAAGGTCGCGCTGTTCATCTCCTCGACCTGCTTCGAGACGTCCTCCCCTGAGGGCGCTTCGAGCTCGCCCTTGGCCGCGCCCGGGCTGGCGACGGGGCGGCCGCCGCGCGGGGGAGCGGTGCCGCTGCCACAGGCCAGCAGGGGGACGAGGCCGAGGGTGACAAGCTGGGTGATGCGCATGGTTCCTCCCGGGACGTGGAACGCCCGATCACCGCCGGCGATCTACCCGGCGATCGGCCGCTCGTGCCGTTGGACACAGCGTGCCGCGGCCGGTTGCCTCACACGGTCACGCTCGCGTAAGGCGTGCTAGCGTTCAGGCCTCGTGTCGCGCGTGCGTATCTGTGTCGTTGCGGCGGCGGTCGCCGGTGTCGCCAGTCCCGTGGGCGTCGCCCATGCCGGTGGCTACAGCCTCCACGTCCTCGCCAACGGCCAGGTCGCGTGGACCGACAACCTGTTCTCGGTGCCCGACCAGGACCCGAGTGGCGTCCTCCCCGAGCGCGAGGGCGACGTCTACTACCAGTTCCGGCCCGGCGCCCTGGGCACCTACGAGACCCCGCGCTCGGTCCACATGCTCTCGTACGACCTCGAGGCCAACCTCTACACCCGCCACAACGAGGCCTGGTCGCTCCAGCACATCGCGAGCTGGCGCGCCTTCTTCCTGACGTCGCCGCGCACGGAGCTGGGCACGTCGGCTCAGTTCTCGACCGGCGCGTTGACCACGCTGTCGACGCGCGGCGCCGCGTCGGACGGCACCGTGACCGGCTTGCCGTCGGCCTCGGGCGAGAGTCAGTTCACGTCGATCGACGTCGGTCAGAACCTCAGCTACACGGCGACCCAGGCGCTACGCCTGACCCAGGGCGCGCGCGGCCGCAGCTTCAGCACCGAGTCGATCGGCACCGAGACCACCGGCATCGAGATCGGCGGCAACGTCGGCATCGATCGGACCTGGCGCTACTCGGCGGCGTCGATGCAGCTGTCGAGCTCGTTCGTCACGCTCGAGCGCATCGTCGCGATGACGCCGGTCGAGTCCAACGACCAGGTCAATGCCAGCGCGATCGTGTCGTGGCGCCGCGACTTCGGCCCGCGCTGGTCGTCGCTGCTCGACGCCGGCGCCACCGGCATCATCCCGCTCGATGAGGGCGATCAGCTCGTGGTGCAGCCGACGGTGGGTGCGCAGCTCGGCTACTTCCCCAACTGGGGCAACGCCGGGCTCAACCTGCGCCGCTCGGTCGCGCCCAACCTCTACCTGGCCCAGAACACGATCTCCGACTCGGCGATCGTCCACGCCTGGCTGCCGCTGCCGTGGCTGGCCCGCGACGTCCACCGGCCGCGGCTGACGCTACAGACCACCGCTGGCGCCCAGCGCACACGCCTCATCGACACCGCGACCGGCGACGTCGACAGCGGCTTCGATGTCTTCAGCGGCGACCTCGCCATCAACTACGCCATGCGCGACGGCGTGACCGTGTCGCTGCGCGCCCAGCACCTGCGCCAGGTCGCCGCCGAGGACGCGTCGATGGAGGTGCTCGGATACAACCGGAACACGGTGATGATCTCGATCACCGGCCGCTTCCCCGACCGCCTTGCCGCCGAGGTCCCGACCCGCGAGTCCCTGCGGGTCGATCGCTCCAACGTCACGCCGGTCGGCGAGGAAGCCGCGCCGGCCCAGGCGCCCGGCGGCGGCGGTTCGTAGCGTCCGATCAAGGCGGGTTGAGCTGACCCACGTTGGCGACGAAGTACCCGAACTGGGCCAGCGGGTCGGCCAGGTTGGCCTCGCCGAAGTCGAGCGCGCCCGAGGTGTGGCCGACCAGATGGACGTTGCCGGTGGCGACTCGCACCGCGACGCCGTACCCGACCTCGTCGCCGCTGTCACCGAAGCTCGCCGACGCGACGTGGACGCCGGTGGCCCCGGCGTAGCGCGCCACCACGACGTCGGACGCGAGTGCGTAGGGCAGGGGGCCGCCGCCGGGGTTGACGGCGGCGCTGCCGAGGCGGCCGGTCGCGATGAGGTCGCCGGCGCCGTCGACCGCCAGGTCCTGGCAGTCCTCCTGGCCCGAGCCGCCGAACGACCGCGACCAGACGTGGGCGCCATCGCCGGCAGCCAGGCGGGCCACGAAGAAGTCGTACTCGCCGCCGACCGCGACCGGTGGCCCGCCGGCCAGCGTCGCCGCGCCGCGCGAGGCGCCGCCGACGAACACCGCGGCGCCGCTGACCTCGACCGCGTTGAGATCGCTGTGGGTGCTGTTCTCGACCGCGCGCGACCAGATGTGCGCGCCATTGCCACCGTCGAGCTTGGCCACGAAGCCCTTGCGCACCCCGGTCGACGACAGGGTCGTGCCGCCGAGGTCGATCGATCCGCCGCTCGGGTTGCCGAACACGCCGACGATGAAGGGATTGCCGGCCGCGTCGGTCGCGACGTCGAAGCCGGCGTCGCCGCCGGAGGTCACGAACGTCTTGGACCAGACCACGGCGCCGCTGGCGCCCGACAGCTTCGACAGCGTGATGTTGCCGTCGCCAGCGGCGGAGTACGGGTTCCAGTCGATCGCTCCGATCACGAACACGTCACCGGCGGCGTCGACGGTGACGCCGTAGGCATGGTCGGCGCCGGCGGTGGCCAGCCCCGTCGACCAGACGTGGTTCCCCTGGCGATCGAGCTTGAGCACGAACGCCTCGTAGTTGCCGGCCACTGGAAGGGGCGCGCCGCCCATGTTGACCGCTCCGGTGTAGGCCCCGGCGACGATCACGTTGTCAGCCGCATCGACGGCGATCGCGTGAGCCATGTCGATCGCCCCGCCGCCGACACGTCTTGACCAGCGCGGGGCGCCGGTCGACGACAGCTTCGTGACGAAGCCATCGTAGCTGCCCAGCGAGGGCATCGCCGCTCCGCCCGGGAACGACAGCGTCGACGACGCGGTCCGGCCCACGAACACCACGTCACCGGCGCCATCGACCCTCACCGAGTGCATGCTGGCGAACTCGTGCGAATCACCCGCCGATCGCTGCGACCAGACCCCGCAGCAGGTCGCGCCGTCTTGCCAGACCCGCGACGCGTCGCCGGTGCCCGGCGCCAGGTCGACCTCGTTGAGCGCGACGGGCTCGCTCCGGAAGTGAAAGAAGCTGCGCGTCGCGCGGCTGCCGACCCGGAGATCCCCCAGCACGCCGGCGACCGTGCTACGCAGGTCGACGCTGACCTGGGCGCCGTTGCGCGCGCGGATCCCGTGACCCTGGCTGCCGGTCCCGACCACTCGCTGGAGTACGACCGGTCCGGCGCCGTACGCGTTGACGGCGTCGCCGACGCTGCCGTCGATTCGCACGCGCTTGAGCCAGTGCGGTGATCCGCCGCCGGCGTGGAACCCGTCGGTGCGAGCGTTCTTGATGTAGGCGTCCTTGATCAGCCAGGCGCCGTCGTAGCCCTCGTTCGGGTTCTCGCCCAGGTAGGCGCAGCCATCGACGATCGACGTGCTGATCGTCGCGAAGCCGCTCCCTCCGCCCGAGGTGGCGAACGCGACGTCCTGGATCAGGGAGTTGGCGAAGGAGTACGCGCTCACCGCTCGCGTCATCCGGCGGCCCGAGCCGATCGGTGGCCACGGCGGCAGCGGCGCGCCGCCCTGGATCCGGGTGCCTACGAACAGCGGCGGCGCTCCGCCGCCGACCACCGAGATCGCGTCGATGTCGCAGGAGTGGTAGCGGCCGACGATCTCGGAGTTGAGCTGCAGCGCCGGGATGAAGCCGTTGGCGTGCGAGAGGCGCAGGCCGGCAAAGACCAGCGAACCGGTCATGCCGCGCACGGCGAGCGTCGGGCGGGCCGATGTCGCGTTGCTGTTGCGGAGCTCGCACGATGGCGCCGCGATCTGGATCGGCGGCGTGAGCTCGCCGGGGTAGGTCGTCTGGAGCGTGGTGGCGGTGTTCCCGGCCACGACCGCGATCTGGCCGCGGGTCGCGCCGAACAAGAGCTTCCCCTTCCACTGGTCCGGCGCCCAGTTGCGGCCAGTGATCGTGATCGTGCGTAGCGAGTTGATCGGGTCGCGGTAATAGGCGGCCACCTCGGAGGCCGCGATCTGTTCCACGACCGCCGGGGTCGCGCGGATCGTGACCGCGCCCTCGTACTCGAACGCCGGGTGTTCGACCGGATCGTCGACGCGGACCAGCCCGTCGGCCGACCGGATGGGTGGCAGCGACAGGCCTTCGAAGGGCACCTCCTCGAGCCCCAGGCCGGTGCAGTCGATCACGTAGCGCGTGCCGATGAGATCGAGCGGGATCGCCGACACCGCCTTGCGGATCGTCCGGTACGGTGCCCCGGAGCTGCCATCGCCGGTGGTGTCGCTCGCCTCGGGCGTCGAGCGCACGTTGAGCACGATCCGCATCGAGAGCCCTTGCGTGATCTCCTGATCGAGCATCGGGTCGACCACGCACGCGCCCAGGACGAGCACCGCGGCCAGGCCCGGGAGCGCGCGAGAGAAGACGACAGCGGTCCGGTCATTCATGGCAGAGCTCCGATGTTGGCGACGAAGAAGCCAAAGCCGCCGAGCGGATCGGCGGCGAGGCCGTCGCCGAAGTCGATCGCGCCCGAGCTGTGTCCGACGAGATGGACGTTGCCGGTGACCGGATCGGCCGACACGCCGAGACCCGACTCGTCGCCGCTGCCGCCGAAGCTGCGCGACCCGAGGTGGGCACCGTTGGACGTGGCGTAACGGGCGACCACCACGTCGCCGGCACCGTTGAACGGCAGGACTGCGCCGCCGAAGGTCGAGCTCGCGCCCAGGGAGCCGGTGGCGACGACGCCGCCGCTGCCGTCGAGGCCGATGTCCTCGCAGTAGTCCGACGGCGCACCGCCGTGGGAATGCGACCACACGTGCGAGCCGTCCGACGTCGCCAGCCGGGCGACGAAGAAGTCGTATTCGCCGTTCACGGCCACCGCCGGGCCACCGCCGATGGTCGCGAAGCCGCGCGAGTTGCCGCACACGTAGACCGCGGTGCCGCCGACCACCACCCCCTGGAGCTGGCTCTGGTTGCTGTTCTGCACCATCCTCGACCAGATGTGGGCACCGGTGCCGCCGTCGAGCTTGGCGACGAAGCCGGCGCCGACCGCGACCGAGGTCAGCACGGTCCCGCCCAGATCGATCATGCCGCCGTTGCCGTTGGCGAAGGCGCCGACCAGGTAGACGTCTCCGCTGGCGTCGGTGGCCACGCCGAGCCCGGCGTCTCCGTTGGAGGTGGCGAACGGCTTCGACCACAGCACGGCGCCGTTGGCGCCGGAGAGCTTGTGCAGCGTGGTGTCACCAGCGTCGTGCAGGAACAGGTTCCAGCCGATGGAACCGGTCACGAACACATCACCGGACGGATCGACCGCGACGTCGAAGGCCTCGTTGCGACCGCTGGTCGCGATGCCGGTCGACCAGACGTGGTCGCCCTGCGGCGAGAGCTTGAGGACGAAGACCTCGAGATCGCCGTCCACGGCGGTGGGCAGCGCGACGCCGCCCAGGTTCACGGCGCCGCTGTAGCTGCCCACGACGATCACGTTGTCGCCGGCGTCGACCGCGACGGCGTAGGCCAGATCGAGGCCGGAGCCGCCCAGCCGCCGCGACCAGCGATGGACGCCCGCCGGAGACATCTTGACGACGAAGGCGTCGTAGCTGCCGAGCGTCGCCATGACCGGTGCGCCCGGGAACGAGAGCGTGGTCGAAACGGTGCGCCCCACCATCACCAGGTCGCCGTCGCTGGCGCGGCGCACGCTGTGGCCGCGGGCGAACTCGTGCGAGTCGCCGGCCGAGCGTCTGGACCACACTGGCGGTGGCGGCGCGGCGTCGGGTGCGGCGTCGGGTGCGGCGTCGGGTGCGGCGTCGGGTGCGGCGTCGGGACTGGCGCCATCGACATCGACGGCGTCGGGTCCGTTGGCATCGACGCCTTCGCAGGTGCCTCCGGCGCCCGGGGCTCGGCACATGCCGGCGCGGCACTCGAAGCCCGAAGGGCAGCTGTCGCTGGCCAGGCAGGTGTACTGGCAGTCGCTGACGCTGGGCTGATAGCAACCGGCCGCGGTGACGGCGGTGACCAGCGCGATCAGAATGCGCACGAGACCTCCACGGCGGCGACATCGGGCGTCAGGGTCAGGCCGACGCGGGGCTGGGGCTCGCGGCTGCGTCCGCTCCACCACAGCAGCGCGCCAGCCGAGATCGCGACCAGACTCGCGGCGCCCAGCCCGATGGCGGCGTTCCGGGCCCGCCGGCCGTCGGCGTCGCGAGCCTGCGCGCCGACGTCCCATTCGCCGCTGCCGCGCTCGACGTCGCCGGCGAGGTCGACGGCGCGCTTCGCGAAGTAGACGCTGGCGGCGCCGCCGAGGATGCCGCCACTCATCATCACGAGTCCGGCGGTTCGCCGCGACGAACGCCGGCGCGTCGCCGTCGAAGGCGCGGCCGGCAGCGTCACGCGAGGCGTGGACGTCGCCGGCGTGATCGCCGGGGTGATCGTCGGGGTGATCGTCGGGGCGATCACGGGCTCCGTCACGGGCCCGACGACCGCGGGTGCATCGCCGTCGTCGGACGACGGCTGCGCGTCCTTGCAGAGCGCGAGCGCCTGGCTGAGCTCGGCGGCGTTGGCGGGCTTGGCGTCAGCCTGCTGATAACGCGCGTAGAAGTGAAGCGCGTGAGGGCAGTCGCCGGCCTGGCGATAGGCCTGTCCGATGTTCCACAGCAGCCGTGGCGCCTGCACCAGGCGATAGGAGGCTTTCCAGGCCGCGATGGCGTCGGTGAAAGCGCCGCGATCGTAGTGAGCCTTGCCCTCGGCATGGAGGCGGCGAGCCTCGTCCGGCTGCGCCCAGGCCAGGCCGGTGGACACGAGCCAGAACGTCAGGACGACCACATGGAAACGCATCGAGCTCCTCATGGTTCGAAGGGATCGAGGACCGCGTTCACGTCCGGCGCTGGGTCGGCCGGTCCGGCGTCGTGGGTCGCTGCCGGTGCGCGGCGGGTGCGCGGGCGAGGGGCGGAGACGGGAGGCGGGGAGACGGACGGGGAAGCGGGAGGCGGGGAGACGGACGGGGAGGCGGGAGGCGGGGAGACGGGAGGAGAGACGGGCGGCGGGGAGACGGACGGGGAGGCGGGGGGCAGGGAGACGGGAGGAGAGACGGACGGTGAAGCGGCAGACGGGGAGACGGGAGGCGATGCGGGAGGCGACGACTTGCGCGCCGCGCCGACCGCGAAGAACGCGACGGCCGCGACGACGAGCGCGGCCGCGGCCACGGCGACGAAACGCGCCCCCGTGCGCGTCGGCGGTGACTGCACCGCCGAGATCTCGGCGCTCGGCGGCGCCGTGGTCGCCATCGCGGCCATCGACACCGTCGGCATCGCGGTGCTCGCCGGCCGAGGCGCGGTGGTGGTGAGCGCGACGCCGGCCTCGTTCGCGATCGCGAGGAGCCGGCGCCTCACCTCGGGCAGGCCCGGCCGCTCCTCGGGGTCCTTGGCCAGCAGATCGACGATCAACGAGTCAAGCGAGGGCGGGATCTCGGCGCGCACCCGCGACGGATGCGGCACCGGCGCGGCGATGTGACTGGCCAGGATCTCGACCGCCGAGCCGGTCGGGTAAGGCGGCTGTCCACACGCCATCTCGAACGCCATCGCGCCGAGCGCGTACAGATCGGTCCGGCCGTCGACGCCGGTGCCGCGCGCTTGCTCCGGCGACATGTACAGCGGGGTGCCGACCACCATGCCGGTCTGGGTGCGCGAGGTCGACAGATCGCCGGTGAGCTTGGCGATGCCGAAGTCGAGCAGCTTCACCCGCATCGGTTCGTCGCCACCGCCGACCAGGAAGACGTTGTCGGGCTTGAGATCGCGGTGGATCACCTTCGCGCCGTGAGCCGCGGCCAGCGCGCGGACCACGCCGTCGAGGATCAGGAGCTGTTCCGCCAGCCGCATTCGCCCGCGCTCGAGGCGCTCGCCCAGCGTCTCGCCGAGCAGCCACTCCATCGCCATGTACGAACGGCCGTCGGGTAGGGTCCCGAACGCGAAGATGTCGACGATGTTGGGGTGCCCGATCTGGTTGACCGCCTGGGCCTCGAGCACGAAACGCTCGATGGCCTGCGGATCCGCGGCGTAGCGGGCGTTGAGCACCTTGATCGCGGCCCGCTTCCCGATGAGCCGGTGACGTGCGCCGTACACCGTCCCCATCCCACCCACGCCGATCGGGGTTTCGATCAGAAACTCTCCGACCTCGGCGCCGGGCGCGAGCGCCTCGACGGTCTTGGTGTGTTCCTCCCCGGCCATGAGGGACAGCAGTGCAGGGGCCGATCCAGCGAGGCTCGTGCGCAACCCGGTGTCACTCCCCGGCGGGTTCCATGCCGAACTTGCGTGGTGCGCAGCGTTGGCCACGCCGAACCTGCGTGGTGCGCCCGGCCCTGATACGCTCGACCACGTGTCGGGGAACCGAGGCACGAGCCATCCCGGGGGCTTGCGCTTCGAGCCTGAGGCACAGATCGCCGCGCCTGCGGCGGCGTCCGACCCAGCTGCTGCGCCGCGCATGCGGCAGGTGTTGATCGCCGGCGCCGTCCTCTGGGTGTCCGCGGCGCCCATCGACTGGGTCATGAGCCAACGCATCTACCCCGGTGGCTCGTTCGAGGTGATGGCGGCGGTGCGGGTCGTGTCTTCCGCGCTGCTGTTGCTCGGGATCGTGCTCTTGGGCCGGCAACCGCCGCCGTCGGCGACGGCGATCCGGCGTCTGTGGCGGGTGATCTTCGTGGCCGCCGGCGCGGCGCAAGGGGCGTTCACGGTGGCGCTCGGCCAGATCAGCAGCGCCTACGCCAATGGTGCAGCGGTCGTCGTCGTCGCCTGTGGCCTCGCCACGCCGGATCACTGGCGCAGCGGTCTACGCATGCTGGGCCCGACCGCGGTCGCCTATCCGGTCGCCATCCTCGGCGCAGCCGCGCTGTCGCCCACCATCGCCCACCGCCTCGGCACCGAGGTCCATGTCCTGGCCCTGCTCGTCGACCTCACCGTGCTGTTCATGGGCACCGCGCTCATGGTGGCCAGTGGCCACGCGTTCTGGGCGCTGCGCCGCGAGCTGTTCGAGGCGCGGCGACTCGGCGGCTACCGGCTCAAGTCGCGGATCGCCGTCGGTGGCATGGGGGAAGTCTGGCGGGCCTGGCACGGCGCGCTCAAGCGCGACGTCGCGATCAAGATCCTCCGCCTCGACCTCACCGAGGCGGCCGCTGCCGCCCGCTTCGAGCGCGAAGCGGCGGCCACCGCGGCGCTCTCACATCCCAACACCGTCCGCGTGCTCGACTACGGCATCACCGACGACGGACTCTCGTTCTTCGCCATGGAGCTTCTCGACGGCATCACGCTCCAGGAGCTGGTCGAACGCGAGGGCCCGCTGCCTCCGGCCCGGGTGGTGCACCTGCTCGCCCAGGCGTCGGCGGCGCTGGCCGAGGCCCACCGGCACGGCATCATCCATCGTGACATCAAGCCGTCGAACCTGCTGGTGACGACGACCGGTGGTGTCCCCGACTTCGTGAAGCTGATCGACTTCGGGATCGCGCGCCGCCCGCGCAACCTCGAAGACGCGACCCTCACGCGCCAGGACATGGTGGTCGGCACGCCGGCCTACATGGCGCCCGAGCAGGCCGTCGGCGGCACCGCCGAGGCACCGACCGACGTCTACGCGCTGGGCGCGGTCGCCTACTTCGCGCTCGCCGGGTATCCGGTGTTCGCCGGTGCGACCCCCGAGGTCGTGCTCGGCGCTCATCTCCGCGAGCTGCCGATCCGGGTCGCGCTGCGCGCGACCCAAGCCGTGCCCGAGGATCTCGACCAGCTGGTCATGCGCTGCCTGGCCAAGGATCCGCGCGATCGTTTCTCCGACGCCGGCGCGCTGGCCGAGGCCCTGGCCATGAGCTCGCTCGCCGGCAGGTGGCGGCCGCAGTCGCCGGTGGCCGAGCCGGTGCGGGCGCCGGCGGCCGACGATCTCGCCTTCGAGCCGACCCGGCCGCTCGATCGCGCCTGAGCGCCTGCGGTATCATGATCCCGTGTCCGGCTCTCGGGGTACCGCCGATGGTGCGACCACCGTCGTCCCGGCGCGTGTGGGCGGGAGCGCGGTCGAGTCGTACCTGCAGATCATCGACGGCGACGCGTCGTGGCGCTTCCCGCTGCCGGTCGCCGGTGAGATCACCATCGGCCGCGTGCCCGGAAACGAGGTCGTGCTCGCCGACACGGCGGTGTCGCGCCAGCACGTTCGCCTCGAGCTGGCGGCGGGGCGCGCCATCGTCGTCGATCAAGGCAGCCAGAACGGCACGCTCGTCAACAACCAGCGGGTGACGCGGCAGGAGCTGGTCGATGGCGACGTCCTCACCATCGGCACGGCGATCGTCGTGTTCCATGGCGCGCGCGCCCCGGCCCCGGTGGCCGGCGTGGTGAGCGCCAGCGAGCTGCGCACCCAGCTCGACCGCGAGCTCGACCGCGTCGTCCGCCATGGCAGCGAGCTGGCGCTGGTCGCCATCGCCGTCGGTGACACCGAGCGCGCGGTCGTCGAGCGCGAGCTGCTTTCGCGCTTGCGGCCGCTCGACCTGATGGCGTGGGACGGCTTGCAGCACGTGATCGCGCTCCTGCCCGAGACCGATCACGCGGTCGAATCCTTCCTCGATGGCTTGCTGGCGGAGGTGCCGCGCTGTCGCGCCGGCTTCGCCGTCGCCCCCCGCGACGGCTGCGATCGCGCGGCGGTGCTGGACGGCGCCCGCGCGGCAGCC
>SXGT01384589.1_pt1 | contig 18151 bp, 23 predicted proteins | sample 3176221 | NCBI WGS metagenome assembly SXGT01 (sample SAMN11356862, study PRJNA531348) | freshwater metagenome | isolation source: freshwater sample F1-120 | place: China: Fuxian Lake, Yuxi | collected 2017-12-25
ATCCGCTCTCCCCTTCTCTATGTATCCGTCGGCACCAATAAAATAATGGTAACCGATATCGTCCCATCCACGCGCCTCGATGTGATATTTCTTCACACTTGCAAAATTCGTTGCGATGCGCGCAGTTCCGGTATGGTGCACAATCAAAAAATGAATAGATGCGGAGCGTAATTCCATATCTACAGAGTAGCACAAAAATGAGACGAGATTCGTGATTTTTTGCTATACTTTATGGTGACATGCGAAACAAACAGCAGGGGCCGCAAACCATCACACGCATCGCAGCCGTCGCAACGCCGATCTTTTTTTTCTTTTTGCTCAATGTTTCTGCGATACAAGCGTTCACTGGAAAACCAACGCTTAGCGTGCCAATACCGAACGTGAAACTCACTGACCTCGTCACCAAAGCTGAGGGCGACGCTACGTACCTGTATATTCCATGGCTCGCGCAGTACATCGCTGGTGTCTATAAATATGCGCTCGGTATTGCGGTGGTGATCGCTGCAGTAATGGCCGTCATCGGTGGTTTCCAATACGCAACCGGTGGTGGAGATGCGAGCCGAGTAAAAGCAGGGAAAGATCGCATCAGCCAAGCGATCATTGGGCTAGTCCTTCTCTTCGGTTCTTACATGCTGCTCAACACGATCAGTCCGAGTTTACTCACGCTCGATGTAATAAAAATAGTGCAGGTAAAAAAACAACCTTTTGATCCAATAGTCCTCACTCAAACATCTCTTGCGACAACAAACACAGATACAGGAACACAAGCTGGGGCGGATGCTGCAGGTCAACAGACTTCCGCTGGAGCGCCAAAATCTACTTTTGCTGATTGTCCTCTTCCAGATCTTCCGGCTCCTAAAAAAGATGACTCTCCAAACGGGGCACGAAGCCGTGCATTTCGCGATGGCATTACGGCGCTTCCCAATCTTCCCGCAGACCTCCGACCAAGAATTGCTGCGGTCGCAGAGGCTAGCGTGCGATGCCAAGTGCGTATGGGTTCATGTGGCACAACCGCCGGATCAATTTGGACGATAGCAGGAATTGGAAAGGACGAACTTGGAAAAATGTCTCACGGAACATACGGCACAACTCGTTGGGGATCTCCGGCAAAAACGTACGTTATCCCAACAAAAATCTCGCTTCAGAGTCTTGCTATCCCCTGTGGAGCAGAGTGTCCGGATTCCGAACAAATGCGTAAATTATGTAATGGTAATTGTGATCTTGAAGATGCGAAAGAGCCGCCCCCTAAAAATAAAGATGGTACAACTCGGCAAGCGCAAGTGGTGAGGAGAAATTGTGCCAAACCAGGAGCTGAAGCCAAACAACGTTTGCGTGAAATCATAGAAGAGGATCCTTCCATGAAGGGATGGCCTGATTCATGGACCAATCAATTAGAAATCGGGGATGTTATTGTTGTCTACAATGGAAATAGTAGTTGCGGAAGTGCACACGCGCAGGTATTTCTTGGATGGGCATCAGAAGGAAAAGCTCGTTTGGCAAATGGCCAATGGAAAGGACCTCTCTGGTTTAGTACTGAATGCTTAAAACGTTCGTGTGGAAATTTTGCGATTGTGATAAACATCTTTAAGCCGAAACAGTTAGTACAATGAGTGGGTAAACCTTGCTTTTTCCTCTATTTTTGTCATACTGTTCCGCGGAGGTGCATCATGGATAACGTCGTCGTGCAACCAGGAGTGTATCGTCACTTCAAGTTCGGAAATCTCTATCAGGTGTTCGGCGTCGTCCCGGACGCAAGCGAACTGAAACCGGGAGAGCTGCCGCGTCCGCCGCTCGTGTTCTACCAGCAACGATACGCGCCCTACGCGTTTCTCTATCGTACGCTCACGAACTTCCGCGAACATGTCGAGCGGCCCGATTACAACTACAGCGGTCCACGGTTCACCTTCGTCGAGTAACAAAATCCGTCCCGCAGTACTGCGGGACGGCATTTTTTAAAACGGTGATTCGTGCGGACGAATTCCCTCGACGAGCACAGGGACAGAGCCGTCTCCCCCATTCTCGATACTGTACTCGTGGTACGGATCGGTCTGGCTGGTGACGCGGTCCCAGATCATCCGGCTAATCACGCTAGCATCCATGAGATGCGACGTGTCGATGTCGGTGCCTGCAAAAAATTCGGTGTTCATCGCGCCGGTGTTCACGAGCGTAGCCATCGAGCCAGGCAGCTCACGCACGAGTTCGCGCGCGAAGTTCCGTGCGAATCCTGCCTTCGCGAGTTTGAGCGAACAGTACACGGTTTCTTTTTCTTTGATCGTGTACGACACGATCGATCCGATGATCACGAGATGGTACGGCCTCTGCGCACGCGTCGCGAGCGAATGAATCTCCGCAAGCGATGCGACCGGACCGGTGTAGTGTGTCGCGGTCATCGTCACGATGTCCTTCAAAGAACACTCTGCGAGTCGCTTTCTCAAAAAAACGCCGCCGACCCAGAACACGTAGCGTGGAGTCGCTTCCCGAATCATCTTTCGCGTCTCTTGTCCAAGAGGATCGAACGTGCACGTGAAATCCTGTTTTACGAAAGAAATGCCGAACGGATACACAGGAAGCTCACGCGCACGTCGTCCGCTCGCAACCGTGTGCACATGCCCGCGCCGGAGCGCCTCCTCCGCAATCTGCCGTCCAAGCCCGCGCGTACCACCCATAACCAGAACGTCTTCGCTCATCGTCTTCTCCTTTTGTGACGAACGGAGTGTAAAAGAAAGCCTAGTTTCTGTCCAGACTTGATACCTGGTACCATTTTTTCTATCTTTTTGTGCTTAATTAAGCCAAAAAAAGATCCTAGACATGTGTACAAAATTGTCCAACCTGTCCCCTTCCAAAAATCAAAAAAAAAGAGGCTCCCGGCGCTTGAAGCACCGAGAGCCTGAGAGACAAGAGATGCGGTCCCAATCGGGACGGACCGGGCTTTTACAGCCTAGTCATTCAGTAAGGGAAGTGGCCCTCGCTGCCACACCTCTTAGGTGGTCGGAGACCCGACGGACGAACCCAGAAACGGGTAGTCATTCTGTAAAGACCACAATCCTCACGGACACCATCGCGAGGAAACTATCACAAAAGCGTAACCTTGTCAAGTCGAAAGTTGCAAGCTATTCTGTCACAAGAGTCATGGAGGGTTGCGCCGAATGGTAAGGCAGCAGTTTGCTAAACTGCGACCTCGCAAGGGGTCCTGTGGGTTCGATCCCCACACCCTCCGCCATTCGACTCGATTCAGCTTCGCCGAACCTCGCTCATGGCCTTCGGCCACCGGGGCTGAATCGAGTTGAATGACTTCAAAAAACACGGAGAGGTGGCCGAGTGGTTTAAGGCAACAGTCTTGAAAACGCTTAATCACCACAACACCTTCTCCGCAGAAATTCGCAAAATTTCTCTACACTTGGACGAAAATAAGCCTATAATCAGTGTCTCACTGTGTAGCAGAGCGTCTCAATACATTTCACCTTCCATCACTTTTTGGGCATCTAATGGGCATCAAATGCCCACGCAACGGCTGGAGCTTGAGTAGGGCCATCGAGGTCCTACTTTTGTTTACGCTTGGTATTTACTATTTTGAAAAATGGTCTCGATGCTGACAATGTTACAGTTAAACTTATTGTCAAGAATACTTGACAAAGAGCCTATTTTATGCTATTATTATCACTAGTCAAACTGACCCTTACGGCTAGGTGAGCCGCTACAAATAGCTACCGGAGGACATCATGAAGGTTACCGTCACGAGCAAGCATCTCGACGAGGCGGACGAGGACACGGCTGCTTACAACTCGGTTTGTCTCGCGATCAGCGAGGCGGCTGGCCAGGAGGTCCGGGGAAGCTACGGACACCCGGACGGCAGCAGGTCGGTCTTCTTCTCCATGCAGGGACCGTCCTACCTCCTTCCGAAGGAGGCCGTGGAGTTCGAGGAGGCGTGCGGCGACTGGTACGAGGGTGACCGCGACGTGAGCAAGGAGGTGCCGTTCACCTTCGAGCTCGCCTACCCCTGAGGCTCACGCCGACACCACTTCTTTTCCGCCGGAACTCCATCAAGGTGTTCCGGCCGATCCCCGAGTGCATCTGCAATGCTGCAGGCGCTCTCAGTGGTCGAAAACAGCACAAAAAAGGATGAGCTCATGGAGATTCTCGATCGTGCGGTTGCGGCGGACGAACTGCGTCGCCAGCTCAACGCGTTCTACAAAGACACGCACATACCGCACACTTTGCAGCAGGTCATGGATGTACGCAGCCGTCTTGCCTTGCTTACGGCGTCCGTGTACGTCGTGATCCTGCGTCGGAGTACCTTCGAAGAAAAGCAGAGCACACTGTCCGGTGTGTGTCAGGAGACACCGACAGAGTACTACGACCTCGATTTGACGCTCGATCGTGGAGAGGTTATCACCATCACGAAAAGCAACTACTACCCGTCACCCTTTTGCATCTACCTCTCCGCAGGAGGAAACGTCAGTTTCAAGGTGGTGCACTCCGAGGAGGAGGACTGGCAAGAAGAAATCGCCACAGTCTACACCATCCACGCGTTCGCAACGTCCGACGAAGCCAAGAAGTGGATGGCCCAACATCCTCTCGATACCACGTCTCGCTGACACGATGCGCACCTGGTCGGAAAGAGCACGCTCGCTTTCTTCCTCCGGGTGCGCTCTTTTTATTGGATTCAAAGTGTACAGAGTATTCGCGCAAAAAAAAAGATTGTCCAACCCGAACAATCTTTGAAGCTGAGGTTACGTTACTTGCGTGGAATAGTGGAACGAAGGATGACACGCCCTTCTTCGATGAGAACGTCAGCTGCAGCAGCGCGGAGCGCCCGTGCACTCGCACGAAGCCGCTCGTTCAAATCGACTTTTTTTGGAACGATGACGATATCCGCAGCGAGGACATCCCGCAGGATTGCGACGTAAAACTCCTCGCACTCGACGAACAGCTCGCCTCGCGACTCACGTTTGAAGATGCCGAGGGTGGCCGTAAGTTCCACCATCGCCCGCATCTTGTTTTTTGGAGCTGTGACAATGTACTCCGCTTTTTCGTCCATGAACCCAACCTCCTAAAACTGATTTCACCATAGGCGTCTTTATGAATCAAGAAAAAATTGACTATACATCTCCTGCGTAGTACGTTGTGCCAACGAAGGAGGTCGTCATGAGTTATGCGATGCAGTTCTTTGTTTGTGGTTCGGTTGGTGCAGTGCTCGCCGCAATCGCCATCGTCGGTCGTGATATGCTCGACCCGCCGAAACGACCATTTCACTCAGTCTTGATTCTCATCTCTTTCCTTCTATGGTTGGTCTTTTCAACCATAACCTACGTCTGTCTTTCCGACGCTAATTGGCAACTCCGCGTAGGACCGGTCCTTGCATCGCTAGGCACGGGCTTGGTATTTGTGCTCGTGGGACTTGTGTGGGCCGTGTCGTTGCGGGAACTTACTGCGGGACGAAAACTGAGCCTCGCTGCATTTCGAAAGTTCGACTTCTATTTCTTTGTGTTTTTGTGGGTGATGTTCTCCGGTGGCGTCTACCACAATTTTCTTTAACCTACGGCATCTCAGTACTGAGCTAACCAACCTGGTTAGCTTTTTTGAATTGTCTTCGGGAATCGCGGTATCATTTCATTACTATGCTTCATCTTGTTTCCAAAGGACTTTCCGGAAAACTCCCCACTTCCGAGTTTGTATTGATGGAAGACGATGTTCGTGTCGGAATGATCCAAATCAGACACCAACCATCGCGTTCCGCGACGATGCCCGTTGATTTCGCGAGCCATATTTATTACGAAATCGATCCCGCGTTTCGAGGGAAAGGATACGGGAAAAAGATTCTTGAACTCGGTCTTGCGGAAGCGCGTAACATTGGACTGCGCGAGGTGATTATTACTTGCGATGCAAGCAATGTTGCTTCGAGAAAAATCATCGAAGCGAACGATGGTGAATTGGTTAGCGAAGCAATCGTTCCTGAAACAGGAAAAACATTTTTGAAATTTGCAATTCGTTTCGTGGATTAAGTGTATGGCTGTGACAAAAAAGTCGGGAGCGATCATTGTCAGAAAAATTACGGGCCATCTCGAAGTTGGTTTGCTTTTTCGAAAGAAACAACGTGACTGGTCTTTTCCAAAGGGTCATATTGAAGCTGAGGAGAATGCTTTGGTTGCAATGAGAAGAGAAGTGTTAGAGGAAACCGGTCTTCGCGTTCGTCTTCTTTCAAAGTTACCGCCGATATCATACATCACCTCAAAAGGTGTCGAGGTTTTTTTGTACATGTTTCTCGTTACGCCATTCACAGGAAAAAAGATGCAATCAATCAGCATAGACGAAAGACTTGAGTGGATTCCCATGGCGCAAGTAGAAAAAATTCTCTCGCATGAAAATTTAAAAGATTATTGGCGACAGGTACGTTCAGATGTTGAAAAAAAATTTAAGTGATCGGTGAAACGCACCGTGATCACGAGTGCAGCAAAAAATTTGACGCTGGGTCCTCTTATGCTAAAGTTGACCCCACGACACGAAAGAGGAGATGAGAAATGACAAACAAAAGGAACCGGGTTGGAGATCGCTTTTCCTTCGACCTTACGCCGATCGCCACGCGTACGCTCATGGACGTTTTCGGAAAGGACGATCTCGAGCCGTACATCGTCGACCAGAAACTTTGGGATTACCTCCTGAATAACGGCATCGCGATCACCGAGCGTGAGCAGAGCGATGTCAACGGCGACTGGGGAGACTGGAACGAAGAGCCGTTGATCATCGACGAAAACGACGAGAACATCGAGATTCTTGGCTTCGAAAGTTTCAGCGGCTTTGGCCAGTTTCAGGTGAATTTCGAAAGCGTCAGGTCGACACACCTCGGAGACGTGCTCGGCACCGGTCAAATGACCGCGACCGAGATGTACAAAAAACTCCGGAACTTCATCGCTGAACGTAAGCTCCTCAGGTATCTCCCCGAACCACCGTGATCGTACCTTCGACCGCCTCTATAGAGGGCGGTCTTTTTTTAGGGTAATGAATAAAAAAGAGCGCTCCGGCGGAGATGCCGGAGCGCAAGAACAGAATCATTTTTTGGAGAGCGATGTCATCATCCTGTCCCAATGCGATTGATGAATGTCACTCCTGAGTCGGTTCTGGAATGAAAGAGCCTACCAAGGAAATGGTAGGCTCGAGTTGCGGATCACGGACCGGGACCAATTCCCTGATCCGCGTTCCGCGCGTACTCTTGCAACGCTCCGCGGACAACACCTTCCGCGTCCCGTTCGTTCTGCGGAAGAGTTCCCACGTCCTCTAGTCGCAAGAGAAGCCGTTGGTACACGCTTTCTGGCACCTCGCGGGCAGCGTCCAGCAGCGCCTCGAAGAATGCATCGTCCACTGACTGCCGGGCGAGCGTCACGGGGGTGCCTTCACGCCCGGCGTAAATCGAAAGCGCACCTGCAAGTGCTGAACGTAGGCCCGATGGCTCATCCGACTCGAATGGGTCGCCCTCACGCTGCCTAAGCGACAACGCCGATCGAAACGCTTCGACGTACTCGCTTTTTGGTCCGAGTCGTCGAAGTGCTTCGACGAACGAGTCCCGGAGTTCTGTGCTTGTCATCGTCTCTTCTCCTTGTTGAAATCGCTCGTTACTCGGATCAGCTTTCCCGCGAACACGCCCGCAGATACAATCATCAGCGCCTGAACTGCCGCCCAAAGCGCGAGGTGGCTAAAGGCATCTTTGGTGAGGTAGTGAGCCGTGATCGCCGAGAGTACGGCAACCGTGAACGATCCAATGAGCCATCGTCGCGAAGACCGCTTCATCACGACACCTGCCCCAGCTTCAAACAACGCCCCGCACACGAAAATAGTCGCATCTCCTTCTCCTTTTTGGAAATAACTAAAGGTAGATTGTCACACTACCTTAAATATGGCAAATAGTTGTTTCTTGAACGCTTGGAACAATATTGACAGTCCAGAAACATTTTGTCATGCTGTACGTGTTGTTCATCAACGGGCACCAACGTCTCTCCCGGAGGACACCAATGTGGGAATCAAATCGCCGCTCCCTCTGTTTGTTCGGTCTACTTCTCGTCATCCTCGCATGCTTTCCGATCGCCACATGTGGAATCGGAGAATATTCGGGGACGGAGATCATCTTCTCGCTCGCTTTTATGGTCATCACCGGCTTGCTCGGTTTTACACTGATGTGCGCATCAAGCCTCACCTCCGGCGAAGTCGATCGCATCGTCGCGTGGAGTATCTGCGCTGTTCGGGGCCACAGATTCCCCAAAAATAAAATCCAATCACCCACTGTTTACCGACGAGTTGCAGAGGAGCGAAAAATCGTAGTGTCTCCGCATGAAGGGTGGTGTTGTACGCGTTGCACCACACTCATCCACAAACCTTAACTTCTCACAAACGAAAGTCGGCAAACGAATGTTTGGCCGGCTATTTTATTCCAAGGATTGGAAATTGCGTCAGCGCTTATGTGCAACAGATGACACTCTAATGAACCATTTGTTGTCTCAAAAGTGAGATGACTGTCGATTCAACAGACTCATCCTTATTCAAACAACTTTTATACACCTCATCATGTTCTGAAAAAATACACATCCCATTGAGATCAAAGGCCTTACGTGAAATCAAAAATGCTCGATCGATTGAACCATCCGCCTCCGTGTCTACGCTAATACACAGTATCTGTTTACTTACCTCTAGCTTCCTGGAAATAATGACACTCCCCGGGCCAAGGCCCGGGGTATCTCTACCAAACGAACACGGTTCGTCCCGCGTCGCCGCGGGATGGCAAGGAACCACCGGGCCAAGGCCCGGGGTTTTACTTCATATCTGAGCAATACACTGAGTTCCTAGTGGCGCGGCGCGCACCCTCGGAGGAGTTTGTGTCCCAATCAACGGAGGCGGTCAAGATAGACGAGGATGGCGAAATCACACTGATGAACATTACGTTCTAGAGAATCTTATGTTAAGGTCAATGGGCCAAAAAGTGATGAGAAGCTCTCATCCAGCCGTTGCACCTTAACAACTTAAAATGAGCGTCGATTCACACAATACGCTTGAGGTACCGAAGCTCCTAACACCACCGCAGGTGATGGCTTGGCTTATGATTTCACGAGCTACGCTTTACCGACTGATGGATAAAAGGGAGTTCGCCTTCATCAAGGTCGGAGGACAGTTACGATTTATCCCGGAAGATATTTCTAACTACCTCGGACGTAAGCGTTGTGAGTCGGCGGACAAATGGAAATGAGTATGTCGGTTCGAAAGATTAAAGATGCCTGGTGGATCGATGTTCGGTTCAATCGGGTAAGACATCGACTACGCTCGCCTGAAAATACCAAGGCGGGTGCAGAAGTATATGAATCAAAGATTCGAGAAAGGTTATTACGGGGAGAACCTCTTCATGCGAAGAATCTTACAAAACCTAACTCTCCAACCTTCAAACAGTTCGGAGAGGAGTGGTTCAATTCCTACGTCGTCGCAAATAATAAACCGCAAGAACAGAAACGAAAAAAATCGGTGCTCCACTACCATCTCTATCCGATCTTCGGTTCGATGAACCTTGGTGATATCTCCGTACGTCACGTAGAACAACTCAAGGCTCGCTTACTTGAACGTGGCTCATCTCCTAGCACCGTCAATAACACACTCAACGTGCTCGCAAAATGTTTGAGGTGCGCAGAAGAGTGGGGTGAGATACAGAGTAGACCTGAGATACGACGCGTCAGAATGCCGCCATGCAAGTTTGACTTCCTCTCCGGTGACGAGGCTGGTCAACTTTTGCAGGCAGCAGACAAACCGTTGTGGTTTGCAATGATTCTCATGGCGCTGCGAACTGGTATGCGCTTTGGGGAGCTCGTGGCAATTGAATGGCAGGATATCGATCTTTCAGGAATGAAACTGGTCGTCCGAAGGTCACTTAGTGGAAAAGTGGTGACCTCCCCAAAAAACAATCGCGAGCGAAGTATCCCGATAACGAAGGATCTCGGTTCAGAGCTTTCTCAACTTAAAAAATGCTCTGGTCCTCTCTTTCAAAGAGCCGAGGGTGGTTATATCACACACTCCATGGCGAGAAAGGCGCTTGAGCGAACGTGTCGCGCTGCGGGGATCCGCCGTCTTGGCTGGCACATGCTTCGCCACACGTTTGCTTCACACCTGGCGAGTAACAGCGTGTCTCTGCAGGTCATTCAACAATTTCTTGGGCACTCAGATATGAAGATCACCCTGAGGTACGCACACCTCGCACCATCGACGCTTCGGGATGCGATTGATACCCTGGAACGGGTTGAGGTACGCCAGACTCCATATTTTGGGCATCTAATGGGCATCAACTCTAAAAAGTACCTCGAAATTCCGTCTAAAATGAGTTAAAGAGTTCTCAACCAGAACCCAAGAACCTTGCGAAGATTAGCAAAAATAGGTAGTCTCAACTCAAAATCTGGAGAGGTGGCCGAGTGGTTTAAGGCAACAGTCTTGAAAACTGTCGTACCAGGAATGGTACCGTGAGTTCGAATCTCACCCTCTCCGCCACATAAAAACTGCAGCTCGTCTGCGGTTTTTATGTGGCACCCGTAGCTTTAGCGAAGGGTGCCCACCCCAAAAAAGAAGAGCGATTGTAAAAAAGACCGGATGTAGAATCCGATCCTTCGCGATGAAGATCCTTAATTGCTCTTGAGAGATTCGTCGCCGGGCAGGCTGGTGCCCCAGAGATTCGACGAGGCAAGGTCTGCGCCCGCGAACTTCGCCTCGACGATCGAGGAATCTGATAGGTCCGCGTCGCTGAGATCCGCTCCTGAGAGATCGGCGCCGCGAAGATTCGTGCACGACATCTCTGCACGGCACAGCAACGCGCCGTGCAGATCCACACCGCGGAGATCGAGCCCTGAAAGATCGGCGTCCCGCAAATCGATTTGCACATCGGTGTTCGCGCGCCGCCATTCATTCCACTCCGTGACCGAACGACGAAGACGCATGAGTTGTTCTTTGTTTGCCATGATGGCCTCCTGCTCGCACCGACATGGTGCGAAGTTGTGAGAAGTAATCCTCCCCAACCCTGATGGGCGAGTGACAAGATCCGTTTCCTTGCACTCGCCCTCCATGCCGCGCCAGGTGGCGCGGCCTCCTTACCCAAAGGGTAAGGAGGGGCCTCTAAAGCAGGATTATTTGGTGGATGCGCGTACCGACTCGACGCACTCGCGGTAGTTGGTCTTCGCCTCGGCGCAGCTGGACGGATCGCAGGTGAACGCCGAAGTGGTGCAGCTCGCGACGTGCTTCAGAGCCTCCGTACACACCGTCGACGTCTTCTCGATGTCGAGGCACTTGAGCAGGCAGTCGTCCAGGCCGCCAGTGGCGTTGCAACGGACGTGGTCCTTGCAGTACTTGAGGCACGGAGTGTCCTCCGGCGGACTCGCGACTTGGGCGACCGCACACGAGGCGAGTCCAACGAGAGCGAACGTCAGACCGATGACAGGGAGACGATTTCGAGACGTGAACGAGCTTTTCATGTGTTCCTCCTCACTCGCCATGGTTGGCAGAGTGTTCTGTACTTATACCTGGTTTGCGGGGATTTGCAAATCGATCGCACCTCCCCAACCCCTCCGCTTTAGCGGAGGGGTTGGGGAGGTGCGATCATCCTCGAAGCAAAGTAACCCCCCACACACTTTTGGCGCCAAATTTTTTGAGCACTTTTGCGCATTCTTGCAGCGTTGCTGATGATGTGGCGACATCGTCAACAAGGACATAGCGGCCGCCAGATCGCACGTGCGATGTGGTATAAAACAGCCCAGTGATATTTTCTTTTCTTGCTTGGCGATCTTCTATCGCCGCTTGTGCTGCACGTCCATGATAACGTCGCAAAAAATGTGTGGAAACTCGCTTTTCAATAACTTTTCCCATTATAGAAGCAAGCGCTTCTGACTGATTGAATCCGCGAATAGCGCGACGAACAAAGGCGAGCGGTACAGGAATGATCTCTGCATCTTCCGCAATGATATTGATGAGTGTACGATGACGCCGCACGAACAACTTGAACAGTTCCGCAAGTGCAGCACCGGCGGCGTCGACACGTTCATACTTCCAAAGATGTAACAGACGACGAAACGTACGATCGCTGTAGGAAGTCACCGAGAGTAACCCGTCGAGCGGTGCCGCCTGACATCTTCGCGAATCACACGCGACACCGAGTGGTGTTGCGACGCCACACGTCGCACAAGCAAAAAGCCCCTTGTGGGGACTTTTTAAGTCTTCGAAACATTCTTTGCACAGTACCTCGCCTTCTTTTTCACAGGCAGCGCAGTGGTGGGGAAACAACGCGCGACAAAATTTTTCAAAGGTAATCCTCCCCAACCCCTCCTTACCTAAAGGTAAGGAGGGGGAATCTTTTAATTCCACGTTGCGGAATCCACTTTCCATACTTCACCTTCTTTCACAAAAACAACATCGATATCCTGATATTTCACTTTACCGTTCGGTGTGTTGCCAATGAACTCCTGCCGCTGCGTTTTTACTTTGAGCTCTGCGCGAGCATCAGCAAATGTGGTCGTACTGGTATTGATCGCACGCGTGGTCACTCCATAGTGCTCTTTCGCTGGCGGCATCCCCTGCTGTTTTGCGATGTAGGCATCGGTGCGGCCGATCATAGCCACGCTCATAAATACTTTCAAGTCCAGAAGATTTGCGAAATCGTTGTCGGTGTTGGAATAGCTCCCATAACGCTCTGCAAACACTGCGGCGAGTCGACCGAGATTCGCCTCCGTGGGAGGTTTTGGAGACGGTGTCACAACCGGAACGTTTGTCGCTGATGCAGTGTTCACCGCAGTGGTCGTACCGGTATTCAGGAGACCTTTTTGGCTGTTTACCGCGTTCGCCGGTTGGTTCCCTGTGGAAATTGGCGCATCTCCACGTCGACGCAGTAACAACCAAAACACCAAAAGAAAAAGTGCTACGGCTACAATCACGAGAATAATTTTTGTTCTGCGTGACATAACTTATTGCTTTAACGAAGCATCGTATTCTTTTTTCGCTGCCTCAATCTCTAGCAACTGTTGAGGATTTGTTGTTACCACCTGATCTTCAGAATACGATGCGACTACTTTAATTGCCGCGTGTTTGTTTCCCGCAAAGAAAATACCTTCGCCGACACCACACTCGAGAAGCAAATATTTTTCTCCTTCAGTAAGCAAGAAAGTCTTCGCAATGTTATCGATCGCTGCGGGAGATTGTTTTAACAAGAGTTGCATTGCCGAATTCGTGACGATCGCTTGGCCATACTGATTGCGCAAAAAGTCGTTCACGTCCTGCGTGATTGTGGTGACGCCGAGATAATATTTGCGGCAACGTTTGACGAGCGCGAAGATAAATTTCGCTGAGTCTTCGTTTTGCATCAGCCACCAGGCTTCATCAATCACGAGAATACGCTTCTTGCGCTCCGAACGCACCGTATTCCAAATATAGTTCACAATTGCGTAAATGCCGAGCGGACGGAGTTCATCTTCAAGGTCACGTACGGAAAATGTCACGAGCGTGTTCTTCATTGCAACTGTTGTTGGTGAATTGAACAGGCCTGCAAACGTACCTTCTGTGAACTTTTTAAGGCGGATAACCAGGTCTTTCGTCCCCTCCATGCCCTCGAGCACGTCAACAAAATCCTGAATGATCGGCGGTTCAACCGTCGCGAGATCAGAATCAGGAGTGATATCCTTTTTTGCGTACGTTTCAAGAAGCGCACGATCAAGAATCGAATCTTCTTGCGCGGTGACTGTGCCGAGCATGATACGAAGAAGTCCTTTCACGGTGATCACTGCGCTGCGGATAATATCTTCGGTCGTCACCTGCTCACCGATCGCACGCGGCAAATCAAATGGATTGATCTTCGCTTCCGATGCGAGCGAAACGTTGATGTACGTTCCACCAACCGCATCGGAGAGATGTTTGTATTCCATTTCCGGGTCGATCACGATCACATCGGTCCCGAGCATGAGCGACCTGAGAATTTCAAGTTTCACGGTGTATGATTTTCCTGCGCCCGACGTGGCGAACACAATGTAGTTCGCGTTTTGCATCGAAAACCGGTCAAACAAAATCAAACTGTTATTGTGGCGATTCACGCCGAACAGCACGCCGTTATCTGAAGTAAGATCGGCAGAAATGAAAGGAAACGATGATGCTACCGGCGAAGAGTTCATGTTGAACGTGATCATCAGCTCATCGTTTCCTTGTGGGACAGTGGAATTGAACCCTTGCTCAGACTGATAAAACACGCGCTTTGTGTAAATCAATTTTCCACCAAAAAGCGCCTCAACATCCTCGGACAACTTGTCCAATTCCTTTTTATCTTTTGCGTAAATCGTGACGTAGAGCGCGAACTGAAAAAAGTGTTCGGTCCCTTGTGAGAGCGAGTCGCGAAGTTCTTCAATGTCACGCAGCGCAGTTTCTCGTATCGGATCGCGCGGTGCACCTTTTTCGTTATCAGAAAGAATCTGTGCTTCGAGCGTACCGACTTTTTTCTTAAGCTGTTTCAAAATCACCTCCGGTTTCACCGGATAAAAAAACATGGCGATGTCGAGCGGATAGTTCAGGTTGACGATCGGCGCGAACCAACCGAGTGAAATGTAACGCGGGTACGTGATCACGAAAATCGTACGTACAAAACTTTCGTTGAGTACCAAAAACGTCGGTTCAATTTTGAAACCCGCTGGTGCGACGATGTCTTTAATGGAAACGGTGCCCTTGCGATAAATCCGCTCCTCCTCGAGCAGCTCTTTTTCTTTCGCAATCGCCTGACTTTCTCCTGCACGCTTCTGTTCACTCGCTGAAAGCTTCCGCGGGGCTTGCGGAATTTGTGTGGGGCCGAGCGGTCCAATTTTTCCAGGTTCAAATGCCATATGGAAGATCAAACAGTGGTGATTTCATCGGTCACGCGAAGCTTCGCCTGATCGGTCATCTTTTCGCTATCATATAACTCCGGAGTGTAGACGCGGTAATACAGTTCAATCAGACTTTGTGTGTCGAGCTGCACGGCGTTCAAACCCATGCTGCCGAGTGAGGATTGAATGTGGCCCACGCGACCTTGGAGATCGTTCTTGCGCTGCCGGAATCGATCCTCTGCAAGTCGGACGGACAACGCAGGAGTAAACGCTTCAGATAGTCGCGAAAAAAATCCTTTCGCTTTATCGGATAACGGGTTATACGGCACGACCACAAAAAATTGTTTCTGCATGATCTGTCCGAGTGTCACGAGTTCTTGCACGAAGCTGCGATAATCTGAGATTTGAAACCGTAACAATTCGTTCGTTTGATTTTTCTGTGACTCTTTTAATCGCTCAAGATAATTGTCGATGTTCAATTTACGTGACTGAATCACGATCTGCAGCGGGAACTCCAATGCATTCAAAAAACTGATATAAGCGGAGATGATCGCGTTCTGTTCATCTTCAGACTTGAGTGCAAAATTGATACTCGCAACGAGCAGCACTGCACGCATCGTGCCGTCTTTCATGATTACGACATCTTCTTTAATTTCGTTGATATCCAAATACCGCTGGGTCGCCGGACCCGGCTTTGTTCCTGCGAGTTTTTTTGATTGCATCTCAGGCATACCTCTTCATTGTCATTCTGAACTTGATTCAGAATCCAGAAACGTTTGGTTTAACTTTTTACGTTCTGGATTCCGGCTCAAGGCCGGAATGACAAGATGATTGGCTTGTTTAATCTGCATCAGGATTATACACACCACCAGTATTCACAATCAGCGACAACTCGGTAAGTTTCGTCGCCGCAAGCGGTTCTTTTTTGATGCGTGCAGGCGGTGGTGGTGGTGGTAACGCTCTCACAAATTCGCGTAGTTCGCTGTCAGTCAGATCCTTATCCCACACGCGAAGATTCGGGCGACGAAGTGTTTGAAAAAGATTCAGACAAAAATAATGAAACGGTTGGCCGTTGATTCGAAGAAAGGCAAAGATACCTCCGATCGCAAAAGTAGGAATCGCAGTCGCAAGAAACGCGGCAAAGTCGAACAGTTTGTAATCAAGGAACATGAAAAAAGATGTCGCAAGAATGGTGAGGAACTGCCGGACGGTGAGCGGTCCGATAATCTTATCCTCCACGTCGATAAATTGCGGGACAGTGAATTTGTTCATACGAACATCATAGCATAATTGCGCTCCTCCCCCCTACCCCCTCCTCGCGGGGCGAGGAGGGGGACGGTTCTAAGGTCCCCCTCCTTGGCGCAAAGCGCTAAGGAGGGGGTTGGGGGAGGATTTCTTTTTTACCCAAAACGAAGCTTGCGATTAAGCTCCATAATCGCCGCGAATTCATCCTTATTCAAAAACGGCTCACGTTTTTTTTCAAGCTCAGCTGCGACGTCGACGATCGGTGTCCCTTCGAGACTTCTCCGTAACATCGAAAGATACGTCTTATTCACCTCACACTCTTGCCATGCTTTAATCCCCTGCGTTTTCACTTCGAATCCGAGATCGTCGAGGAGATCGATTTTGTCTTTGATCTTCAGAGTCGCCTCGCGCGGATCTTTCGATAATCGGCGAAAATCCTTGAGTGCGAGCTGACGAAGTTCTTCAACCGGGCCGGTGAGGTGCGGGGTGAAACGGACATCTGAGATCGTGCGCTGGTCTTGACTTGAATCGGTGCCTGGCTCCCGAGCCCGCAGGCTCGGTGTGTCTGGCTCCGATTCTTTGGTTGCTGTTGAGGTGCCTGGCTCCCGGGACCGCGGTCCCGGTGTGCCTGGCTCCTCAACAGGTAGATTCGGCGGAGGCGGAGCTTTTTCTTTTGGTGCGCTCACTGCAATGACACGCGGTGGCGCTGGTGGTGTTTGTGATTTTGGAGGCGTTGCGACAGGCATAGCGCCTCCACCTTTTGCAACCAATTTCGTAAACGCAGTCTCCAGTGTTTCTTTTTCTTTCTGTGCCTCTGCAACACCTGCGTTCATCACCTTCGCTGTTTGCTCCGCGACGTACTGCGCCTTACTTTCGGTGACGCGAGCAACGTCCCTCGCGTGATACGCGATGTTTTTTTCCTTGAACACCGCCATAGCTTTTTCCGCGTCAGCATCACTCATTCCCATTCCCCCGCTTGCAACAGGCATCGTGAGTTTTGATTGTGTCTCGAGCGCATCACGAAGGTCGCGGAAATACATCGACACGAGCGTGCGAAGCCGCCGCCTCAAGTCTTCATTCGCAAGAGCAACACCCGAAGCAGCGATAGCTGCGTCTGCCGCAACGTCATAAGGCCCATCCGTCGAGGCAGAAGGAACCAGCCCTTTGGTACCAGGCACCACGGACTTTGGCGCTGCCGGAGGGACATCTGTCCCTTTGGGGCCTGACCCCACAGGGACAGATGTGACAGGCGGCATGACCGGTAAAATGGGCTTATTTTCCTTGGGGTCTGACCCTCTGGGGTCAGACCCCACAGAGGACCCCGCAGAGACAGACGTTGGTGGTTTAGGTGGCAGTGGAACAGCTGGAGCGGAGGTCTTTACGGATGGCGGTGTCGCAACAACCCGTCCAAACCGAACCGTAAGCTCCTGCATCTTTTTCTCCCTCGCATCTTTCGTTTGCCGCTCCAGCTCCGCACGCTCCTTCGCAAGCTTCTCCGCAGCCTCTTTCGCAGCACCAAGCGTCGGCAACGCTGCGGTAATCGCAGCAATAATCCCCGCGCTCTGCTCGGATGTGAGCTCAGACCCTCCGGTCTTCGTCGGCTTCTCGAGCATCTCTTTTGTCGCAGCATCATCATGCACACCCTTCAACCGGGCAACAACCGTCATCTCTAAACGACGGAGCAATACATGATCCTTTGAAGCAACACCGCTCTTCTTCACAATCTCACGTGCAATAGTCTCTATTGGATCGGCCGCAGGTGGAAGAGGCGGAAGAAATTCCTCGAGGTGAAGATCTTTATAAATCTGCTGCTGTTCTTCAAGAAGTTTTTCAACATTACCAACGACTTGTGCGAAAATATCCCCTTGAATATCAAGAGCTTTCTCAAAAGGTAGGTTTGTCTTTTTTTCAAGCAAACTCGCAAGATCTGCGTCAGAAATTTTTCCAATGACGATCTCTCGAATACCATTCATTACACCATTCATTTGTACGGAAGTAAGTTCTCGTTGAGCGCCAATATCTTCGAATTTTTTCTGTGTCTCTGGTAAATGAAAAAATGCCTC
>SXGT01035020.1_pt1 | contig 18150 bp, 6 predicted proteins | sample 3176221 | NCBI WGS metagenome assembly SXGT01 (sample SAMN11356862, study PRJNA531348) | freshwater metagenome | isolation source: freshwater sample F1-120 | place: China: Fuxian Lake, Yuxi | collected 2017-12-25
ACCTCGCCTGTGGAGGCGACGACTGCGACGACGGCGCGGCGCTCGTGCACCCCGGGGTGCTGGAGTGGTGCGGTGACATGGTCGACGACGACTGCTCCGGGCGTCTGGACGACCGCGTCCGGGCCGGCGACGGCCATGTCGACTTGGCCTGCGGCGGCGACGACTGCGACGACGTCGACCTCCTGGTCTACCCGGCGGCCACCGAGCTCTACGACACCAAGGACTCGGACTGCGACGGCACGGTCGACGAGGGTCTGGTCGGTCCCGGGACGCTGGTGCTCACGGAGCTCTCTCTCGCCCGTGGCTGGGTCGAGGTGACCAACCTCGGGGTGCTCCCCGTGAACCTTGCGAGCATGACGATCGAGTCCGGCCTTGGCGTGGCAACGCTGCCGGTGGCGCCGGCTGTGGTCGTGGCGCCGGGGCACGCCGCGGTCCTGTGCGTGGAGACGGACCCGGCGGAGAACGGCGGCGCGCCCTGTGCGGCGGCGCTGCCCCTCACGCTGGGTTCGGGCGTGCGGGTGTTGCTGGCGGGGGTGTTGCTCGACGCGATCGAGACCGCGGGGTACGCCACCGAGCCGCTGGCCAGCGTGAGCCTCGATCCCAACCAGTACGGCGCGGCAGGGAACGATGTGGCGGGCCACTGGTGCCCGTCCCCGGCTAGCGCGCTGCAGCCGAACGGCGAACGAGCCAGCCCTGGGGCTGTGAACCCCAGCTGCTCGGGGGCCCCGGCGGTGATCGCGGTCACGCCAACGTCGGGGGTCGACAACGGCGGCGAGACCATCACGCTGTCCGGCTCCGGCTTCACGGCGGTGTCCGGCGTCACGGTGGGCGGCACGCCGTGTCAGTCGTTCGTCATCTCGAGCGACACGCGGCTCCGCTGCGTCACGCCCGCGGGCGTGGCTGGGCCCGCCGACATCGTGGTGGTCAAGGGCGGGCAGCTCGGCACCGCGCCCCACGGCTACACCTACATCGGCGAGGCGGTGAAGCTGATCGACTGGTGCGACATCCAGTTTCCCACCGCGGTGAGCGCGCCTTCAGGCGGGAACTCTGGCGTGGTCTACGGGCGCGTTCACGCGCCGAACCTCACGAAGCTCGTGGGAGCCCCCGCAGGCATCATGGGCCAGATGGGCTTCGGGCCGAAGGGCAGCGACCCGCGGAACATGCCCGGGTGGGTCTGGTTCCCGGCCACCTGGAACCCCACCTGCGGCGGCGAGCCGTGCGGCCCCAACGACGAGTTCTACGCGGTGGTGAACGCCACCACGCCCGAGGGTCCGGCCGCCAGCGGTGAGTGGTCGTTGGCGTATCGCTTCTCGGACGACGGCGGGGTCAACTTCATGACGTGTGACCTCCTGCCCGGCACGGCGGACGGGTTCTCCACGAGCAAGCTGGCGAAGCTCACCGTAGAGTGAACTCGGTAGCGACTCCCCCGTCACCCGGGGGACGCCATCCTGGGGCAGCGCAGCTGTCGCACTCGGCCAGGTTCGAGCGCAGGGGCCACGCTCAATTGGAGCCGCTGTTGCGTTCGAGCCGCACCTCCAGCGCCTGTGGCACAGGGTGGCAGCCATCCGAGTCCACGAAGACCTCTGACGTCGACGAGGCGTAGCCGGGTGCCTCGGCGACCACAGAGTAGGTTCCGGTCCCTTCGATATCGTGCCGGCTGCATTCCGTAGCATCGTGGCGCAAGTGGATCGGCTCACCGTCGAGGGTCACGCGAAGCTCGGCAGCGCAGACACGGACCCCGGAGTCCGCGTCGATCAACGTGACGGAGATCGATTTCAGTGCGATCAGCGTGCATGGCTGTTGCCGCTCGCACGAGAGCGCCAGCCCCAGAGCCCAGACCGCCACGGTATCTGGCCATGCGCGGGTCCTCACGCGGGCGGACCGGCCGTATCGATCGCCGTGAGTAGCCGCTCGAGCCAGGCCCGGCTCTCGATGCCGACCTGATTCTGATCGCCGCACCAGCGAATGGTCTGCCGCAACCGTTCCAGGACCACGGTCGAAGCCTTCGCCTCGAGCCCCATCCCTCGCCGCGCGTTCGCCCGAACCCAGAGCACCTCATCCGGGGGTGGTGCACCGGGACGGGAGCGCCATCGGGTCGCCGTGTAGTGCCGCTCGACGAGATCGCTGAGGACAGCGACAAGCTCCGGCTCGAGACGCAGCGTGGTTTCGCCAGCCATTACTAGGGAATTCTACCACACGGCCGACCGACGACACGCCCGCCAATTCCCGGCCCGTACCGGGCCATGGACCCTCCCGGCCAGCGTTGGTTTCCCTGCTCAAGGCGTTTGCAAACACTTACCCGCCCAGCGCCCGTTTGGGGTAAAGGGGGGCGATGTTTTCCGCCGTATACCAGGGTCCCGAGCTCATCAGCGCGCTGCAGCGTGTGCGCGAGCCGATGTACGTCGTTCGGGATCCGCACCGCTCCCGGATCGGCGTCAGCGTCGGCCAGCCGCCCCAGGGCACCGACGTCCAGCCGCTGGGCGCGCTGCCCCCGCTCTATCCGGAGTGGCTGGGCGACCGGTCGTTTTGCGAGATCCACGGCGTACGCTTTCCGTACGTCACCGGCGCCATGGCCAACGGTATCGCCACGACGCGACTCGTCATCGCGATGGCGCGCGCCAACATGCTCGGTTTCTTTGGGGCCGCCGGATTGTCGCAGGACCGGGTGGCAACCGAGATGGACCAGATCATCCAGACGCTCGGTTCGGACGGCATCTTCGGCTCCAACCTGATCCACAGCCCCAACGAGCCCAACCTCGAGGCCGGCGTCGTGGACCTGTACCTGCGACGTGGTGTCCGGCGCGTCGAGGCTTCAGCGTACATGGCGCTGACGACCCCCGTGGTGCGCTACGCCGCCACCGGCCTGACGCGCGCCGCCGACGGCAGCGTGGCCCGAGTGAACCACGTCTTCGCCAAGATCTCGCGACCCGAGGTCGCGCGCCCCTTCATGACGCCCGCGCCCGAGGCGCTGCTCCAGGCCCTGGTTCAGGCTGGCCAATTGACGGCACAAGAGGCCGAGCTGGCGCGCGAGGTTCCGGTCGCCGAGGACATCACGGTGGAGTCGGACTCGGGCGGGCACACCGACAACCGGCCGCTGGGCGCCTTGTTTCCCGTGATTTGCGGTCTGCGCGACGAGCTGGCCGCACGGTATGGCTATCGTCGCCCGGTCCGCGTCGGCGCGGCGGGCGGCATCGGCACACCGGCGTCCGCCGCATCGGCTTTTGGACTCGGGGCCGCCTACATCCTGACCGGCTCGGTCAACCAGGCCGCCATCGAGTCCGGCCTGTGCGCCGAGGGTCGCGCCCTGCTGGCCCAGGCGTCCCTTGACGACGTGATCATGGCAGCCGCGGCCGACATGTTCGAGCTGGGGGTCAAGCTGCAGGTCCTCAAGCGGGGCACGATGTTCGGCGTCCGCGCCAATCGACTGTACGATGTCTATCGCGCGCACGCCTCGATGGACGCCCTCCCCACGGCGCTGCGCGAGGAGCTCGAGCGGACCATCTTCCGGCGACCCCTGACGGACGTCTGGGAGGAGACCCAGACCTTCTGGGCCAAGCGTGAGCCGGCCGAGCTGGCCAAGGCCCAGCGAGACCCGAAACACCAGCTGGCATTGACCTTCCGCTGGTACCTGGGACTGTCCAGTCGCTGGGCAATCGCTGGCCAGGCCGACCGTAAGGTCGACTACCAGATCTGGTGCGGACCGGCCATGGGGGCCTTCAACGCCTGGGTCCGCGGCACCTTCCTGGAGCCGCCCGAGGCCCGCGAAGCCGTGCAGATCGCATTGAATCTACTGGAGGGCGCGGCGGTGATCACGCGCGCCCAGCAAGCCAGGACGTTTGGGGTGTCGGTGCCGACCTCGGCATTCGCTTTCACGCCCCGTCGTCTGGCCTGAGTCCACCCAATACACCGAAGTAAGAGGCAGAGTCACCGATGACCGACACGCACCAAAAGACCCAGCCCATTGCAATCGTTGGCGCCAGCGCGTTGTTTCCTGGAGCCACCGATAGCGACGGCTTTTGGCGCAACGTCCTCGAGGGCAACGACCTGATTACGGACGTGCCGCCGAGCCACTGGCTGATCGACGACTACTACGACCCCGATCCCAAGGCCAAGGACAAGACCTACGCCAAGCGGGGCGCGTTTCTGCCCAAGATCGACTTCGACGCGCTGGGATTCGGCGTGCCTCCGAGCATCATACCGGCCACCGATACCGCCCAATTGCTGGCGCTGATCGTCGCGCAGCGCGTCCTCAACGACGCGGCGCAGGGTCAGTTCGAGACGCTGGACCGCGAGAAGATCAGTGTCGTGCTCGGGGTTACGAGCGCGCAGGAGCTGCTGGGCTCCATGGTGGCCCGGCTGCAGCGCCCGGTCTGGGAGAAGGCGCTGCGGGACGCCGGCCTGCCGGAGTCGCAGGTCATCGACTGCTGCGAGCGGATCTCCAACGAGTACACGCCGTGGCAGGAGAGCTCGTTTCCGGGCGTGCTCGGCAACGTCGTCGCCGGGCGCATCGCCAACCGCTTCGACCTGGGCGGCACCAACTGCGTCACCGACGCCGCGTGCGCCTCGACCTTCTCGGCCGTGTCCATGGCCGTCAACGAGCTGTATCTGGGCCAGTCGGACCTGGTGATCACGGGCGGCGTGGACACCATGAACGACATCTTCATGTACATGTGCTTCTCGAAGACGCCCGCGCTGTCCCACACGGGCGACTGCCGGCCGTTCTCCGACCAGGCCGACGGGACGATGCTGGGAGAGGGCATCGGCATGGTCGCGCTGAAGCGGCTGGCGGACGCCGAGCGCGACGGCGACCGTATCTCCGCCGTGCTGCACGGCGGCGGATCCTCGTCGGATGGGCGCGCCAAGAGCGTTTACGCTCCGGTGCCCAAGGGCCAATCCAAGGCGCTCCGTCGGGCCTATGAGCGGGCCGGCTACGCGGCGTCCACGGTGGAGCTGGTCGAAGGCCACGGCACGGGCACGGTCGCGGGGGATGCGGCCGAGTTCGAAGGGCTCCGCTTGGGCTTCATGCCCGAAGTCGGCGACAGCCTGGCCCCTGCCCCTCAATGGTGCGCGCTGGGTTCGGTCAAGAGCCAGATCGGTCACACCAAGGCCGCGGCGGGGGCCGCCGGGCTCTTCAAAGTGGTGATGGCGCTCCAGCACAAGGTCCTGCCGCCGACCATCAAGGTCGAGCGTCCCAACCCCAAGATGGATCTCGAGACCAGTCCGTTCTACCTCAACCTCGAGAGCAAGCCGTGGGTCCGGGGATCGGACCACCCGCGCCGGGGCTCCATCAGCTCTTTTGGCTTCGGTGGCAGCAATTTCCACCTCGCACTAGAGGAGTACACGGGCCCCAACGCCGCGCTCAAGATGCGGACTTGCGACACCGAGCTGGTGGTCCTGAGCGCCGCCACTCCGGAGGCCCTGGTCATAGCGCTCGCGGGCCTCGCGGTTCCCGCGGATGGCCTGCGCTTCGTCGCCCACCGCAGCCAGGCGGACTACGTCCCCGGCCGCCCGGCGCGCGTCGCGATCTCCGCCACGTCGGAGGCCGATCTGAGCCGCAAGCTGAAGCTGGCCGCCGACAAGATCGCTGCCAGCGGAGCGACCGGGTTCTCCGCCCCCGGCGTGCACTACGCCCACGGTGAGACGCCCGGCAAGACCGCGTTTCTGTTTCCGGGCCAGGGCAGTCAGTACCTGGCGATGGGTGCCGGCCCAGCCATGACTTGGGAGCCGGCTCTGGCGGCCTGGGATCTGTCCGCAGATATCGCGATGGATCCGACGCTGCCACTTCACGACGTGGTCTTTCCGAAGAGCACCTTCGGTGACAGCGCGAAGCAGGCGCAGGCGGAGCGCCTAGTGCGCACCGAGTGGGCGCAACCCGGCATCGGCGCGACCAGCCTGTCGTACCTCCGGCTGCTTGAGTCGCTGGGGGTGCAGGCGGACTGCGTGGGCGGCCACAGCTTCGGAGAGGTGACGGCGCTGCACGCCGCGGGGGCCTTGGACGCGCGGACCATGCTGGCTGTGGCCCGTAGGCGCGGCGAGCTGATGCGCGACGCGGCTGCCACCCCGGGAGCCATGACCGCTGTAACGGCCACCATCGACGCCGTCACGGCCGTCATCAAGGCGGCGGGCACCGACGTCGTAGTGGCGAACCACAACAGCCCGAACCAGGTCGTGCTCAGCGGCGAGACGCCGTCGATCGAAGCGGCCGAGAAGGCACTGGACGCCGCCGGCCTGCGCTTCCAGCGTCTGACGGTGGCGACGGCCTTCCACTCGAAGGTGGTGGCCGCCTCGGCCAAGCCCTTCGCCGAGTTTCTGGCCACCGTCACGGTCACCGCGCCTACGCGTCCCGTCTACGCCAACAGCCTGGCCGCGCCCTATCCGGCGGATGCCGACAAGGTGCGCGCGGTGCTCTCCGCCGCCGTGGCGGCGCCGGTCCGCTTCGTCGAGCAGATCGAGGCGATGTGGAACGCTGGCGTACGCGTGTTCGTCGAGGTGGGCCCTGGCTCGATCCTGACGGGCCTGGTCGGAAAGATCCTCGGCGACCGTCCGCACCGCGCGATCAGCACGGACAAGAAGGGCGCCAAGGGCGTAGGCGCGTTGCACGACGCGCTGGCCCAGTTGGTCGTGGCTGGCGTCCCCTGTGATCTCCTGCGCCTTTGGGACGGCTTCCGCCTGCAACCCGATCCGGCGTCGGTGGTCCGGCCCAAGCTGGCTGTCCCGCTGGATGGGAGCAACTACGGCAAGCCGTACCCGCCCGTCGGCGGGTCAGCGGCCCGGCCCGGCCCCAACCCGGAGCGGCAGCCCGAGATCATCGTCAAGGAGGTCGAGGTCATTCGCGAGGTCGAGGTGGTCCGCGAGGTGCTGGTCCCCACCGGTCCCGGCGCAACCGCGCCGGAGGCCAACGGCGCCTGGATCGCCGCGTACCAGGAGTCCCAGCGCCAGACCGCTGAGACGCACGCAGCGTGGCAGCAGGCCATGAGCCAGACCCACCTGGCCTTCCTGGCGGGCGTGGAGCAGAGCTTTCAGAGTCTCACGGCGACGCTGGTGGGCCGGCCAGCCGAGGTGGCGCCCGTCGTGGCGGCCCCTGTCGTCGCTGCGCGCATCCCGGCGTCGCACGTGCCCGTTGCGGTCGCGGTCCCCCCAGTCGCGGCGCGACCCGTGTCTGTGCCCGTTGCGGTCGCGGTCCCCCCGGTCGCGGCGCGACCCGTGTCTGTACCCGCGGCCGTAGCGGCCAGGCCTCTCCCGGCGCCCGTAGTGGCCAAGCCGACGCCCGCGCCTCGGGAGGCCGCTCCGATCGCGACCTCCCAAAAGGCTGCGCCCGCCCTCGACCTGACGGCCCTGCTCCTGAGCGTGGTCGCCGATAAGACCGGCTATCCCGCGGACATGCTCGACCTCAATATGTCGCTCGAGGCCGATCTCGGCATCGACAGCATCAAGCGGGTCGAGATCCTGGCCGCGATGACCGAGCGCGCCCCCGAGCTGCCCGAGGTCGACACCGCCCAGATGGCGCGCCTCGCCACCCTCCAGGAGATCGTCACCTACATGGGTGGCACCCTGGCTGCCACCGCACCCGCCGCGTCCCCCGCCCCGGTCGCGCCCGACGACACCAAGGCAGCCCCCCTCACCACCGTCGCCACGACCGTGGCCCCCAAGGCTTCCGGACTCGGCCGTTGGATCGTTGAGGCTGTCCCCGCCGCCGCGCCCGGGTTGGGCCTGTCCGGCCTGTTCGGCTGCCAGAAGCTGGTGATCACCGACGACCACCAGGGCGTCGCCGCCGCGCTTGCCGCACAGCTCGGCGCGGTCGGCCGATCGGCAGCCGTGGTCCACATCGACGCCGTACCGGCGGACGCCGACGGAGTCATCATCCTCGAGGGCCTGCGCGACCCGGAGGCCGCTGCCAACCGGCGCGCGTTCCTGGCGGCCCGGCAGATCGCCAAGCAGGCGCGGCTGTTTGTCACAGTGCAGGACACCGGCGGCAACTTCGGCCTCTCTGGCAGCGACCGAGCCATCCTGGGCGGCTTGCCCGGGCTGGCCAAGACCGCCGCGCAGGAGTGGCCGGAGGCGGGTGTCAAAGCCATCGACCTGCAGCGGGGCGACCGCGACGCACAGACCCTGGCCGCAACACTTCTGCATGAGCTGACCCAGGGCGGCAGTGCGCTCGAGGTCTGCCTGCCCATCGACGGGGTACGGCGCGAGCTGCGCGCCACGCGCACTCCGGCCCTGGCCGGGGCGCTGGTCATCAACAAGCGCTCGTTCGTCGTCGCCTCTGGCGGCGCCAGGGGCGTCACGGCCGCCACCCTCATCGCCCTGGCCCACAAGGCCCAGCCGCGCATCGCCCTGCTCGGCCGCACGCCGCTGGCCGACGAGCCGGCCTGCTGCGCCGGAGCCACCGATGACGCGAGCCTGAAGCAGGCACTGCTGGCCCAAGCCCGCGCGGCCGGCACGGTGCTCAAGCCCGCGGACCTTCGCTGGCAGGTCGAGCAGATCCTGGCCGCTCGCGAGGTGCAGGCCACCTTGCGGGCTATGCATGCGGCTGGCTCGGAGGCCCGTTACGTCGCCACCGACGTCACGGATCTCGCGGCCGTTACTGCCGCTTTGGCGCCCCTACGGGCCGAGTGGGGCGGAGTCACCGCCATCGTCCACGGCGCCGGCGTCCTGGCCGACAAGCTCATCGTGGACAAGACCCCCGAGCAGTTCGACCGGGTGTTCGACACCAAGGTCCACGGCCTCGTGACCCTGCTGGAGGCGACGGCGGACGACGAGCTGGAAGCGCTGGTCCTGTTCTCGTCGGTGGCCGCGCGCTCCGGCAACGCCGGCCAGTGCGACTACGCCATGGCCAACGAGGTCCTCAACAAGATCGGGTCCCAGGAGGCACTCCGGCGACCGCGATGTGTGGTGCGCTCGCTCAACTGGGGTCCGTGGGAGTCCGGCATGGTCACGCCCCAGCTGCGGACCCACTTCGAGGCCGCGGGCGTACCGCTCATCCCCTTGGCCGAGGGGGCGCAGATGATGCTGGACGAGCTCAGCCCCGGCGGCCCGGTCGAGGTGGTCCTGGGCGCCCCTCCGGTCCAGACGGCGCTGATCGGCGGCAAGCTGGCGCGGCGCTTTGACGTCCAAGTCGGGCGACAGTCGCATCCGGAGCTCGGTGACCACACCATCGCCGGCGTGCCGGTCCTGCCGGTCGTCCAGGTGGTCGAGTGGTTCACCAACGCGGCGCGGGCCACTCGGCCCGACCTCGAGACGGTGGGCTGCCGCCAGCTGGAGGTCAGAGACGGCGTCAAGCTCGCCGGCTTCGAGACGGGCGGGGACCGCTTCTCCATCCACTCGGAGCAGATTCAAAACGGCAGCGGGGCCGAGCTGCTGCTCCAGCTCCGAGCGGGCGACAAGGTCCACTACACCGCCAAGGTGGACATGGCGCGCGATGCGCTCACGGCGCCTGCGGCTCCCAAGCGTGCCCATGCGGGCGAGGCCTGGAAGACCGAGATCTATGATGGCGCCGTGCTCTTCCACGGACCCGATTTCCAGGTCATCCGCAGCCTGGACGGCGTATCGGACGAGGGGATCTCCGGCCAGGTCACTTCGGAGAGTGGCCTGCGCAACCTGGACGGCGGCCTGCAGATGGCCCTGCTCTGGGCCCGTCACAAGCTGGGCAAGGCGTCGCTGCCGATGGCAGTGGGCAGCTACCGCGGCTACAAGCCCCTGGCAGGCGTCAACATCGACTGCGTGGTCACCTCGAATGTGGTCGGTCGGTACAAGACCGTCTCCGACGTGCGCTTCGAGCGCGATGGCGAAGTGTTGGCCGAGCTCCAAGGCGTCGAATCGGTCCTCTTGCCGTAACCGGAGTCTCTCCTTGTCCGCCCACCCACCCCCTGCCGTCCCACCCGCCGCCCTCCCACCCCCCGCCTTCGAACCGATCGCCATTGTTGGCCGCTCGTGCGTCCTGCCGGGTGCCCTATCACCCGAGGCCCTCTGGGATGCGGTCGTGAGCGGGCGGGACCTCGTGTCCTCGGCGCCGGCGGGCCGCTGGGGCACCCTGGCCGTCCACGCGCAGGGCACGCCCGAAGCGTCCGCCGACCGCGCCTGGTCCGAACGGGGTGGCTACGTCTCCGGGTTCGAGTCGGTCTTCGATCCGCGCGGCTTTTCGATCCCGGCCGATCAAGTCCTCGGGCTGGATCCCCTGTTCCAGTGGGTGCTTCACGTCACCCGGGAGGCGCTTCGGGATTCGGGGATCACCGACGTCACGCGGACCGGTCTGGTTCTCGGTAACCTCTCGTTTCCCTCCAGCAGCATGAGCCGCTTCGCAGAGCGCGTGTGGCTGGGTGAGGCCGCCGCCAACGCGCTCGGGATCGGGCCCGTGGACGCCCGCAACCGTTTCATGTCGGGCCTGCCCGCCCATCTGGCAGCGCGCGCCCTCGGCCTCTCCGGAGCCGCGTTCTCGCTGGACGCGGCATGCGCGTCCTCTCTGGTGGCCCTGGAGATCGCCTGCGCGCGTCTGCACGACCGCCAGGACGACGTCATGCTGGCGGGTGCCGTCAACCGGGCTGACGATCTGTTCATCCATACCGGCTTCTGCGCGTTGGGTGCCCTCAGCAAGACCGGGCGTTCGCGCCCCTTCCACGCGGAAGCCGATGGGCTGATCCCGGCCGAGGGCGCGGGCGTTCTGGTGCTGCAGCGACTGGCCGACGCCGTCGCCGAGGGCCGGCTGATCTACGGCGTCATCCGGGGTGTCGGCACCAGCAATGATGGGCGCGGCTCCGGCCTGCTCGTGCCCTCGCGATCGGGACAGGAGGTGGCCATGCGGCGCGCCTTCGAGGGCTCGGGCTTGTCTCCGGCGGATGTGTCGCTGCTGGAGTGTCACGCGACGGGCACGACCATCGGTGACCGGACGGAGATCGAGAGCACGAGCGCGGTGTACGCCGGCGTTTCGGAGCTGCCGGTGGGCTCGCTCAAGTCCAACCTGGGCCACCTGATCACGGCCGCTGGCGTCGCAGGCGTCATCAAGATCCTCGAGGCGCAGCGCCACGGCATCCGGCCCCCGTCACTGGGGGCGGAGCGGCAGAATCCGGCGCTGGCGGGCAGCGCGCTCCGGGTGGTGACGCAAGCCGAAGCGTGGACCGGCCGGCGGGCCGCCGGGATCAGCGCCTTCGGCTTTGGCGGCAACAATGCCCACGCGTTGATCGAGCCGTACGATCCCGCGCGGATCCCGCTGCCGCCTCGCCGCGACGACGCGCCCCGCGAGGCCCTGGCGATCACTGGCGTGGCCATCTTGGCGGACGTGCAGGAGGCCATCCTCCCGCTCGGCGCGGTGCGCTTTCCGCCCCGGGACCTGGAGCAGACCCTTGGCCAGCAGCTGCTGGTGCTGCAGGCCGCCATGCAGGCCACCAGCGGGCTGGAGCTGGACGCGGACAGAACCAGTGTGCTGGTCGGCATGGGCTGCGACCCGGAGGTCGCCCGGTACGGAGCCCGCTGGCGGCTGCCCGCGTGGCAGCAAGCGCTCGGCCAGACCACCGATGGCGCGGCCAAGGACCAGATCGTTCCGGTTCTGCAGTCCGCTGGGGTCATCGGGACCATGCCAAACATCCCGGCCAACCGCATCAACAGCCACATGGACCTGCGCGGCGGCAGCATGACCGTGTCCTCGGAGCAGCTCTCCGGGATCCGGGCGCTGCAGATCGCCTCACAGAAGCTGCGGCACCACGACATGGACGCGGCCATCGTCGGCGCGGTGGACCTGTCCTGCGAACCCGTGCATCGGGCGGCGCTCGCGGCGCTGGGCATGGACACGGCCACCCGCGATGCCGCCGTAGTGCTCGTGTTGGAGCGCCTACGCGATGCCCAATCACGTCGGCGTCCCATCATCGCGATCCTGGACGATGTCGCTGGTCAGACCCTGCAGCGGGCACCCACGGGTGGCCCGCACGCCGCCAGCGGCCTTCTGGCTGTAGCCGAGGCGGCGCTGAGCGCGCGCGAGGGAGAGAGCGTCACGATGCGTATCGACGGCATGGAAGGCCAGACGGCTGAGGTCACCGTAATCGGCGGGCCCGCCCAGCCCGGACCCGCGCCCACGCCCGAGCGGGCCATGCGTTACCCGCTGCACCAAGCGCCCGTAGCGCTCCCGGATCTTGGCGGGGCGGCCGCCTCGACGCCGAGCATCCAGGTCATGGCCCCCGCGCCCGCGCTGGAGTCGACCCTGTTGGCGCCGAATGTGTCAGCGCTGAGTGTGTCAGGGCTGAATGTGTCAGTGCTGAGTGTGTCAGCGCTGAGTGTGTCAGCGCTGAATGTGTCAGCGCTGAATGTGTCAGCGCCGACCCTGTTAGCGCCGACTATGCGAGCGCCGACCGTGGGCGAGTCCGGTCCCGCTCGAGTCCCGAGCCCGCTGGCTTCGGCGGCGCCCGTGGCCGGCGCTGCTTCTGCGAGCCACCCCCTGATGCAGGAGATCACGGCGCACTACGCGCGCGTCTCGGGGATCCATCGCACCTTTCTGGCACAGCAGGCCGAGGTGCACACCCGGTTTTTGGCCCTGCGGCAGCTCCCGGCCTTCCCCCCGCCCGCACTGGCGGCGGTCTCGCACCCCGCTTCGCCCCCGGCCCTCGCCGTGGCACCGCCAGTCCCGGCACGGACGGTAGCGGCCAGCGCCCCCATCGTGCTCCCCCGCCCGGTGCCGGTGCCGGCCCCGGCGACCACGCCGAACCCGGTGGCTCGGGCCGTGACCCCAACCCCGGTCCAAGCGCTGACGCCCCCTGGCCCGGAGACGCCCTCCGGTCCGAGCTTCACCCGCGAGCAGCTAGAGGTGCATGCGTCCGGTCGGATCTCGACCCTGTTCGGGCCTCTGTTCGAGCAGCAGGACGGCTGGGCTCGCCAGGTGCGGATGCCCACCCCGCCGCTGCTTCTGTGTGACCGGGTCACGGGCATCCGCGGCACAGCCGGGAGCATGGGCAAGGGCACCATCTGGACCGAGACGGACGTGCGTTGGGACAGCTGGTACCTGCACGAAGGACGGATGCCTGCCGGTGTGATGATCGAGGCCGGCCAGGCCGATCTGATGCTGATCAGCTGGCTCGGTGCCGACTTCGCCAACAAGGGCGAGCGCATGTACCGCCTGCTCGGCTGCGAGCTCACCTATCACGGCGGGCTCCCCCAGCCCGGCGACACCCTGCGGTACGACATCCACGTCGACGGCCACGCCCGCCAGGGTGATGTGCGGCTGTTCTTCTTCCACTACGACTGCTCTGTATCTGGGAGCGTCCGGCTCAGCGTGCGGCAGGGCCAGGCGGGCTTCTTCACCGAAGCCGAGCTCTCGGAGTCTCTTGGCGTCCTCTGGTCGGCCGAGACCGCCGAGCCGTGCGCCAACCCCCGCCTCGACGCGCCCTCCGTCGCGTGCACGCGCACCGCGCTGACCCAAAGGCAGCTCCAGGCCTTTGCCGAGGGCCACGTCCTCGAGTGCTTCGGCCCCGGATTCGAGCCGGCCTGCCCGCATACCCGCACCCCGCGGATCTCGGGCGGGCGGATGTTGTGGCTGGAGGAGGTCACGCACCTCGATCCGCGCGGTGGACCCTGGGGCCGCGGGTATCTGCGCGCGATCGACACCATCGCGCCGGACGACTGGTTCTTCGACGGCCACTTCCACAACGACCCCTGCATGCCCGGAACCATGATGTTCGAGGGCTGCCTTCAGGCCATGTCGGTGTTTGCGACCTCGCTGGGCTACACGCTGGACAAAGACGGCTGGGTCTTCGAGCCCGTGCCCGATCAACCGTACGCGCTGCGCTGCCGCGGCGAGGTCGATCCGGCTTCGAAGGAGCTGATCTACGAGATCTTCGTCGAGGAGGTCGAGAACGGCCCCCATCCGACGATCTGGGCCGACCTATTGTGCACCGTCGATGGGCTCAAGGCCTTCCACTGCCGACGGATGGGGATGCGCCTCGTCCCCGCCTTTCCGCTGGACAGCCGGCCGGACCTGCCGGGCCCGCTGGACACGATCCCGGTGGCGGAGCACGACGGCTTCCGATTCGATTACGAGGCGCTGCTCGCTTGCGCCTGGGGCAAGCCCTCGTTGGCCTTCGGTGCGCTGTACAAGCCGTTCGACCCGATCGGCAAGGTGCCGCGCCTGCCCTCGCCGCCGTACCACTTCATGACCCGCGTGACCCACGCCTCCGGCGTCGGCAAGTGCAAGGCGGGCGCGAAGGTCACGGTGGAGTACGATATCCCGAAGGATGTCTGGTACTTCCGAGAGAACGGAGGGGCCACCATGCCGTTCTGTGTGCTGCTCGAGGCGGCGTTGCAGCCGTGCGGCTGGCTGGCCTCCGGCATAGGCAGCATCGTCGGCGAAGCGGGTCCCCTGTTCTTCCGCAACCTGGACGGGACCGGAACACTGCACCGCGAGCTGCTGCCCGGTGATGGAACCCTCCGGACGGAGGTGTCTCTCACGTCGGTGTCGAAGTCGGCGGGCATGATCATCGAAGGCTTCGAGGTCCGGTGCCTGATCGGCGACGAGCTGATCTATGACATGACCACCGTGTTCGGCTTCTTCCCCGGGCAGGCGCTCGCCAACCAGGTCGGGCTGTCCACCCCGGATGCCGATCGGGCGTTGCTCAATGCGCCGAGCACCGAGGTGATCGACCTGCGGACGCAGCCCGAGCGCTACTTCGGAGCGGGCAAAGCATCGCTGCCGGCGCCGTTCCTGCGGGTGATCGACAAGGTCGACGGGATCTGGCGCGACGGCGGCGAGGCCGCGCTGGGCCGTTACCGGTCCACCAAGGCGGTGGATCCCAACGAGTGGTACTTCAAGGCCCACTTCCACCAAGACCCGGTGCAGCCGGGCTCGCTGGGCATCGAGGCGATGATCCAGCTGCTCCAGTTCGCCATGTTGGACAAGGGCCTGGACGCCGGGATCCCGGAGCCGCGCTTCGAACCGATCGGTATCGGCGACGCGCTGACCTGGAAATACCGGGGCCAGGTGCGGCCACACAACAAGACCGTCAACGCCACGCTCGAGGTCACAGGCCAAGGCAAGGACGAGCGGGGCCCGTGGATCCGCGCCAAGGCCTCGCTGTGGGTCGATGGGATGCGTATCTACGAGGCCTCCAATCTGGGCATGCGGATCGTCAGCGGCGCTATCAACACGTCGCTGTGGGCCGAGACCATCCGCCCCGGCGGCGCCGAGTCGTGGGTCCGGGACCACTGCCCGACTTGGACCGTCCCGGCGCTGCCCATGGCGTGCATGCTCGACCGACTGGCAAGCGCCGCGTCGGGGGAGGGGCGGCTCGTTATCGGCCTCCAGGACGTGCGGGTGCGGCGCTGGCTGGTCGTGGACGAAGACACGGAGATCCGCGCCGACGTGAAGCGGGGCAACGAGCGGGCAGCCGTGACCCTGTTCAACGACGAGGGTCCGATCGCCTCGGGCACCGTGCTCCTGGGCTGTGCCTGGACCATGGGTCCGGCTCCGCTGCGGCCACTTCTGGCGGAGCGGGCGCCGGATCCCTACGCATCGGGAGCGCTGTTCCACGGGCCAGCGTTCCAGGTGCAGCGCAGCCTCTGGATGGGGGACTCCGGCTCCTCCGCGCTCTTGGACGCCACGTCGGGCCCGGTGCCGATCGGCGTGCTCAACCCTCGGCTCATCGACGGCGCGACTCACGGGATCCCGCACGACCGGCTCGACCGCTGGTGCCCGGAGATCGGCGCGGACCAGGTCGCTTATCCGGCGCTGGTGACGCGGATGTCGATCCACGGTCCCACACCGGCGGCTGGTACGGTGCGCTGCGAAGCCCGGTTCGCGGGCTTCCACGGCGGTCCCCGCTTTCCCGCCTTCGAGGTGCAGCTCGTGAGTGGGGACCGGGTGTGGGCGAGCTTCCGGCTGGTCGAAGCGCTGTTTCCCAAGGGACCGCTCGGCGTGGCCGACCGGGTCGCCCGCCGAGCGTTTCTCAGGGATCGGACCTGGGCGGATGTGACCTTGTCGCGACTTCGCCCCGACGGAACGACCGAGCTGACCGATGAGACCGTTCAGGCCACGGACTGGCTGCCCGGCACGGTCAAGGCGCTGTACGGCACCACCGAGACCGAGACGATCGCGCGACGTGAGCACGTGGCCCGGCTTGTTGGCGTCCACCCGTCGGTTGTCGACGACGCGCTGCCATTGACCCGCCTGGACGTGGGCGTCGAGCGACAGGGCACCACCGTAGTGGCCCGCGCCACCGCTCCGGAGACGCTGGACCTCTCGTCGGTCAAGACGTTCTGGACCCGCTGGTTCGACCGGGGACCGTGGGCCGTCGAGGACCTGTATTACGGGCTGATCCAGCGTTTCGTCCGCCGCGTCGTGGTCCCCGATCCCATCGCCTTTTCGGCGATTCGGAGCCGGAGCGTGCTGTACCTCGGCAACCACCAGACCGGCGTCGAGAGCCTGCTGTTCTCCATCTTGGCGTCGGGCCTGAACGGCGTGCCCACCGTGACGCTGGCCAAGGCCGAGCATCGGCACACCTGGCTCGGCAAGCTGATCGCGCACTGCTTCAGCTATCCCGGCGTCCGTGATCCCAAGGTGATCTCGTTCTTCGACCGGGAGGACAAGGAGTCGCTGCCGCAGATCATCGGCGACCTCGCGGCCGAGATGGCCGGGCCGGGCAAGTCCGTCATGGTGCATGTCGAAGGGACCCGATCGCTGGATTGCCGGACCCCGGTCTCCAAGATGTCCGGGGCCTTCATCGATATGGCGCTCGCGGTTGGCGCACCCATCGTCCCGATTCGTTTCGTCGGCGGGCTGCCCGTGCAGCCGCTGACGGAGCGACTCGAGTTTCCCCTCGGCATGGGATCCCAGGACATCTGGCTCGGCACCCCGCTGTTGCCGGCCGACTTACGCCCAATGCCCTATGGCGAGCGGAAGAAGGTTGTGATGCGGGCCATCAATGCGCTCGGACCGCCCTGGGAGCTCGAGCAGCCCAACCCGGGCGACCCCGAGTTTGCCGATCGGGTGGCCGCGCACCGGGCCGCCCATCCGGATGTGGACCAGGAACACGCCGTACTCCACTGCGTCCTCTCGGAGACCGCCCACTGCGACGCCGTTGGCGCCCTGCTCGCGGGCGACGTGCTGCCCGACAGCGCCGAGGGGGCCTGGCTGGCCGAGCTGCGACGGCGCCTGTTCGGCGCTAAGCTCGGGGGCTGAACATGGCGTCCAACGTCCACCCGGTTCGGATCTACTACGAGGACACGGACCTCTCGGGCGCGGTCTATCACGCCAACTACCTGAAGTACTTCGAGCGGGGCCGCGAGCACCTGCTGGGTCCGGACGTGCTGGTGCGCCTCCTCAGAGACCAAGGGACCGCCTTCGTGGTCTACAAATGCGAGGTCACCTTCAAGGAGCCCGCCCGACTGGGCGACCTGCTGGAGGTCCGCACCACCGTCACGCTGGCCAGCGACTATCGACTGACCTTCGGCCAGGCCGTGTGGCGCCCCGGCGCCGCGGGACCGATGGTCTTCGGCACGGTCGAGCTGGTGTGCGTGGACGCGGCAGGCAAGCTGGTGCGCGTACCCGCCGCCGTGACCGAGCAGCTGGCGAAGCTCACCGTGGAGTGAACTCGGTGGCCACTCCCCCGTCGCCCTGGGGCCGCCGAACTGCGCTAGCGTGAACGGATGTTCAGGCGTATGGTGCGGGCGTGTCACCCCCGTTCGCAGAGCTCTGGTGCCGCACCCACGCGTCGTTCCTGGGCGGCGCGTCTTCGCCCGAGGACATGGTGGAGGCGGCGGCCTCGCAGGGCTATTCGGCGCTCGCGATCGCCGACACCGACGACGTGGGCGGCGTGGTGCGGGCCCACGGGGCGCGGCGCGACGCGCTCCGGCTGATCTACGGGGCCGAGCTGGCGTTACGCGATGCGCCGCCGGTGGTGGTGCTCGCCAAGACGCGCGCGGGCTGGAGCCAGCTCTGTCGCCTGCTCACGCGCAGCAAGACGCAGCCGCTCACGGCGGGCAAGGCCAACCGCCCGGTCGAGGAGCGGCGGCCGGGCCTCGGGCTCAGCGACGTGTGCGCGGTCCCCGCGGGCGAGTTCCTCGTCCTCCTCACCGCGAGCCCCACTCCCGAGCAGGCCCCCGCGGTGCGCCAGAGCCACGGCGACGACGCGGGGCTCCTGGTCGCCTGCGGGTACGCGCCGGGCGAGCCCACGCGCCTCG
>SXGT01073071.1_pt1 | contig 18150 bp, 16 predicted proteins | sample 3176221 | NCBI WGS metagenome assembly SXGT01 (sample SAMN11356862, study PRJNA531348) | freshwater metagenome | isolation source: freshwater sample F1-120 | place: China: Fuxian Lake, Yuxi | collected 2017-12-25
CTTAACCTCAATTTTGTTACTACAATAGCTTAATGAATATTGATTTTGATCCTGCAAAAGACTGATCCAATACTTTAAAACACCGCGTTTCTTTAGCCTATGTCCAATGCTTGGAGTGGTCTGATGCTTTAATCTGGATCGATACGCGGCGCGACTATGGAGAGCCAAGAAAAATCGCTTTAGCTCACGATAAAAGTCGTTTGTATTGCGTCGTTTTTGTTGAGCGTGGGGATGTTAAGCGGATTATTAGCTTACGGAAAGCCAACCAACGGGAGTTTAACCATTATGAAACCCAATTTGATTCGTCCAACTGACCTTGAAGACGCGGCTATTAACGCCGCCGCATTAACTGATGAAGATAATCAACCGCTCACATCGGCAGAGTTGATGCAGTTTAAACGGATGCCCAAGCAACCTTCACCTATCAAAATCTCAACCACTGTGCGTTTTGATCAAGATGTGTTGGAAGCGTTTCGTGCAACTGGCAAAGGCTGGCAAACTCGTATGAATGCAGCGTTGAAAGAGTGGCTTAGGGAACATGTTGTTTGAGTTTGGTAGGTTACGTAGCAAACATTCAGCGCAATACTTTGGTTAACCCGTATCAAAGTCTCCCTGTTAGACTAGCCGTTATTTTTAACTTTTACTCCTAGCCACGCCCGCATACAAACAAGAATGGATAGCACAGCAGAAATCGATCAGCAATGGATGCGTCACGCCATCCGCCTAGCACAACGGGCCGAGCAATACGGGGAAGTGCCTGTCGGTGCGGTCATTGTCAAAGATAATCAATGCATCGCCGAAGGTTGGAATCAGCCGATTATACTGCATGACCCCTCGGCGCATGCCGAGGTTTTAGCCGTGCGTCAGGCCGCGAAGCTTGTACAAAATTATCGTTTAGTCGATGCGTGTATTTATGTGACCCTGGAGCCATGTGTGATGTGTATGGGACTGTTAAGCCATGCACGTTTGCAGCGTTTGGTTTTTGGCGCTTATGATCCTAAGCGTGGTGCCGTGTGTAATGCGCTGCAATTATCGGATGCTGCGTTTTTAAATCATCGAATCGCCTGGACCGGAGGCGTGTTAGAAACCGAGTGCTCTACTTTATTGTTGGATTTTTTTAAAGTACGGCGTAGCAAATAATCCACCTGCCGCATGGACCCGACTTTAACTGAGCTTCCTCCGTTACTCTAGAAACGCCCCTGTTTCTAGTATAGTCATAGTCAATTAAGCCTTGAATATCCTGGATTAAGCACGGCTAATGCGGCTTAGAATTTATCCCGCCTGCTGCAACAATGACCACTACAATTAAAAATTTTATTGTATAGCTGGTATTTACGACCATAATTGTCTATAAAACCATGTTTAGAATGACCACTAGGTCACTGTAGATCAAAGTTAATGGACGTAAAGAGCAGACAGCCCGATGTTCGCTAGCGGCAAATGGGATAAAAACACGTGACAGTGTAACCTTGGTTACTCAATTGTTGATCAGATAGCGAGTAACTGAACTCGAGAGGATTAGTCCATGTTATTGATGATAAATAAGCGCTGCGTGCCAATTTCCGCGAAGATATTCCACCCAACTCCCTCTGGCTTGGCCCAAGGTTTCCGTTGTTGCGCATTTTCTCATCTGGCAATAGTCTTTCCCTGCGGTGTTACCTCTAAGCTTGAGGTTTATTTATGTGCTCTTTTTTATAATTATTAAGCTTCCGTTTTTGCATGACATTGTTCCTAACGACTGCACCTGCAAGCAGGAATTAACCTTGCTCTGCATCCCTAAACCTCAGCTCCGACTGTTTGCAAGCATTTTAAACAGACTGAGTTATCTTCCCGAGTACTTTAATGCTTCGTTGAGTGACCTATGCAATCCAAACTGAATACCTATCTAACACACTGGCTAAAAAAATTATGCATTTACCAGTGGGCAGATTGTTTCAATTTGCTGGCATTAACGTTGGTGTATGCGGTGTTTGCGCGGCTGGTACTGACCTTTTCTACTGCCAATGGTAATGTCACCATTTTTTGGATCCCTGGGGGGTTTGCCCTCTATGCCTTACTGATAGGCGGTAAAAAACTCTGGCCGGGAATATTTTTAGGCGCGCTCGCCGCAGGCCTGATGGTCAATGATCCTATACAAGTTTCAATCTTTTTGGCCATTGGGAATACTTTAGAAACTTTGAGCGCTGCACTACTACTCCAGCGTTTTTTTATATTTAACAGTAGCCTTACGACGATTGAAGATTTCACAACCCTTGCGGTCGTTGCAATCTTAAGTTCCAGTATCAGTGCTTTAATTGGCCCTATCACTTTACTGCTCTATGGCTATCTTGACCTGCATACCGTTGCCAATAATATTTGGCACTGGTGGCAAGCAGATTCCTTGGGTATGCTTTTAGGTACACCATTGTTTTTGGTCTGGCAAAAATGGCCAGATTACTGGTTTAAATCCCAGAGAATTTTTAAAACGCTAGGATTCTTCGTTCTAGCATTTTTAACTGGGCAAGTGGTTTTTTTAGGTTGGTTTAATACATTTTTTGGCTTTTTAGCCAATAGTTATTGGATATTTTTGTTTGTGGTCTTGGCTGCAGTCTACTTTGGGCGCCATGGCGTGCTATTGATGCTGTCCATGGTCTCCATCCAAGCCCTACTGGGTGCCGTGGAAGGCGTTGGCTTTTTTGGAGATGACTTAGCAGAAACAGGCCTACAACAATTCTGGTTCTTTATTCTAATTTTGACTGTTGTTGGCATTACCCTTGCCGTCATCAGCAAACAACGTAACCATATCAACCTGATGCTGGAAGATTCCCGTAATCGGTTCTTCTCCATTATCCAACAATCACCTTTTAGCACCCAAGTCTTTGCACCGGATGGCAAGACAATTCTGGTAAATAGTGCGTGGGAAAAATTATGGGGTGCGCATGCAGAAGATATCTTAGGTTATAACGTATTACACGACGAGCAACTGATCGATAAAGGTTTAATGCCGTTTATCGAAAAAGGCTTTGCAGGCGAATCTATCGAAATGCCTGCGATCATCTATAACCCCGCCGAAAATCATTACTACCCAGGCCCGCCGAACTCACGCTGGATTCGCTCCTTTATCTACCCGATAAAACTACCCACAGGGCAAATTGGCGAAGTCATTCTGATTCATGAGGACATCTCCGAACGCTATCTGGCATTACGGGCCTTAGCGGAAAGCGAACAACGCTTTCGCAATTTAAGCGACCTATTGCCAGAACAAATCTGGACCGCCTCCCCCGATGGCCGAATTAATTATGTTAACCAACGCGTTTTAGATTTTTTTAATACTTCGCTAGACGCCATGCTGGAAGATAATTGGCAAACCGCGGTACATCCCGAAGATCTTCCACGAACCTTACATCAATGGACACATTCGCTGCAAACTGGGTTTCCGTATGAATGTGAATTTCGACTGCGCCATTTTTCGGGAGAATATCGCTGGTATGTAGCTAAAGCCTTGCCAGAACGCAATGAGGCAGGACAAATCATCAAATGGTATGGGGTCAACAATGACATCCATGAGCGCAAAAAATGGGAAAATGCCTTACGCGAGAGTGAATCCCGGTTTAGAGATTTAACCACTATTGCCCCGGTGGTGATTTACCGAACCGATGCTACGGGTAAATGCGTTTTTGTGAATGAGACCTGGAAAGACCTGACCGGATTTACTTTAAGTTCCACCTTAAGTAATCATTGGGAGAATTCGTTGTACGTCGGAGATCGGCAAAGAGTGCAGCAAGAATGGGATAGTGCGTTTGCCGCAGGTCGAGAGTTTATTTCTGAATACCGGGTTAATACTCAGGACGGCCGCATTAAACACGTGCTGGGACGCGCAATCTCTAACTTTAGTGAAAAAGGCGAGTTACTTGGCTATGTGGGAACACTCACGGATATTACCGAGCGTAAACAATTCGAAGAAAAACTGCGCTTGACCGCCAAGATATTTGAAAGCACCTTGGAAGGTATCATTATTACCAATGCTAATTTAGAAATCATAGAAGTCAATGATGCTTTCAGCAAAATTACCGACTATAGTCGCGAAGAAGTCATAGGCCTGAATCCACGATTTCTCAAATCAGGGCACCATGATGCCGAATTTTACCGTGACATGTGGAAAGCGATCAACACAACAGGTCATTGGGCAGGTGAAGTGTGGAATCGGCGCAAACATGGCGAGGTTTATCCCGAATGGATAACCATCTCTGGGATTTCAGATGAAAGCGGAAGGATAACGCATTATGTAGGTATCTCTTCCGACATTACCTTATTGAAACAACATGAAAAACAATTAGAGCATATTGCCCACTATGATGCGTTGACCGGAATCCCTAATCGGATGTTACTCGTTGATCGTATGCAACAAGCTTTAGCCCAAACCAAGCGCGAGAAGAAATTAGTCGCTATTTGCTATCTAGATTTAGATGGTTTTAAACCGATTAATGATTCCTACGGCCATGAAGCGGGTGATAAAGTCCTAATCAAAACTGCAGAACGTATTTCGCATAACCTACGCGGAGGTGATACCGTTGCTCGCTTAGGGGGGGATGAGTTTGTGATTTTGCTGTTGGGGATAGACAACCATGAAAGTTGCTATGCCAGTATTGATCGTATTTTGGAAGCCATAGAACAACCCATCAGTATCAACAGCATTATCTTTCGCGTCACAGCCAGTATCGGCGTAAGCTTGTACCCGTTGGATGATCATGATCCAGACACCCTATTACGCCATGCGGATCAGGCAATGTATTTTGCCAAGCAATCGGGCAAAAATCGCTATCATATTTTTGATCCACAACAGGACAGCCGCATACGACTCAATCGTGAATTTCGCGAACGCATTGCACAAGGCCTCAAAACACAAGAATTTGAATTATTTTACCAACCCAAAGTGAATATGATCGACCGCCGCATTGTCGGCGCCGAAGCCTTAATCCGTTGGCGACATCCTGAGCGCGGCTTACTTCCTCCGATAGAATTTCTGCCGATGATCGAAAATTCGGAACTCGAAATTCACCTGGGCGCATGGGTAATTGAAACCGCGCTAACGCAATTGGAACACTGGCAGCAGCTAAATATCCAAGTGGAAATCAGCATTAATATCGCCGCCCAGCACCTACAATCGCCAGAATTTACCGCGCAGCTAGCGAGCAAATTAGCACAACATCCCACCATTGCACCGCAGTTTTTGCAAATTGAAATTTTGGAAACCGCAGCACTCGCCGATATTTCCAGAGTCAGCAATATCATTGAAACCTGCATCGCTATGGGCGTCAGCTTTGCATTGGATGACTTTGGCACCGGGTATTCATCACTCGCCTATTTACGTAAACTGCCCGCCAATACCCTAAAAATTGATCAAAGTTTTGTGCGCGACATGCTCTCTGACAGCGGGGATTTTGCGATAGTGCAAGGCATTATTGCCTTAGCAGAAACCTTTAATCGAACGACCGTGGCCGAGGGGGTCGAAACGCAAGAACACTTTGAAGCCTTATTACACTTAGGATGTCATATCGGACAAGGCTATGGAATCGCACGCCCCATGCCCGCTTCAGAATTCATCAGCTGGTATCACAACAATCAAATCCAAGGATAGTTAATGCCACGGATGCTTTCAGCTTGTAATCATGCAAACTAGCAAGCATTGACCACTTAACGCGTCACTCTCTCCGAGCTTTGATATTTAGAGTTCAGTTGCCCACAGGCGGCCAAAACATCATCTCCTTTAGCATCTCTGATCAATGTCGGAATGTTATACGTATCTAAATGGGCTTTAAACGCCGCAACGGTTGCAGTCGAGGGTGGCTGATACTGCGCCCCCGGAAAAGCATTAAATGGAATTAAATTGATATACGCTGGTCGGTCAGATAGCAGACGTCCTAAGTGCGCCGCGTCTTCGGGCGAGTCATTGAAATCTTTAATTAAAATATATTCATAGGTCACGAATTGCTTTTTATTTAACGGGATCTGGTCTATATAGGCCAATACCTCTGCTAAAGGATATTTTTTATTCAGCGGTATAAGCTCATTGCGCTTGGCAGTCAGCGGAGAATGCAGCGATAACGCCAAATTCACCCCCGGGATTTCCTCACTCCAGCGCTGCAACCCTGGAATATAGCCTGCAGTGGAAATGGTAATTTTTTGCACCCCAATAGACGTACCATGCTGTGCTAAAAAAATCTCGCAGGCTTTTTTGACCGCATCAAAATTATGTAACGGCTCCCCTTGCCCCATAAATACAATATTTAAAATCCGCTCTTCCCCGGGTCGATGTTCAGCTAACCAACGCCATGCCTGGATAAATTGACCGACAATTTCGCTGGTAGTCAAATTACGCTTCAGCCCTTGTTGCCCGGTAAAGCAAAACGCACAGTTCATCGCACAACCAACCTGCGAGGATAAACAAATAGAATATTTTTGATTAAACGGAATCAGCACGGTTTCTACAGTGAGCTGGTCTTGCAGCTTAAATAGAAATTTTACCGTACGATCTTTTTGGGACTCATACACACTATCGATTTCAGGCAGCGAATAGTCAAAATGCGCGGCAAAATAGTCCGCGGCAGCTCTGGCAATATTAGTGTAACAAGGCTGAACTTCCTTTTTCTTATAATGCCAGTTGAACAATAAACTGGCGGCCGAGGGATGAAAATGCTGCTGCTGAATCAGTGTTTCTAAATCAGAATAATTAAGATCAAAAAAGGATTGTTTCAAAGTGTCACCGTAAAATATGTTTGCCTAGCAGCCAGCAAGAAATACAACATGGACTAAAACTCTTAACGTCGTCGGATGACAGGGAATCTCTGTTTGAACTGTTTAAACATTAAATTTACGTCCATTTTATCCCTTTGAATTATACAATAGCGCGTCAGTAAACTAGCAATTCTTATTATTGATTATTGCATTACCATAATGAAAATTGCTAAAAATATTGTCCTTTATGCTGTTGGGTTACGCTGCGCTAACCCGACATACGTTTTTTTTATGCGTCATGAAATTTGTCAGGCTCCATTAAACGCGGGTCTTTAATACTTGATGTTTCGTATGCAACAATGGTTGTTATAGACGTAAAAATTCCACTATTGCTTTTGCGAAAGTAAGATTCTAAGGATCAAATATCAAAATGAAAAACCCGTTTTTAAGTCAGCCATCCCAGCCAGAATCCCCAATAGCTTCGCCGCAGCATTCCCATCACTATCGTTTATTGAATATTTTTAGAGGCTCCATTGGCAATTTAGTCGAGTATTTCGACTGGGCGATTTATGCGGCTTTTGCTTTGTACTTTGCGCCGATTTTCTTTCCCGCGGGAGATCAAACGGCGCAGCTATTAAATAATGCAGCCATTTTTGCGGTAGGTTTTATTTTTCGCCCGTTAGGGGGTTGGTTGTTAGGCCGTCTGGCAGACCGTAAAGGGCGCAAATATGCGCTGGTGTTTTCAGTGTGTTTGATGTGTTTGGGGTCGCTGATCATTGCCTGTGCTCCGGGATATGCAGTAATCGGGGCTTGGGCTCCGGCCTTATTGTTGTTTGCCCGTATTCTTCAAGGCTTTAGTATCGGGGGCGAATATGGGAGTTCTGCGACCTATCTGAGTGAAATGGCTAGCTCGGAACAACGTGGCTATTACGCCAGTTTTCAGTATGTCACGATTGTTCTCGGACAAATCTTGGCATTAACCTTGTTATTGCTGTTACAACACAGTGGCTTGACGGCAGCACAACTGCAAGCTTGGGGTTGGCGCATACCGTTTGTGGTGGGTGCGCTGCTGGCAGTAATTGCGATCAATCTGCGTGGAAAAATGGCAGAAACCACGGCTTTTGTGGAGCAGCAGGACACGCAGAGTCAATTAGGCAATGTGCGCGAGTTGCTTAACTATCCCAAAGCGCTGTTCACAGTCGTTGGCCTGACTGCTGGCGGTACAGTGTCGTATTATACTTTTACAGTGTATATGCAAAAATTTCTGGTGAATACCACGGCCTTTAGTAAGGATGATGCTACCCTGATTTGTTTGCTGGCGTTGTTGGGGTTTATGTTGCTCCAACCTGTGGTTGGCTGGATTTCGGATTATTTGGGACGCCGTCGGGTTTTAATTGCTTTTGGAGTCGGCGCCACTATTTTCACCGTTCCACTGCTTAAGCAACTGGCACAACCGCAATCGATTGCTTCTGCCCTTGGTTGGTATTTTTGCGCTTTAGTCATTGTTTCAGGCTATTCCTCTGTGAATGCCATCGTTAAGGCGGAATTATTTCCGGTGCATATTCGGGCGTTGGGTGTGGGCCTACCTTATGCCATCACAGTTGCATTGTTTGGAGGCAGTGCAGAATATCTGGCACTGTGGCTGAAAACTTTGGGACATCCAGACTGGTTTGGCTATTACGTGAGTAGCTGTGCGGCGTTAGCGTTAGGTGTGGCGCTATGGATGCAAGAAACACTGAGCACATCGGCACTAAATCCACCGAATGCTGGCATCGAAGAAGTGTAGAACTTTACCAAAGCACAAGTAGCAGCAGTTGGCTAGATTCAGAGACCTTGACCATGAATAATCAACTATCAGTTGGGTTAGCGTAGGAGATGAAACCAAGGATTGCACTACAAGCCGCACTGCATTACAGCAATAATGTGCTCTAGCTCAAAAAAAACCAAGCATTTTAGTAGATAAAATGCTATGTTTTTAGCACCGTGGGTTTTGCGTTGCCACGGTAAAATTCTCGAGTTAGGGCAACTACTTGCCTTAACTCATACCACAGCTTTTCTACTCACTTACTATGAGGTGCACTCATGAAACTTCTGCTTGCGGCCCTATTTTTCTTCAGTTCCCAAGTCGCCGTGCAGGCGGCGACTAACACCGATGCCGATGCAATTTTTGCTTGGGCAGAAACTATTTACCCGGATCTGTTTGCACCTGCGGGGCAAACCTCGCAATCGGGCGCAGGGTATTATTATCGCTTCTACCCAGGAAGCAAGAGTTACCTTGGCTTTCGCGCAGATGATCAAAAAATTTATTATCTGTTACCTAATGGCCCAGTCAGTACCGCAGGTGATATTAGCACTTTCTTGCCGCAAGCTGCTTTGCCTCCCGATAGCGCAGAAAAATTAAATGCTTATTTACGTGCAGGTATCTACCGCAATTGGACGGCTGATCCCAGCGTGCACCCTAGCTCAACTTCTGCACACCCAAGATCACGTATTTACTTTAACCCGTCCGTAGTTGATACCTTAACCAAAAAAGTCAGTCATCAAGCGGGGGCCGCGGTGGTTAAAGAATTTTATAGCCAAGATAATAATAAGGTCACAGGATGGGCAGTCGGCATAAAAACCCAAAGCGATAGCGCCAATGGTAATGGCTGGTACTGGTACGAAACCTTTAGTGCAGAACCGGGTGCAGTCGCCACACAAGGTCGCGGGATTTCAATATGCTCCAACTGTCATTCTAAAGGTCAAGATTATGTGCGTGCCGCCTTGCCTGGTCAATAAACTAGCTAATGCTTGCGGGGTGTTTCAGGGTAGAAATACGTTTTGAAGAAGATGCGGTGAGTCAAATTACGCCTCACCGCGCCTTTTTTGGATTCATTACATTTGTGATTGTAGATAATTTTGAATTCCGGTTCTATCGATTAATTCAAATTGGGTTTCCAACCAATCGACATGTTCCTCTTCACTTTCTAAGATATCGCTCAGTAGTTCACGGGAGACAAAATCTTGTACACTTTCACAATACACTATTGCCTCACGCAATAACGGAATCGCCTCATGTTCCAATTTGAGATCGCATTCCAGCATTTCTTGCGGATTTTCACCAATATATAATTTGCCCAAACTTTGTAAATTAGGCAAACCCTCTAAAAATAAGATGCGCTCAATCAATTTGTCCGCATGCTTCATTTCATCGATCGATTCGTGATAGACCTTTTCATTTAATTTTTCAAAGCCCCAATTTTTATACATGCGAGCATGTAAAAAATACTGATTGATAGCGGTTAATTCATTGGTTAACGCTTTATTTAAAAACTCTATAACTTTAGCATCGCCTTTCATTTCATCACCTTTAGTAACTACCCATTTAGAACAAAGTCATTTGCAGCGCTATGCATTATAGGGGTTTTTGCCGTACCTTGAAGCAATAATTCTTTGACGTGTTTGTTACATTTACCGCAATCGCCACCCACACCAAAACATTCAAATAATTGTCTACGCGAACACGCGCCAGCTTGAATTGCAGAGTTAATCTGTTTATCAGTCACCGCTTTACATACGCAAACGTACATTTGAAACTCCTATTATAATTACTCATTATTAATGATAATGATTCTTATTTGTAAGTATAAGCTAAAAATTGCAAATTTCACTCATTTTTTTAAAAATTTTTCTAACAGGATATTGCGTAGTTCGCGCAAATAGTTTTGAGCCCTATTGCTTTTGGATTGCCAGGGTTTTGATTAATGCCCAAAGTGCGGAGGAATTTTCAGGTAAAATAGTGGGAACTCGTAATTGCGCCCCATGTCTATAGTGTCCTTGCGCAACTATTGCATTCAATTTTTAGCGAAACATGCCTTACAAATATCGTCGTATCTTTATCAGTGTCCTTATTCTTTTGCTTTCTGGCTTAGCCGTTTGGTTGTTTCCCGATTACAAACATAGTAGCCGCCGAGCTGAGCCAGCAACCAACTTACAGCCCAATATTACGCTGAGCACCCAAGAAGCGCCTTGTAAAAATGAGCATCCAGAATGGCGACAAGCACAAGTGATTGATGGCGTGGAAATTGCTGCCTCACAATTATGCGATCCAGATAATCCTTATGATATTGCGGTCGCCGTTAAAGGCGCTAATAATGTCTCGATGCGCACCTTGATGAACACGCATTTTTCGCAAGATGCGATCACGTTGGGGACTGATTTGGATCATGATGGCGACCCAGATGAAGTCAATATCCGTTTAGAAGTCATGGAATTAAATGGCTTTTCCCCTGATGGTGATTTTCTGGCGTTCACCTATAATACCGCGCCCGGCATCCAACCTGGCTTATGGGTATTTGCCCCGAAAACCAGCGATATGGCGACTAAAAATTTTCGCTCACGCGAAACCCATTACGTCTTACGCGCCCCCTCTCCGGCAATTCGGGTAGAACAAGGTGACCGGGTGAATATTACCTTGGAAAACACGCATTATTTTCCTCACACCATTCATTTGCACGGAGTGGATCACGCTTGGCGTAATTCCAAGGGTGAAGACAACGACGGTGTGGATCATGAACCCGTATTCCCCGGAACCAGCAAAACCTACGAGATTCAACCCCGGCATGCAGGTACCATGCTGTATCATTGCCATGTGCAAACCGATAAACATATGATGATGGGCTTAAGCGGAATGTTCATCGTCGAAGAAAACCGTCCGAATAACTGGGTACAAACTTTTAATATTGGTGCCGGGCATGTCCGCCACCCGTCGGTTGGGGTCTTGGAAGAGTACGCGCAAGAATACGATTTGCATTACCAAAGTGTGGATAATGAAATGGCAAGCATTATTCAGGAATTTAACGACCCGCGTTTGATTAATAAAAAAATGCATCGGCAATATTCCATCACAGGTGCGCACGAGGATCAGTTTTTATTGAATGGTCATTCTTTCCCGTACACCTTACGCGATGCGTTGATAGTCGCTCAGCCTAATCAAAATATTAAGCTACGCATCGCGAACTCGCAAAACTCAGCGATTGCGCTGCATATCCACGGACATAAAGCCACTATCACCGATTATGATGGCATGAGCCGCCCCAAAGAACAGCAAATTACCCGCGATGTATTTGATATTGCTCCCGCACAACGCTTGGACTTGAATTTAGCCACCATTGATGACGGTGTGCATAGTTACGGACCTGGACTCTGGATGTTTCATGACCATATCGAAAATGGTATCACCACTAACGGTATGAGTCCTGGAGGGAATATGGCCCTGATGGCCTATGCCAGTTTACTCAATGAGCAAGGGATGCCCAACGGACACAGCGGTATGGATGAATTTTTTTCACCCGCATTTTACGCAAAAGAAGTGCCTTTATGGGGAGATGGCGAATTTGCTAGCTTGCTGGGGGATGTGGAGTTACTGAATCCCGATTATCTGCGCATTATCTGTTTTGGCGTTTTGCTTGGGTTGATTATTGTTTTGGTACTCTTTTTAATCCGTGGATTCAGACAAGGCGATCAGCATGCGAAATAATTTTCTAAGCTTAGTTTGGTTAATACTTTGCTTGGGCGTCACAAATGTCGCTGCGATGACCATGCAACATAATGGCATGACTATGGATGACGAAGGCATGATTATGGGCGAAAACACCTCCAACCTGCCTAAGGATTGTCCCAAAATTTCTGAAGAAATTAACCTGACGATTCACGCAGGCCATGAACATGCCCAAAAATATCCGGGCAAAATGTTTGCTTTTGATCAACAAGAATGGAAGGTTCCGGGATGTAGCAAAATCAATTTAACCTTTGTCAATGATGATCATATTCGCCATCAGTTGATGGTGCATGGCTTACCTGGATATTTATATCGCGATGGCATGTTAACCATCGAAATTTATGGGCCGGGTAAAAAGACTGCGTCTCTAATTGTTTCCAGTGATCCTAAAACCTATATGGTGCACTGTGAAGTTCCACAACATATGGAAAAAGGCATGAAAGGCCAATTAAAAGTTGCTGGCGGTGATGGCGACTTACCCAGTATTCCTGGGGTATCCGATCCGATCAAATTTGATCGCTATCTGATTAATTGGAATGGTCAAACCTGGGCGGTTTTATGCATTGCCATCTTGGTAGGGGCTTCTGGCTATTGGCTACTCAAAAAATGGCTATAAGTTACTAAAAGCTTACTCTCAGAATGGAATCGAATAGCCCATCATCTCTTTCTAGAAGATTTTAGCTATTTTTATCGGCGTTTTTCTGGAATGTGCTACACTTACGTGCATTGTTAACGTACTTGGATTGTTGTTTAAGTTAATCAACGATAACTCTCAGGCGTTAACCCCGCGTAGTTAACTCATAAGCACTAAAGCCCAGTCTACAAACATTTCGATTTTGATAACTTATATCATGTCTTAGCAGACGATTGCCTTAGCGATGGATTTGTAGCGTTTACGTGCTGTTATATTATCCTGAGTTAGTTGGGAAATTAGAAGACTACTCTCTGGCATGCACTTAGTATTTGCCTGATAAGGCATCCAGATTTAGCTGAACTCGCTTGTTAATATTGTTAAATATTGATTGATTTAGACCGATGCAAATTCTTGACTCGGACAGAGAGCATAACCTTAAACTCATTGACTTACCTAATGCTCCTCTGCTGTCCTTAGGATTTTAGCGGATTGCAACCTAGCACTTTGCGCTAACCCAGTTCAAATCAGGAATCTGCAATTTTAAACCACAATTTAACTAGACGTGTTTCTTGGACACACAGATTTAGCGTAGCCGCAATTTGTGCCCTAGAAGCATACCAAACAAGTGATTCTAGATATTGACAACACACAGTGTGCATACATTACAAGGAATTAATAACCATGAACTTAATGAGTGAAGCCAATCCGATTCGCATGCTGCTTTGGCTCAGCTTACTGGTCGCTGCCTTACACTTTAAAAGTTGGTACTGGCTGATTCACCTCCCGCTGCCAAGCGTCAATAAAGAACCCCCGCCGCCGGAGATTACCCTACTTGCCGTACCGTTAAAACAGGCGGAAGTGGTTCCCGAAAAACCCAACCCCCTAGTCAAGCCAGAACCTAAACCCTTACCTCCAAAGCCTAAACCTAAACCGGAACCCGCACCGGCTACATTTTCCGAAGCGCCTACACCACCTGCTCCCAAGCCTGTCCCTGTGACGCCGCCTGCGGTGGTGCGCACGCCTGCCCCACCTGCAGTCGAGACTTATGTAGAGGCCAATTATCATGCTAATTACGCTTATAATCCCAAACCCGTGTATCCTGCATCGGCCCGCAACCGACACTTAGAAGGCAAAGTTTTGCTGCGTGTTAGGGTGAGTGAGGACGGCGTCAGCGAAGATGTTTCAGTTGAGCAAAGTAGCGGGCATGAAATACTTGATGAATCCGCAGTAGAAGCCGTACAACAATGGAAATTTGTTCCCGCACGGAGAGGCGATAAACACGTTGCTTGCACCGTGACCGTACCCATAGTTTTTAAATTAAGCCAGTAAAACCTAGGAGATTTTAATGTCATTGAATATGAACCCGACACTAATTATTGATGGAACGTTATACACTTTACTTATTTTTTCTCTGATAACCTGGACGATTATTTTTTACAAACTCTGGCAGTTTATCGGTAGTAATTATTACAACAAAATGTTTGAAAACTATTTTTGGGGTTCGCTGGATATTGCCACCGCGAAAATTGTCAGTTTAAACAAAAAATCGCGCGGCCCGCTTGCACGCATTGCCGCCCGGGGTTTTAGTTGGATAGAAGAAGCGCAACGTTCTAAAGTTAAAACCCTTAAATACTACAGCCAATCGCCGCAAGAGCTCTTAGAGCAAGCCCTACGCATTCAAGTACAGGAAGAACAACGCTTGATTGAGAGTGGTTTAACCCTACTCGCGAGCATAGGCAGTACCGCCCCCTTTGTGGGCTTATTTGGTACCGTATTGGGGATTATGCATGCGATGCAAGACATCAGCAAAAATGGCTCTGCGAGTCTAGATGTCGTTGCTGGCCCAATTGGGGATGCGCTCATTGCTACCGCAATTGGTATTGCCGTCGCCGTACCTGCAGTTTTAGCCTACAATTTCTTTCTGCGCCGTGCTAAACATCACCGCTTAGCGATGGAAAACTTCAGCGATGGCTTTATGCATATCGTCCATTTAAATATGCCAACAGAGCAAGCTAAGGAGGTCTAATGGCATTTAAAACCCAATCAGAAGAGCAAGACGCCATGAGTGACATCAATGTGACTCCGTTAGTGGATGTCATGTTAGTGTTAGTGGTTATCCTGTTGGTCACCGCCCCGCTGCTGACACAATCGGTAAAAGTTAATTTGCCCAAAACCACGACCGCCACCCCAGATGTGCAAGCACAACCCTTGCAATTAGGCATTGATGCTCAGGGCGTACTTACGCTCAATAAAAATCCAGTCGCTGACTTACCAGCATTAGAAGGCTTGTTAAAAGCTGAACTGAGTCGTAATCCAGAAACCGCGTTGCATTTATATGCAGATAAAGCCGTAGATTACGGTAAAGTTGCTGCTGCTATCGCTGCAATTCAACATGCAGGAATTTCTAAAATTGGCTTTGTGACCCTTGAGCAATAAGCTTACTGGCCATTCTTGCGCCTCATTGCAGTAAGCCATTGTAATTCTAGAAGCGCACCGCACACTTGCAGAGTGAAACCTATGAATGAAAAACAACTAATTGCGCAGCGAGCTGCGCAACGTATACAAAATAATATGCTGGTAGGCTTAGGCACGGGATCGACTGCCAATTTGTTTATTGCCGAACTTGCGCAACGTGTACAGCTGGAAAAGCTCAAGGTCACAGCGGTTGCAAGCTCAGTCATTAGTGGCATTTATGCAAAATCGCAAGGGCTATGTGTCATTAGCATTGAGCAATGTCAACAGCTAGATGTCTATGTTGATGGTGCCGATGAAGTGACCCCAGATTTAACCTTGCTCAAAGGGCGTGGCTCAGACTTAGTCAAAGAAAAATTACTTGCACAAGCAAGCTCTGCATTTTGGGTAATCGCAGACAGTAGCAAACGGGTGCAGCATCTGGGAGAGCGCAACCCCATCCCAGTCGAAGTCATGCCTTTTGCATGGCAACTGGTGCAAGCCAGCATCGCTAAATTGGGAGGCAATCCCCAATTACGCCCCAATGCTAACCAAGACGGATTGGCAGTGACTTCACACGGTAGCTTAGTGTTGGATGTGGTCTTTGAACAAGCTTATTCGCCTGCAGAACTCAATGCCCTGCTGAACGCAATCCCGGGGGTTGTTGAACATGGAATTTTTTACCAACTGGCCACGGAAGTAATTACCGCGGATTAAGTGAATCCCATCTTTATTTATAGATTTATCGTCTAGATAATTGAGTCCACTAGAGCTATGCCAGACGAACTCGATCAGATCATTACTCAAATTGGCCCCGAGTAAGACCAAACAGCACGTTAACTTTTTACAAGTCGCTTATTACGCATATTACGCCTAAAACATTGGTATCTGAGGCTTCTAGAACAAAAATTTGTTTGCTTTCTGAGTCATTTTTCTAGGTAAATGATATGCTATCAGGCACTCGGCGAAAACCGGGTTATTTATTTGCCATTTCAGAATCATCATTTTGAAAATGCTTTGAAATATTGAAATAAGCGTCGCATTATAAATATCACCGCATTGGCAATAGTGGCACTTAGTGGCTGGTTAGATTAACCAAGCTTCTAAGAATGTTGCAGTACTTCGCGCAAAAGCATGTTGTCGATATAATCCGACAAATATCCGCTCCATGTTCGCCCAGCGTGTACATGGACAGCGTAAAAGTAACACTTTTCATCCACACCAGGAGTATTCATGTACCTAATTACAACCCGCCTGAACCAAGCAATATCAGTGTTAATCGTTGCCGCTACCTTCTCCTTTAGCAGTGCTTACGCTGAAGCGACCGCAGCTGACCATAATGCTCATCACCCTGCGGCTAGCAGCAATCTTACTGGTTCGGGTGTGTATTTAGGCTTTACACCCTGTGACGACTGCAAAGGTGTCAAAACTGAATTGGTATTAAACCCCAATAACAGCTACGTGCTAATGACTACTTTTATTGGCAAATCTGACCGGGAATTCGTTGAAAAGGGTAAGTTTGTCCAGGCGGAAAACAATATTGTGACTCTCACCGCCAAAGATGGCAGTACCACCCGTCACTATCTTGTAGGCGAAGATAGCCTCACCCAACTCAATGCCAACGCCGAACATATTAACGGTGTGGGGGCCGATCGTTATATCCTGCATAAAACTAATGTGGTGAAAGGCGGCAAAACTTTCCATCGTCAACATTGATCTTAGTGACTTTGAACAAGTGACAGATTGAATGAAAGATGCTGATTGTCCGCTGGCGTCTGCTGCTTAATTTTCAACACGACTTCTCTTTTAAGGGTGAATTCAAAATAGCTTTAAGTTTTAATTCAATCTGCCGCTAACTATTAAAAGCAAAATACGCAAGCCATTGTCTACTAACCATTTCAGACAATGGCATCGAATATGCTGGACTGTAGTCAGACCTTACCATAGGGAGGAGCCATCATGAAATCCATAGCACACCCACCAACAGTTATGGAACGTAGCGAATTTATTGAAAGTCTAAATGATGAATTCACTAGTAAACAAGGATTTGGAATATACGCCTTTTTATCTTTTTCCGAAATTGATGATTTGTACCATTTGGCTATAGTCAGTACAGAAGCACCCAAGGCGGCAATCAAAATGTTTATTAAACACTATCTTGCATAAGTGCATTTCAAGTTTGATCGCTTGCAACCCGGTAGCGTTTTTTCATTTCAACCCCGAAAGAAATTAAACGCGTCGCTTGTTTTTTCTTTTGCATCGTACAATGCTTGCAGAGACATATCTGGTGTAAGAGCGGTATCTCCAAGTTTGATAAAGGCGGGTAACGTATTGAGTGGTGGCAGTGTATGCATCTCTGAACTGCCAATTAGGCTGTGATATCGTGCAAGTAAAACGATATCGCACAATTGCAACTTAGGATTGTCATAATAATACCAATTGCTGGTATGTTTCGGGATTTGCCGCAGACTTTCAGGGAAATTCCACTTGCTTAAGATGAATTCGCCGACTAAACCTTTCAGTACCTCAATCGTGTCCTCGAGTTCGAATTTGTTGTATTGTTTTGAATCTAGTGTGGCCGCATAAGTAATAATGGGCAGTACCCCGATATTATGTATTAACCCCGCTAACAATGCCTCATCCGCATTGATTTCAGTACTCATTGAAGCTAACGTAAAACTCAAACTGGAAATATTTACACTCTGCTTCCAAATATCTTTTGCTCGGTTGTTTAGCGCCACATTATGACTACTAAACAGGTGGTATAAGCTAATGCTGGTGACAATATTTTGCGTGGTATGTAAACCTAAGC
>SXGT01188747.1_pt1 | contig 18143 bp, 19 predicted proteins | sample 3176221 | NCBI WGS metagenome assembly SXGT01 (sample SAMN11356862, study PRJNA531348) | freshwater metagenome | isolation source: freshwater sample F1-120 | place: China: Fuxian Lake, Yuxi | collected 2017-12-25
CCATCGTATCACGCCCCTTGTCGAAGAGATACTATAACCGGCGCAGTAGTAAAAACAGCACCACATCATTATCGGCGAAGGTCAAGCGGCCCGTTCACTCAAGCTATATCTGCCGCCCTTTAACCAGATCGCTTCCACCACCCGCGCCGGGATGCTGACCAATCCGTTGCGTGACCGCTTTGGCATCGTCGCGCGGCTGGAGTTTTATAGTGCCGAGGAATTGGCGCATATTGTTGAGCGCTCCGGACGGCTTATGAAGGTGGCCATCGACCAGGCAGGGGCATTCGAGATCGCCCGTCGTTCGCGCGGCACGCCGCGGATTGCCAACCGTCTGTTACGTAGGGTGCGTGATTTTGCCGAGGTCAAGGCCGATGGTGCGGTGACGGTCGAGGTGGCCGACTCGGCCCTGAAGATGCTGGAAGTCGATCGCGGTGGGTTGGATGTGATGGATCGAAAGCTGCTCTCCGCGCTGCTGGAAAAATTTTCAGGGGGCCCGGTCGGCCTGGAAAACTTGGCAGCGGCGATCGGTGAGGCGGCCGACACCATCGAGGATGTGCTGGAGCCTTATCTGATTCAGCAGGGTTTTTTGGCGCGCACCCCGCGCGGGCGGGTGGCGCAGCCCTTGGCCTATCGTCATTTCGGCCTTGCCGCGCCAACGCGTATCCAGCCTACGGAACTGTTTGATGAGTAGAGGCGAGGGTGGAGAGGAAATGACGCCCTCGATGCTTAACGCGCCACCCTCCGTGGGTTTTACCTGGCCGGTGCGTGTCTATTGGGAGGATACCGACGCCGGCGGTGTGGTGTATTACGCCAATTACCTGAAATTTCTGGAACGGGCACGCAGCGAGTGGTTGCGTTCGCTGGATATTCATCAGGCCGAATGGGCGGCGCAGGAGGACATACTGTTTGTGGTACGGCGCGTGGAGGCGGATTATCTGAAGCCGGCGCGCTTCGACGATGCCCTTCGGGTGCAGTGCTATAGCATTGCGCTGGGCCGCGCCAGTCTGACTATGGTGCAACAGGTCCTGCGCGGCGATGAAGTGTTGTTGTCCGCACAGGTGAAATTGGCTTGCGTGAGCACAACCGGGATGCGACCCGTTAAAATACCGCCCCATCTGCTTAGCAAGTTGAGCCCCGCATGAACCCAACGATGGATCTTTCCCTGTGGACCCTGGTGCTTGAGGCCAGTTGGGTTGTCAAAATGGTTATGCTGCTGTTGCTGGCGGCCTCGCTATTGTCCTGGTGGTTGATCTTCCAAAAGTGGTTCGCCTTCCGCCGTGAGGATCGTGCCACGCGGGCCTTTGAGGATGCGTTTTGGGGCGGTGGCGTGGCTGAGGTTCTGACGCGCTCTATAGAGGCAAACGCTGGTAGCATGGAGCGTGTGTGTCGCGCTGGCTACAAGGCCTTTGAGCGTATGCGTAAGCAACCGGGCGCCATGCCAGAAGCCGTGCTGGAGAGCGCACAACGCGCCATGCGTGCAGAGTACCAGCGTGAGATGGATCGACTTGAATCGCGCTTGCCGCTGTTGGCAACGATTGGTTCGGTGTCACCCTATGTGGGCCTATTCGGGACGGTCTGGGGCATCATGAATGCCTTCCGCAACCTGTCGAATGTCTCCCAGGCGACGCTGGCGCATGTGGCACCGGGGATCGCCGAGGCCCTGGTAGCAACGGCCATTGGCTTGTTTGCTGCCATCCCGGCAGTGATTGCCTACAACCACTTCACCCATGAATTCGACCGCTTGGCGAATCGTTTTGATGTCTTCATGGAGGAGTTCTCTAATGTCATGCAGCGTTGGGGGCATCAGAAGCCATGATTCGTCAGCGTCCCCGGCGTGCCATGAGTCAGATGAATGTGGTTCCCTACATCGATGTGATGTTGGTGTTGTTAGTGATCTTTATGGCGACGGCACCTTTCCTGAGCCCGTCGCAGGTCGAGCTGCCGCGCATCGGTCAGGGCAGCAGTACGCCGGTTGGACCTCTGGAGGTGGTGTTGCGGAGCGATGCCTCGCTGATCTTGCGTGATCGAGCGACCGATGGGCGCGAGGAACCTTTTACCGAGGAGCGTCTTGTGGCCGAGTTGCGCGCTCGGCAGAGGGTCCGGCCAGGGCAGCCCGTGGTCATTGCGGGTGACCGCAATCTGCGCTATGAGCAAGTGATGCGCCTGATGGACCTATTGCAGCACGGCGGGGTCGAGCGTATTGGCTTGCTGGTTCAACCGGCCGCTTCATGAGTGCCTGGGCGATGCCGCGTGTGGCAAGGCCTGTCCGTGCACTGGAAGTGGATCGTTCGCCCTTGTGGGCGGGCCTGTTGTCGGTGCTGGTTCATGGGGGGTTGTTGCTGGCACTGGTGCTGGGAGTCTCGTGGCGTAATGCGCCCAATCAGCCGGTCCAGGCAGAGGTCTGGACGCACCTTCCGGAACCGGCGGTCATCTCTAGATCCGAGTCCGTGGTTGAGGCACCACCCAAGGTCGAACCGCCTCCCGTACACAAACCGGATATCACCCTCAAGCCCAAGCTTGAACCGAAGCAGGCCAGCAAACGGCCGGTTTCCAAGGTGGAACTGAAAAAGCGTGAGGCACAGAAACAAGAACAAAAACGCGAAATGGCTCGTCGTGCCTTGGAGCAAGAATTGGCGAGTGAGGCGAATGAGGTCATGGCGGCCGAGTTGGCGCAGGTGCAGGCCTTGCGGCAACGGGCGGAGAACCGCGCACGCACGGCGGCTCAGATCAAGACGATAGCGATCCGGGATGCCCAGGATCGCATCCGCCTTAAGATCCGCGGTCTGCTGCGTATTCCAGAAGGCGTCAAGGGCAATCCGGAGGTGGTGTATCTGGTGCGTTTGTTTCCCAACGGAGAGATCATGGGGGCGCCGGAGCGGATTCAGTCGAGTGGCCAACCGGCGTATGACGCGGCGGTCGAAGCGGCTATTCTCAAGGCCTCCCCGTTGCCGCTGCCTGTGGGTGCAGGGGCGGCGGCCGATTTTCGTGGGGGTCTGGAATTGCGTTTTCGGCCGCGTGAAGGATAGGGTAGCCGGTGCTACAATGACTCCGATCTTTGGGTGGGTAAATGAATTCTGTGCGGCGCGTACTTGTTAGCCTGTTTTTGATGTGGATGACCGGCCCGGTGTGGTCGGCGATGACCATCGAGATCGTCGGCGGCGCGGCTAATCGTATTGTGGTGGCGATCGGGCCCTTTGGTCAGGGGGCTTCCGACCAGGAGGATGTCGCACGGGTTTTGGCAGACGACCTCTCCCTAAGCGGACAGTTCCGCATCGTCAATGAATCTTCCTTGCAGGTGGGTGATGTGTTGACGGCCGGTTTTGGACGGATGCGCAAGAACGATGTTGACGCGGTCGTGGTGGGGCAGGTGACGACCTTGCCGGACAAGAATGTTGAGGTGCGCTTCCGGTTGTATGACGCGGTGCGGGCCCGTCAGATGGTGGGTTTCAGTTATGTGGTGCCGCCCCGGGCGTTGCGGGGCGTGGCGCACCGGATTGCAGAAGAGGTGCACTTGGCCTTGTTGGCATCGCCAGGGGCCTATGGCGGTCGGATTGCCTATGTAGTTAAGCAGGGCGGTCGGTTTGCCCTCAGGGTTTCTGATACTGATGGGCACAATGCCTTTAGCGTGTTTGAGTCGCCCGAACCGGTCATCTCGCCGGCTTGGTCACCGGATGGTAGCCGGATCGCGTATGTCTCCTTCGAAGAGCGGCGCCCCATTGTCTATGTGCAAAGTTTGGAGGATGGACGGCGCTGGGCGGTGGCTCGTTTCAGGGGTTCGAACTCCGCCCCGGCCTGGTCGCCGGATGGAAAACATTTGGTGGTGGCGCTGACCCGGGATCAGTCTTCGCAGTTATATCGGGTGGACGTGTTGGGCCAAGGCGAGCCAGCCCGATTGATGCGGAGTTCATCCATCGACACCGAGCCGGTTTATAGTCCGGACGGACGCTTTATCTTTTTCACCTCCGACCGGGGTGGATCGCCGCAGATTTATCGGTTCGAACTGTCCTCGGGTGAGGTCCAGCGCATGAGCTTTGATGGCAGTTACAATGTTTCGCCGGCGCTGTCCAAGGATGGGCGCTGGATGGCCTTTGTGCATCGTGCTGAGGGGGCTTTCCGGGTTGCGGTCATGGATTTGTCTACGCGACAGGTGCAAGTCTTGACCGAAACCGATTATGATCAGTCGCCGAGTTTTGCGCCGAATGATCGTATCGTGCTTTACGCCACCCGGGTACAGGGCCGGGGAGTGCTGGCAACCGTTTCCCTGGATGGCAAGATCAAGCAGCGGTTGACGCAAGAGGGCGATTTGCGTGAACCGGCGTGGTCGCATTGAACGCTGAGAGATAAGGTAGGTTTACATGTTTCGTTATGTTGTGATGGGAATCGTCCTGGCCATGACCCTGGCGGGATGCGCGAACAAACCGAGCAAGGAGGCGCCGATCGAGACGCGTGGTGCGCAAGAGGTGGCCAACAAAACGGTTGCGGTTACGCCGATCAAGGGGGCTCCGGCTGAGCCCGTGCAGCCGAAGGTCGAGCCTGTGCAGCCGAAGAAAACGCTTGGCGAGGCAGGGCAAACGCGTCCGCTCCGTGCCAACGAGATGCAGTCCAAGCCACTGGATGCGCAAGCGGCGCCTGAGTCGGCCAAAACCGAGCCGACCAAGAGCGTTGTGGTGGCGGTTCGCCCGAAGGTGCGTACTTTCCAGTTTGACTATGACAGCGCGGCGTTAGCGGCCACCGATCACGCGACCCTGGAGGCGCATGGGGCCTTTCTGAAGGCACAACCGAAACTGGATCTGTTGGTGCAGGGCCATGCTGACGAGCGCGGTAGCCGTGAGTACAACCTGGCGCTGGGGCAGCGTCGTGCCGAAAGCGTTAAACAGGCTTTGGGTTTGCTGGGTATTTCTGAGGCCCGCATCGAGGCGGTTAGTCTGGGTTCCGAGAAACCGGTGGCCGAGGGGCATGACGAGGCAGTGTGGAAACAAAACCGCCGGGCGGTCCTGATCTACAAGGATGAGTGATAAAGACACATGAGTCGATTACGGGTTGCCCTTTTATTGAGTATGGTGTTGTGCTTGCCGCAGGTCGAGGCGGCCGAGCCGGTTCGTGGTGACGCATCGGGTGTCGATACCCGGCGTCTGCAGGAGCGTCTGGAGCGCCTAGAAACACAACTGCAGAATCAGGGCCTGCTCGGTTTGCAGGCCCGGTTGGAAGAGAGTAGGTCTGATATCGCCCGGCTGCGGGGTGCGCTGGAGGAGTTTTCACACCAGCTGAAGCTCGCCGAGCAGCGGCAGAAAGACTATTACCAGGATCTTGATCAGCGGCTGAAGGCGCTGGACGCGCGTCTGGTGGCATCGGTGGCGAAGACGGCTGAAGGGATTAACCTGCAATCGGCGGTTGCGATCAAAGGGGGAGGGAAACCCACGGTTCAAACGGTGATTCAACCTGCTGTCAGCGCGGCGGACCCCGTTCAGCCCCCTGTGGGTGTCGAGGGAGTGGCCCTTTACGAGAAGGGTTCGGCTATTTTTAAGCGCGGCAAATACCCGGAGGCCGTGGCCGTCTTTGAACAGTATGTGAAGGACTACCCCGATAGCGATCTGACGGCGAATGCGCTGTACTGGTTGGGCCTGTCGTATCTTGCGATGGAAGATTTCAAGCAGGCCGCCGAGGTGCAACAGCGTCTGATCAAGAATTTTCCAAAGCATGACAAACGGGCCGACGCGATGTTGAGTCTGGCTCGGGTGCAGGCTCGATTGAAGCAAAACTCGGCCGCGCGTGAGACGCTGGATCAGCTGATTGCGCACTATCCGAAGAGCAAGGCGGCCGGCACGGGTCGCAAGCTGCGCGCGATTCTTGACTAATTTTCATGCAGGTTTCTGGCGCCGCGACGCTACGGGTCAGCGAGATCTTTTTTTCTCTGCAAGGTGAGGCGAGCCGGGTTGGCTTGCCGACGGTGTTCGTGCGGCTGACCGGCTGCCCATTACGCTGTGTGTATTGCGATACGGAGTATGCCTTTTCTGGGGGCGAAACGCAGACCTTGGCGACAATCCTGGCCCGGGTGCAAGCCTTTCCAACGCGCCATGTCACGGTGACAGGGGGCGAGCCCCTGGCACAACGCGCGTGCATCGATCTGTTGACATTGCTTTGTGATGCGGGTCTGGAGGTCTCGCTGGAGACCAGCGGCACGCTCGATATCGCCACGGTTGATGCGCGGGTCGCACGCATTGTTGATCTGAAGACACCGGCTTCGGGTGAGGTGGCGCGTAATCTCTGGTCCAATATCGGTCATCTCACGCCGCGAGATGAATTGAAGTTCGTCCTCGCCGATGCGGAGGATTACGCCTGGGCGGTTGAACAGATCCATCAGCATCGTTTGGCGGAGCGTTGTGCACTGTTGTTTTCGGCCGTGCAGGGTCAGTTGTCTCCGACACAACTGGCCGACTGGATTCTTCGCGATGGCTTGCCCGTGCGTCTGCAAGTGCAATTGCACAAACTGTTGTGGACCGAGGTAAGGGGACGATGACGCGTGCAGATGCCGTGGCCCCCAAGCGCGCAGTGATCCTGCTGTCTGGTGGCCTTGATTCGGCCACTACGCTCGCCATGGCGCGTGACGAGGGTTATATCTGCTACGCCTTGAGCGTTTCTTATGGTCAGCGTCACCTGGCCGAATTAGCGGCGGCCGTGCGGGTTGCTCGGGCCCTGGGGGCGGAGGAACACCGGGTTGTGCACCTCGACATTGACCAGTTTGGTGGTTCGGCCCTGACCGATACGCGCATCCGGGTGCCTGAATCCCCCAGCACCGGCATCCCGGTAACCTATGTTCCGGCTCGCAATACAGTGATGTTGTCGCTGGCTCTGGGCTGGGCCGAGGTATTGGAGGCCGAGGTGATTTACATCGGCGTTAATGCGGTGGATTACTCGGGCTACCCGGATTGCCGACCCGCGTTCATTGAGGCATTTCAGCGCTTGGTCGATGTGGCCACGCAACGGACGACCGAAGGACATTCGATTCGCATTGCGGCCCCCTTGCTCGCTTTGAGCAAGGCCGAGATCATTCGTTTGGGCGGGGCTCTTGGGGTGGATTATCGCCAAACCATGTCGTGCTATCAGGCCGACGCAGAGGGGAGGGCCTGCGGGCGCTGTGATTCGTGCCGTCTGCGCCGGGAGGGTTTTTTGGCCGCTGGAATTGCCGATCCAACGCGTTATGCCGACGATTCCTGAGGGTTCTTGCTGATCCATATATACCAGCCGTGAGCATCCCATGTGCCATTACAATGGCCACAAAATAATTCGCTTGAAAGCGTGAGGAGATGTGATGAGTGCCGAAGTGATGCCCTTGGCAGGTGTGGTTATCTGGGGTGGTTTTTTGTTGGCGACCTTGTTCGGTTATGTAGCCCACAAAACCAGTTTTTGCACCATGGGTGCGGTCTCCGATGTGGTGAACATGGGAGATTGGGGGCGCATGCGGGCCTGGATGTTGGCCATGGCGATTGCTATTCTCGGGGCCAATGGTATGGCCTATTTCGGCCAACTGAACCTGGCCGATACGATCTACACGGCGGGGCAGGTATATTGGGCGGCTGCCTTGGTGGGTGGGTTGTGTTTCGGCGTTGGCATGACCCTGGCGGGTGGTTGCGCCCAGCGTACCTTGGTGCGAGTAGGCGGCGGGAACCTTAAGTCGATCGTGGTCTTCCTGTTTCTTGGCTATTCGGCTCTTGTGACCATACGCGGCATCTTCGGTGCATTTCGCGTTGGGGTGCTTCAGTCGGAGTCGCTGACCTTGTCGTTGGGGTCTTCCAGCACCATTCCTGCCATGCTGGGGTTCGATGCACAAGCCCAGCTCGGCCTCGCCACGGCGATGTTCCTGTTGATAGTGGTGTTCGTTTTCAAGGACAAGGAATTCCGGCATAACCGTGACAATATGTTGGCGGGCATCGTGGCCGGATTGGTGGTCGTTGCAGGCTGGTATTTGGCCGGACATCTGGGGCATGCCGAGGATCCGAACACCATGGAAATGACGTATCTGGCGACCAATTCGCATCGCGCCGAGTCGTTTAGTTTCGTGGCCCCGATTGGCTACACCATGGATCTGTGGGCGTATTGGACGGATACCCAGACCAAGGTGACCTTTGGTATTGCCACCGTCTTTGGCATCGGTATTGGATCCTTCCTTTATGCCGTTCTGCATAAAACTTTTCGCTGGGAGTACTTTACGAGCCCTCAAGATCTTTTTAGCCATATAATCGGCGCAGCTTTGATGGGATTTGGTGGCGTGACAGCTATGGGTTGCACAATAGGCCAGGGAATTACTGGGCTTTCGACACTAGCTTTGGGCTCTGTTATTGCGCTGACCGGCATTCTGGCTGGGGCAACGATCACCATGAAGCTTCAGTACCATTGGATGGCGCGAAATTAAAGTGCGATAGGAAAACTTGCTTCGTTACCTAAAATTACTATTGGGGGGGGTGCTGTGCGCGGCTTGGATTTCAAGCGCGCTGGCCGCTCCAAAGACAATCAATTTTCAGTTTACCGATGTAAACGGGAAGTCGGTTCGACTCTCTGACTACAAAGGCCAATGGGTCTTGGTCAACTTTTGGGCCCCGTGGTGCCCATTGTGTTGGGAAGAAGTTCCGGAGTTGAACGAACTCAACAAGCGCAGGGACTTTGTTGTCATCGGCGTGGCTTTGGATTATGGCCCTGAGGTTAGCATCGTCTCCGAGACGGCCCAGCGTCACAACCTCAACTTTGAAGCAATTGTGGCCGGTGGCTCCCGGCGCAATCCGGACAGCCCATTCCGCCAAGTGGGCCCGGTCGATTTTTATCCGACTTCTTACCTCTATGACCCGAATGGAGAGATCGCTATGTTTATCCCGGGTCTGATTAAGGTGAAGCGTATCCACGCCTTCATGGATACCTGGCGGCAGATCCATTCGGTCAAATAGCGACTGGATTGGAAATGGCTCGGCTTGTCGGGCCTGACGGTGTTCACTTCAGCTTTGGGTTTGAATTTTAGGATTGACTCGAATGCTTGGATTTGGAATAATCGCCGTCTTTCCGGGTCGGTAGCTCAGCCGGTAGAGCAGCGGACTTTTAATCCGTTGGTCGCGAGTTCGAATCTCGCCCGACCTACCATGTTTCGGGTTGTTAGCTCAGTTGGTAGAGCTGCGGACTCTTAATCCGTCGGTCGAGTGTTCGAGTCACTCACAACCCACCAAAATCGGGGTTTGTCGGTATGTACACAAATACATGCACGCCAAACCCCGTTATCATTCCCGACCATGAAATTCATTGACGAAGCCTCTATCGAAGTCTGCGCCGGCAACGGTGGCAAGGGCGCGGCCACCTTCCGGCGCGAAAAGTACATCCCCATGGGTGGCCCCGACGGCGGCGATGGTGGCAAGGGGGGCGATGTCTGGTTGGTGGCCGATCGCAATCTCAACACCTTGATCGAGTTTCGCTACACCCGGACCTATCGTGGGGAGGACGGCGAACGCGGGGGCTCGGCCGATTGTTACGGCAAGGGTGGGGCTGACTGCATCGTTCGTGTACCGGTCGGAACCCTGGTGATCGAAGAGAATATCGACGAGGACGGCTTTCGCACGACCGGCGATAGCATCGTTGATCTGGCCAAGGATGGCATGCGGTTTTGTATTGCGCGGGGCGGTAAGGGTGGCCTCGGCAACTTGCATTTCAAGACCAGCACTAACCGCGCCCCACGCAAGAGCACCCCCGGCACGGAGGGTGAAAGCCGCCGCCTGCGTCTGGAGCTTAAGGTGCTGGCTGATGTTGGTCTGCTGGGTATGCCCAACGCCGGAAAATCGACCTTTATCCGCGCGGTGTCGGCGGCGCGCCCCAAGGTGGCCGATTACCCGTTTACCACGCTCTACCCCAACTTGGGCGTGGTGCGCGTCGATCACGACCGCAGTTTTGTCATTGCCGATATCCCCGGTCTAATCGAAGGTGCTGCCGAGGGCGCCGGGCTGGGTCATCAATTCCTCCGCCACTTGGCACGCACCCGGGTGCTGCTGCATTTGGTCGATCTAGCACCGTTTGATCCTACGGTTGATCCGGTGCGTGAGGCGCGTGCCATCGTCGAAGAGCTTCGCAAGTACGATGACGATCTGTACAACAAGCCACGCTGGCTGGTGCTCAACAAGCTCGACTTGGTCCCGGAGGAAGAACGCGCTGAGCGGATAGCAAATTTTCTTCGTGATTACGGCTGGGACGGCCCGGTGTTCGGCATTGCCGCGATCAGCGGTGAAAACTGCCAGAAACTCGTCTATGCGCTTATGGGCTTCCTGGAGACGCAGCGTGCCGAAGCGGACGCGGCGGCCAAAGAGATTGTTGCTGATGCAGAGGCGGGGCCTGAGGCCTTCGCCGACGAGGACGAAGCGTGAAATCCGTCATCGCCGATGCCCGCCGCCTGATCGTCAAGGTTGGCAGCAGTCTGGTCACCAACGATGGTCGCGGACTGGATCATGTGCGGCTGGCGCGTTGGGCCGAGCAGATTGCCGCGCTCAATACCATGGGCAAAGAGGTCGTGCTGGTCTCTTCGGGTGCCATTGCCGAAGGCCTGTTGCGTCTGGGTTGGGCCAAGCGCCCGCAGGCGCTCAACGAGTTGCAGGCCGCTGCCGCTGTCGGCCAGATGGGCTTGATTGAGGCCTACGAGCGCTGCTTTCGCGGTCACGGTCTGCGTTCGGCACAGGTGTTGCTGACCCATGCCGACCTGACGGACCGCGAGCGCTATCTTAACGCCCGCTCGACCTTGCGCACCCTGCTCGAGCTCAAGGTCATCCCGATCATCAACGAAAACGATACGGTCACCACTGACGAGATCAAGTTTGGCGATAACGACACACTGGGGGCACTGGTCGCCAATCTGGTCGAGGCCGATGCGTTGATTATCCTCACCGACCAGTCGGGTCTGTACACTGCGGATCCACGCAAGGATCCAGCCGCCACATTGGTACGCGATGCCCGGGCGGGCGACATCGCGCTCGAAACCATGGCCGGTGGTGCCGGTTCTAATGTAGGTACCGGTGGCATGCTGACCAAGATCCTCGCCGCCAAGCGTGCAGCCCGCAGCGGCGCGCATACCGTCATTGCCAGTGGTCGCGAAGACGCGGTGTTGGTACGCCTGGCCGAGGGCGAGGCCATCGGTAGCCAGCTTATCGCCAGCGCAGCGACCTTGGAGGCGCGTCGTCAATGGCTGGCCGACCATCTGCGCGGTCGCGGTCGGTTGGTGCTTGACGCTGGCGCGGTGGCCGCCCTGACTACGCAGGGCAAGAGTCTGCTGCCGATTGGTGTTGTCGCCGTCGAAGGAGATTTTCAGCGTGGCGAGGTCGTCGCCTGTGTCGATGCCGCCGGCCGTGACATTGCCAGAGGTCTGGTCAACTACTCAGCCTTTGATGCCCGCCGCATCATCGGCCACCCAAGCCACGACATCGCCGCCATACTTGGCTATGTCGATGCCCCGGAGCTAATTCATCGCGATAGCTTGGCCTTGCTGTAGGCGCATACGACACCAAGCGCTGTCGGTACACACCCACAATGTTGATTAAGACATAGCAGGCCAGTCTGAAAGCGAAAGATCATGGTCTGACCACGATTTTTCGCGATTCCCGATGTCACGCGTGTGGCGATTAGGGTTGCTTGTCCACGAGGTGGGGGGTGAGAAACACCAGCAGTTCGCGGTTGCGTCGGGTTTCGCCTTCGCTACGAAATAGGCGTCCGAGCAGGGGAATATCGGTCAGTAACGGGAATGCGCTCTGACTGTCGCCCCGGTCTTCTTGGTAGATGCCGCCCAGGATCAGGGTCTCGCCGTGTTTGACACGGACGCGGGTTTTGAGGCGGTGGGTGTCGATGGGAAAGGCCTCGGCACCTTGGCCGTTGCCGCTGCTCAGGCTACGGCCGCGGCTATCCTTGTGTACTTCAATGTCCAGTTCGATCAGCTCGTTGTCGAGGATGTTAGGCGCAACCCTCAGGCAGAGCAGGGCGTCCTTGTAAGTGGTCTGGGTACTGATGCTGCCGTTGGTGGTAGTGCTGTTCTGGATCGGCAGTTGTTCGCCCTGGGTGATGACGGCCGGGGTGCGGTTCAGGGTCATGACGCGGGGGTTGGCGATGACGCGGCCTTTTTCTGTTTGCTCCAGGGCGTCGAGTTCAATGCGCAGCAGGTCGGTGGTGGCGGCGGCTAAGGGACTGGCATCCGTTAGGGTTGCGGGCAGGATCATGAGGCTGCTGCCCCGCGCCCACCGCGCCCCGAGCCGAATGCCCAGGTTGCGACTGAAGGTGGTGTCGGCGATGACGATGCGGGCCTCCAGCATGACTTGGCGCTGGGGCTGATCAAGCAGGGCAATGAGGCGTTGCAGGGTGGCCAGACGCGACGGGCTGTCCTTGATCAGCAGACGCGGGTAGGCGTGATCGATCAGGAGTTGGCCCCTGGGGCTGAGCAGCCGGGGCCCCGCAGTCGAGGGGTTGGGCCCGCGTTCGGAAGCGAGTGGTTGCGTCGCTGCCTGGTGGGTGGCGCGGGAGGTGGGTTGCGGTGGGGCGACTTCGGAACCGCAACTAACCGGGCTGGCGGTCGTTTGCCAAGGACGCCCTTCGACCAGGGCGGCGGCCTGGTCGACAGGTAGGTGACGGAGCGGAATCGCGACAAATTCTGTCGCCGGGCGTTCTTCTTGTTGCGCCTTGTTCAGGACGCGGAGTGCGAGGCCGTGCGGTTCTGTCGTCAGCCGTTTGCTGGCCAGGATCAGATCCAGCGCCTCTTGCCAAGGCAGATCACGGACCTTGAGGGTGACCGTGCCGGTGATGTCTTCGTCAATGATGAGCCCATGCCCCGAGAGATCGGCGACCATGCGCAGGGCCTGGCGTACTTCGACACCGTCCAGATTTAGGTCGATGCGACCGCTGGCGGGCGGTGTCGGGGTCGTACTCGTCGCAAAAGACAGGTCGGCGAAGGTCAGAGCGGTAGCGACGAAGAGGACGGTCAGGGCGCGTAGGGTCATGGTGGGGTTCCGATCAGAAGGGACTGGTGCTCGGTGTCTTGTTGAATCTCAATGCCGTTCGGGAGGATGGCGTGGACCTTACCGCCACGATCACCGAGCCGCATCCCGGGCCGGACCGTGTGGGTTTTTCCGGCGGGTGTGCGCACCAAGGCGTAGTGGTCGTGCGCGGCGCGGCCTATGGCAATGACCCGGTAGGCGGACAGGGGGTGTTCTTCCAGTACGGTTCGGGGTGTGTGGATGGGTTTGGGGCGGGGCTGGAACAGCGCTGCGGACGGGGCTGAGGATGGGCCTGGATGTGCGCTTGGGTACGATGTGGGATTGCGTATGCAGACCTGCAGGGAAAGGGTGATCAATCCGCGATCATCGGTTGTGGTGCCAGTGGAAAGCGTGAAGCGCTCGACGGACTGCGGGCTGTGTAACAGGTCCTGTAGTAGGCCTTGGACGGCGAGGGGCGCGCCATTCATTTTTAACCGCAGCCGTTGGCAATCGGATTCGGGGTTGGCAGGGAGTGGGGTGTAGTCGAGCAGATGGACGGATTGGGCTTGAGCGAGGCCTTGCAGGAACTGCCAGGGGTCTTGTGTCAAGCGGGGCGAGGCGGTCGTTACGGTCTGCAGGGTGTTATTCAAGGCCTCAGCTTCGCGGAGGCGTTCATCTAGTCCACGGAGCTCGATCGTACGGGTGCGAAGCGTGGTTTCAAGATTGTGGATGTGATCTTGTGTAGGCCAGATCCAGAGGGTTAGCGAGAGGGCTCCGATGCAGAGCAGCCAGAGGGTCATAGCGCCATGGTGCGCTCTCGCTGGAATTTGGCCATGGCGCAGCAGGGCGCGGGACAGCGTTTGTGATAGGCGTGCGAAAAGATCGCTCAGGGGGCCGTTGTTCATGGCGTTGTCAAGCAGTTGGCCGGAAGTTGGAGCGCAAAACGCAGCGGGCCGTTGGCGTCGCGGTGGCCTTCGCTTAGGTGGGGGCAGGGCAGGGTTTTGAGCAGGCGGGTGAGGGCCGCCGGGGTTTGCGCCAGACCTTCAAGCCGTATTCCTTGGCTATCGTAGCTCAGGCTGTGGTAGCGGATTTCCCGGGACCGCCTGTGGGCCATTTTATCCAGTCGTGCGGCCCAGGCTTGTTGTTGGCGCAGCGCGGCCTCATGCGCCGTCCGTTCTGCTTGCTGAGCGGACCGTCGGGTCTCCAGTTGCTGGTGGCGTTTGGCGAGGTCCGACAGTTGAGCCTGACGGATTTTGATGGTCCCTTGCAGTCGAGCGTGTTGGGCGCTGAGGGCATGTTCACGGCTGGTTTGGCCGTGGACCATCAGGGCGGCGGTTGTGATGATTAACAGGGTCGTGGTGACTAGCCATAGAATTCGGGTACGGCCTCGCTTCAGCCAGACCGTGTTGCGCCAGGGAATCAGGTTAAATGGGGTGGATGCGTGGCTGGCAGGGGCTGGATCGTTTTCCGGGGTGATGGCGATGCAGCGCAATCCGGCGGCATGTACGGCCTTAAGGTAGCCTGCGATTAGGGCGCGAGGGGCTAGGCATAGGGTGATTTCGTTTGTTGTCCTGCGTTGCAAGTCAAAGGCGACAGGCGCGGTGTGACCCCATTCGGCGGCGATCTGGGCGGCCATATGGGCGGCTAGCGCGTGGCCCTCGGCCTCAGCGATTTTGGCGGGGAAGGGTCGGTGCGCCGTACGGCATTGCGCGGCGGGGATAACCAGGGTGAGTGCGTCGATAGGGCCCGGCAACGAAGCGCTGGCAGAACGCAGCGCGGCTGTGAGTTGATCGAAGTCTGGTGGCGAGTCCTCTGGCATGGCGAGAGGGGCGTGGCCTTCGGCCACAGGTGGGTTGTTCGCGGGCGTGTTGCCAGTGCTGTGGGGCTGTCCGTAGACAAGCACTCGGACCCCCGATGCGCTAAGATGCGCAACGGCATGCAACGGAGATCGTTGTGGTTGTTTTATTCGCATGGGCAACACGTTTAGTTTCATGAGTTACCGCCTGCTTGGGTTTGAGTGACGCGGAACCGGGCGGGCGCAGAAGAGGTTTTGTGATGCAAAAATGGCGTTTTATGCGCGTGGTTTGGGTCAGCTTGTCGGCGATGATTGTGGCGGCGATGGTCGTGACCGGTCTGTCCGCGGCGGTGTTGTATCCGAACCTGCCTGATGTGGCGACCCTGAAGGATTACAGTCCAAAGTTGCCATTGCGTATCTACACCGAGGATGGGGCCTTGATCGGGGAGTTTGGCGAGGAGAAACGCTCGGTCGTGGTGCTGAAAAATACGCCGCTGGTCTTGCGCCAGGCGATCCTGGCTGCGGAAGACGAACGCTTTTATGAACACGGTGGTGTGGACTCCCTAGGCGTCTTGCGCGCCGCTGTTTCAAATGTACTTTCCGGTGGGGCCAAGGAGGGCGCATCCACGATCACCATGCAGGTGGCGCGCAATTTCTTCCTGTCGTCCGAGAAAAGTTTCAAGCGGAAGATAAACGAAGCGTTGCTGGCCGTCAAAATCGAGAGCACCCTGAGCAAGGACGAGATCTTGGAGTTGTATATCAACCAGATCTATCTAGGGCAGCGGGCCTACGGTTTCGAGGCGGCGGCCCGGGTCTATTTTGGCAAGCCGCTGGACCAGATTGATCTGGCCGAGGCGGCCATGTTGGCGGGCTTGCCCAAGGCGCCTTCAGCCTATAACCCGGTGGTTAATTTCCCGCGCGCCAAGATTCGCCAGCAGTATGTGCTGAAGCGAATGCGCGACATCAAATTCATTACCGAGGCTGAATTTGATCAAGCGCAACGGCGCAAGCTGGTCATCCGTTACACCCCGCAGACCTTCGATGCCGCGGCGGATCACCTGGCTGAACTGGTGCGGCAATACATGTTCCAGAAGTATGGTGAACAGATCTACAAGACCGGGATGCGCGTCTATACGACCGTGCGTATCGCGGATCAAAAGGCGGCGGTCGATGCCGTGCGTGCCGGGGTGGTGGAATATACGCGCCGCCATGGCTATCCAGGTGCCGAGGCGCAACTGACCTTGCCGGCCAATGCTCAGGATCGTGAAGCGGCGATCGCGGATGCGCTGGCGGCTCGGGGTGAGCTGAACGGCTTGTTGCCGGCTGTGGTGTTGCGTGTCGATAGCAAACGAATTCGGGTGCGTCTGCGTGGTGGCGATGAGGTGGATCTCGGCCCGGCGGAGATCGAATTCGCTCAAGCGGCCCTGGGCCCTAAGGCCAGCGCGGCCCGCCGTTTGCGTCCCGGGTCGGTGGTGCGTGTGGTGCGTCTTGGGCCCACTCAGCCTTGGCTGTTGACGGCCACGCCGCAGGTGGAGGCTGCCCTGGTCTCGTTGTCGCCAGAGAGTGGTGCGATCCGGGCCTTTGTGGGTGGCTTCGACTTTGTCCGTAGTCAGTACAACCATGTCACTCAGGCCTTGCGGCAACCGGGTTCAACCTTCAAACCGTTCATCTACTCGGCGGCGCTGGAACGCGGCATCACGCCGGCGACGGTCTTCGAGGACGCGCCCATTCGCATTAACCCGGCCTTGACGGGCGGGGTGGAATGGAATCCGCAGAACTATGAGCGCGAAACCGAAGGACCGATGACGATGCGCCGGGCCCTTTATAAATCCAAAAACCTGGTCTCCATCCGGGTCCTGGATGCGACGGGGGTGGGGTTTGCCCAGCAGCATGCCTTGCGTTTTGGTTTTCCGGCCGAGCGGGTTCCGGCCCTCTACACCCTCGCCTTGGGAGCTAACGAGGCAACGCCGTTGGAGATGGCGGTGGGCTATGCGGTGTTCGCCAATGGCGGCTTGCGGGTCAAACCACACTATCTGTTGCGGGTCACGGACAAGGAGGGCCGGGTTCTGGAAAACTTTACAACCCCGGAAGTCGAGCCCGTTCTGGATCCTCGTAATGCTTTTGTGATGACTACCCTGTTGCAGGATGTGGTGCGCCGGGGTACGGCGGTGAAGGCGATGGAATTAGGTCGGCTGGACCTGGCGGGCAAGACCGGTACGACCGATGACACGCGTGATACCTGGTTTGCTGGCTTTGGGCCGACTCGGGTGGCGGTGTCCTGGCTGGGTTTTGACCAACCCCGCCCGACCGGCGAGACCGGCGGTGGCGCTGCCTTGCCGATGTGGGTTCGATACATGGGGGCTGCGTTACATAATGTGCCCGAGGTCGGTTACGCTGCACCGGAGGGGGTGAGTGTTCGGTCGGTGAACCCGGTTACCGGGCAGCCGGATCCGCAAGGGGTGTCGGAGTTTTTCCTGGATGAATTTCCGCCGGGAAGGCCTTTGCCCGCGCGGCGTTGAGACGAAAGGAGGCCGCATGGCCAGAGAGGCAGTACGCCATGCCCAGATGCGGGTGCGCATTGCTCAGGCGGCAGCACGGCTGATTGCGGAGAATGGAGTGGCCGACTTCGGCCAGGCCAAGCGCAAGGCGGCGCGGCAACTGGGTGCGCCGGATTCGCACAGCCTGCCCAGCAATGAGGAGGTGGAGATGGCGCTGGCCGAGCATCATCGCCTCTTTGTTCAGGATCCGGCCAGTCCGCTGCGTGCTCTGCGCGAACAGGCGCTCGAGGTGATGCGAGTCTTTGCGGCCTTCCATCCACGCCTGGTCGGTGGTGTGGCAACGGGTCGGGCGGTTGGCTTGGTGAGCGGGCGCACCAATATCGAGATCGACCTCTACATCGACTCGTCCAAGGCCTTGGAGCAGTTTCTGGTGAATCAGGATATTGAGTTTCGTAGTATTGAGCAGGCTGGGCGTACCGTGTACCAACTCTATTCGGATCCAGCTGATATCTGGTTGCGCATCCTTCCGGAAAATGCCCTGCGTGCAGAGGGTCCGGGGCGCGATGAACCTTTGCGCCGCTTGTCGATGGCGCAGCTGGAGCTGTTATTGAGCGGGGAGGTGGACCCGGATCAATCCGTTGCCAGCCAGCGTGCGGCATCCCGTGCGTAATAGGTCAGGATGGCATCGGCACCGGCGCGTTTGAATGAGAGCAGCGACTCCATCACGCAGGCTTGTTCGTTGATCCAGCCGTTCTGGCCGGCGGCCTTCAGCATCGCATATTCACCGCTCACTTGATACACAAAGGTCGGCGCCCGGAAGGCATCCTTTACGCGGCGACCGATGTCCAGATACGGCATACCAGGCTTCACCATCAC
>SXGT01360438.1_pt1 | contig 18142 bp, 16 predicted proteins | sample 3176221 | NCBI WGS metagenome assembly SXGT01 (sample SAMN11356862, study PRJNA531348) | freshwater metagenome | isolation source: freshwater sample F1-120 | place: China: Fuxian Lake, Yuxi | collected 2017-12-25
GATGTCAGTCTCCGCAACTTTTGCTGCAGCGGTAGCGGTTGCTTGCGTATAAGTTAATTTACAATTTGCTGGCGTTGTAGCCTTGGTTAAGCTAATAGTGTAAGTTGGCGGAGTGGTTGCAGGGGTAACTGCCGCCAGGGTAAAATCAGCTGTTGACAAGTTCACAGCAAGCTTTATCCCAGTATCAGAGGCAGCTGGATAGCCATAAACCAAATTTACTGTAGCACCTTCAAGAGTAATGCTTTGCCCTGAAGCTGCAAGAAAGTTACTAATTAATGCTTGTGAATGCGCAATAGCAATTGCCGAATTAATTGAGCCAAACGCCCCTCTAAGCGCAGCAATTTTTGCATCTTTTTGCATATCAGCAAATTTAGGCAATGCAGTTGCAGCTAAAATCCCTAAAATTACTATGACCATGACCAACTCGATCAAAGTAAAACCTTGTTGTTTATTCGAAATCACAATTTCCACCTTTTGTTTTTAACAAATAACTGCTAATTTTTGCATAACATAAAATAACTCTAAAAAAAATGATACCCTAGTTTTATAAGAAAAACACCCCCTAAGTCTCTAAAAAAATCTGTGACTAATCACTAACATGAGTATACGAAAATTTGTTTTCTGTGATATCTGTAACCCTTTAGCTTTGCGCTCGGTAGAATTTCGCCGCGCCCCAAGACCAGATCAACGCACTGGCCGAAGAATTAGCGATAACCGCGCTTGGTATGAAGGCGAAGTCGCTGAAGCTATCAAACTAGCTGGCTGGATAAGCTTTGAGGGTAAACATATCTGCCCAGTTTGCCAAAAAAATCACCCGGATTTGGGCAAATCATTGCGCGATAGCCAATCTGCAAGTTAACGCTTAGCAATTTAAAATTACCTCGTGGTTTCCAGCGCACTCTGCTTAGCAGGCGCTGGAATTTAATTTGTTAGGATAGCCGCATTCTAACCAGTGTGTATTACGTCTATTTTTTAGGAATGGGATGACTCTCTTTCAGCACGCATTTTTTCGCCAGCCTTATCAATTGTTATTTTGTCTTGCTTTGCTGTATCCCACGATCAATGTAGCCGACGATGACGATGCCCCGGCGCAGAAATCATCACCTCCAGCAAGCAGCAGCCCAGGAATAGAGTCACCTGCACTTACCCAAAACGCCACGTTGGTCATCTCCCCTGCCTTACAAGCCAGCAGCGGGATAAAAACCCAAAAATTACAACGCGGGCACTATACGCCCGAAGTACAAGCAGCTGCTACGGTCATGGATTTGCAAGCCTTGTTGCAATTACGCGAACAATATTTTGCTGCCGAGGCAGAATATCAATCTGCGCAAGCGAGTTTAACCGCTGCAGAACAAGCCATTAACCGGGTACGCAACCTTTATCAAAATGGTGTGAATTCCGAACGGCAAATGCAGGAACAACAAATGCAATTGGCTATGAATCGCGCCAAAATTGGCAGTACTGAAGCTCGTTTGCAAAGTATTAATGAAAACTTGCTGGCTAATTGGGGAGCAGTATTAAGCGCCTGGGCAAAAAATAGGCAGCAAAAAGAAATACGCAGCCTTGTCAATCGAGAACAGGTACTGCTATTAATTAGCCTACCTGCAACTCCCACGGTACCGTCGGATTTAAAACACGTTTGGGTTGATGTTGAGGCTAATCGCCAGCATGCTCAGCAAGCTCACTTTATTTCACCCGCCCCCAATGGTAGCCAACTCAGCCAAGGCGAAACTTACTTTTTTATTACCCCGCGCGCAAATTTCCGTACCGGTATGCATCTCAATGTATGGTTTGCTTCTGCGGACACAGCAGTTTCGGGGCATGTGATCCCACAATCTGCCGCTGTCTGGCGCAATGGGCAGGTCGGTATGTTTTTCAAAACCAGTGCAAGCAACTTTACCCGCTACGTCTTACAGAATTATTACCCAGTTACACAAGGTTTTTTTGTCGCCGACCCGTTACCCACAGACTATGAAGTTGTGATTCAAGGTGCCCAGCTACTGCTTTCACATGAGTTTCGTAGCACCCTACAAGAAGAAGACGATGGAGATTAATCCTACAAGCTACCGCATTCATGCTGACGCTAACTCAGCGTCAAGCTTCAAGATTAGCATTTGAAAGCACTCATCTGCACTGAGCTGCATACCCATATGCCTTCTGGGCAAAAAACTAGCAAACCTTATCTTTTATAACTATATCTCTAAATTAGAACAAGCTGAACTGTTATACTGCCGCACAATTTTCAATTACAGATTAGGTTTTGGCTTAGATGAATTTGGCATACAGTTTTTCGGGTTTATTAGTGGGTTTACTGGTCGGAGTGACTGGCGTAGGCGGCGGCTCTCTAATGACACCTTTACTGGTATTCTTATTTGGATTTAAACCCGCGGTTGCCGTAGGTACAGATTTACTATTTGCAGCGATCACTAAAACAGGGGGCGTTTGGGTACATCATGGGAAACATGGGTCGGTAGCTTGGAAAATCGTAGGCTGGCTGGCTTTAGGCAGTATTCCATTTGCGTTGTTAACGCTGTATGTACTTAAACATCTGATGGAGGTGGGCAAGGAAATTACAGGCACAATCACCTTCACCTTAGGTGTTGCTTTAATTTTAACGGCGATAGCGTTATTAGTGCGTAGCATGCTGCTGCGTAGAGCAGCGCAATTAGGGCAAATAGACGATGAACATAGCAATGAGTCCAACGCCGGACGTTTTGCACATTTGCAAATTCCGGCCACCGTGCTCACAGGCGCCGTATTGGGCGTTTTAGTCACCTTATCTTCGGTGGGCGCAGGTGCATTGGGTACTATCGCGCTTATTTTTCTCTATCCTAAAATGTCTACCTTAAAAATTGTAGGCACAGATCTGGCGCATGCCATTCCATTAACGGCAGTCGCGGGCATAGGTCATTTAAGTTTGGGTAATGTAGACTTTACGCTGTTAGGGAGTTTACTTTTAGGCTCAATTCCTGGAATTTGGATCGGCAGCCATCTAAGCGCTAAAATCCCTGAGAAATTTTTGCGGCCCGTATTAGCTACGATTTTACTGTTGATTGGCTTAAAATTCGTTTTAGCTTAGTGCTTGAGCAAAGCACCTTAAAAAAGACTTCAAATCTGGGGCGACACCACCGCCCCTTGGTTACTTATTACTATCCTTTGTCCGCTTTTAACCCACATTTTTTTATTTTGCGCTCGCCTTTTAGAAAAAACATGGCATTCTGGCGGTTAACACACGCTGTCTTCAATATGTTAGAGAGTAATTCAGAGGAAATATAGTGTTTCTTAAAAGCACTCTATCATTGAAAAAACCGCGCTTAATTTTGTTGCGACCGCAGTTAATTTACGGCAGTTTTAAGCTACCTACCATGAACACCAATATCTAAGCCATTGAAGTAATTATACTGCTCCTCAAAATTACGACTTTTTACAAGCTACACCAATCAAGCATCCAGAGCTTAAGACACGATGAATACCTGAGCGTTTTAATCATTTTTTGAGTTTTTACTTAGCATCATTCTTATGCTATGCTCTTACTAATAACTTAGCGACACAACAACAGGGATTCGCTGTTGTTTTAACAGGAATGGAAGCGTCAAAGTGAGATCAATATGTCAGGACCAGGCGCCATACAATCAACCGTATTAGATGTTATTGCTGCACTTAAGGACAAACCCGGTGCACTTTTACCTATTTTGCACGGTATACAGGATGCATTGGGATATATCCCCCCTGAAAGCGTCCCTGAAATTGCTAAAGCACTTAATCTTTCTCGCGCTGAAGTGCATGGTGTTATTAGTTTTTATCATTATTTCCGTGAGACTCCGCCAGGAAATACGACGGTACATCTTTGTCGTGCCGAATCCTGTCAAGCTATGGGCAGTCTAGCTTTAGAAGCTCATGTAAAAAACAAATTAGGCATAGACTTTCATGAAACCACTGCCGATGGGCAGTTTTCACTAGAACCCGTATATTGTTTGGGTAATTGCGCCTGCTCTCCTGCACTACAAATTGGCGATGAAATTTATGGTCGCGTGACCAACGCTAGCTTCGATGAGATTATTGCAACCCAGGAGGAATCTGCATGAGTACCACTATCTACATCCCCAATGATTCCAGCGCTATTTCTTTAGGCGCAAACCGGGTAGCAAAAGCAATTCAACAAGAAGCCGCTAAGCGTGGTATTGAACTCAACATCGTGCGCAATGGCTCACGTGGTCTGTATTGGTTAGAACCCTTAATTGAAGTTGCAACTGCTAACGGACGGGTTGCCTACGGCCCGGTGCAAGTGAGCGATGTTACAAGCTTATTTGATGCAAATTTTACCCAAGCAGGTTCACACCCATTAAATTTGGGCGTAACCGAAGAAATTAGTTATTTCAAAAAACAGCAACGCTTAACCTTTGCACGTGTTGGTAAAACTGATCCAGTTAGCCTAGAGGATTATCTAGCTAATGAAGGCTACCGAGGCTTAAGCAATGCCCTTAAACTGCCAGCGGCCGACATTGTAAAAGCGGTTACGGATTCGGGCTTGCGTGGTCGTGGTGGTGCAGCCTTCCCTACAGGTATTAAATGGAACACTGTCCTTAATACGCCATCCGAACAAAAATACATTATTTGTAATGCCGACGAAGGAGACTCGGGTACGTTCTCAGACCGCATGGTGATGGAAGGCGATCCGTTTGTCCTAATTGAAGGTATGACCATTGCTGGAATTGCAGTGGGCGCAACCCAAGGGTTTATTTATTTACGTGTGGAATATCCACATGCGCATATTGCGCTGAACACCGCTATCACCAAAGCCTATGCAGCAGGTTATTTAGGCGACAATATTCAGGGTAGCGGCAAAAAATTTGATTTAGAAGTTCGCTTAGGCGCAGGCGCTTATGTGTGCGGCGAAGAAACTTCATTGATGGAAAGTTTGGAAGGTAAACGTGGCCTCGTGCGTTTTAAACCACCCTTACCTGCGATCAGCGGTTTGTTTGGCAAACCCACGGTGGTTAATAACGTCATTTCGTTGGCTTCCGTACCCATTATTTTAGATAAAGGCGGTGAATTTTATCGTGATTTCGGCATGGGTCGTTCGCGCGGTACCTTACCTTTACAATTAGCAGGCAATATCAAACACCCAGGCTTGGTAGAGGTGGGTTTTGGATTGACCTTAAGAGAATTACTCTATGAGTATGGCGGCGGCTCTGCATCTGGTCGTCCTATCCGCGCAGTGCAAGTAGGCGGCCCTCTAGGTGCATATTTACCCGAATCACAATTCGACACGCCCTTAGATTATGAAGCCTTTGCCGCCAATTGGACGGTCTTGGGTCATGGTGGGGTAGTCGTCTTTGATGACACGGTAGACATGGCCCAAATGGCCAAATACAGCATGGAATTTTGCGCAGTAGAATCGTGTGGCAAATGTACGCCTTGCCGCATAGGCTCTACCCGTGGTTATGAATTATTAGATGACATTATTCAAGGCCACGATTTGGAAAAAAATATTCCATTATTGCGATCTTTATGCGACACCTTGCTGAACGGGTCTTTATGTGCACTTGGAGGTATGACGCCTTATCCAGTATTAAGTGCATTAAATCATTTCCCGGAAGACTTTGGCCTAAGTAAGCAAAAAAACGCAGCCTGATAATGACACGAGGTAACAAACATGAGCATGAATAAAGAAAAAGATTTTGGCACACCTGCCAGTCAATCCACCGAATTGGTCTCGTTGGAAATTGATGGCTTTAAGGTCCAAGTGCCAGCGGGTACCTCCGTAATGCGCGCAGCCTCAAGCATAGGCATCGATATCCCTAAATTATGCGCAACAGACAGTGTCGAGCCCTTTGGCTCCTGCCGCTTGTGCGTAGTTCAGATCGAAGGCGGACGCGGTATGCCTGCTTCGTGTACCACACCCGTTGCTGAAGGTTTAAAAGTCACCACCCAAAATGCCAAATTAGCGGAAGTACGCCGTGGCATTATGGAATTATATATTTCTGATCACCCTCTAGATTGCTTAACCTGCTCAGCTAATGGTGACTGCGAATTACAAGATATGGCAGGAGCGGTTGGTTTGCGTGAAGTGCGCTATAAACCAGTCACCACGCATTTAAATGCCGAAAAAGATACCAGTAACCCTTATTTTAGCTTTGATCCGAGCAAATGCATCGTCTGTTCTCGGTGTGTACGCGCCTGTGAAGAAACGCAGGGAACGTTTGCACTGACAATTGATGGTCGCGGCTTTGATTCAAAGGTTTCTCCTGGCCAAAATGAAGCCTTTATGGATTCAGAATGCGTTTCTTGTGGCGCGTGTGTGCAAGCCTGTCCTACCGCTACATTAATGGAGAAATCTGTCATTGACAATGGTCAACCTGAACATGCGATTGTCACCACTTGCGCATACTGCGGTGTAGGCTGCTCGTTCCGCGCCGAAATGAAAGGCGAACAAGTGATCCGCATGGTGCCGCATAAAGATGGTAAAGCTAACCATGGTCATTCTTGCGTTAAAGGGCGTTTTGCGTTTGGTTATGCTACCCATAAAGATCGTATTACTAAACCAATGATTCGTGCCAGCATTAAAGACAAATGGCAAGAAGTCAGCTGGGAAGAAGCGATTAATTATGCCGCATCTGAATTAAAACGTATCCAAGCCAAACACGGCAAAAATGCGATTGGTGGTATCACCTCTTCACGTTGTACCAACGAAGAGACCTATTTAGTGCAAAAATTAATCCGCGCAGGCTTTGGTAATAACAATGTCGATACTTGTGCGCGCGTGTGTCACTCCCCTACGGGTTATGGCTTAAAACAAACCTTTGGCGAATCTTCAGGTACACAAGATTTTGACTCAGTCTTAAAAGCTGATGTCATTATGGTGATCGGTGCTAACCCGACTGACGGGCATCCAGTATTTGGTTCCTTGATGAAAAAACGCCTACGCCAAGGTGCAAAATTGATCGTAGTCGATCCAAGAGAAATTGACTTGGTTAAAACACCACATGTGCAGGCCAGCCACCATTTAAAACTGCGTCCAAGCACCAATGTCGCTGTGATTAATGCCCTCGCGCATGTAGTCGTGACCGAAAACCTTTTAGACGAGCGTTTTGTAAATGAACGTTGCGATGTGGCCTCCTATAATAAATGGAAAACCTTTATCGCCCAACCACAGCATGCCCCTGAAGCATCTGAAAGTATTACTGGAGTTCCAGCCGCAGAAATTAGAGCTGCCGCTAGATTGTATGCCGGAGCAGAAAATGGCGCTATTTATTATGGTTTAGGCGTAACCGAACATAGCCAAGGTTCAACCATGGTCATCGGTATTGCAAACTTAGCCATGGCCACAGGCAATTTAGGACGTAACGGCGTTGGGGTGAATCCTTTACGCGGTCAAAACAATGTGCAAGGCTCATGCGACATGGGCTCCTTTCCGCATGAGTTTCCAGGCTATAGACATGTATCCGACCCTGCTACGCGTGAACTGTTTGAAACCACTTGGAACACACCCTTAAGCCCTGAACCCGGTCTGCGTATTCCCAATATGTTTGATGCCGCGTTGGATGGTAGCTTTGTAGGCTTGTATGTCGAAGGCGAAGACATAGCACAATCTGACCCAGACATCAAACATGTACATGCCGCCTTAAGAGCGATGGAATGTGTGATTGTGCAAGATATTTTCTTAAATGAAACGGCAAAATTTGCGCATGTATTTTTGCCTGGGGCGTCTTTCTTAGAAAAAGACGGTACTTTTACTAATGCTGAAAGACGTATATCTCCGGTACGCAAAGTAATGCGCCCACTTGCTGGCTATCAAGATTGGGAAGTCACCCAATTATTGGCTAACGCCATGGGCTATCCCATGAACTATGCGCATCCGTCTGAAATTATGGATGAGATTGCGAGTGTGACCCCAAGCTTCAAAGGCGTCAGCTATGCCAAAATTGATGAGTTAGGTAGCGTGCAATGGCCTTGTAATGACGAAACACCTGTCGGTACCCCGATTATGCACACGCAAGAATTTATGCGTGATAACGGTAAAGGGCTGTTTATGCTCACTGAGTTTGTGCCCACCCAAGAAAAAGTGACGCCGATGTTCCCGCTGATATTAACCACCGGACGCATCTTGTCACAATATAATGTCGGCGCGCAAACTCGTCGTACCGAAAACAATGCTTGGCATGCAGAAGATCGCTTAGAAATTCACCCGCATGATGCCGAAGACCGCGGAGTGAAAGAAGGTGACTGGGTAGGTATTAAAAGTCGTGCGGGCGAAACGGTTTTGCGTGCGTTGGTGACTGATCGGGTTCAACCTGGCGTAGTTTACACCACCTTCCATTTCCCAGAATCTGGTGCGAATGTTATCACCACTGACAATTCCGATTGGGCGACTAATTGCCCAGAATATAAAGTCACTGCGGTACAAGTCACCAAAGTTACGCAAGTGTCTGCGTGGCAGCAAGAATATCAAGCATTTAGCGATAACCAATTGGAATTATTGGAGCAAGGAATCACTAATGGCTAACGACAATGCAGCAATGCACTCGTTAGAATTAAATTTAGGCTGGCCCAGCTATCAACAAAGTAAAGTTGATCGTTGGGTTGGCTCCCAGCATTCTTCGCAAGATGATTATATTGCTGAAGAAGTTCCCATTTCCTTAATTTTTAATGGCACGCCGTATGTGGTCATGCTGGCAACGCCGACCAATATCGAAGATTTTGCCCTAGGCTTTAGTATTACCGAGGGCATTATCAAGTCTGTAACTGAATTTCTCAAAGTTAATGTTTACCATCGCAGTAATGGCATTGAGGTACACATTAAAATTCCAGAAGAGCGCTTTAGCTGCATTGCAAATAAAGGTCGCAATTTAACAGGACGCACTGGTTGTGGCTTATGTGGTGCGAGCACCTTGCAGCAGGCTATACGCCAACCGGACACGGTGAGTGCTGGCTTAACTTTAACTGCCAACGATTTAACTGGCATTTTGGCCGATTTGCGCCAGCATCAAACTTTAAATCAATTAACAGGATCAGTACATGCTGCAGCGTGGGCCATTCCTGGTAAGGGCATTGAAGCCGTGCGTGAGGATGTTGGACGCCATAATGCATTAGATAAGTTGATAGGCTTGCTACTGCGCACCCAAAAAGATTTGCAAGCAGGTTTTGTAGTCGTGACCAGTCGCGCCAGCTATGAGATGGTACAAAAAACTGCGTATGTAGGTATTACCTTGTTAACAGCAATTTCCGCGCCTACTGGCTTGGCGATACGCCTTGCTGAAGAAACGGGACTCACGCTCATTGGCTTTGCGCGCGATCAACAACATGTGGTCTATACCCATCCACAGCGTTTAATTCACCCGAATTCATTTAATTAATTCACTAAGAATCTCACGTATGAAAACAGAAAGACTAATTAAAATGGCTAATGATATTAGCAACTTTTTTAATGCCGATCCTGATAAGCAAGTTGCTGCCGAGGGAGTAAAAAACCATATTTTACGCTCTTGGGACCCAAGAATGCGTGCTGCAATTATCGAATATTGCCAGAAAGATGGCGCAGAATTAAGTGACTTAGCGAAAGCCGCCGTGCAAAAACTCAGCTAATTCAGCTAGTTTAGTGCTAGCTTATTTTAAGAAGGTCGAAAAAAGTTAGCTCACATTCATCGCTAACCTAACAACCTCTAATCGCGCACATGGTATAAAGCATTACTAAATTATGTGCGCGTCTATCAATATGCTTGATCTCCCTGCATTTATATTAGCTTAATGCCCCACCGATAGTGATCGAAGAGGGACATTAAGTTTTAGTACCTTTGTGGGATTTCTGTTTAAAACTCATCCCATTCCGAGTCGTCGGTAGCGTTAGAGGCAACTATAACGCTAGGCGAAACGGGTTTTTCTAAGGATTTTTTCCCACGTGTCTCATTATTGAGATTTTTAGTGTTTCCAGCAGTTGGACGTAAAGGTGTAGTGCGAGACACGCTAGCAGCTTCAGCGTTTAAATGAAAAAATGCCAATAAATCGCGCATATTTGCGGTCTGATCATTCATTGACACGCTAGCTGCCGCAGCTTGTTCAGCCAAGGCGGCATTTTGTTGCGTAATTTCATCCATTTGCGCAACCGCAAGATTCACTTGCTCGATGCCTGCCGATTGTTGGGCACTCGCAGAAGCAATCTGCGCAATAATCGAACTCACTTGTTTCACACCGCCAACGATCTCATTCAAGGATTTACCCGTTTCATTGACGAATTCGGTACCATTACGTACTTTTTGAATACTATTTTGAATTAATAGCTTACTTTCACGCGCCGCATTGGCGCTACGTTGCGCAAGGTTTCTTACTTCGGTGGCCACCACGGAAAAGCCGCGACCATTTTCACCCGCTCTGGCAGCCTCAACCGAAGCATTTAAGGCTAACAAATTCGTTTGAAAAGCAATTTCATCAATCACCCCAATAATTGCGGCAATTTTTGTACTACTTTCATTGATTTCTTGCATGGCATTAATCGCAGAATCTACAACCTTTCCACCGTGCTCAGCAAGTTCACGCGCAACGGTGGCGACATGATTGGCTTCACGAGCATTTTCAGCATTATTTTTCACGGTACTAGTAAGCTCTTCCATACTCGACGCTGTTTGTTGTAGATTTGCAGCTTGCTGTTCCGCACGTTGCGACAAATTATTATTGCCACTCGCAATTTCATCAGAAGAATGACTAATATAACTGGCAGCATCCCGAATTTGAGTAAAAACTTCGCTCAATTTATCCAGAGTCGCGTTAATGTCATTTTTACAGCTATCATAAATGCCTTCGTAATCATGGGTCATACGATTACTTAGATCACCCGAAGCCATACTTTGCATCACACTGGCAATGTCATAAAACACTTTTTCAATCACAGAAGTCAGTTCGTTAATATTAACGCTTAAGGTTTGCAAAAAGCCTGTTTTATTATCCGTAGTTAAACGCCCGTCTAACACTCCTGATTTAACAGCTTCGACAATTGCTTTAATTTCATCTTCAATCTTGATTTCAACCGTACGGTCTGCCCATTCCACCACGGTACCGACGCGTTTTCCTTGCTCATTTCTCACCGAATTTGCCACAAAATCCAAATGTCTACCGCCCAAAATAAAACTGGATTTGACAGTAGTCTGCATCGCATTAAGCACAGAGCGCTGGTACGCAGGATTTTTATGAAAAATATCTATATTGCTACCGAGCAATTTATCAACGTCAAAGCTTGGAAGATCTTTGCGGAAATCATCCTGTCCCGCACGAAACATTTTCACCAAGGCTTCGTTAACATAAATAATATTGTAATGCTCATCGGCCATCATTAAACTGGATTCAGCCTTATCTAACGCCTTCTGGATTCTCAGTGCCTCGGCTTTTTCTTCCGCTTCACGCTCAATACGCACCCGCAATTGTTGCTGCATATCGACTAAAGCATGCAATAAACTACTGTCGTCATTCGCGGACAATTCGATCTTACGACTAAAATCACCGTCGGCAATTTCTTTGGCAATTTCTTTCGCGTCTTTCGGGTCCACACCTAATTGCTGAGTCAAGTAGCGCGTTAAATACAGGGCAATCGATAACCCAATAATAAAGCTCAAAAAGGCGGTCCAGCCCATGACTTTGGAATTAAACTGCGAAGCTAAGGTGAGTGCATGTACATGTGCGTTCACATCATTTACATGCTCATTTAGAATAGCTTCCATACGAACCGTCAGATTTTCAGAGGTTTTATCGAACTCTTCCATAATCTGATTGCCTGCTTCTACACCACTCTTAACATAAACATCAGCCATGTGTTTACCATCGGCATAAAATTTATCAAAGTCGTGATCTAAGGCGTCCAAACGATTTAGAAATTCAGCTTCACCTGCGGCATGCGTTTTGAGCCCTTGCAGACCTTTTTTGAAAGCAAGCGCCGCGTTTTCGGCATCGGCATAACCAGCAGTATCATGCGTTGCAGAGACATCCGTGAGGAATTGTTGAACATCCACAACATTTTTAGCCATAGCAGATGCCAACAGGGCATCGGGTAAATAGGCAGTATCAATCTCTACCAGATTCACTTCATTGCGAGCATTAGTAAAATAGGTGAATACCGCCAAACCAGCCATTAAAAATAATACTATTCCGAAGCCCAATATAATCCGTGCTTTAAAGCTTATATATCCCATACCCGCAACCCCATTCCTCTTAAAATTTCAAACATCATTTTGCAGTTTACTTTACATCATCAAGCATTGAATTATTCAATTTCCAATAATGTTTGGCGCATCTGCTCCAAAACTTCAGCCTGTTGACTTGGGATCGAAACATCCTTTTGCAGTTGCTCAATTTGCCCGACCAGTTTGGAAATTTGCATGAGGCGTTTATCTTTCCGATTACGTAATTTTGTCGACATAATGGCAAACGCTTTACCTAATTCTTGTAATTGGTCATGTTCTCTTAACGCGGTAATGTTATCTAATTGGTCATCACCAATTTGTTCACATAATTTTTCAAAGCGATACAACGGCCCAGCAATTTTATGTGAAGCATAGAGCACGACAAAGGTAGCAACCGATCCAGCAATTAACATTGAAACCAAGTTGCCGAGAAAAATTGACACGCCAAGGTGTTCTAGAGACGTCATAATATTGGTATGCGCTGATTGCGACTGCGCTTGCAAATCACCGCCAGTAATCCAATAAATTAACAAAGCCGAACACAGCCCTGATAAAACAATTAGCAAAAACACGCCTACGATAAAACGCCCTTGAAAGGCTTTATTAATATAAATATTGCGACGTTTAGAAGTATTGTTTGACATTATTTAGCGCCTCCAGTGGCATTGTGACAAATTAAGCAGAGTTCGCCGTCAGCATTATTTCGGCGAAGTAGATAACTTTTCTGTAATCGCTCTGCATCCAACATTCTATCCATAAAGCTCACGCTGGCCTGCGGGCGATTACTCTTCATATTACCGTGGGTATAATGACAGGTTAAGCAGGTCATTTTATTTTTTGCTCCCAAGGGTAAGTCAGCCGGGATTTCAAAATCTAACTTAATTCCCACTTTATGGCCGTCATTCGGATTATGACATCCCGAACACATTTCAACCCCATCTGCTTTATAGACCTCACGGTCCATCTGATGATTTTTAGATTCTAACAACTCCTCTTTAAGATGCTGTTTCGATTCAACATGACAACTGCCACAATCCCCAGCTTGATTATGCACAGAAACTTCATGTGGATTAGTGTTTGCCGCTGCTAAAGCCAATCCAGTTTGGACAAACAGCAAAAGTAAACATGCGAATTTAAAATGTGCTTTCAAGATTTGTTACCCCGCATATTAAAAAGACACCACTAACTGTGCGATACCCAATTTTTTATCAAAATATCGTTCGTGCGTGTAGGTTCCAAGTGAATCGGTATATTCAAATTTGATCTTAAGATTATCATTGAAGCGGTAATTAACCCCTGCAGTCAACGCCGAAATATTGCCAATACCAACTATTGAACCATCAAAATCCTGTTGCGCAGTCGCCTTAGGTTGCCAGCGACCATAGCGCACAAATGCGATTACTGGGTGTTTAATAAAACGTTCCAAATCGGCAAGCAAGGTTGAATGGAAGCCTAACTCATGTTGCTTACCATAGTCGTTGCCCTCATCATCGATAAAATTATCTTTGGCTTGCAGTAACATCAATTCATTTTGTAAGCGTAAGAAACTATAAGCCACACTAAAGTCTAAACCATAAACGGCATGTCGCAAGTTGCGATTTTTATCTAGGTCGCCCAGAAATGAAGCACCAAGCTCAATGCCTTGCGGATTGTTTTTATGACTACGATAGTTGTTTTGCCCAAACGCCAAACCCAATCTTCCCCCCACTGAAGTTCCATCATTAGCGTACATGGCGTCGGTCCAAAATAAGGAATAGTTAACAAATTCCCAAGAACCATAAGAACGAATTCCGTCGCCATTATAACCACCGAGTTGCATGCGTGAGGTGGTAATCGGCGCAGTAATAGTGACTCGGTCGGAGTTAGCAAAATATTGATAATCGGTAGAGAACGGAATATCAAAACGACCTGCTTGTATATGGAAGCCTTGATTATTAAAAATCCGACCACGAGGAGGGATGGCGTTATCAAACATATGATAATCCACTAACGCAACGGCAATCCCGGCACCGCCGCCACCTAAACCTCCAGGACCACTGCCGCCACAGGTGATTGCGGCCGGAGCCGAGTAATCCGTCCCAGAAGAGTTTCCACATAATACGATAGCCGAGCTCGCCGCAAAATGGTCGTTATAAGAATACTCTAGATCTAACTCCACAGAACCGACACTAAAATTCTGCTCCGTGGAATTATCGGTTTTAGCATTGATATCAAAAAAACCGCTAATTCCTAAGCCTTTTTCTTCTGCTTTATCTTTTAACTCCTGCAATTCTTCGCCTAAGTCACCTAACTTCGATAATAAAGAATCTTGACTGCCTTTTGACTCAGCTACACTTGCTGCAGTTTTTTCTGAGCCTTTTTTAGTCACTTCGGTTTTTTCTGCATTGGCTTGTACAGGGATGGGTTTAGATCCGACAGGCGTCTTGTCGACTAAATTCTTTTCTTCTGTATTAGAATTGGCTGCTTGCACACGTTCCAACTGTTTAATCCGAGCTTCCAACTGCTCAATCTTTTGATTTTTTTCCTCTAAAAGACTTTCCACAATTTTACGAATATGCTGATCTGCGACCACACTCTGCCTACCTGCTGCCGCAGCAGATGAGGGTATGGTCATCGAACAACTCAATACATAAAAAAAGATACCTAGTCGCGTGGCTTGCTTCATAAATCAACCATTCCTAAATATATCCAAATACTGGGTTATTTGTTTACTACATATTTAAGTATGGTAGAAGATCGAAAAAAATAGAAGTTTATGCTTTTAATTAAAAGAAAGTTTAAAAGGGGGTGTACTTAATATGATCAAAAAGATTATGCGATTCAATAGTTAATATTTTTATCGCGGCAAATATAGGCTCTAGCTGCCTAGCAAAATCACTGGCAGCATTGCACTAAAGGCATTACTTTAAACTATCACCCACATGCGGCTGGATGGCTTGATACAATAACTGTTGCATGCGCGGATTTCCCGCTATCAGATTACCAGTATTGAGATAATCATCATTAAACGAAAAGTCAGTGACGACCCCTCCCGCTTCTTGCACCAACAAAATGCCTGCGGCCATATCCCATTCACACAATCCAATTTCCCAAAAGCCATCAAAGCGTCCAGCAGCTAAATAGGCTAAGTCTAACGCCGCAGAACCTGCACGTCGAATGCCTGCCGCATCCACGCAGATGGTTCGAAACATTTGCAAATAGGCGTCCAAATGTTGCTGCTTTTTAAAAGGAAATCCGGTACCAATTAATGAGCCTTTAAGACTGTTTTGTTTGGTCACGCGGATTTTACGGTTATTGAGCATCGCACCACCGCCTTTACTGGCAGTAAACAGCTCATCCCGCAAGGGATCATAGATGACCCCAACCTCTAGACGACCTTTGATCTTAAGCGCGATAGACACCGCAAACTGCGGAAAGCCGTGAATAAAATTCGTGGTTCCATCCAACGGATCGATCACCCAAACAAAATCATTGCCCGCATGCGCGCCGCTTTCTTCCGCTAAGATCGCATGCTCTGGAAAAGCCGCTTTGATGATTTTGATAATTTCTTGTTCTGCGGCACGATCAACCTCTGTAGTAAAATCGTTTTTGCTTTTCTGATCAACCTGGATCCGATCAATGTTTTCAGCAGAGCGTAAAATGATGTCGCCCGCACTTCTAGCAGCGCGTACGGCAATAGTGAGCATTGGATGCATATGACGTATATGAACAGTGATAAAACCGAATAGCATAACAAATATTTTGCTATAGTTGCTGTTTTTTACCTGCTTTAAGATGAGATAATCGTTTGTTAGCCAACATAAAAATCGTTTTGGTCGAGACTTCACACCCAGGCAACATTGGTGCCGTTGCCCGAGCGATGAAAAATATGTGTTTAAGCCAGCTCACGCTGGTGTCACCCAAAATTTTCCCCAGTGCCGAAGCCACCTCCAGAGCCGCAGGGGCGGATAATATCTTAATGCGTGCTGAGATTTGCGACAGCCTAGCGGAGGCTTTGCAAGATTGCGCCGTTGTGATTGGCGCTAGCGCACGTTCACGCACCATCAGCTGGCCAGAATTAACTCCCCGAGAATGTGTCAATTTTTTACAAACCCTACCCAGCCAGACAAAAGTTGCCATCGTCTTTGGACGAGAAAATTCTGGCTTGAAAAATCATGAATTGGACTTATGTCAGTACTTACTGCGTATTCCTTGCAATTCTGAATTTAGCTCACTCAATTTGGCCGCGGCAGTGCAAGTCGTCGGTTACGAATTGTTTTTAACCTTTGGCCATCAAGAAATTAAAGCTATTGGTGATGCCGGAGCCGCACCGTTGGCCAATGCAGAACAAATGGAAGCTTTTTATGTGCATTTACTCCAAACAATTGCGGATATTGGTTTTTTGCACCCGGAAAAATCGCGCTCGATTATGCGTCGCTTGCGCCGCATCTACAACCGTACCCATTTAGACACTAAAGAGTTGGATATTTTACGCGGCATCTTACGCTTTTCCCAAAACCATAATAACAACAATAAATCATGCTAAACCGAATTAAAGAAGATATTAGCTGTGTATTTGAACGCGATCCTGCTGCACAATCAGTGATTGAAGTCATCACGACGTATCCTGGATTTCATGCGGTACAAATTCATCGGATCAGTCATTATTTTTGGGTGAGAGGGTATCGTTGGGCAGGCCGCTTTATTTCGCATATTGGTCGTTGGCTGACAGGTATCGAAATTCACCCAGGCGCCCAAATTGGTCGTCGTTTTTTTATTGACCACGGTATGGGGGTGGTGATTGGTGAAACGGCTATTATTGGCGACGATTGCACCTTGTACCATGGCGTCACCCTCGGTGGAACCAGCTGGAATAAAGGTAAACGCCACCCGACTTTACACCATGGCGTTGTGATCGGCGCGGGCGCCAAGATTTTAGGACCGATAGAAATTGGCGCAAATTCGCGTATTGGCTCCAACTCTGTGGTTTTAAAATCCGTGGGCGAAAATTCAACGGTGGTTGGCATTCCTGGCCGTGTAGTCACGGCCAAAAACGACAAATCCAACGATGGTCGTAATCAAATTGCCTATAAAATGGGCTTTGACCCTTATGGTGCAACGGTAGATATGCCTGATCCGGTCGCGAATGCTATTCATCGGATGTTAGATCATATTCATACTTTAGATCAACATGTTGAGTGTATGCGTAAGACTTTGAAGGATGCAGGCTTAGCGTGCCCCGAAGAATCTATGCCAGAATTAGATGTAACTGACTTGCAAGATGACGAAAAATAATACGCTTATTTTTGGAGTGGCTAGTAGCCATCAGAAAACCGCGGGTCAAATCACCCCACTATCTGCAAGCGGCAAAACCCAGTAATGCAGACCTGCACCTGAAAACTCCTGCCGCAATTGAGTAATTAAGGTGTGCAAACCGGATTTAGAAACATAAATCTGAAAACGAATTTCCTTTTGTCGCCCAGTGACTTGCTCAGCCAAAGTCAAGCCCTCGTTGAGATGATGATGCGCACTGACGGGAAAACTGGAAAAACCATGCTCCACTTCCAACATCAGCAAACAATCCACCACACTGCCTTCAATAGCGGGCGGAACATTGATAGTGACTAAATATTCTAAAGTCATTCGGTCTGCTCCTTAGCAATTCCAAATAAGCGATATAAAATCGGCAATAAAAATAAGGTTAAAAACGTCGAGGACACTAAGCCACCTATCACCACAATTGCCAAAGGGCGTTGAATTTCAGAACCTGGCCCAGTCGCAAACAACAAGGGCACCAAGCCAAACGCGGCAATACTGGCGGTCATTAAGACTGGCCGTAAACGTCTGACCGAGCCTAGCATAACGACTTGCATTATCTCCATGCCCGTTGCCCGAAGCTGATTAAAATAACTGACCATTACCACGCCATTGAGCACAGCAATCCCTAGCAAGGCAATAAAACCGACCGAAGCGGGCACCGATAAATACTCTCCCGA
>SXGT01020962.1_pt1 | contig 18141 bp, 14 predicted proteins | sample 3176221 | NCBI WGS metagenome assembly SXGT01 (sample SAMN11356862, study PRJNA531348) | freshwater metagenome | isolation source: freshwater sample F1-120 | place: China: Fuxian Lake, Yuxi | collected 2017-12-25
CATCCTCAACGTGAAGGCCAAGGACCGCGGCACGAACAAGGAGCAGAAGATCCGCATCGAGTCGTCCTCGGGACTCTCCAAGGACGAGGTCGAGCGCATGCGCCGCGATGCCGAGTCCCACGCCGGCGAGGACAAGCGCCGTCGCGAGCTCGTCGACTTGAAAAATCAGGCCGAGGCGCTGGTGCACGACACCGACAAGTCGCTCTCCGAGCACAAGAGCAAGCTGCCCGAGGCCGACATCAAGGCCATCGAGAGCGCCAAGGATGCGCTCAAGGCAGCGGCTCAGGGCGACGACAAGGCGGCGCTCGAGAAGGCCCTCGCGGACTTCCAGCGCGCCGCGCAGAAGCTCGGCGAAATCGTCTACAAGGAGAGCCAGGCGGCCAGCGACGCGGCTGCTGGAGGTCCCACCTCCGGAGGGCCGCAGGCGGGTGGTCCCACGGGCGGCCGCGGCGGTGCGCGCGCGGCGGGCGACGAGCCGGTCGACGCCGACTTCGAGGTCAAGCAGTAGGGGAGCGCTCTCGCGCGAGAGTGGCGATCCCTGAGAACCGAGGCGCCCGCCCCTCCGTTGGAGGCACGGGCGCTGTCCGTAGGCGAGCGAGGCGAGCGAGATACGGGACATCTCGGAGCCGCCCGGCGTGCGGGTAGGGCCCGTGTGCGTTGTCCCGCTGTCCTCGTACCGCTACTGTTCCCGTCCCGTGATCACCGTTCGTGACCTGACGCGCCGTTTCGGGCCCCACACCGCCATCGAGGGCCTCTCCTTCCACCTCGAGCGCGGAGAGGTCGTGGGCTTCCTCGGACCCAATGGCGCGGGCAAGTCCACCACGATGCGCATCCTGTCCGGCTACTTGCCGGCCACGAGCGGCTCCGCGGAGGTGGCCGGCTTCGACGTGCTGCGCAACTCGCTCGAGGTGCGTCGTCGCATCGGCTACCTGCCGGAGTCCGTGCCGCTCTACGCGGAGCACCGCGTCGAGGAGATGCTCGACTTCCAGGGGCGACTGCACGGGCTATCGCGCGAGGAGCGTCGCCAGCGCATCCCGCGCGTGCTCGAGCGCGCCGGCATCGCGGATCGCTCGCGAGCGATCATCGGCGGGCTTTCGCGCGGCCAGCGCCAGCGCGTGGGCATCGCCGTGGCGCTGCTGCCCGACCCGCAGGTGCTGATCCTCGACGAGCCCACCAGCGGCCTCGATCCGATCCAGCGCCTCGAGATGCGCAAGCTGCTCGTCGAACTCGGGCGCGAGCACACGGTGCTGCTCTCAAGTCACATCCTGCCGGAGATCGAGGCCGTCTGCCCGCGCGTCATCATCCTCGCCAAGGGACGCATCGCTGCGGATGGCACGAAGGACGACTTGGTGCGCAGCCTCGGCGGCGGCGCGCGACTGCGCCTCGAGGCGGTGGTGGGGACCGACGTGGCGGCCGCCGTGCGCCTGCTGAAGGCGCTTCCGGGCGTAGGGGACGTGCGCGACCGCGGGCGCCTCGGCATCCACCACGTGTTCGAGATCCCGTGCGCGCAGGACCTGCGCGAGGATGTCGGCGCGCTTGCGAATGCGAAGCGCTGGGCGATCCGCGAGCTCTCGTGGCAGCGCCCGAGCCTCGAACAACTCTTCGCGCGCATCGCACTCGACCTGCCCGGCGAGGCGGAGAGCAGCGACCCGGCGCCGGCTGCCGCGCCTGCGCCTTCGACGGCCGTGCAACTCGAGGTGAGCGCCCAGCTCGCTGCGAAGGCACCCAGCCAAGTTGCGCCGCTCTCGCCCTTCGAGGCCGCTCCCAGCGCGCAGCCCGCGCAGGGCAAGATCGTCTACAACCTCAACCCATTCGACATGGGCGCGTCGCGCGACCTCTCGAAACCCACGCCGATCGACGGGGCGGGCGTCCCGCCGAAGGAGGGGCCGTGAGCGGCGCGTGGACGATCTATCGCCGCGAGCTCGCGGGGCTGTTCTTCTCGCCCTTGGCGTGGGCACTCCTGTGCATCGCGCTGGCGTTCAACGGCTTTTTCTTCGTGCTTTCGGTCAAGGGCTTCGGCGGCGACGTCCTCCAGTCGATGTCGTTCCTGCTCGGCGGGAGCTACACGTTTTGGATGCTCGTCGTGCTGCTCCCGCCGCTGCTCACGATGCGCATGTTGAGTGAAGAGGCGCGCACGGGCGTGCTGGAGTTCCTGCTGACGGCGCCGGTAACGGATTTTGCGGTCGTGCTCGGCAAGCTGCTCGCGGCGACGACGCTGATGGCCGTCCTGTGGTCGAGCTCGTTTGCGTACGGGCTGGCGCTGGCGGCGCTGGGCACGTCGCCGGACTGGGCGCCGCTGGTGTCCGGCGTGTGCGGTGCCACGCTCGTGTCGGCACTGTTCTGCTCCGTCGGGCTCGCCGTGAGTGCTCTCAGCAACACCCCACTGCTCGCGGCGTTCCTCGCCACGATCGCGAACGCGGCGATCCTCTCGCTGCCGTTCCTCGACGCATTGCTCGCGCTGCCTCCGGGTTCGCCGCTGCGCGTCGCGCTGGGCCACGCGAACGTGATCACTCAGTTCCAGGCGAGCTTCGTCGTCGGCGCGCTCGACACAAAGCACGTGCTGTTCTTCGTCGTGTGGACCACGTTCTTCTCGTTCGTCGCCACGCGCGTGCTAGAGGCCCGCCGATGGTGGTGAAACCCGGAGACTCGGTCGGCCGCGGTGGGACGGGCGCTTGGTCGCGCTCGGCGCTCTCGCTGCAGGTGTTCGGTGTCATCGCGCTCGTGCTCCTTGGCGCGGTGCTCATCACGTACCTCGGCACGTTGCCGGGACTGCGCAAGCGCTTCGACCTGACCGCAATGGGCAGCAATACCCTCGACGAGACGCTCGCCGACCTTGTCGAGAAGCTACCGGAGCCCGTGCTCGTCGAAGTGTTCTTCCGGCCCTTCGACTATCCGCTCACGCGCGTCGGGGCGGAGGCGCAGGGACGCATGTCGCAGCTCCTGCACGTGGCTCGCAACCAGTTCCCTGACAAGGTCAAGGTGCGCGAGCACGACCTCTCCGACGTCGCCAAGGTGTCGGTGCGAATGAAGGAACTCGACCTCGAGGAAGACAACGTGGTCGTCGTCACGCGCGGCAAGCAGAAGGTGGTGCTGCGTCTCTTGCGCGACATCGCGCGCGTGGACCCCGGCAACCCGCTGGTGGAGAGCGAGCCCACACTCGAGGCCTTCCGCGGCGAGGAAGCGCTGGGTATCGCGCTCTTGCGCGTTTCGGTCGAGGAAACGCCGCGGATCGTGTTCACCGTCGGACACGGCGAGCGGGATCTCTTCGATCTGGAGAAGCCCGGCTCGCTCGGTCGCCTGCACAGCGCCCTCGTCGCCGATGGCTTGCGTGCGGATCGCTGGGACTCGAGCACGGATCCGCAGGTTCCCGCCGACGCTCGCGTGGTCGCGATCCTCGACCCCCAGCAGCCGTTCACCAGCACGGAACTGGACACGATCGAGCGTTTCGTCGAGCAAGGTGGCCGACTGCTCGTCACCACGACTGGCAACGCGTCCCTGTTCGGCCAGTCCGGCAGCCCGGAGTCCTTGCTCGCACGCCTCGGCATCGGCGCGCGCGCTGGCTACGTGTCCCAGCCCATTCCGGATGGTTTCGGTGGCTGGCGCATGGGGCTCGAGCAGTGTGGCACGATTGTGGTCGCGGGCGCTGGACTCGACCGCCGCCACCCCGTGACCGAGTCGCTGTGGCGTGCGGAAGAGCGCGTCGGCTTGCCCAACGCGCACGCGCTCGTGCCGGAGGGGCAACGGCCCGACAACGCCGTGCTCGTCGACTTGCTGCGCAGTCCGGACATCTCGTGGCGCGATCTGCCGCAGGCCGGCGGCCGCGGTGACTGGCGCTTCGACCAACGCGGCGAGGAGGCGGGACCGTTCGCGCTTGCGATGGCGCTGGCCTTCCCGCCGGCGGACGGGCGCGGCGCGGCCGAGGGAGAGCGGCGTGCGGCTCGCGTGATCGCGCTCGGGGCTCCCGACGTGTTCGGCAACGAGATCCTCGGCCGCAACCGCGACTTCGTGATGAACACCTTCAACTGGCTCGCACAGCGCGATTATCGCCTCGTGATTCGTCCGCGCGAGGTCGAGCGCCGCGTACTCGACCTGACCAACACGAGCGCCCTGACGTTGCTCAACCTGCTGGCCTTCGGTGTCCTTCCGGGCCTGTGCGCAGTGCTCGGTATCGTCGTCGCCGTGGCGCGGAGGCGCTAGGCCATGCACCTGCGCAAGCTCGCGTTTCTGCTCATCGTGGTCGGCGCGCTCGTGGCGCTGGCTCTGTGGCAGCGCGGCGAGCAGGCGGGTCGGCGAGCCCAGTCGGAAGCCGCGCTGCTTCCGGGCTTCGATCGGGCGCGCGTGCGCTCGATTCGCGTCGACAACCTCGAGCGCAGCCTGCAGTTGCGCATCGAGCGCCGTCCGAGCGAGTGGCAGATCGTCGATCCCGTCGACTTTCCGGCGGAGCTAGCCGTCGTCGAGGTGCTGCTCGACTCGCTCTCGACGCAGCACGCCAAGCCCGCGCCCGACGCCGACCCGAAGAAGGTCTCTCTCGACCCGCCGCGCGTGCTGATCGAGGTGGAAGAGGATGTCGGGGGGCGTCTCCTCAGGCGCAAGATCGAGGTGGGCGCGGTCGATCTCGATGACCATTGGGTGTTCGCACGAGTGGAGGGCGAGATCTTCCGTACCGAGCGCGCGCTCGACACGACTCTCGAGCGCGACTTGCCGGACTGGCGCTCGCGCTTCCTCCTGCGCACTTCGGCGCGCCAGGTGGTCGAGGTGCGGCGCAGTGGCTCGATCTTGTTCGATCCGGCCGGGGAAGCCACGGATCTCGGACTCGTTGCGCTGCAGGATGGCGGCTGGCGCGCGGCGGAGCCCTTCGAGGCTGCGCTCGACGGCGAGATCTTCGAGCGGCTCCTGTTGAGCGCCTGCGCCATGCGCGCGTTCTCGTTCATCGATGCTCCCGGTCCGCTGCGTGAGTACGGGCTCGACCCGCCGCGCTTGCGGGTCGAACTGCTGTCCGCGGACGGACGCCGCGAGACGTTGTTGATGGCACCGGAGGGCGGCGGCGAGATGTGGTACGCGGCCAAGGAAGGCGCGCCCTACGTGTTTCGAGTCGGGCCAGACGCGGTGATGAACATCGCTCCGCCTTCGCCGGGGCTCGTCGATCGGGAGTTCGCCCGCTCGGCACGCGACTCCGTCACGAAGCTGGAGCTGAAGCTGGGCGAGCGCGAGACGGTGCTCGAGCGCGTCGAGCGCGGCTGGCGCGTGCGCGCCAGCGAGGCGGGGCGCAGCGTGCTGGCGGACGATGTCGCGGATTCGCAGTTGGTCGGCGACGCGCTCGGCCTGATCGAGCGCGCTCGCATCGACGATCTCCTGTTCGGGCGCCTGCTCGCCCGACAGGATGTGCAAGGCTCGATTCGCGTACACCTGCCCGACGAGGTGCAGGGTGGGGAGTTCGGGAAGGTCGTGCGCCTTGCGGATGGTGTCGAGGCGGTGGAGTTCCGGCGCGACGGGGACACGTTGGTCACGCTGATGTCGAGCGAGCTGCTCGCGCTCGCCGCTCGGCCGGCGGACTCATGGCGCAGTCTCGAGTTGCTGCGGGTCCCCGAGATCGAGGTCGCGCGCATCGAGTTGGCCCGGGGCCCGGCCACCCGCGCCTACGGTCGCGAGGACAAGGGCCGCTGGGTGCGCATGGGGACGACGCTGGAGGCGCGCGAATTCTCAAAGCTCGTGGATCGGCTCCTCAACGTTCGCGCCGAGCGCATCCTGCCGCGGGGCGACGAGTCCCTGGAGGGTGCCGTCACGGTCCGAATCGTGCGCTACAGCGGTTCCGGGGTGGAGTTTTCGCTCGGGGAGCTGAAGGGCGCGGATGGCGCGCCGCAGGCCGTGTACCGAAACGGCGAGCGCCAGGGCGTCGTCGCGGGCGACTTGCTCCCTCTCCTGCGCGGACTGCTGCAGTCGGAGTAGCGGGCTCGGGCGGGCTTGCGAGGCCTGCGGAAGCCTCCTAACATCCGGCCAACGATCGGCCTTCTGAGCCCCGCCCGTGCGGGTTGCCCGGTCGCGGAGCTCCGCACCATGAGTCATTCCCTTTCGCCCGCGTCGCCGACTCCCGAGCAGGGCGGGATTCGTCTGGCCCGCTCGGGTCGCAGCGTTCCCGAGCTCGAGGCGCTGCTGCGCGCGGATCCCACGCTCGCGCCGCGCTTCTCTCACTGGCACCGCGTCCCGGCGCGGGCCGAGCGCAGTCGGGAGCTGCCCGACTCGCTCGACCCGCGTCTGCGGGACGTGCTGCTCGCACGCGGCCAGACACGCCTCTACGAGCATCAGGCGCGCGCGATCGAGCTCGCCCTCGAGGGCCGGGACGTGCTGATTGCGACTCCGACCGCGTCGGGTAAGACGCTGTGCTACGTGGCTCCGCTCGTGCAGCGCTTGCTGGAGTCGAAAGGCGATGCGCGGGCGATCGCGCTGTTCCCCACGAAGGCGCTGAGCCAGGACCAGTCGACTGGACTGAACGCGCTGATCGCGGCGCTCGGACAGGAGTGGCACAGCTTCACCTACGACGGCGACACGCCTCCCAGCGTGCGGCGCACACTGCGGGACGACGGGCACATCGTGCTCACCAATCCGTGGATGCTGCACGCGGGCATCCTGCCCAACCATGCCAAGTGGTCGGAGCTGTTCGCCAACCTGCGCACCATCGTGATCGACGAGGTGCATACGCTCTCGGGCGTGTTCGGTTCGAGCGTGGCGAACGTGCTGCGCCGTCTGCTGCGCATCGCGGAGCACTACGGCAGCCGGCCGCAGTTCATCCTGTGCTCGGCGACGCTGCGCGACGCCGCCGCGCACGCGAAGCGACTTACGGGCCGCGATGTGGCCGTGGTCGACGAGGACGGCTCGCCCTCGGGTGAGCGCATCTTCGGCGTGTACAACCCGCCGTTGCTCGATCCCGTCGCGGGCCTGCGCGCGAACGCGCTCGAGGAAGCGCGGCGGCTGGCAGTGCAACTCTGCGGTCCCTCGCGCCAGGCGATCTTCTTCTGCCAGCAGCGCACGGGCGTCGAGGTGCTGACGCGCTACCTGAAGGAGAGTGCGGCGGAGCTCGGACTGGAGCCGGATGAGATTCGCGGCTATCGCGGCGGCTACTTGCCGCTGCACCGACGCGAGATCGAAGAGGGCTTGCGAAAGGGCACCGTCAAGGTCGTGGTGTCGACGAATGCGCTCGAGCTCGGCATCGACATCGGGCGACTCGATGTGGCGGTGCTCGTCGGCTATCCGGGCTCGCAGGCCTCGTTCTGGCAGCGGGCTGGACGCGTGGGACGGCGAGGCCAGCCGAGTCTCACGGTGCTCATCACGCGCTCGGATCCGCTGGACCAGTACCTGTCGTCCAACCCCGACTACCTGTTCTCGGCACCTCGCGAGCGACTCGGTCTCGACCCCGACAATCTCGTGATCCTCTCGGAGCAGGTGAAGTGCGCGGCCTTCGAGCTGCCCTTCCGCGACGGGGAGCTCGGCACCGGGAGCTTCCGCGGCGCGCCGCACGTACCCGAGATCCTCGACTACCTCGCCGCGGAGTCGAAGCTGCTGCTGCGGCGAGGCGACACGTGGCACTGGATGGCCGATGCCTATCCCGCACAAGACGTGACGCTCGCCGGCGGTGGCCCGGACAACGTCCTGATCCTCGACGTCGAGACGAAGAAGGCCATTGGCGAGATCGACCGCGAAGGCTCGCTCACAACGGTGCACGAGGGTGCGATCTACCAAGTGCAGGGCGAGACTTGGAAGGTCGAGCGCTTCGACTACGAGAACCGCAGGGCCTACGTGCGCTCCGTGGAGAGCGACTACTTCACGGAAGCGGAAATCGACACGACGCTGCGCGTCCTGCGGCTCGAGAAGCATGCGGCGCGCGAACGCGAAGCGGGCGTGGAGGACTTCGCGATCCATACCGGCGAGGTGCACGTCACGACAGTCGCGACGCAGTACAAGAAGATCCGCTTCTACACGCGCGAAAACGTCGGCACAGAGGCGATTCACCTGCCCCCCGAGGAGCTCGACACGCAAGCCTTCGTGCTGACGATCTCCAACGAGACCGCGACGGCGCTCGGCCTCACCGGCTCGGAGCGCGGAGCCGCGTGGCGCGGCGCCGGCGGCCTCCTGCGCAAGGTGGCGCCGCTGTTTTTGCGCTGTCAGCCGCAGGATCTCGGGCTCTCCACGGAAGTTCGCTCCACGCACTTCCTGCGTCCAGCGATCGTGCTCTACGACCGCGTGCAGGGTGGGGTCGGGCTCGCTGAAGTACTGTTTGAGAGCCATCGCGACGTGCTGAACGCCGCGTTGGAGGTCGTGACGCGCTGCGAGTGCCGACACGGTTGTCCAGCCTGCGTGGGTCCGCGCGCCGAGTGCGGAGAGCTGGGCAAGACAGCCACGCGCAAGCTGCTCGAGCACCTCGTGAGTGGCAGCGCTGCGCGACGCGTGGAACCCGAAGGGGTGGCGTGAGCGAGGCCTTTGGCGATCGACTGCGCAGGCTGCGCAAAGACGCGGGTGCGGGCGCCAGTCCGAGGCCGGTGGCAGGGGAAGCGGAGTCAGCAGCGCCCACGCCCTTGCCAAGCTGGTTCCGTGAACGCTTGGGGCGTGTACGCGAGTCGGGCGCGGCTCCAGTGGCCGCTCTCGGCTCCCCGGGAGAGCCTCGCGAGCTGGTCGAGGTTCGCGGCTCCCGCGGCGTGTGCGCGGTCCGGGTGTCGCGCTGGGACCTCGGACATTCGCATGGGGTTGTCCCGCTCGCTTCGGCTTTGCAAGCGCGCGGCTCGGACCTCGCGCTGCTCGGAGTCGACGCGCGGCTCGAAGCGCTCGAGCTCGGCCGGGCGCTGTTTCTCGACATCGAGACCACCGGTCTCGCGGGTGGCGCTGGCACCAAGGCCTTCCTCGTGGGGCTCGGGCGCTTCACGGCGCAAAGCTTCGAGCTTTGGCAGGGCTTCCTGCGTGGACCCGAGGACGAAGCGGCGCTACTCGACGAGTGCGCACGACAAGTGGGCGAGTCGGGTGCGCTCGTCTCGTTCTTCGGCAAGTCCTTCGACCGGCATCGGCTCGAGGACAAGATGCGCGTGCACGGCATCGCGGCGCCTTTCGAGCGCTGCCTGCATTTTGACCTCTACCATCCATGCCGCAGGCTGTTCGGGCCCGGACTTGCCGACGGACGGCTCGCGACCATGGAGCGTGAGATCGCGGGCGTCGAGCGCATGCACGACCTCGCGGGCGCCTTCGCTCCCGCGGCGTGGTACGACTTCCTCGCGGGCAGGCCACACCGGCTGGAGGAGGTCTTCGCTCACAATCGCGACGACATCCTGAGCCTCGTCGCGCTCGCAGCGGAGCTCGCCCGGAGGGTGGGAGAGGCGCACCGTGAAGGTTGGACGCCGGGGCGTGCGCTGGCCCTCGCGCGCTGCGCCGAGCGGCTGCGACGCTGGAGCGACTGTCGCGACTGGGCACGCCGGGCGCGCTCTGCGCAGCCCGCACCGGAGGAGTTCCGCGGGGCACTGGAGCTGGAGGCGCGCGCTGCCGAGATGCTCGCTGACAGCGGCTCGCTCTCGGAACTCGTCGCCATGGCCCGAGCCGCCGAGGAGCTGGAACTCCTTGCGCGGCTCGAGCGCAGGCTGGCGCGCGCCATCAGGCGTTCGCGAGGACGGGCTGAGGGAGGCGGATCGTGAGGATCGGCGTGCGCACGAGGCGTGGCAACTGCCATGTGACGCTGCTGAGCAGGGCTGCGGCCCGCGCACTGCGACCCTGGGTGCCCATCACGATCAGGTCATGGTGCTCCTGCGCCGCGAGGATCGCGCGCGACGTATCGTCCCCAACGAACTCCACCGTGGCATAGACTCCGCGCCGGGCGTACGTGTCGACGAAGCGCTCGAAGGCCTCGCGCTCCACGTTGCGCAGTTTGTCGAGCGTGTCGGGGAGCGGGCCGGGCGGAACGTCGAGCCCCGCTCCGCAGCACGCCCCGGATTCACGAAGTAGTCAAGCGCGTGAACGCGCGCGCCGAAGGCGCGGGCGAGCATGCAGGCTTGATCGAGCAAGAGCGCGCTCGCTTCGGAGAGTTCGATGGGCACGAGGGTGCGGTCGATGGGATGTGGAGGCTCCACCTGCATCCAGATCGGGCAATGGGGCCGCGAAAAGGGCGCTCGCGCGAGCCCGCCTAGGTCGAACTTCTTGCGACGCCCGCTTCCCCGGGCACCACGTGCACGCGCTCGAGCACGTTGCGCGCCGGAGGCCCCACCTCGACATCGAGCAGGTGGGCGAGCGGTTCGCCGCGTCACGTTTCGCCCGCATGACGATGCGCGAGATACGGACGCGACGCCTCGCGCACATCATCCGCACGAAATCGAGAGAGCGCGTCGCTGCCGATTCCTCCCATGCGGACCCTGCGGTGAACACCGCAGGCAAGGCGTGCAGGATGAGCAGGTAGGAATCGAAGCGCTGGGCGATCTTCGTGGCACGCCTCAGCACGTTGTCCGAGGTCGTACCCTCGGCGACACAGGCGAGCACGCGATGGAACACCGGGAACGCGAAGCACTGGTTCCAGGGGCCCTCCGCGCGCAACCGCGGCACGCAACACACTCGTAGGAAGAAACGATCGAGCTCGCCGTGGGCCTTCCGTCGTGGCGCGCGGGCGTCTAGTGGGCAGGGCGGGAGCGGAGGTGGAGCGAGATCGCCTCGGGAAGGGCGAGGCGCTCTTCCTCGAAGACTCGGGCCCCGAGCCTGTGCTCGTCGTCGCCCGGCAGCACCGGGACTCGGCGCTGCACGAGCACGTCCCCTTTGTCGTACTCGTTGGTCACGTAATGCACCGTGCAGCCGCTCTCGCGCTCGCCCGCGGCGAGCACGGCACGGTGCACTCGATCACCGTAAAACCCCTTGCCTCCGTAGCGGGGCAACAGGGACGGGTGAATGTTGATCACGCGTCCACGCCAGGCCTCGGGTACGAGCAAGAGGCGCAGGAACCCCGCCAGAACGACGAGTTCCGCACGCGAGCCCTCGATCGCCCGCCACGCGGCAGCGCTGAACTCGCTCGGTCCGGCGAACTCGCGCGGATCGACGGTGACGGACGGAATGCCGATCCGTTGCGCGCGCTCGAGCGCGAAGGCCGTCGGACTGCTCGAAAGCACGAGGACGAGCTCGACGTCGAGCGCGCCCGCGGCGCTGCGCTCGGCGAGGTTCTCCAGAGAGCGGCCGCCTCCGGAGACCAGCACCGCCATCCGGATGCGACTCACGCCTCGCCACCCTCGAGTCGTTGGCGCGCCTCGCGCTGCACGACGAGCGCGAGCTTCGCCAGCAAGTCATCGAGCGCAGGCGCGATCGCTTCCGCGCGCGCGGCGACTTGCGCAATGTCGATCGGCCCCTCGCCTGCATGAACAATCACCAGCATGCTCAGCCCGCCAAGGCCGGAGTGGGCGGCCGCGAGCAGGGGAGCTGCGAGTTCCTGCGCGGACGCTTCCGCGCCGCAACAGGCCATCCAGCGGCGCTCGGCCGGGGTCTCGAGCGAGGGGCCCACCGCACAGGCCGCGACGATCTCGCGCGATGCCAGCCCAAGCGTGCGTGCGAGCTCGAGAGCCGAGGCGCGCAGTGCCTTGTCGTGAACTCGCGAGACGTCGGGAAACTGCGATCCGAGTCGGCTCGAGCCGAGGCCCACAAGCGGGGTGGTCCCGGAGACATTCACATGGTCGCGCAAGAGGCCGATCGTGCCGGGCTCGAGCTCGGGCACGAGGGAGGTCGCGGCGGAGGTGTGCACGAACGTGGATGCACCCGCGGAGGCCGCAAGCCACAGGGGCCACGCGCGGTGCCACTCGGGCTCATCCGGCTCGCGATCGAGCGGCGAGTTCTCGAGGAGCCAGATCGGAAGCTCCTCGAGCAGCCCCCAGTGCAGCAGCGTGTCGGCCCACGCTCGCGGCGCTCCGTCGAGCTTGCCGAGCGGCAGCCGACCTGCGCGCTGCAGCCGGCCAGACAGGACGCCGACGCCCGTTGAGAGAAGGTACAGGGCCGCGGGGCGCAGGAACGAGCGACGCTCGAGTGCGCCGAGTGCCGAAGCGACAGAGTCATCGAGCGCGGACGTGTGCATGGAGCAGATTCAATCCTGAGGCCGTGCCGCGAGCAACAAGTCGGGCGCTTGGGGCAGAGCGAGGGGCAGGAGCGCCTGCTTGTCGCGTGCGGTGGAGCCGATGTCGATGTCGCTCGGGCGCAGGCCCCATGCGGCGGCGAGAACCCCGAGCAGCTCCTCGTTCGCTCGACCCTCCGGCGCCGATGCGCGCACGGCAAACTGGGGCGCGCCGTTGCAGGGGCCCGCGAGCTCGCTGCGCCTTGCGCTTGGCTGGGCCCGCACCCACAGCCGAGAGGGGCCGTCGCGGTACGGCTCGAGCCGCGGCACTGCGTTCACGGGCGTCCGTCGGAGAGCAGCCGCACCAGCAGCGTGTCGCGGAACTCGCGCATCAGCCGCTCGTGAGCCGCCACGGCGCGCGACCACGCACCGTCCGAACCCGCGCGGAGCGCCTCGATCCAAACGCGCGCGGCCTCCGCCTCGCGCTCGAACGCGGGGAGAGTACCGGCGCTCTGCGCCCAGACGCGTGCGACCTCGTAAGCCTCGTTCACCGCGCGCACCTCGTCCTCGGTGAGGTTCGAGGCGGCATCCGCCTGCAGCATCTCCGCCGTCTCCTCGACGGCCTGAGCCACGGCGCTCATGCGCATCAGGCCGTCGATACCCGCGACTTCCTCGCGCGTGTATTCGCGCGCGAGCCGCTGGTGGAAGATCTGGTGCAAGTCGGCGGGGCGAGACCCAAAGCTCGACCACGGCACGAGCTCCGAGGTGGCCTCGACCTTGACCAGCAGGCCTTCCGCGTTCGCGCCCACGGCGTCGCGGATCGTGCGGGTCCGCGCGCGCGGATCGAAGAACGACTTGCGACGCCAGCCGCCGCGCTCGAACTCGATCGCGAGCGTCGAGAACAGGGGCTTCCCCGCGCGGACCGCCGCGAGCCACTCCCGCGCCCAGGCACGCGCAGGCTCGGTCGCGAGCTCACTCTCCAAGGCCATGAGCTTCTGCTCCATGCCTGCGAGATCCAACGTGCGCAGGGAGGACTCGAAGCCCGGGCCGCGGAGCCCTTGGGCCAGGGCCTTCGCATCGGACGCTTCGCGCCCGCGAGAGTAGCGCTCGCGTGCGGCCACCTGACCGTCGAGCCGCTTCTGGATCGAGGCACGCAGAAGGACGACCTCGCCGAGGTCGGGCAGCGTGTCGGGGCCGAGCTCCGGCGGCATGGCGGGAAGGTCGAGCGCGACGATCCACGCAGCGAGCGTCACCGCGAGATCTTCGAAGCGACCGGTGCGCTCGAGTTCATCGGCGCGCGCGGCATCCGCTCGTGCCTGCGCGAGGGCATCGGCGAGCGTCGTGGCGAAAACTTGTCGGCGACGAGCGAGCACAGTCGGGTCGGCGGCCAGCGCCGCAGGCACCTCCTGCGACAACATCGCTCTCAGGGCCTCGGAGATTGGCTTCGGACCGCTGTCGGTCTTGGCCGCGAGCTGCACGCGCTCCACGAAGTCCCGGATCGACTGCTCGTAGGCACCGACGGTGGCCGCGTCTCGAAGCGCCTTTTCGCGCACCCCCTCGGCCTCCTCGAGCGCGCGCTGCGCGGCCGTGGTGCCGGCGAACTTCTCCGCGACCGTGCGCAGCTCGGCTTGCAGCGCGTCGTCGTCGAGCTCGCGCGAGACACGCAGCAGCGCATTTTCCGCCTCGGTCTCGCGCAGCTTGAGCGCCGTGTCGTCGTCGGCCGGGGCGGTCGTCGCTCGGTCGCCACCGTTGGCGGAAAACTCGTCGTCGACGGGCTCGATGGGGGGCGTGGCGCGATCGGGGGACTGCGCCTGCGATCCGTTCGGGCTGGGTTTCTGCGGCTCACCGTCCTCGCCACCGAGGAACAGCACCGCGGCGGCGCCGAGCGCGAGCACCACGCCCGCGCCGACCACGAGCGGAAGCTTGGATCCCGAGGCCCTGCCCGTGGGCGCGCCCTGCAGCGGAGCCCCGTGCAGCGTCGCGCTGCGCAGGCGCTCGACTTCCTGCAGCAGGACGCCCGCCGAGGCGTAGCGCTCGTCGGGCTTCTTCTTGAGCAGGCGCTGGACCATGGCCGCGAGCACCGGTGGCGTGCCGGGCGCGAGCTCGTGCAACGGCTTGGGTTCCTCGAGGAAGTGACCGCGCAGGATGTCGCGCGTAGTCGCGCCTTCGAACGGAGTGCGGCCCCCGATGAGGCGGTACAGCGTGGCTCCGAGTGAATAGAGGTCCGAGCGAATGTCGACCTTATCGCCGCGCGCCTGCTCGGGCGAGATGAAGTGCGGCGTGCCGAAGATCTTCTTGTTGTCGCTCTCGGTGGCCTCCGCCTCGAGGTGCATCGCGAGGCCGAGGTCAGCGAGCTTGGTGGTACCGACCGAGTTCTGCATCAAGTTGGCCGGCTTGATGTCGCGGTGCACGATGCCGCGTAGCTCCGCGTACACGAGGGCCTTGGCCGCGTCGTTGAGGATCTCGAGCGCTTCCTTGGGCGCGAGCTTGCCGTCGCGCTGCAGGCGCTGCTCTAGGTTGCCCTTGTCCATGAACTCCATGGCGAGGAAGTGGCGTCCGCCTTCCTCCCACACGTCGTGCACGGTGACCACGTTGGGGTGGTTGAGCGCCGCCGCCGCGCGTGCCTCGGACTGGAACTTGCGCACGAACTCCGCATCGGCTGCAAGGCGCGCCGCGAGCACCTTGAGCGCCACGGGGCGGCCGAGGCTCTCCTGCACGGCGAGGTACACCTCGCCCATGCCGCCGCGACCGAGCAGCTTCTCGACGCGATAACCCTTCACCTGCGGCAGTCGCGCATCCACGCGGGTCGCGACCTCGGCCGGCTTGGCTTCCGCGGGCTTGGTGTCCGCCCAAGTGGGCGCGGCGACCGGCGCCGCCGCCGGAGCCTTCGGCGTGGCCGCCGCGCCGGGATCGACGACGCGCAGGCGCCGCGAGCCCAGCACGACGAGGTCACCCGGCTCGAGCTTGCGCTGTGTGACACGCTCGCCATTGATCAGCGTGCCGAAGTCGCTGCCGAGGTCCTTGATCGCCCAACCGCCGCTCTTCGCGCGGCCGATGGCGCAATGCACCTCGGCGACACCCTGTCCATCGACGGCGACGTCCGCACGCGTGCCCGAAGATCCGAGCGTCATCGTGCCTTGGCGCGGGAGCTCGATCGGAGCACGCGAGTCGCCGATCAGCTCGAGCAAGAGCCGCTGCTCACTCACGGTTGATCCCCCGCGGCCCGCAGGCCCTCGAACAGCGCCGTGCCGATGCGCACGCACGTGGAGCCCTCTGCGATCGCAGCTTCGAGGTCGGAGCTCATGCCCGTCGAATACTCGACGCGGCCGCCCACGAACAGCTGTCCGGGCAGCGACTCGCCCAGCCGACGCACCGCGGCAAAGGTGCGCCGCGCTTCGAGCTGCGACGCGAGGTCCAACGGTCGGGCCTGTTCGCTGGGAGCGGCCATGGCCATCAGGCCCCGCAGGCGCAGGTGGGGAAGTCGCGCCGCCAGCTCGGCGGCCGCTGGGATCTCAGCGCTGGAGAAACCGGTGCGCTCGCCCGCGTCGACGGCGCGCACTTCGAGATACAAGTCGAGCTCGCGCCCGAGCTCGCCCGCCTGACGCGAGAGCGTCTCGAGCAAGCGAGTGGTGTCGACGGAGTGGATCACGCTCGCGCCCTCGACCGCGCGGCGCGCCTTGTTGCGCTGCAGGTGACCGATCATGTGCCAGCGCGGGGCAAGACCGAGCTGCCTCAGGGCCTCGACCTTGGGGCCGAGGACCTCGACGCGATTCTCGCCGAGATCCCCCTGCCCGAGCCGCACGAGCGCGGCGATCGTGCTCACGCCGACGGTCTTCGTGACGGCGAGCAGGGAAACCTCGGCCGGGGCACGGCCGACGGCCAAAGCGGCACGGGCGATGCGCTCGCGCACGTGCTCGAGATTGGCTCGCAGGAGGTTCTCCACGGCTCGGGAGGGCTCGCTCTGGACGTCTTGGACCACGGGGTGTAGCAGGGTACCCCTTGGAGCGGGCCGAGTCACGGCGCGCCGGCGCCGAACGGCAGCTCAAACTGCTGCGCGCGGCTCCTGCTCGCGCCGGGCGTGCGCGGACGGGCCTCGATCGCGCGCGACGCGCCACCGTGCAGCTCGAGGCGCAGCCTCCGTGGCGCTCCGCCTCGAACGCGGAACGGGTGTGCGGGGCGCAGGCCTGCCACCCACAGGAGCTCGCTCCCGTGGAGCACGATCGGGACCAGCCCGCGCTCGGAGCGGGGCACGCCGGCATCGGCGAGGAAGCGCCGCAGCGCCCGCGAGCCCGGGGCTCCCAGCGGGTGGAAGCGGTCGCGCGAGCGGGGCCAGCGCACGCACAGGCGCTCCATGGTCCACGGCACTTCAAGCTCGACGGCGCGCGGATCGCGGGGCACTTCGCGCTCCGCGCTGGCGTCGACCCAGCTCGCCACGACGCGGCGGCCATCGGGCAAGGTCACGCTGCCCGGCACGGGCAGGCGGAAGCCTTGCTCAGGAGCGGCGAGGCGTTCGATCCAGGTCGGGGAGCGCCGGGGCGCCGTGGGGTCCGCGGACACTAATTCCACGAACGGGAGCCACGGGGAGCGCACCGGGGCGTGGGCGGGAGGACCGAGGGCCTCGAGCGGCGGATGCAGCTCGAGCGAGCGCGAGCGCAGACACAGCGTCCAGCCGCCGGAGAGCGCGTGCCGCGCGCAACGGCCGAGCCCGAGGTCGTCGATCACCTTGCCGAGCAGGCGTCGACTCGGCGCGCGCGCAGTGCCCTCGACGAGCAGCCGCCAGAGCGCACGGCGCTGGAGGGCCGAGGGCAAGCGAGCGAGCGGGTCGCGACGCAACGTGCCGCCCAGGTTGCTGGCGCTGGAGCGCCGCGTCGACCGCGTCGCAGTCAGCGGCCGCCAGACGAGGGGCGCCGTGCGCGCGGAGAGCTCTTGCTCGAGGTTCTCCACGGCTCCGGCGAACTGCCGCAGGCTCTCGACGGCGTCCGACCCGCCGAACTGCTCCAGCGAGGGCAGGAACTCGGCCCGGATGCGATTGCGCGTGTGCCGCAGGTCACCGTTCGAGCTGTCGTCGCGCCATGCGAGGCCGGCTTCGCGCAGGAGCGTGCGAATCTCGCCGCGCCGCATGCCGAGCAGGGGCCGCACGAGCAGCAATCTGCCTAGCTGGCTGCGCTCGGCCGGGCCGTGGAGGCCCGCGAGGCTCGAGCCCCGGATCCAGCGCAGAAGCAGGGTCTCGAGGCCATCGTCCGCGTGGTGTCCCGTCAGCAGCACGCGCACGCGCGCCTTGGCCGCTTCTTCGGCGAGCACGGCGTAGCGGGCCTCCCGAGCGCGCTCCTCTAGGTTGGAGCCCGGCTCGAGCGCCACCCGGCGGGAACGGAAGCGCGCCCCGATGTCGCGGCACAATCGGGCGCAGAACTCGCGGTCCTCGTCGGACTCGCTGCCGCGCAGGCCGTGGTCCACGTGGATGGCGAGCACCGGCGGGCGCGGCTCGCTGGCGCATAGCCAGTGCAGCAGGAGCACGCTGTCCGCGCCGCCGGAGAGCCCCAGCGCGACCGGCTCGGACGGCTCGAGGCCGACCGCGAGCGCCAGCCTGGGCCAGCGCTCCTTCCAGTCGGCGGGAGTGGTGCGGGGAAGTGCTGCCATGGGCGATCGCGCTGCGTTGATCGAATCGGCGCGGAGGGCTACCCTCCCACCCTGATTTCCACGGATATTCTGCCACCTCTGCGCGAGGTTGCGTCGGAGCCACGACTTACGCCGTGCTACCGCGCCCTCGGGCCGCCCGGCAGGGTCCGCGGGAGCGTCCCTTCTCTCTGGCTTCACCCCCAGTTCCCCGATCCCCTTCTGGATACCGCCCCATGGGCATGCGCATCTCGATCAACGGCTTCGGCCGCATTGGCCGCAACGTCTTCCGCGTCATCACCTCGCATTATCCCGACATCGAGGTCGTGCACATCAATGACCTAGCCGATCCCGCGACGCTGGCGCACCTCCTGAAATACGACTCGGTGCACGGGCCGTTCGCGGGCAAGGTCGAGGCCGGCAAGGACTTCATCAAGGTCAACGGGAAGAAGATCTCGATCACCGCGATCAAGGATCCGGCG
>SXGT01287007.1_pt1 | contig 18141 bp, 14 predicted proteins | sample 3176221 | NCBI WGS metagenome assembly SXGT01 (sample SAMN11356862, study PRJNA531348) | freshwater metagenome | isolation source: freshwater sample F1-120 | place: China: Fuxian Lake, Yuxi | collected 2017-12-25
GTGGCTTCGATGGCGTGGTCTGCGGGCACATCCACCATGCCGAGGTGCGCGACGTGGATGGCGTTCGCTACCACAACTGTGGTGACTGGGTGGAATCCTGCACTGCCCTTGTCGAACAGCCCGACGGCTCCCTCGAGGTGCTGCGCTGGCAGCGGCCGAGCGCGCAGGTGATCGCGTTGCCCGGTCGCCGCGCGGTGCCCGTGGAGGACGCTGAGGGCGAACGCGTGGTGAACGGCTGAACCATGCGCCTCGCGATCGTCACCGATGCATGGATGCCGCAGGTCAACGGCGTGGTCACGGTGCTGCGTGCGCTCGTGCGCGAACTCGCACCGCTTGGCGTCGACACGACAGTGCTGCATCCCGGCTGTGGCCCTACCTGGCCGCTGCCGGGCTATGCCGAGATCCGGGTTGCCGGCAGGCCATGGCGCATCGGCGACTGGCTGCGCGACGCGCGACCGGATGCCGTCCACATCGCCACGGAAGGTCCGTTGGGCTGGGCCGCGCGGCGCTGGTTGGTGGCTGCCGGCTGGCGTTTCACCACGGCCATGCACAGCAAGTTCCCGGAGTACCTCGCGTTGCGCACGGGCCTGCCGGCGCGCTTCGGCTATGCCCTGTTGCGCCGCTTCCACGCGCCATCGTCGACGCTCGTGGTGCAGACGGAATCACAGCGGCGCGAACTGCTGGCGCTGGGTTTCAGTCGCATGGCGGTCGTGGGTGGTGGCGTGGACACGGTGCGCTTTCGCCCCCTCCCGCGCGGCGCGCGTCCGAACTCGCGCGACTGCGTCCGTGCAGGCGGCGGCGCGGGCGCGCTGTTCGTCGGCCGGGTGGCGGTGGAGAAGGGGCTGCCGGCCTTCCTGCAGCTCGACCTGCCAGTGCCCAAGGTCGTGGTTGGCGACGGGCCGGCGCGGGAGGCGTTGCAGCGGCAGTATCCGGAGGTCGACTTCCGCGGCTTCCTGCATGGCGATGCCCTCGTGCAGGCATTCTCCGATGCGGACGTGCTGGTGTTTCCGTCGCGCACGGACACCTTCGGGCTCGTGCTGCTCGAGGCGCGCGCCGGCAGCACGCCGGGGGCCGCGTTTCCGGTCACGGGTCCGAATGACCTCGTGCAGGAGGGCGTCAGCGGTGCGCTCGACATCGACCTCGGCGCCGCGGTGCGGCGAGCGCTCACGCTTCCGCGGGAGCACTGCAGGCCGCGTGCGGAAGCCCACCGCTGGGCCGACGTGGCGCAGCGATTCCTTGATGTGCAGGTGCCTGTGCATGGCGGCGCCATGCGCTGCCATGCCATGGATGTCGCGGCCTGAGTGCGGTGCAAGCTGCCGTTCGCGCGGGATCGCTGCGCGCAGCCGAAAATCGTCATCGAACTGTCACATGACCGGGCAGGTGTGTCGGTTAGCCTCGCCGTCCCGACAGGTAGCAGGGAGCAAGACACGCGTGCGAGTGCGAAGCCATGGGTGAACGAGCCTGTTCGGTCCTCTTCCTCGGCACGGGCAATGCCACGCGCAGCATCATGGCGGAAGCCCTGTTGCGCCATCACGCTGGCGATCGTTTCGTCGTTCACAGCGCCGGCACGCGTCCGACCTGGCGTATCAGCAGGACGGTACTCGCTGCACTTGCGCGGCACGGCATCGTCGACCCGACGCTGCGCAGCAAGTCCTGGGCGGAGTTCCGTGACGGTGCCGCTGTATCGCTGGACATCGTTCTCTGGGTCTGCGTGCCTGCCGCGCATGATGTGCAGCCTGCCTGGCCAGGGAACCCCGTGATCGCCGACTGGACGATGCCTGATCCAGCTGCTGCTGATGGCGGCGAACTCGAGCGGCGCAGCGCGTTCTCTGGCGCGCTGCGCGTGCTCGAGTCTCGAGTACAGCTCCTCGAAGGCATACCCGTTGCGGAACTCGATCGCGAGGAGCTGCACGCACGCTTGCAGGAGATCGCTCGTGATCCGCGCGCAGCGCGCTAGTCCGCTGCGCCGCGCAGTGCGCTGGAGGAGATGTCCATCCTGAATTCCGCCGGCGACACCCCGTCGCACAGGGCGCGCAGTGCCGATGGCAGCTGGATGTCGTCTAGTGTGAGGAAGGTGTCGCCCAGGAGGCGCGGGAACACCAGGAAGCGGCAGCCGCTCGACTCGAGGGTGGCGAGCGCGCGTTCCCGTGCTTCCAGGTCAGCGTAGAACCGTGGTTCGCCGATGCGCACCATCGTGTCCAGCCCCAACACGAAGGTCACGCCTGGAAACAGCGCGGCCTTCTGTGCAAACGTGCCGCTGCGGGTGAGCCACACGTCGCGATCTTCCGGCAGCCCGTCCATGCGGGCGCGGATCGTCGCGATATCGAGAGGTGCCTTGTCGACATTCGCCACGCACAGCTCGTAGGCCACGCGCCGGCCCGTGCGCGCCTCGGCGATGCGCGCCATCTGACGATGGCCGTCGTGCAGCGGGTTGAACGAGCCGGGGAACAGCAGGTGGCCACCAGTATTCGCTCCCGGTGCGGCACCGCTGCGCGCCTCGAGCGCCTGTACGTCGCCGGTCAGCAGTGGCGCCCAGTGCGGCGCGGCTTCGTCGTGCTGCACCTCGATGTGCTCGTCTGCACGCAACCACCCGGCCGTCGGAGTCACGGCGGGCGCGAGCCGCGCCAGCGCTGCGAGCGCCTGCCAGCCGAGCTTCATGGCGATGTCTTCCTCCTCCTCGCGCGAGCGTGTGCCCTTCGCCAGCACGAGGCTGTACGCGTGCAGTGTGCGCGAGGTGTGAAGTGCGAGATGCACGCGGTGCGCACCACGCTTCGGGCTGGCGGTGGCAAGGCTCGCGGTCAGGCCGAAGCCGAACGCCGTCGCTCCCTGCGGTACGCCGAACTGCAGCGTATTGCGCAGCATCGTCACCGCCAGTGCTCGCGCGGTCTCGATGCTCGCGGCCTGGTCTGGCGCGCCGCCCAGCAGCTGCCGCAGCGCCGCTTCCGCGTAGGGAACCCGCACGTCGGCCACGGTGCCCGACGCCCCAGGTACGGCCAGCAGGCGCGCGGCTAGCCCGACGCCGCCGCCCGTGAGCGCGAAGCTGCCGTAGTAGGGCGCGGCGTGCAGGGCTGCGATGTCCCTGGGGTCGATCGTCATGCGATTGACGCCTGCATCCTGCACGTCATGAGGCGGGCGGACGCAGGCGCTGGCGCAGGAATTCGATCGCCGCGTCCTCTTCCGCACGCCCGAACAGGAATACCGCGATGTGGCCGAAGAAAGGTTCGGTGACGCTGACCTCGACGCCCGCCTTGCGCAGCGCGTCCGCGAGTTCGTGGGTGTGCTGCGGCGCGACCACCCAGTCGCTCTTGCCGTGATAGAGAAAGGCGGGTGGATCGCCGGGCGTCACATGCGTGACGGGCGAGGCGTCGCGGTAGGCGTCGGGCTTGGCGGATGGTGTGCCACCCATGAACATTGTCACGATCTCGTTCTCGCCGAACAGGGTCATGTCGGTGGGGCTGCCGCCGCCGACGACTGCGGTGAGGCGCGTGGAGGTTGTGCCAGCGGAAACCGGCGTGTCGCGGGTGGCCAGCAGCAGCGCAAGGTGCGCGCCAGCGGAGTAACCCCAGGCGCCCACCCGGTCGACATCAACGCGATACTCGGTTGCGTGTTCGCGCAACCAGCGCACCGCGGCCTCGCTGTCCTCCACCGGCGCGGGATAGGTGAACTCCGGCGCGAGGCGATAGCCGATGTTCGCCACCACGAAGCCCTCTCCGGCGAGCCTCTCGGCGATGTGCTGCATCTGCCAGGGCCCGCCCTTGCGCCAGCCGCCGCCATGGATGACCACGACCGCAGGGAAGGGGCCGGTGCCGCGCGGACGATAGACATCCGCCTGCTGCGGCACGCCGCCGTGGCTGGCGTAGGTGACCTGCTGCATGTGCACCTCGAAGGGTGCGCTCGCGCAGCCGCCCGCCAGCGCCAGTGCGGTGATGAGCGCCAGCGCGCGCAGGAGGCGTTGCGCGTGCTGCGATCGCTGGGCCCGGCGGCAGACCGGCCGGGACGCGCCTGGGGAACGGGGCATGATGCTCGCCTGTCGGAAGGGTCCGCGGATGGTAGAGAAGTTGCTGGCGGCGCGTCATGGCGTGCCGCAGCGGTGGCTGTTTCCGTCGCTGCCATTTCATTCTTCCGTGTTCCCGGGGCTGCGGCGGAGCAGGGGCTGTGTCAGTGTTTCGTGCACGAGGGAGGTTCCGGGAGAGGAGGGCGGGTGTACGACTACCTGCACTGGCTGCATGCCGGCCTTGCGGTGCTTTCGGGTTCGGGGTTCGTCGTGAGAGCCACGTGGCGCATCGTCGGCTGCCCGCTCGCCGACCTGCGCGTCGTGCGTGTGCTGCCGCACCTGGTCGACACGCTGCTGCTGCTCCTCGGCGTGATCCTGGCCGTTTGGAGCCAGCGTGTGCCGCTCCTGTACCCCGGCGATCACGCCTGGCTCGGGGCGAAGCTTCTGGCGCTGCTCGGCTACATTGCCCTGGGGCTGTTGGCGCTGCGCTTCGCTCGCTCGCAGGCGCAGCGCCTGTTCGCGTTTGCCGGCGCCCTCGGCTGCTTCGGCTACATGCTGGCCGTTGCGACGACGCGCCAGGTGTTGCCCTGGGTAGCGTTGGCGCCGTGACGGTGCGTGCTGTAGGGGCCCGCCTTCCGAGGGCTTCATCGCGCCAGGCCGGGCTGCATGCGGATGGGCAGTGTGCGCAAAGGGGCCGCGCGGATGCTCGGAATCGAAGGCGGGAGCATGCGGCGCTCGCTTGCTTGAAGTGTGCCGGGGTGCCGCGCACAGTCTGCAGTCGCGGCCCGCCTGTGGCCGAGCGGGTGTGTGCCGGTGCCGCAGGGGTGACATCCTGGGGCCGGCAATGTCTGAAACCGATTTCGACAATCCACTGGAGAAGCAAGCATGAAGATCAGGGGCACGATGATGGCAGGGGCGTGGACGGTGGCTGCGCTTCTGGGCGGCGCGATCTGCGGGCCGGCAGCGCTCGCTGCGCCACAGGACCTGGCGGTGGACCTCTCGCACACACGCGCCACCTTCACGGTGTCCCACCTCGGGTTCTCGACCATGCCGGGCGTGTTCCGCGCGATGGACGTGAAGTTCGCCTACGACGAAACGACGCCGGCCAACAGCACCCTCGAGGTGACGATCCAGGCCGACAGCGTCGACATGTACCACGATGGCCTGAATGCGCACCTGAAGCGTGATGATTTCTTCAACGTCGCGGTGCACCCGACCATCACCTTCCGCTCCACGAAGGTCGAGCCCACCGGCGCCAGCACGGCGCGCGTCACCGGCGACTTCACGATGCTCGGAGTCACGAAGCCGGTCACCTTCGACGTGACGTTGAACCAGGCGGCGGATCACCCGATGCGGCGCGTGCGCACCTATGGCTTCGCTGCCACGGGCGTGATCAAGCGCTCGGAGTTCGGACTGAAGACCTTCGTTCCGATGGTTGGCGACGACATCGCCTTCACGCTGGCGATGGAAGCCTCGGTACCGGCACCCGCACCCGCCGCGGCGGCGAACTAGCCGGCCATGGCGCTGCGCAATTCCGAAGCGCGCTACGGTGGCGTGGCGATCGCGCTGCACTGGCTTGTCGCCGCCCTCGTCATCGGCCAGTTCGTGCTCGCGAACCTGGCGGAAGCGGCGGAGGAGTCCGGCAGTCTCATGGGTCAGATCATGTGGCTCGCGCGGCACAAGAGCGTGGGCATCACGATCCTTGGGGTTGCGTTCCTGCGCATCGCGTGGCGCCTTGCGAACCCGGTGCCCTCGCATCCTGCCGGCATGCCCGGCTGGCAGCGCGTGGCTGCAAGCTCAACTCATTGGGCGCTCTATGCGCTGCTGTTCGCGCTGCCGCTGACCGGCTGGGCGATGTCGTCGGCCGCGAACTTCCCGGTGAGCGTGTTCGGCGTGGTCACCCTGCCGGACTTCGTGGCTGCGGACGAGGCGTTGAAGAAGACGCTCGCGGAGGTGCATGAGGTGCTGGCGACGGCGTTGTTCGGTCTCGCGCTGCTACACATCCTTGCGGCACTGAAGCACCAGTTCGTGGACAGGGACGGCACGCTCGCGCGCATGTTCGGCTTCGGGGCGTCGCGATGAGCACCGGCACCGGCAGACAGTCTCGCAGTGCGCTCTCCTGGTGGCTCTGCTGCGCTGGGATTGCCGGCGCGATTGCTGCGACGCTGCTTGCCTGGCCAACCGCACGCGGCGCTCAGCCCGCGGCACCGCCGGCACGAGCAGCAGCTGCTGCAGGTCTTGCGCAGTGGAAGGTCGACGCGGCGCGCAGCAGCATCCGCTTCAAGGCCACCCAGGCAGGCGCGCAGTTCGAGGGTCGCTTCGCGCGCTTCACGCCCGACATCCGCTTCGATCCGCGCGACCTTGCACGCTCGAGTGCGCGCGTGGTGATCGATGTGTCGTCGGTGGACTCGCAATCCGGCGATCGTGATGCTGCGTTGCGTGGTGCGGACTGGTTCGATCCCAAACGCTGGCCGACCGCGGTGTTCGAGGCGCGCAGCTTCCGGGCCCAGACACAGGCCATGGCTCCGGCACCTGCAGGGAGCGGCAGCTTCGTCGCAGATGGCCAGCTCACCATCCGCGATCGCGCGCGCCCGGTACGCCTCGTCTTCACGCTGCGCACGGCCGCCGACGGTACGCGCACGCTGCAGGGGCAGGCGCGACTGTCACGGCTCGCATTCGGCCTCGGCCGGGGCGAGTTCGAGAGCACCGAGTGGGTCGGCGACGCTGTCACGGTGGATGTGACGGTCGTCTCTCGCTGACGCGGGAGCGTCATCGAGAGTGCGTTCCGTCGTCACCCGGACATCTGGCTGATGAAGGTTTGATGACAGCGCGTGTCGAGCCTTCCCGCTGCATCGTCATATTCCGGTCATGACAGGTGCCCAACCTTTCCGGCACTTGGTGCCCCGAGCCCGGGGTGCGCACTCGCCGGAGGTGTTGGATGCGATTGCTCGTGGATTTGCGCACGGTGCTCATCGGCGCGGCCTGTGCCGCGGTGCTTGGTTGTTCCGGGGGTGACGTCAAGCTCAACCCGACGAACACGAACAACTCGGTCGACAACAGCGTCACCAACAACAATGGTGGCGGTGGTAGCACGAACCCCTGCGCCTCCTACACGGTCGGCACGACCCTCCGCCAGGGCTCGTTCGATGGCCGCAACTGCCTGTACAACTCGGCCTTCGTCGGCGCGAGCAACCCGCTGACCGTGAACCTCACGATCCCGTTCTTCTCGGGCGTGCACATCTTCCAGGACAGCCTGTTCGTGGGCACGAATGTGAGCACGGGCGTGGCACCTGCCGAAGGCACCGGGCCGACGCTGACGGTGGAGGCGGGCGCGACGCTCGCCTTCTCCGACTCCTCGGACTATGTGCTCGTCAACCGCGGCTCGCGCATCGTCGCCAACGGCTCGTCGGTGGCGCCCATCACGTTCACCGGCTTCTCCGATGCCGTCACCCGCACCACCGGTCCCGAGGATGTGCAGCTGTGGGGCGGCATCGTGATCAACGGCAACGGCATCACGAACAACTGCACCGACGCGCAGCGCACCACGAACGCCTGCCACGTCGAGTCCGAGGGCCAGCCCTCGCACTACGGTGGCAACAACAACGCCGAGAGCTCCGGCACGCTGCGCTACGTGGTGGTGAAGCACGCGGGCTTCGAGGTGGCGCCGGACGACGAGCTGAACGGCATCACCTTCAATGCCGTGGGCTCCGGCACCACCGTGAGCCACGTGCAGGTCTACAGCGCCTTCGACGACGGCCTCGAGTTCTTCGGCGGCGCCGTGAACGTGGATCACTACGTCGGCCTCTACGTGCGTGACGACGCGATCGACTACTCCGACGGCTACATCGGCCGCGTCGAGTTCGCCCTGGTGATCAACTCCCTCACCGACGGCAACCGCTGCGTTGAAGGCGACAACATCGGCGACACCCGCGCCACGGCCGGCGAACCTCTGAACACGCCGCCGATCACGAACCCGACCGTCGCCAACCTGACCTGCATCCTGTCGCTGCACGACGCCGGCACCCACGACACCTCCCAGGGCATCGTGATGCGCCGCGGACCGAAGGCGCAGTACATCAACAGCATCGTGTTCGGTGGTTACGCGAACGACGCGACGGCCAACAACCGCTGCATGGAGATCAATGACAACGTCAGCCGCGCCTTCGCCCGCACCGGCGAGACGACGATGCGCAGCTCGATACTCGCCTGCCGCCAGGCGACGCGCGGCAACCTCGACAACGCGGACCCGCTGTCCGAGTGGGTAAGGGGTGTGGCAGCGAGCACGAACGGCGCGAACTACACGTTCAACACCGGCAACGTGATCATCACCGACCCGCAGAACACCAACGTGTCGCTGCTGAGCGGGATCTACACGGCCACCACCCGTCGTGACGACCTCGGCAATGCCATTGCCACGGCGCCGGTAGCACCGGCGACGCACCTCGGCGCGGTGACCCGGGCCGACGACTGGACTGCTGGCTGGACCTACGGCCTGCGCGCAGGTGCCCAGGGCCAGCCGCTCTGGTTCGCGGCGCCCTGAGCCATTTGCGCGCCCTGGGCCATTTGCCGCCCCTGAGCCATGTGCCGCCCCTGAGCCATGGCTCGGCGCGCGCCGACCACCCAGACCTGCGTCCCTCACGCCCGCGCGTCGGCACGCGACGCGCGGGCTGACCACATCCTGAAGGTGCACGATGAAGAAGGTGAACAAGGCGTTCGCGAAGCGCATGGTGCGGCAAATCTGCGTGTCGATCGCGGCCGGCACAGCGGTGCTCGCGACGCTGCCGCTGGTTGCGGCAGAGCAGCAGGCAGAGGACTCCGCCACCCGGTCTGCTGCGCAACCCGCAGAGGACTCTGGCGACACGGTGGCGCGAACCGCGCTCGCCGGCGACGGCATCGAGGAGATGGTGGTGTCCGGCCGGCAGCGCAGCAGCGCGGCCGACGTCGTCACCGAGCGGCTGACGATGGACGTCGCGGTCGACCTGCTCGGCCTCGAGCAGATCGGCCGGGTGGGTGACGGCACGGTCGCCGCGGCGTTGCGACGCGTGCCTGGCGTGACGCTGGTGAACGACCAGTTCATCTACGTGCGAGGCCTTGGCGAGCGCTACGTCTCCTCGCGCCTCAACGGCGCCGTGGTGCCATCGCCCGACCTGACGCGTGACGTTCTTCCCCTCGACATCTTCCCGACCTCGATCATCGAGTCGCTGTCGGTGCAGAAGGTGTATTCGCCGGACGCGCCGGCGGCCTTCGGTGGCGGCAGCATCGACATCCGCACGCGCTCGATTCCCGACCAGCCGGTGTTCGAGGTGTCGATCGGGAGCGGCACGAACGGTGACTCGCGGGACAAGGGCCTGCAGTACTCTGGTGGCGACGACGATGCGCTCGGCGAGGACGACGGCACCCGCGCACTGCCCGGCGAGATCGCGGACGCGATCCAGCGCTTCCAGGGCGACATCAGCCCGGAGAACATCTTCCGTGGCCTGCAGCGCGATGGCCGCATGCACACGTTCGCGGAGGCCGAGGCCATCAACCGTGACCTCGCGGCCTCGCTGAACCGCGACTACGACCTCAATCGCACGTCGCTCCGGCCGGACGTGAGCGGCGAGCTGTCGCTGGGCAACAGCTGGTACCTGGGCGAAGGCGAGGACTGGCAGGTCGGCGCGCTCGCGGTGGTCGGCTACGACCGCGACTGGCGCAATCGCGAACGCATCACGCGCACGGTGACGAACCCGGTCGAGGAGTTCTCGACGACACAGCGCACCATCGAGCACGTGACGCTCACCGGCGCCGCCAACTTCGGCGTGAAGTTCGGCGACGAGCAGGAACTCGCGACCACGAGCATGCTGCTGCGCGATTCGGAGGACGAGGCATCGCTCACCACGGCCAGCACGTTCAACTTCCGCCGCGCCGACGGTCGGCAGCTGCGCGACTACGGCCTGCGCTTCGAGGACCGCGAGGTGCGCCTGCACCAGGTGCGCGGCAGGCACGTGCTCGGCACCGAGACGATGTCGCTGCTCGGTGTGCCCGAGGACTGGGTGCCGACGATTCTCCAGGGCACGACCTACAGCTGGTACCTCTCGAAGGCGAAGGCCGAGACGGACATCCCTAACGAGGCCGTGATCAGCGCCGAGGACCTCATCGACCCGGTCACGGGTGAGCTGCTGCGCAGCGCGATCCGCTCGTCGGGCTCGGCTGCGGATGTGCGCTTCTCGGCGCTCGCGGACGATGTGGAGAGCTACGGCTGGGAACTCGGGCAGACCTTCGCGTTCGGCGACTTCACGACGGCGCTGAGCGGCGGCTGGGACTACTCGCGCAAGGGCCGCAGCTTCGCGCAGACACGACTCGGGCTTGGCACGACCGCGCTGGTCGGTGGCTCCACCGTGCTCGCAGGCACGCCGGGCAGCGTGTTCTCGGACGACAACGTGCTCGATGTCGACAACGGCTTCGAGCTCACGCTCGGCGGCCTCGGCACCGAGAGCTATCTCGCTGCGCAGACGCTGGATGCCGTGTTCGTGAAGTTCGACGTGACCCACACGTCGAACTGGCGCATCGCCGGCGGCGTGCGCTGGGAGCAGTTCCAGCAGCTGTCGGTGCCCATCGACCCGCTCGAGTTCGATCCCAGCATCGGTCAGGTGGCGACCGCGCTGCCGCTGGACAGCCTCGTGTTCGATGAGGAGGCGCTGTACCCGGCGCTGGCGGCAACCTACAACCTGCCCGGCTTCTGGGCAGAGGAGTTCCAGCTGCGCCTCGGCTGGAGCCGCACCGCGGGTCGGCCGGACCTGCGCGAAGTCTCCGAATCGACCTACGTCGATCCGCTGACGGAAGCGCGCGTGCGCGGCAATGCCGGGCTCGAGGCGGCGCAGATCGACAGCTACGACATGCGCGCCGAGTGGTTCTTCGCGGAAGGCGACAACCTGACGGTCTCGCTGTTCTACAAGGACATCGAGAAACCGATCGAGACGGTGCAGCGGGCAGGCTCGGACCAGAACCTGGCGCTGGGCTTCATCAACGCCGAGTCCGGCTACGTCTACGGGCTCGAGCTGGAATGGCTGAAGCGGCTGGACTTCCTCGACGGCCTGGTGTGGAGCGGCGACTACGCGTCGAACTTCTTCGTCGCCGGCAACCTCACGCTCAGCGACTCGGAGATCGAGATCGGCGCCGAGGCGCTGGACCTGACGAGCGAGCGCAGGCGCATGACGCAGCACTCGGAGTACGTGGCCAACGTGCAGCTCGGCTTCGACTCGCCGGATGGCGCGCACAGCGCGTCGATGGTGTGGAACGTGTTCGGGGAGCGTGTGTACTTCGCGGGCAGGAATGGCGGACCGGATGCGTTCGAGCAGCCGTTCCACTCGCTCGATGTCGTGTACTCGTGGTACCCGATGGAGGAACTGAAGCTGCAGCTGAAGGTGAAGAACCTGCTGGACGAGGACCTCGAGGTGGAGCGGGGTGGGGTGGTGACGCTGGAGCAGACACTCGGGAGGAGTGTGTCGGCTTCGTTGAGCTGGAAGATGTAGAGAGCGTCTTCGCGGATGCGCGTTTGGGATCGTCCGCGCTGGGTGCGAGCTCTTTGCCGTGCGGGGCACCCGTTCCGTCGGCACGCACCGGCTTCGCCGGCACATCCCTGGTGAGCTCTTCTTCGCACATCCATGTGCGAAGAAGGGCCGCCGGAACGGGTACCCCACACGGCTCGCACGCACCCTGGCGCTCTGGATGCGTGGCGGGACGGCAGCGTGGGGTTTGCGTGAGGTCGAGCTTCGCCGTTTTGGGGGGAGGCTGACCGGCGGCGCCCGAGGGCGCCGCCCGCTATTGCTCGTGTTTATGGGGGGATAGTCTTCGCACGGCGTTGTGCGTGATGGTGCGGCGTGAGCGTGCGTGACTGGGATGTGTTGCTGGTGGGTGGTGCATCGGGCACCGGGAAGTCGAGTGTCAGCTATCGGCTTGCGCGGCAGTTCGACGCCGGCATCACGGAGATCGACGACCTGCATGCCGCGATCGTGAACGTGACGACGCCGGAGCAGTTGCCGCTGGTGCACCACTGGCGCACGCACCCGGAGGCGCAGGCACTCGATGCGGAGCAGATCGTCGATCTGCTCGTCGCAGTCAGTCGGGCCATGGCGCCTGCGGTACGGGCCGTGGTGGCGCAGCATCTCGAGTCGCGCACACCCCTCGTCCTGGAAGGCGACTATCGGCTGCCGGACACGGTCGAAGTGCATCCGCGCGTGCGCACGGTGTTCCTGTACGAAGACGATGAAGCCCGGCTGCTCGGGAACTTTGCTGCCCGCGAGCCAGAGGTCGGCCCGCAGGTGAAGCGCGCGCGGGTAGGGCGTCTGTTCGGCGAGCGGCTGCGCGACGCGTGTCAGCTGCAGGGTGTGCCCGCGCTGCCGGCGAGACCCTGGGACACGTTGCTCGACAGGGTGTGTGCGGCCATCGCGCGCTGACGAGCCCGAGATGTCGCTTTGCGGCTGGGGTCTTCGTGCCCGGCCACGGTTGGGGTGTCCCCGCTAAGGGTGGCGTCAGCACGGCGCGACAGGCATCTGTCTCGCCACCGTTTCATGTCTGCTCGCCATTGCTCAGTGTGGATGTGTGGTTGTGTGGATGTGTGGGTGTGAGATTCAGGTTGGGGCCTTGTCCATCCCTGTTTCGTACTTGATGCGTTCGACGGTCGCGTCGATCGAGGAAGACTGCAGGATCAAGCGTTCGTTCGTGCTTCCGTAGGGATGTCCGCTCGCAAACCAGCTGCGCATGTCGTCGGTCGAGAAGCCGAGATCTTCGGTGGCGCGCGTGGCGTGGCGCCGCAGCGTCTCGTCGAGACTGACAGCGAACGAATACAGGAAACCGCGTGCACGGTCGGGTGCCAGCAAGCGTCCAACGATCTCACCGTACGATGTCTTGCTCAGAATCCCCTCGAGGATGACGTCGTAGCCATCGGCGAGGGCGGCGCCGACGTTGTGCTCGATCATCCGATGAATCGTGGCCGCGTTCGGCAAGCTGCCGCCGCCTGCAGGCCGGAAGATGAACCGATAGTGATCCTGCTCGATGAGGCACACGCGCCGCGCAGCCCGCTCGAACAGCAATCGCGCCACGGTCGTCTTCCCTGAACCCGATGGCCCACGGATCACGATGAGACGCGGCAGTAGGCCTTGAATCACGCGAGTGATCTCACCGACTCCGTCGAACGATACCGTCGATCACGGACGCAAGTCTCCGCCCAACACGCCACGCATCCACCTGACCAGATCGAGCAATAGCGGGCGGTGCCCACGGGCGCCGCCAGTCAGCCTCCCCAGTCGCGGGACATCCCACACGACACGCAAGACAGCCTCTTCGCTACACACCCAAAGCGCCAGGGTGCGTGCGAGCCGTGTGGGGCACCCGTTCCGGCGGCCGTCTGCGCACATGGATGTGCGCAGTAGAGCTCAGCAGGGATGTGCCGGCGAAGCCGGTGCGTGCCGACGGAACGGGTGCCCCGCACGGCAAAGAGCTCGCACCCAGCGCGGCCGAGCCCACAAGCCCAACCGCAACGACTCCCCGCAACGCCTCCTACTTCCCCGCCTCCACCCAAAACGGTGCCCGCAACCGCTTCTTGTTGATCTTCCCAGCCGCCGTCCGCCCGAGATCCTCCACGAACCGGACCTCCTTCGGACACTTGTAGTGCGACACCCGCTCGCGGATCCAGCTGATCAGCTCCCCGGCCTCCGCCGTCGCACCATCCCGCCGGATCACCAGCGCGATCATCCGCTCCCCCATCTCCGCATCCGGTATCCCGATGCACGCGAGATCCACGACATCGGGATGGTCGATCAGCACCTGCTCGACCTCGGCCGGATAGATGTTCACGCCGCCCGACACGACCATGTCCGAGAAACGGTCCGTGATGAACACGAAGCCCTCGTCGTTCACGTAGCCCACCTCGCCGAGCGTGAACACGCCCGGCCGCAGGTGCGCCGCCTGCGACTGCTCGGCGTTGTTGTGATAGACGATGCCGCGGCCGTTGCTGTCGCGGAAGTACAGCCGGCCCTCGGTGTTCACGGGCAGTTCGTTGCCGTCGTCATCCACCACCACCGGCTCGAAGGGCGGCACGCACCTGCCGACCGAGCCCGGGAAGCGCAGCCAGTCCTCGCTGTTGATCGCGCAGGTCGTGCCGACTTCCGTCGCGCCGTAGGCTTCCATCAGCACCGGTCCGAACCACTGGATCATGCGGTGCTTGACGTCCACCGGGCACTTCGCGCCGGTGTGCGACACCACGCGCAGGCTCGACAGGTCGTACTTCCGCTTCACCTCGTCGGGCAGCTGCAGCAGGCGCACGAAGTGCGTCGGCACCATCACCATCGTCGCGCAGTGATGTTCGTGGATCGCGCGCAGCGTGGCTTCGGCATCGAAGCGCGGCAGCACCACCAGCGGCGCGCCCCCGACGATCGAGCGCGAGCCGGACAGCGGACCGGTGTGATAGAGCGGGCCGACGATGAGGTGCACGCCCAGGCTCGCGTTCGGCGACAGCGCCAGACGCTCGCAGTGTTCTGCCACCGTCGCGCCTGCGGCAAACATCGTCGGTGGCAGTTCGGTGCCCTTCGGGCGGCCGGTCGTGCCGGACGTGTAGAGCAGATTGGGTCGCGGTGCGAGGTCTTCGGGTGGTGCAGTGTTCGGCGCGCTTGCGAGGAACGCATCGAACGGCTCCACGCCGGCGATGCCCTCGCAGCGCCAGCCGACCACGCGTGGCACACCGGCCTGGCGTGCGGCCTCCACGCCGGCCGCCGCGTTCTCGGGGCCGACGAACAGCACCTTCGTCTGCGAGTCCTGCAGGATGTAGGCCGCTTCGTCTGCCGTGAGGTGGAAGTTCACGGGCACCGTCGAGCAGCCGGCCACGAGCCCACCGATGTGCGCGAGCACCACCTCGACGCCGTTCTCGGAGTACACCGCGATGCGTCGCGACGGCCCGAGGTCGGTGGCGTGCAGCGCGTTCGCGACGCGGTTCAGGCGGTCGTCCACCTCGGCCCAGGTCCAGACGTTGCGCGGGTCGCGCAGCGCGACCTGTTCGGGGCGTTCGCTGGCGAAGCGGGCGGCAAAGCTGGGCACGGGTGATGACTCCGGGAGTGAAGGAAGGGGTGGGCGATCGGCCACTCGGTTGCGGTTGCGGTTGCGGTTGCGGTTGCGGTTGCAGTGGAGTCTGCAATCGCAGGATTGCGCTGCGGGACCACCGTGCGCGCGCCTCAGGCGCGTTCGAACTCCATGTGCAGGTTGTTCAGGCCCATCAGCAGGAAGCTCGGGTCATTCTCCGGTTCCGGTGCAGTGGCATCGAGCCTGAAGTGCTGCATGCGGCGGATGATCGCCTCGAAGGCGCTGACCATCTCCTGGCGCGCGAGCGGCGCGCCCACGCAGGCATGCACGCCGCTGCCGAATGCGAGCTGGCGGTTGGCATTGCCGCGGCACACGTCCATGGTTTCCGGTGCATCGAACACCTGCTCGTCGCGATTCGCGGCACCGTAGCGCAGCATGATGATCGTGCCCTTCGGCATGTCGATGCCACCGAGCTGCGTGTCTCGCGTGGCGATGCGCATCAGCCCCTGCACGGGCGTGGACAATCGCAGCACCTCCTCGACGAAGTTCGGGATCAGCGTCGGATCGTCGCGCAACAGCTGCAGCTGCTCCGGATGTTCGATCAGCAGCTTCATCCCGCCACCGAGCGCGCTGGTGGTGGTCTCGTGCCCTGCCACCAGGAACTGCTGCAGGATCGACAGGATCTCGCCATCGCGCAGCGGCCGCTCGCCCTCGTACTGCGACTGCACGAGGATCGTCAGCATGTCCTCGCGCGGTTCGCGCCGGCGCTCGTCGCACAGGGCGAGGAAGTACTTCTGCAGGTCGTGGTTCAGCTGCACCCGCTCGAGGGCGCGCTCGGGCGTGGGTGGCACCATGCTCAGCACCTCGGCCGCCGCCGTTGCGGCGCGGTTGAAGAACGCCTCGTCCTCGTCGGGAATGCCGAGCTGCTCGCGGATGATGATCAGTGGCAGCGGTTCCGCGAAGGCCTCCATGAACTCGCAGCGGCCTGTGTCGATGAAGCGGTCGATCAGCCGGTTCACGATGGCGTCGATGTAGGGCACCAGGGTCTTCACCCGCGAGGCTGCGAAGACCTTGTTCACCAGGGTTCGGTGTTTCGCGTGCTCCGGTGGATCCACCGAGAGCAGGGTCTGCTCGAGCCTGACGTCGCTGGCGAGAATCTCGTGGATGCGGCGCGTGATCGCTTCGTCCTGGCTCGTCATCTGCGCCGGCGGGGCTCCGGCGGCAACGGCGCTGGACCAGGTGGCGGTGTTCTTCACCACCTCGCGGATGAGCTCGTAGGTGGACACCAGATGGATGCCGAAGCCCGGGACCAGGTAGACGGGGGCTTCTGCGCGCAGCCGCTCGTAGAACGGGAACGGGCACTTCAGCGTCTCGGGGTCGAACAGGTTGTACTCGGACAGCGGTTTCGTTGCCGGTGACGTCATGGCAAGCCTCGTGGGCGGGCGGGAACGGACGCGGAACATAGCTGGTCGGCGTGCCGATTGGCAGGGTTGGACCCGACTGCCGACGGTCGGGCCCGGCGCGCCGCTGCGGGACGGCCTGCGAGCGGCCTCGGCGCGCTCGATCACTTCGCGAAATACACCCGCAACTGCAGCCGGTGGCTGCTGTGCGTGGGCGCCGTTGCGCGCACATTGAAGGTGCCATGACGGCGGCGTGCACACACCGGCCGGCGCGGACCGCGCTCGGTGCCGCCAGCCTCGGTATGCCATCAGCTGTACCCGGAGTCGTGCACCCGAGGCGCCGTCGTCAGGCAGGGAATCACTCGACCTAACGCGAGGTACCGATCATGCGAATCGAGATCCATGTCCACTCGGGGGCCCACGGAATCACCCTCACCCCGGAACTGCGTCAGCACGTCGAGCGCCGGCTTGCGCTGGCACTCGATCGTGTCGAACTGCGTATCCGGCATGTCCGGATCACGCTGGTGGACGCCAACGGCCCGCGCGGTGGCATCGACCAGCGCTGCCAGCTCCAGATCGAGCTCGTGCACCTGCCGCGCCTCGTGGTGCTGGAGACCCGCGACGAGCTTGGCGCGGCGATCGACGGCGCGATCGACCGTGCCGTGCAGACGATGGGTCGGTTGCTCGGGCGTCAGCGCGAGGCAGTGCGCCGGGCGCGTGCCGCGCGCGGTGGTGCCCGCCTGGCCCTGCGGGGCCTGACGCCGGCGGAAGGCCCCCGTGGCGGAGGGAACGTGGCCCCGCAGGAGGTGCCCTCCCGCCCTCCCGGGAGCGTCCGGAGCATCGAGCCCGCGCCCGTGCTTTGACCCTCACAGGTGCATGGCCAGCGGACAAGACCTTCCGCTACCATCGACGCCCCACGGTGGCGGGGGCCAGTACGGACGCGAAGCGCGCGTATGACCTCCAATCCCTCCCCACGTATGTGTAAGAGGAAGAGGAATCAGGAAATGCGCGACGTAGTAATTGTTGACAGCGTTCGGACCGGTCTCGCCAAGGCCATGCGCGGCAGCTTCAACCTGACGCGATCGGATGACATGCTGGCCCATCTCATCGACTCGCTGCTGGATCGCAATCCGCAGCTCGACCCGGCCGAAGTGGAAGATGTGGTCGTGGGTGCCGCGAGCCACACCGGAGAGCAGGATGGCAACCTTGCCCGTCTCGCGGTCGTGCTCTCGAAGCTGCCCATCACCACGGGCGGCATGACCATCAACCGCTTCTGCTCCTCGGGCCTGCAGTCGATCGCGCTTGCCGCGAACCAGATTGCCTCGGGCCAGTGCGACGTCGCCATCGCCGGCGGTGTCGATTCGATCTCCATGCGCACCCGCCAGTCGCCCGGCAAGTCGGCGCAGAACAAGCGCCTGCTGGACGAGAAGCCCGAGATCTTCATGGCGATGGGCAACACGGCGGAAGTCGTGGCGCGGCGCTACCAGGTCACCCGCGAAGCCCAGGACAAGTTCGCGCTGCAGAGCCAGCAGCGCTACGCAGCTGCAGCCTCCAAGGGCTACATCGGCGAGGAAATCGTGCCGATGAAGGTCACGATGAAGAAGGTGGACAAGGAAGGGAACGAGAGCTTCGCCGAAGTCACCGTGGACCGTGACGAGTGCAACCGTGCAGACACCACGCTGGAAGGCCTGGCCA
>SXGT01765218.1_pt1 | contig 18136 bp, 19 predicted proteins | sample 3176221 | NCBI WGS metagenome assembly SXGT01 (sample SAMN11356862, study PRJNA531348) | freshwater metagenome | isolation source: freshwater sample F1-120 | place: China: Fuxian Lake, Yuxi | collected 2017-12-25
GATTAGCTATCATGGAAGCCGGAAAAATTATTGAAATCACAGCACTCGCCAACGTTTTTGCAAAAAAAGACAGTCTTGCGCGCAAAATGCTCTACGCACAATTGAGCCCACAACTACCATCTTGTTTAAGCCATAGTTTATCGGACGTGCCAAACGACAAACCTTTAATACGCTTGTTCTTTGAAGGCACAGAGGCGACCGTCCCCTTTATTAGCCAAACGAGCCGTGAGCTACACCTAGACATTAATATTTTGCTCGCCAACATTGATCGTTTTGATACGGTGACATGTGGTGTATTAGTGGTTGAACTCACCGCAAACAAAGAATTATTAGATGCATTCATTCAGCGCTGCGAACAATGTAGCTTATCTGTGGAGATTTTAGGATATGTCACTGACCATGATTTATGATTTGGCCATCGCCACTGGGGAAACCCTGTATATGGTACTGGCTAGCACCATATTTGCAATCCTTCTGGGCTTGCCTTTAGGTACTTTGCTTTTTACTAGCGGAAAAATCAAACCCAATCGCAACCTTAACCGTTTTATAGCAGGATTAATCAACATTAGCCGCTCTATCCCCTTCATTATTTTACTCGTCGCGTTAATCCCTTTGACGCGCCTACTGGTTGGAACATCGATTGGCATTCATGCCGCCATGGTCCCGCTCACCTTAGGCGCCACACCATTTTTTGCACGCCTTGTTGATAATGTATATCAAAGTCTACCCTCAGGTCTTATTGAGGCCGCGTATGCGATGGGTGCCAACACCCGGCAAACCATCCGCCACATTTTGCTTCCCGAAGCGATGCCGTCGTTAGTCCATGCAGTGACTGTAACCGCAATCACCTTGGTCAATTATTCGGCGATGGCCGGCACCGTTGGTGGGGGTGGCCTAGGGGATCTCGCTATTCGTTACGGTTATCAACGCTTTAACGTGAGCATTATGCTGGCTACCGTTTGCATTTTGGTGGTCATTGTACAGTTATTACAAATGGGCGGCGATCGCATCGCTCGCCGCTTTTTACATCATTAGGAGTTTGTTCATGCGTATCTTAAGTACCCTTATCTTATTGCTCACGCTCATTGCCTGCAGTAAACCTTCCCCTAATATGCTAACCGTAGGTACTATTTCAGGTCCTGAAACCGAATTGGTGGAAGTCGCGCAAAAAATAGCCCTTGAGCGCTATGGCATCACAGTGAAAATTGTTGAATTTAACGACTATAATTTACCCAATGAAGCCTTACAAGATGGCAGCTTGGATGTAAACGTTTATCAACACCTACCTTATCTTAAAGCCGCAACAACTGCCCATGGTTATGATCTAGAAGCTATTGGTAAAACATTTGTATATCCAACAGGAATTTATTCACTCAAATTCAAATCACTAAAACAGCTACCGTCACAAGCAACCATTGCTTTACCCAATGACCCGAGCAATGAAGCACGTGCATTATTATTGTTGCAAAAAGCAGGGTTGATTACCCTCAAAACCACGCATCATGCAAGCCTGCAAGATATAGCCAGTAACCCCAAAAAGCTTCGTTTGAAGGAGTTGGATGCAGCACAGCTTCCGCGAGTATTGGCCGATGTGGATGCCGCCATCATTAACACCACATTTGCTATTCCAGCTGGACTTCGCCCATCACGAGATGCGTTATTTATAGAAGGCAAAGACTCTCCCTATGCCAATTTGATAGTCATTCGCCGTAATAGCGACAAAAAAGAACCGTTAGCCTTGTTTCTCAAAGCATTGAACTCAAAAGAAGTACAAGATAAAGCGCATGAATTATTTGGCGATGCAGCCATTGTCGCCTGGTAGGCGAGTGCTTAATTTTGAGATAATAATTAAATGATATACTTTATTTAACTCTCGACATTAATGTAGGTGCAGCAATGACTGTAAAAGATGTTGGTATGATGGCCCTTAATTACCTGGGTAGCCTTACCGGTTGGTGGGGCAATTTTTATCAAAAAGCAGCGCTAGAAAAACGCTCCCCTGAAGAGCAAGCGAAGCACGCCAGCGACTATCGCCTTAGCCTAGGTCTAGGCGATGCGGCTTTGCCTAATGCGGGTGGCATTGAGGCATACATTGGTGCGCGGCTTAGAAATATTGATAATTTCTCAAAAATTACGGCACCCAACGGCAAAAGCATTGCTGATGCATTAAGTGCCGGCGCCGATCCAGCGGCCGCCGACGGCGTAAAAGAGGCTATTAGTAATGCCCTCACATTAACCCAAAAAACTCAAAAAGCAACTGCCGATTTTAAGGCCAATCTTGATCGAGTAACAACAGCAATTAAAGCGCCAGATGCGAAATTTCATCCTGAAGACTTGGTGTCCTACTTGCAAGAACTAAAAGGTACAGCACATAAAGCCATTGCGGAGCAACATGCAAAAGAACAGGCCGACCTTAAGGCTCTCTTTCAAGACAGGGCTGCCGACGGCTTTGTGAATAAATTGAAAGCTAGTCTAGGTGTAGATGATAGTCAAATTCAAACGATCGAAAGAGAAATGCTTTCGACACTTGAAAGCGCCCAAACGAAAGAGCTTGAAGAGTTTGATAAGTCGATGGATGAACCGATAACAAACATGCATACTGCGGCCCAAAAGGAGCGAGATCGAGTGACGTTTCTTGCAACCATATACAATAACAACGAGGCAATGAAGAAAAAAATCGATGAACTTTATCTAGCCAACTTGAAAAAAGAAGGTGCGCATGCGGAAATCAGCTTAGGTCAAGAAGGAAAAAATTTTCGCGCACGTTTCAAAGGAATAGATATTAAAGACTTACCTTTAATCACAACCGTTACAGGTAAGGAAATAAAACAATCACCACCCGGTAGTTTTTACATCGATCTCCCGCACCGTTGGTTATTTGCTAACTACTACCACAGCTCTAATGCCAAGCTCGAAGCCGATATGATGACGCTTGCTGCAGCAATAAGAGCATCAGGACATAGCAAAATTACCATGACGGTTGATCACAAGGATCCAGACCATGCCCTAGAGCTTGGGCGAAAAGCCTATGAAGCGTGTCTTGAAACTGGTTTTGAAGGAAAAAATATAACGATTAAAGTCAATGGTAAACAAATGAAACCTGATGAATTGTTCCAGGATTGTCCTTCTCGTTTACATGAAATCAATGTCAAAGCGGCAGCTAATGCCAAATCTCGCGACGAAGCCGACAGGCAGAGTCATAATGAGGTAACCTATGAGCGATTTAAGTCCACGCTAGAAGCGGGTCGCCTTAACGACGCCACTGCACAGGAGCCCACGCCAGATATTCATCAATCCAGCACACCCACAGCGTAGAAACCGTCGTTCAGCAAAACCTTATAGTCTCTCTATCCACCTGTTCACTTTCCCCTGCCGTAGGCCACTGCAGTAGGGGAAGATAGGGGGTAGAATCCAGATTTTTCATAAGTCCTGATAAGAAAAAAACATTTCACTGTTCCTCTGCCACAATTTCTGCTATTTTCTTGCAATGAGTTCACAGGAGTTCAACGCACTCAGCAAGGGAGAACAGCTATGAAAGCGCAACCGTTTGATGATGAAGAAGAGATTGAAGCATCGATTGACTCTCAAGATACGACCAGCAAAACCAGCTCAGCAATGAAGCTAGAAAGACGACGACGTATCGAGGAGCTGAATGAAGAGCGGCGAATGCGTGAAGAATTAAGTGAATTTTAATGGGTATATATATCAAAACGTACCGTTTTACCACTGATACTTTGGTTAGGTGGTAACAACGGTGCTAATCGTTGTGGCCATTTTACAACCACGCGCTGACGCGCCCGAGTAAGTGCCAGTTGTATCAACTCCTTCGCATCATGATCTGCTCCAATCAATTGCTGCAAGGCTTGCAGATCCTTCTTGACTAGCGCTGATTTTTGGCGCATCGGATGCATTGGATCAATATAAATGACATCGGGGTAATCCTGAGCTGCCAAGGTTTGCAAATAGCTTTTCGCATCAATGCCAACCAGGGACAAGGCCATTGTACAGGCAGGTATACGGCTTAAACCATCAGCCAATAATGCCGCCATCATGGGTTGACGTTCGAGCATCAAGACCTCAGCACCAAAACTAGCCAATACCGCCGCATCTCGCCCCCACCCTGCAGTTGCATCAAGAATACGTACACCCTTTGCAGGCTTACACGCACGGACCAAGCCCTGCTTTTTTCCGGCATCATGGCGCTTCTGCCAAGTCGCACGGCTAAAATCAACAAAAAGGGGTGAGAAATGATCGAGCAACAGTACTAATTTATCCGCCGTGACGGATAACCGCGGCAAAACGTGATTATCAACAACCAAATTGAGTTGTTCTGCCAATGCTTTTGCATGCTCATGCAGCACCTCATCGTCAAAACCAACAGCTGTTATCTTGCTCATCATGGCAGTAACATCGTATTGACACACTGCTCTAGAGAGGTAAAAACAGGAACATGCGGGTACCCGGTAAGACCTGCTCTATCCGTCATCGGTGATAACACCACCATTGGGACTGCACCGGCGGCCTCCGCGGCTTGAATATCAGAAACGCGATCACCAACAAAGGGAACCGTCGCTAAGGAACTATCAAAATGTTTCGCAATAGCCAGCAACATACCTGGTTGGGGTTTACGACAATGGCACCCCGCATCAGGCATGTGTGGACAATGGATAACAAAATCGACACACCCACCGGCAGCTTTTACACAGGCCATCATTTTGGTATGTATCGCTGCCAATTGCTGCTCATCGTACAATCCACGTGCAATTCCCGACTGATTCGTAGCCACAGCCACCCGATAACCTGCTGCTGTTAAGCGTGCAATCGCTTCACAGCTACCTGGTAACACCATAAATTCATCGGGTGATTTGATGTAGTGCAACGAATCCTGATTGATCACGCCATCTCGATCTAAAATAATTAACTTAGTCATAATAAAGAAATATCAGCAACCCCTTGTAATAAGCTTTGCAATCGCGCCAACAAGCACAATCGATTGGCTTTGAGATCCTTATCATCCACCATCACCATCACCTGCTCAAAAAACGCATCAACTGGCTCTCGCAGGCTTGCCAATTGACTGAGAATTTTTCCATAGTCGCCAGCACTATAAAATGAAGCCACCCTCTTCTCGACGATGATCACCTGCTCAAAAAGTGCTTTTTCAGGGGGCGCTTCTAAGAGATCGGGGTCGACTGTTTGTTTATCCATGGGTGTAGACGCATGTTGTAATAAATTATTCACCCGTTTACAGGCGGCAGACAAACTGGCCGATTCAGGTAAGCTCGTAAAAGCCAGTAGCGCCCTAACCCGCTTATCAATATCAAAAAACCAATCGTCTTGACGAGCGCGAACGGCCTGCACTATCTCGGGGAGGATCCCTTGTGTCTGGTATAGCGACTGAAGGCGCTCGAGAATAAATGGTTTTAACTCAAGGAGTGCGCCCTTATCAACCGGTTGCAGAAGGTCACCGTAGGTGTGGAGTGCATAGTTTATTAATGTAGAGAGATTCAGTGCGGCGGGTGTTGCCATGAGTAATCGTACAATAGCCAGTGCATGTCGCCGTAGTTTAAATGGATCTTTTACCCCTGATGGCTTCTGACCAATAGCAAAAGTACCAACGATGGTATCAAGCCTATCAGCTAATGACAAAGCAAGCCCTAATGTCGATTGAGGTAACTCATCTGCAGCAAAGCGCGGCAGGTATTGCTCGTGCAACGCCACGGCCACCGCATCGGATTCGCTATCGTGACACGCATAATAAAATCCCATTAACCCTTGCAATTCAGGAAATTCACCGACCATGCCGGTCATCAGATCACACTTACTTAATTCGGCCGCGCGCAATGCCTCTGTGTGGTCCAGTTGCAAAGGTGACACAAGATATTCCATTAACGACTGCAAACGCATCGCTTTATCTTGCAAGCTCCCTAACCGCGCCTGAAACACCACGTTAGCAGTAGCCGGATAATATTGACTGAGCTTTTGGCGTTTATCTTGGCGATAAAAGAAAGCGGCATCGCTCAGGCGTGCACGCATGACTTTTTCATTGCCTTTGATAACGAGCTTGGCGTTGTTACTTCTGATATTTGCCACGGTAATAAAATGTGGCAACAATTGGCCTTGCTTATCACGTAACGCAAAACATTTCTGATGCGATTGCATGGCCGCTATCAAAGCCTCTGCAGGCACATCGAGAAATTCACGCTCGAAATGGGCGAACAATGCTTCTGGCCATTCAACGATGGACGTCACCTCATCAACCAACGACTCAGGCATCACCGCCTGAGTGTCATGAGATGCCGCCAATCGCTGCACTTGTTCAATAATACGCTGCCGACGCAGAGAAAAATCAACCATGACAAAAGCGTTGTTCAGTTGTGACTCATACGTACGAGGGCTCTTGATCTCTACAGCCTGTGGATGATGAAACCGATGTCCATAACTTTGACGGCCCGTTGCCACCCCCAAGACTTTCGTTTCGACAAGCTCATCACCCAACAGTAAGACTGCCCAATGGACAGGTCGCGCGAATTGCTCATCACCGCTTCCCCAGCGCATTGGCTTGACAATGGGGAGCGTAGCCAGGCAATCATTTATCATTGCCGGCAACAAATCCTTCGTGTTCGCGCCCGCCAATACGGTTTCATACACCCACCACTCACCTTTTTCAGTTTTGCTTAAACTTAACTCCGTCACAGGGACACCACATGATTTTGCAAAACCAAGCAAGGACGGCAATGGCCGACCCTCCCCATCGATGGCAGAAGCTGAAGCAGGTCCTCGACGAAAGATATTTTGGCTATCTTGCACAACATGTACGTCATGGATTAAAACAGCTAACCGCCGTGGGGTAGCAAACCGATGCACCGTACCATGTTGTATTTTTGCAGCCGCCAAAGACGTCACTAAATTATTCGCTAATGCGTCAGCGAGCGGCCAAACAGCCCCCGAAGGTAGCTCTTCTGTACCTAACTCAAATAATAAATCATTCACCATGTGAACCCTTAAGCAAAGGAAAATCTAACACCTCACGCGCTTGGTAATAAGCCTCTGCAACCGCTCTCGACAACTGTCTAACGCGTAAAATATATCGTTGCCGTTCAGTCACTGAAATAGCATGGCGCGCATCCAAAAGATTAAAAGTATGTGACGCCTTTATCACCATCTCATAGGCCGGCAGCGGTAACTGCAAAGCTACGAGCTTTTGTGCTTGAGCTTCAAAATAATCAAATTGGATGAACAGCGCATCAACATCCGCATGCTCAAAATTATAAGCCGACATTTCTACTTCATTCTGATGAAAAATATCACCGTAAGTCACCATCCCATGCGATGTCTTTGTCCAAGGCATAGCAAACATGCTGTCAACACCCAACACATACATAGCGAGGCGCTCAAGACCATACGTGAGCTCACCGGTCACGGGTTTGCATGACAACCCACCGACTTGTTGAAAGTAGGTAAATTGCGACACCTCCATCCCATTTTGCCATACTTCCCAACCCAAACCCCATGCCCCTAATGTAGGTGACTCCCAATTATCTTCAACAAAACGAATATCATCAATCAGTGGATCGACGCCTAACGCCCGCAATGAATTCAGATATTTTTCCTGGATATCGAGTGGAGAGGGCTTGAGCACGACTTGAAATTGGTAATAATGCTGCCCACGATTTGGGTTTTCCCCATAGCGACCATCGGTCGGCCGTCTAGATGGCTGAACATACGCTGCCGACCAAGGTTCAGGCCCAATGGCCCGTAAAAACGTGGCAGGATGAAATGTGCCCGCCCCCACCTCTAAATCTAGTGGTTGCAACAACACACAGCCTTCAGCCGCCCAAAACTGTTGTAACGTTAAAATAATATCCTGGAACGTAGCAGGTTTTTTCATATCGATCTCAAATTAAAGGGTTAGGATCTAAGGTATCGACACCTTTTGCCTGTCATCCTCGAGGGCGGAAAACCATCCTAAAATGAAGCGCCGTGCCACAACAACCAATGGAGCCCCGCCTTCGCGGGGACGACATCAATCAATATATTGTGCAATATTAGACAGGTGATGCGGACCCTCTCCCACCCGCTCTATGACCATTATAAGCCAAAAAATCCATCCCATTGAGAAAGGGAGGTTAGGAGGGACTTATAAAGCGGTATTAAAACAAACAGCCCCTAAATGACACAGCAAATCTCACGCTAGTGAGCCTGATCAGCTGATACAACCTCATCAAAGCCCACACGAGAGCATTATTTAACCATTTGCCGCTTTCTTAATCAAGTCTTGCAACACGTCTTCGCTAGATGCGCCTGGGATAAATACAGGTTCGCTCTTTGCGTTAAACTGTCCGGCTGGCGTTGAAGCAATAATAAAGGCAGGCGTTCCCATCAAATGCATTTTTTCGGCCAGTTGGCGATTAGCATCCAAGAGATCAACTACCGCTTTACTATTCATATCCTTTTGCAATTGCGCCATGTTTAAACCGATTGATTTTGCAGTATCCATCACGAGTTTGTCATCTAATCGCTTGTCCACTTGAAGCAAAGCATCATGCATTTGCTGGTATTTACCCTGCATTGCTGCAGCTAAAGCGACCTGGGACGCCATTTCAGAGCTCTTACCAAAGATAGGAAACTCTTTATAAATGACACGCAAATTCTTATCTTTTTTAATCAGCGCACTAATCGTTGGCGCCATTTTTTTACAATGAATACATTGGTAGTCAAAAAACTCTACCATCGTCACATTGCCTTTAGGATTACCTGCGACAGCATATTTCCCACTAAACAGTTCACTGGCATTGTCAAAAATAGCTGCTTTAGCTTGCTGTTGGACATTCTGCTGCTGCTTTTGCTGCAATGCCTGCGACACCTCTACCAAGACCTCTGGGTTATTGACCAAATAATCATGAACAACTTTTTCAACTTGCTTTTGTTGCTCAGGTGACATGCTGTCGGCCGCTATAACGACTGGTGATACCATAACGGTCGCCAGTGCTCCTGCTGTTAATAAACTGGTTAATTTCACGCACTTCTCCTTAATGATAGTTTTTCTCGCCCACCGACCCTAGCACCTGCTTCATTTAAATTCAAGGGTCTTGCGGCTCAACCGAAGAAACACCTTATTAAACGGTCAAGTTGGCATAGGCAAGCACCAACCACTTGCTACCGTGCTCTGCAAATTTTACTTGCACTCGCGTATGGGCGCCGCCACCCTCTACAGCCAATATCACTCCTTGTCCAAATTTCGCGTGGTTCACGGTTTGGCCTAGGCGAAAACCCATATCGTTGACAGCCGAAGGAACCGACTGTTTGCTCACAGGAGCCTGGTATCGCGCTTTGGCACGCACTTCATCCAGTAACTCTACAGGTAGCTCACTTAAAAATCGTGATGGCCGATGGTACTCCTCACGACCATATTGGCGGCGTATTTCAGCATAAGAAATCACTAGTTTTTCCATAGCCCTGGTCATGCCAACGTAGCAAAGCCGCCGCTCCTCTTCGAGACGCCCAGGCTCTTCCATCGATTGTTTTCCAGGAAACAACCCTTCCTCCATCCCCACCATAAAAACAATAGAAAACTCAAGTCCTTTCGCAGCATGTAGGGTCATCATATGGACATAGCGCTCATGCTCATCGGCTTGCATATCCCCCGCTTCTAATGAGGCATGGGCTAAAAAGGCTACCAGCAGTGGCAATTCCTCATCCATATCTTGTTCGTACCGAAATTGCTTAGCCGCATTGACTAGCTCTTGTAGATTGTCTAGCCTTGATTCAGATTTATCTCCTTTTTCTTTGGCAAAATGCGCAGATAATCCACTCGCCTGAATCACCTCACTGATTTGTTCATCCAGTTCGCAACGTGAAGTGCGCGCCCGAAGCTCCTCAATAAGTTTTATGAATTGAGCTAATGCAGCAGCCGCTCGTTGAGGTAATTGGCTTTCTTGTAACAGTTGCTCACTGGCTTGCCATAATGACACGTGCCTGGTACGTGCACAGATCCGCACATCCTCTAGGGTTTTTTCACCAATACCGCGGGTTGGGAAGTTCACCACACGCTCAAATGCCGTATCATCCTGCGGATTAGCGAGTAGCCGTAAGTAAGCCAAGGTATCTTTCACTTCCGCCCGCTCGAAAAAACGCACGCCCCCGTGGATACGGTAAGCAATCCCTGCGCGCAGCAAAGCTTCCTCTAACACCCGTGATTGCGCATTCGAACGATACAAAATAGCCATCTCATGAGCACTGCGTCCGCGATCAATCTCTATCAGGATGCGCTCACTGACAAAACGCGCTTCTTCTAACTCGTTAAATGCACTGTACACCACTATTTTTTCACCACTTTGACCTGCCGTCCATAACGCTTTGCCCATTCGTGAACGATTATGAGTAATCAGCGCATTGGCTGCATCTAAGATGGTTGCTGTAGAGCGATAATTTTGCTCTAAGCGAATCAATTGGGTCTGGGGGAAATCGCGTGAAAACCGTTGAATATTTTCGACTTTCGCCCCCCGCCATCCATAAATGGATTGATCATCATCACCCACGGCCATAACAGCGGCGTGCTCACCAGCCAATAGCTTTATCCACGCGTATTGAATGGTATTGGTATCTTGAAACTCATCCACCAAAATGGCTTGAAAACGCTGCTGGTAGTGGGCCAACAATGGGACATTGTCACGTAATAATTCGTGCGTGCGCAATAATAGCTCGGCAAAATCAATCACACCGGCCGTCTGGCACGCTTGCTCGTAAGCTTTATAGATTTCTAACAATGTACGACCAGGACCATAGTTCAACACCTGAATATGCTGTGGACGCAGCCCCTCGTCTTTTTTACTGTTAATATAAGACTGAGCTTGCTTCACCGGCCACTGTTCAATATCTAAATTCAATGAGGCAATGACCCGTTTAAGCACCCGCGCTTGGTCTTCGCTATCGAGAATATGAAATTGTTCGGGCAAGCGCGCTTCTTGATAATGCCGGCGTAACAAGCGATGGCACAAACCATGAAACGTACCTACCCACAACCCTTGTAACGGGCAAGCAAGCAAAGTACTCAAACGAGCCTTCATCTCGCCCGCAGCCTTGTTGGTAAAAGTCACCGCTAAAATAGCATGAGGGGACATCTGCTGTACCTCGACCAACCACGCAATACGACTCACCAAAACCCGCGTCTTCCCACTACCCGCCCCCGCCAATACCAAGGTATTACCCAAAGGTGCGGTTACTGCACTGCTTTGCCGTTCATTAAGCCCTTCCAACCATGCTGCCATTGTCATACATCAGTCCACAAAAAATGGGTGAGACATTATCGTCAATTTAGCGGGTAATGCAAATTTTGCCATTCCCAACCATCCAGCGTTACAATAGATTTTAAAAACTATAGGTGTTTTATGTACACACTCTACCCTTCTATCAAACCCTATGCCTGTCACGAATTAGCGGTAAGTAAACCGCATGTGCTTTATCTTGAGGAAACCGGTAATCCAGAGGGTGTGCCTGTTATTGCACTTCATCCAGGGCCTGGAGCTGGGGGTGATCCACAATTGCGTCGTTTCTTTGATCCGCAACACTACCGCATCATCATTTTTGATCAACGTGGTTGCGGACGCTCTGCACCGCATGCCGAGTTACACAATAATCGCACCCAAGATTTACTGGATGACATTGACGCGATACGTGATTTTTTGGGCCTCAATCATTTTGTGCTATTCGGCGGTGGCTTTGGAGCACTGCTAGCACTTCTGTATGCTGAGCTTTACCCGCAGCACGTTAACGCACTGTTACTACACCAAGTTTATTTAGGTAGAAAACAAGATATTGACTGGTTTTATAAACGAGGTGCGAGCCTCATCTACCCTGATTACTGGCATGACTTTACCAATAGCATTCCTACTGACGAATTAAACGATATCCCCGCTTACTACAGCAAATGTTTACAGGGCAACAACGAATTAGCACGCATGGCAGCCGCAAAAAGTTGGGCTATCTGGCAAGCGCATTGTAGCAGTTTGCAACCCCATCTAAACGTTATTGATCAGTACAGTGATCCCCGTTTTGCCTTGGCATTAGCAACCATTGAATCGCATTATATTAATCACCATTACTTCATTACTGATGATCAAGTCCTCAACAATGCCCACAAGATTCGTCATATTCCGTGTTACCTCGTCCACGGCCGCTACGATATGGTGTGCCCTCTTGCCGGCGCTTGGTCCTTGCAGCACGCGCTCCCTGCCTCAAATTTACGGATCGTACGCGACGCTGGCCACTCGGATCGGGAAGCAGGCATTATTGATGCGCTCATTCATGCCAGCATGGAGGTATTAAAGCTGGATCTAGAGGCATGTTGACGGTCATCCAACGAGTGAGTGAAGCACACGTTGTCATAAAAAATAACAGGGTTGGCCAGATAGACCATGGCCTTTTGATTTTTTGTGGCTTTGAACCCAAAGATACCACACAAACAAATGATTGATGAGGGCGTACGTTTCAAAGCGGGATAATCTGGTGTAACATGGATTATCAGTCCTAAAAATAAAGCAATCATGCGCTTAGTCATTAGACCTCTTTCGAAACTCTACTGCAGAGGCGAATTTCTTCGTCGAACCGGTGCCCGAATCCTCATGTACTGGCGTGGACACTCCGGTTCTGCGCGCCGTTTCTCCTCGCACTTCATCCTTCAGAGCGCGTTTCGAAAGAGGTCTATCCAACTTGCAGCCTTGGCCAGTAGCTTGCTCATCATGGGCTGTGCATCCAAGGGCACCAATCCAGATGACCCATATGAGCCGATTAATCGCAAAACCCATGCATTCAATATGGCGATTGACGCCTATCTCTTAAAACCTGCCGCAAACGTTTATAAAGCGGTATTACCATCGCCTATCCGCGCGGGAGTCAATAACGTTTATAACAACGTAAACATGTTACCAACGGTTGCTAACGACTTATTGCAAGCAGAATGGAATGATGCCATTAAAGATACTTGGCGCTTCATAGCCAACTCGACCTTCGGTATAGCAGGGATCTTCGATCCAGCCAGTCGGTTTAGTTTGCCACCTCACAGCAATGATTTAGGCTTAACGTTTGCCAAATGGGGTGATAAAAAATCACCTTATATCGTCATTCCATTACTAGGCCCAAGTACCATTCGTGACGGCATGGGTATGATGTTTGATTATACCCTATTTACCCCCTACCCTTATGTTCGTTCCAACGCCGCCATTTACAGTATTTTAGCGCTACGTTATGTTGATCTTCGTGCTCAAATGCTCGATACGGATCGTTTACTAAACGAAGCGTTAGACAAATACACCTTCATCCGTGATGCCTATCTACAACATCGTCACTACCTCATGACCGGCGAGCAACAAGACAATGGCTCTCTGTATGTCGGTGAAGAGGCTGACGACGGTGTATTAACAGAAACACCGGCGAATGGCACCCCATCACAATTCCCACTGACTACGGCCAAAAATGCTGCACATAGCGCTCCTGCAGCCTGAAAATCCGCCGAATACCGGCAATATCATTCGACTATGTGCCAATAGTGGCGCACAGTTGCACTTGATTCACCCATTGGGTTTCGCCTTAGAAGACAAGCGCATGCGGCGCGCAGGACTTGACTATCATGAGTGGGCAAGCATCATCCACTACCAGGATGATCAAGACTTTGTGACCAAAAACTCGACGCGACGAATTTTCGCCTGCTCTACAAAAGCTGAAAAAAATTACAGTGAAATAACCTATCAAGATGAGGATATGCTGCTGTTTGGACCAGAAACTCGCGGCTTACCATTAGCGATTCTTAAGCATTATTCAGCCATTCGCATTCCGATGAAAGCAACAAGCCGAAGCCTTAATTTATCCAATGCAGTGGCCATCATACTCTTTGAGGCATGGCGACAACTGGGCTTCAACGTTTAGATTTCAACGACGCTAAACAACGTAGATAATCGCCCGCAATATCCAACCCCGTTTCAGCAGCAATCTCACGAATACACGTTGGGCTCGTCACATTAATCTCCGTTAAATAATCACCAATCACATCAATCCCAACGAAATACAACCCCCTCGCTTTTAACGTTGGGGCAATCTCTTGGCAAAGCCAACGATCTCTATCAGTGATTGCAACCACCTTACCCTCTGCACCCGCCGCCAAATTACCACGCAATTCGCCTGCCGCGGGAATACGAGCCAAAGCAAATGGTACGGGCTCACCATTGATCAATAAAATGCGCTTGTCACCCAAGGTGCTAATGTCAGGGATGTATTGCTGAGCCATGATACTGACCTGTTGGCCATGGGTTAACACCTCTAAAATCACAGATAAGTTATACGCCTGATCATCCACATGAAAAACAGCACGCCCCCCCATGCCTTCCAGAGGTTTGAAAACCACATTCCGGTGCTCTTTAAAGAATTCACGCAAACGATTCATATCACGGCTGACTAACGTTGGGGGGCAACACTGCGGAAAATTTAAAGTAAAAAATTTTTCATTGGCATCACGCAAACTTTGTGGCTTATTGGCAACGAACACCCCCTCACGCTCTGCGAGTTCCAACGCATACGTCGCGTAAATGTATTCCATATCAAATGGCGGGTCTTTCCGCATTAAAATAATATCAAACGCAGTGAGGGGTACTTCACCCATCGGTGTCACATCAGCCCAAGCCGCTTCTGTCTCATCACGTACAGTCACAGCAAATACATTGGCATAGGCATGTCCTTGCCGGCAAAACAAGTCCGTTTGGGTAAAGTAAACACATGACCAACCCAGCGTTTGCGCACTTTTAATCATCGCGACGGTAGAGTCTTTATACGGTTTTAACGTATGCAATGGATCCATCAGGATTGCAAGCTGCATTTTTTTCCCCTCAAATGACGCGTGTAGGCCGGGTGGTTATCGTCCGTTGACAACAACCCCATCACTCTCCCCCTATCGCTGCAATTTCACGCGCTGCGGCAAGTGCTGCAAGGCGCGCAATAACACCATAGGCATAAAATCGATTAGAGGAGTCAACCACTCTCAAGTCCCCACAGGGCATGTTGCACGCCTTAGCAAAAGCTAAAGGCTCAAAATGCATGCCTGGGGCATTAAGATTCTCATTCTTTCCGCGGCCCTGGTGTACACGATAAAAACCACCCACAACAAACTGCCCTATCATATAGACAACAGGCTCAGCCACAGCCCCATCCGGCATGGTTTCAAAGCTATGGACTCCCTCCTGAATCAAGACCCTATCCACTTTTTGGCTGCCTTTACTTGTCGCCATACGCGTACGCTGCTTACGATTGAGCTGTAACAATTGTGCACCTTCCTGCACCATCATGACACTCATACCGTAGGTACCATTATCTGCTTTAATCGCTAAAAATGGCGTCTCTTGAATGCCGTAGGCCGCATATTTCTCACGAATCATTGCCAACAATCGGTCAGCTTCCGCAGCCAAAGCTTCAATACCGGTTTGTGCCATAAAATCAATCCCATCAACGGCACTAAATAGTGGATTAATCAACCATGGATCGATACTGATCAGTGTGGAAAACTCCTCCACTACCTCTTTGAAAAATTGAAAATGACTTGATTTGAGACGCGATGCCCAACCTAGCTTGGTGGTCGGGCGAATACGTTGTTCTAAATTTTGCAAAATATCGGGGATACCCGTGGATAAATCATTATTTAACAGCAATAAACAAGGTTTAAAATTTGCCAACTCCACCCGTGTACCCACGCGTTGCAATGGCTCAATCAACACTCGCTCACCACGGCCCGCATTTAACTCTGTTGGAGTCGTTATTGTGGGATCTAGACTACCAATTCGGACAATAAACCCCGCATTGACAAAGATGTCACGCAATACACACACACTTTGTAAATAAAATTGATTACTAGTATGGCTTTCTGGCAATAGTAATATTTTTAAACAACCAGGAAAGCTACCCCCTAAAGCAGATTGAGCCGCTTGGATGCACAACGGCATAAAATCTGGGTTGAGGTTGTTAAACCCTGCGGGAAATAAATTAGTATCCACCGGAGCCAATTTAAACCCAGCATGACGCAAATCAACGGATGAGGTAATGGGCGCGGGGGTTTTTAACCACTGTTGGCGAAACCAAGCTTCGATAATTGCGATTTGAGTTAAAATAATTTCTTCAACATGATGCAAGGGGCCAGAATGTGCAGTAGTCAAATGCGGCACGGGAACATCGATCAATTGCATGCTGTTTCTCATAATAAATGCTTCAACGAATGTTACCGCAGGTTGTAGCATGAATGAAAGCATCATGGACTCATGCACAACAATTCTCGCCCATCAACAAGATCTAACCAGCAAGGGCTGTCTGCCAGAACACTTCCGCAAACACGCATGAACCCATCCATGGGACTCTCAATGCACATCCCTGTGCGCTGAAGGTTTGCGTAAGTGTTCTGGCAGACAGCCCTTGCCGGCACAGGACCTTCAAGGCGTGAATTTCTAACTCAGGCACGTGCTTTATGCCATTTTTCTGTTATGATAATCCTCAATATCAAAAAAAGGATGGGCGTGGATGTTAGCTGAACTAGCACAACAATATGGCAACCAAATTCAAACCCTTTATTATTCATTACTGCTCATCAATGCCATTCTCCATGTGATTTTTGCGGGTGCTGTTGCACGCGATGCAGGGAATCTGTACAAACTGGGGCAACGTCCCGCTTTGGTATCTGCAGCGTCCTGGGCATTTGCAACGTTAATTGGCGGCATCATCACCGCCGCTATTTATTGGTTCATCCACCACTCCACCTTGACCAGACCAACCGTTAGAGAGCACCCCTATGACCGACAATAAAGTAAACATTATCAACGTTCACGAATTAAAAAAACGCCGTGACGTGTCCCCTAATCTCTGTTTAATCGATGTTCGCGAGGACAGTGAATGGCAAGAGGTACACATTCCCGGCGCATTGCATATACCTAAAGACGAGCTAGCTGCCCGTATTGCCGCAAAAGTACCTAAACATGATTGCCCCATCTATTTACATTGTCGTGGCGGCGTACGCTCACTTCATGCAGCGAACTGCCTACTCTCTTTGGGCTATAAAGAAGTCTATTCTATTGAAGGTGGTATTGCGGCCTGGGAGGAGTCTGGATATCCCATTGAATAACGAGCTTGCGTTGTAACAACAATCTCGAGATAATTCGCCACAAGCAACTGAATTTCAGGTTTCATATGGGACACTTAGGTCAATTTATAACAAATCATTGGGGGCTTTGGCTCACACTCATCGCCATACTCGCGTTAATTTTTATTAATGAATTACTCTCACAAAAAAAACGAGCTAAAGAACTGTCTCCTGCCACGGCTGTTGATAAAATCAATCATGAACAGGCAACTGTCATTGATTTACGTGACCCAGACGCATTTCGTGCCGGTCATATTGTTGACGCTATTCGCGCGTCAGTCGACGACTTCAACCAACAGCGCATGGAGAAATACAAGAATAAACCTATTATCCTTGTGTGCGCCCGTGGACTACAGTCTGCGGCTTTAGCCTCGAAATTACGTGCCCAAGGATTTACAGAACCCATGGTACTAGCGGGTGGGCTCGCCGCTTGGCAAGAAGCGAGCTTACCATTAGTCAAAGTGAAGGGAAAAGGGAAAAGCTAAGGAGACCTCCTAAAGCCTACCAACCATTAACATTTAACGTGGATAAACAACATGACAGAACAACAAGCACCTGAAACACAATTTATGATTCAACGGATCTATGTCAAAGATTTATCGTTTGAAACCTCCAATACCCCAGCCGTATTCCAGCAAAAATGGGAGCCAGAATTATCACTGGATCTAAACACCCAACATACAAAGCTTGAAGAAAACGTTTATGAAGTAGCATTAACCGTAACGGCTACCGTAAAAAACCAAAATACCACTGCATTTCTTGTCGAAATCCAGCAAGCCGGTATTTTTACCATTCAAGGTGCTCCAGCACAACAACTCGATCATTTACTTGGTAGCTTCTGCCCAAGCATCTTGTTTCCTTACGCTCGCGAAGCGATCACCGCCGAAGTCATTCGGGGTAGCTTCCCACAACTGGTATTAGCACCTATTAATTTTGATGCCATTTACATGCAACAAATGGAAGAAAAAC
>SXGT01460935.1_pt1 | contig 18132 bp, 18 predicted proteins | sample 3176221 | NCBI WGS metagenome assembly SXGT01 (sample SAMN11356862, study PRJNA531348) | freshwater metagenome | isolation source: freshwater sample F1-120 | place: China: Fuxian Lake, Yuxi | collected 2017-12-25
GACCGTCAGCGGGTAGTACGTGCCGCCCTTGACGGTCGCGTCGTTCGCGACGATCACACAGGCACGCCCCTCAACGACGCCGATCCCCGTGATGATGCCGGCTGACGGTACGACGCCGTCGTAGTGGTCCCAGGCGGCAAGCGCACCGAGCTCGAGAAACGCGCCATCGGGGTCGACAAGACGGTCGATGCGTTCGCGTGCCAAGAGCTTCCCGCGGGCTGCATGCTTTGCACGAGCAGCCTCGGAGCCACCGGCTGCAATGGTCGCGCGGCGCTCTGTCAAGAGTGCGATCAGATCGGCCATCTCGGCAGTCCGGGCACCAAACTGATCGCTGTTGCGATCGACGTGAGTAGGAAGGATCGCCATCGACGGTTCTCGGGAAGTCTACGACTATCTGGAACTGGCTGGCGACACGAACGGAACGGGTAGCATCGGGGCGTGAGCAGTACGCCTGAGACCTGCGACGTCGTAGTGATTGGTGCCGGTGTGGCCGGGCTCGCGGCCGCATGGGACCTCAAGGATCTCGATGTCATCATGCTCGAGTCGACCGATCGTGTTGGCGGTCGACTAATGTCGATCCCGCGAGGCGAGCACTGGCTCAATCTTGGTGCCCATGTCTTTGCCGGCGAGGACTCTGCCGTTGGACGTCTGGTCGCCGAGACTGGTGCCCACGCGGTCGATATTCCGGGTACGCTGACAGGCGTCTCCTATGGAGGCAAGCTCGTCGTCAACGGGCGCGTCGAGTCCTATCCCTTCCGCCTGCCGATCTCGTGGCGCGGCAAGGTCGAATTCATGCGCGCCGGGCTCAAGCTGCGGCGGTATGTCGCCCAATACGCGAAGGTCGTACAGCCGCTGCCGGGCGAGACCTTGCCGGAGCGCCAGGCGCGAATGCTCAACTTTATGGACGACGAGTCGGCGATGGACGTGCTCGGGCCGCTCTCGCCCGAGGCCGACGCCTTCTTCCGCTGCACCTTGACGCGCGGAACGGGCGAGCCAGAGGAGATCGCGGCGGGCTATGGCCTCGGCTACTTCCACATGGTCTGGGACAAGACCGGCGGCCTCGCCCGCAACATCGTCGGTGGAACGCAGACGCTGATGGATGCGCTCGCTGCGCGGCTCGGCCCACGAGTGCGGTGTGAGGCGCTGGTGACGCGCGTCGCGCAGGATGAGACTGGTGTCACGGTCGACTACGTCCAGGACGGCAACCCGCATACGTTGCGCGCCAAGACTGCCGTCGTGGCAACCCAGGCCTTCGTAACGCGCGAGATCGTCGAGGGGCTCCCGGCGGATATGCTCGAGGCCATGCACGAGTTGCGCTACGGACCGAACGTCTGCGCGGCCTTCCTGACCGACGAAGACGGCCCCCAGCGTTGGGACGACGTCTACGCGATTGCCACGCCTGGCCGCTCGATCACGATGCTGTTCAATATGGATAATGCGATGCGAGCCACCGGAGCACCGCGCGCCAAGGGTACGAGTTTCATGGTCTACGCGGTCGCGAATCTCGGCAAGCAGGCACTGGCTCTGCCCGACGGCGAGGTACTCAACCGCTATCAGCACGACCTCGAAGAGGTGCTGCCCGAGGTCAAGGGACACATCGTCGAGCGCGTGTTACGCAAGGTTGACGGCGGTCTGCCCTTCCCGCACGTCGGCCGAGGCCGCCTGCAGCCTGCGCTGACCCAGCCGCTCGGGCGAATCCACCTCGCGGGCGACTACCTGGGCTCCTGGTACGCGGAAACAGCCGCGCGTACCGGCCAGTTGGCAGCCAACAATGTGCGTGAACAACTCGACGGATGAGCACGCTTCACGCACTGATTGCCGAAGGTGTCGTGCCGATTGACGGTGGTTTTGCGACCGAGCTCGAGGCGCTTGGCTACGACCTGACCGACGATCTCTGGTCGGCGCGCCTGCTCAACGATGGTCCCGCGGCCGTCGAGGCGGTGCATCTCAACTTCTTGCGCGCCGGCGCGCGCGTGGTCATCACCGCCTCGTATCAGGCGAGCCAAGAGTCGTTTGCGACGGCTGGCCTGCCGCGCTTGGATGCCGACTTTCTCTTGGCCTCAAGCGTCACGCTCGCGCAGGCAGCACGACAGACATGGCAGCGCGAGGAGCCGACTGCGCCCGCGACGCTGGTTGCTGCCTCGCTCGGCCCGTACGGTGCAATGCTCGCCGAGGGGCAGGAGTACACCGGCGACTACGACGACGCAGACCTTCCGCAACTCAAACGTTTCCATCGCCCACGCATGGCCGCGTTGCTTGGCCCCGAGCCAGACCTGTTGGCGTGGGAGACGATTCCGAATCTGCTTGAGGCCGAGGCGATCCGAGATCTGCAGACCGAGTTTGAAGGCCCGACGGCTTGGGTTTCGTTTCAGTGCCGAGACGCGGGGCAGCTCGCCGATGGCTCTGCGATCGAGGACGCAGTACGACTGGTCGCGAAAGCGCCGGGCGTTGAGGCCGTGGGCTTCAATTGCACGGCACCCGAGTATGCCCTCGAGCTGATCGAACGGATTCGTGGCGCAGCCCCAAAACTCGCGATCGTGGTCTATCCAAACGACGGTCGCGTCTGGGATGGTCTGCGGCGAGAGTGGGCCACGGGTGGCGCCGGTGGCTTTCCCGACGACGTCGTCCGCTCGTGGGCGGCGGCCGGCGCCGACCTGATCGGCGGCTGCTGCGGCGTGACCCCTGCGGGCGTCACCACAATCGCCCACGCCTTGTGTCCGTAGCGCAATCCAAGTCCGCTCACCATCCAAAGAGGACATGACACGTGCGCACTTGTCATGTCCTCTGTGGATTGCTGGGCCGAAGTTGATGGCGCTACGCTCACCCTATGGGGCCTGCGCAACACGACGTGATCGTGATCGGGGCCGGCATTGCCGGGCTGAGCGCAGCGTGGGACCTGCGTGACCACGACGTCGTTGTGCTCGAATGTGGCGACCGGGTTGGCGGCCGCATTCGGTCGGAGACGCGCGGTGAGCACTGGCTCAACCTAGGTGCCCACGTCTATGGGGGCGACGATTCGGCTGTTGGCCGGCTGCTGACGGAGACGGGCATCGTCGGTGGCGACATTCCCGGTGTCCTGACTGCCGTTTCGTATAAGGGGCGCCTCGTCGCCGATGGTCCGCTCGAGCTCTATCCGCTACGCCTGCCGATCTCGTTGCGAGCGCGCGTGCAGTTTATTCGCGTCGGGCTACGTCTCCGCAAACTCGTGGCCACCTATGGCGCGATGGCAAAGCCCCGCCCAGACGAGCAGTCCGCGGCGCTCCAGCAGCGCATGCTCGACTTTATGGACGACCGCTCGTTTACGGAGGCGCTTGGCGTCCTCCCACCCGAGGTCGATGCGTTCTTCCGCTGCACCCTGACGCGTGGCACGGGCGAGCCCGAGCAGATCGCCGCGGGCTATGGCGTTGGCTACTTCCATCTCGCTTGGAACAAGGAAGACGGCCTCGGTCGCAACATCGTCGGTGGCCCCCAATTGTTAATTGACCAGCTCGCAGCGCCCCATGGTGAGCACATCCGGCTTGGTGTCACCGTCCAGTCGGTCACGCAGGATGCTGACGGAGTCACTGTCGGGTGCATCGACAACGGTACGCCGCGCATGCTTCACGCCAAGGTCGCAATCGTGACGACCCCGTCGCACATCGCCGCCGAGATCGTGCAAGGTCTGCCGAGCGAGGTCGATGCTGCGCTGCGCGCGGTCACCTACGGACCAATGATCTCGGCCGCCTTCCTGACCGACGAGGAAGGCCCACAGCGTTGGGATGGCATCTATGCAATCGCCACACCCGGCCGGGCTACGTCGATGCTGTTTAACATGGACAACGTGATGCGCTCACGCATCGACGGGCGCCCAGCCGGATCGAGTTTTATGTCGTACTCCTCGGCCAACCTCGCACGGAAGATCGCCAACCAGACTGACGAGGAGATCCTCGACCTCTATCAGCGCGAACTCGAAACGGTCTTCCCCGAGTTGCGTGGTCACGTTGTGGAACGCCAACTCCATCGGGTCGACCCGGGCATCCCCTTCCCCTTTGTTGGGAGGGCAAAGATTCAGCCAGCCTTGATGCAGTCGCTCGGTCGTGTCTACCTCGCGGGCGACTACCTCGGCACATGGTACGCGGATACGTCCGTGTGGACGGCCCGCCAAGCCGCCGCGTCCGCTGCACTGCAGACCTAGCGCGGTTGGGCGACGGACAACGAGGGGGACACCACATCCGCGCGGATGTGGTGTCCCCCTCGTTGTCCTATAAGTTGCCGGTGTCGTCGATGACACGACCGATCGTGTCGAACTTCGCGCGGTTCTTGCTCCTCAGGATGAGGGCATACGCGAGGGCGGCGATGATCAGAATCACCGCGATTGGGGCGATCGCCGACGCGTACGAGATCGTGCCGGCCAGGGTGTCGATGTTCTTGAAGAGCAAGAAGACCGCGAAGGCCTGTCCGAGGATCGCAATGATCGGGCAGATCATCGTGGTGATGACATTGCCCTTACGACCATCCTTGCGGAAGTAGACGATGATCGCGAGTGCACAGAGAGCCTGAATCGCGAGGATCCAGACCACGCCTTGCACGGCCATCATCGTGTAGATGCGCACGTAAGCCGTATCAAAGACCTTGTCGAAGCCGAAGCCCGAGAAGACACCCCAGATCAGCATGATCACGAGCGCAATCACCATGGCCGTGACGTTGGCGACGTGCGGGACCTTGTGTTTGTTGTGCGTGTTACCAAGCGCCTTGGGCAGAATCCCCTCGCGGCCCATCGCGTAGAAGTACCGCATCGCGACGTTGTGGAAGGCCATGGCGCAGGCGAAGGCGCCGGTCAGGATCAGCACCTGCATGATGGTGGCCAGCCACGGCGTGCCGAACGCCTCCATGGCGACGAAGAACGGCCCGGCCGGATCCTGCGCCGCCGTCACGACCTGATCCTTCGGGAAGGCCGACTCGAAGGCCACGGCGGTGATCACGTAGCCGACGCCGAGGCCGATCACGGCGATCATCGTGGCGCGCACTACGTTGCGCTTGGGGTCCTTCGATTCCTCGGCGTAGTTCGGAATCGCCTCGAAGCCAACCCACGACCAGAACGCGAGGAACACGCCGACGCCGGCGGCGAGACCGACGCCCGGATCTGTCAGCTTGAACACGTTGACGGAGTCGTACGCGATGCCGGTCGAGCTGCCGCCCTGGCCGAAGACCAGGACGTCGAAGATGACCAAGATGATGATCTCGCCGACGAGCGCGATGCCGAGCACCTTGACCGACAGCTCGACGTCGAACCAGCAGAGCACCGCTATCAGCATCGCGGCGATCACGGCCGGCAAGACCCAGGGGATTTCCCACCCAAACCACGAGTTGAAGTTCGTCGAGAAGAAATACGCGAAGCCGCCGAGCAGCGAGATCTCGAACAGTGCGTACGCCACAACGCCACATATACCTGTAGCGAGGCCGAGCGCCTGGCCGAGGCCGTGCGAGATGAACGAGTAGAAGCCGCCGGCTGCACTAATTTCCTTGGCCATCGCGACATACCCGATCGAGAAGATCGTCAGGATGATCGCCGCGAAGAGGAAGGCGGCGGGCGTGTAGTAGCCCGTGCCGAAGCCAGTGGCGAACGGTACGTTGAACAGCATGGCTGAGATCGGCGCGGCACCGGTGACGGCGACGAAGATCACGCCCATTAGTCCGATTGCGCCGGGCTTCAGGCGCCCAGCCTCCGTCTCACTAATCGAGACTGTCTCGACAGTGCCCTGCCGCCCAACGCTCACGTCGTGGTGGTGATCCGACATAGCGTCCTCCTTATCTTCTCCAATACCGGGGGATACTGGTCTCCTAAAACGCGATTGAACCAGATCGACCGGTCGTATTTGTGCGTTATGTGAAAAAGACGGCGTCGGGCACAAAACATCCGACCATCCACATCGGCGCGTCCACAACCTCGGTGATCTTGAGGTCGCCCGCCAGTGAGCAGAGGATGTAGGCGTCCTCGCGGGACAGGCCGCGTTCGCGCACGAGATGGTCGATCATGGCGCGTAATGCGCTGCGCGAGGCCTCCATCAGGTCGGTCTCGACGCCGGTCGTTGCAAACCAGCCGCCAGCGTCGACGCGGGGTGTCAGCGAGCCAGTGGGACGCCGTAGCTGCGGTGCCGGAATCGTCATGCCCTTCACGACATCGACACGCAACGTGGTCGTCATCGCGCACTCGATGCCCGAGATCGCAACTTCGCCGTCGCCCTGGGCCGCATGAGCGTCGCCCAGCGAGATCAGTCCACCTTCGACGCCGACAGGGAGATAGAGCGTGGTGCCAGCGGTTAGGTGTCGGCAATCGATGTTGCCGCCGCCGGCATGCGGTGGTGGGATTGGCACATCGTGCATGCCAGCACCGGGCACGCCGGTCGTGCCACAGAATGGCTCGATCGGAATGCGCACACCCGGGCAGAGCTCGGTGGTGTCGCCTTCTGTGAGGTCGAAGATCCGCAAGACGGGTTCGGTAAATTCGCCGGGTGGCAAGAGGCCAAAGCCAGGGATGATGCAGGACCAGCCCCAGTCGGGCAGGTCGAAACCGACGATCTCGATCGCGACTGCATCGCCCGGCTTGGCACCCGCCACGTGGATGGGGCCTGCAAGCGGGTAGATCAGATCGAAGTCGACGTCGAGCAGCGCGCTGGCGGGTGAGTCGCGTTGGATCTGTCCGGCAGCAAAATCGTTGGTCTCGGCGATCACCAGATCGCTGGGCTGGGCGAAGACCACGGGCGGGATCGTGACGTCCCAACGACGGTGCGTTGGTGCGCTGCGTGGGATCCGGTGCTCGGCCACGGGCGCTAGCCGACGACTTGGATCGTGCTGGCGATCCCCGCGGGGGAGTCTGCACCGGCTGGGGTGCGCACGACGATCTGGACGCGGTCGGAGCGGAAGAGGTCGTGAGAGTGCTCGAACGGTTTGCCGTCGCGGTCCCAGGCGGTCCGGATGATCGCGACCAGTGGGGTCGAGCGGCGGACCTCGAGGACCTTCGCCTCCATCGCGCCGGCGCCAACGATCTGGATCCGCTCGACGGCCTCGCCGGGCTTGACCGCGTACTCGGACTGCAGCAGCTCGTAGAGCGAGCCTCCAAGCGAGTTGTCGAGCAGGCCGACGAAGCGCCCGGCGGGGAGTTGCGCGCGTTCGAGCGAGATTGGCTCACCATCGGCGAGCCGGACACGCACGATCTCGAGCACGAGCGCACCGATTGGGATGGCCAATGCCTCGGCCGTCTCGGCGTCGGCCTCGATCGTGGCCGTCGAGAGCACGCGCGCATCGGCCGAGAAGCCCTGTCGGCGCAGGTAGGCGGGAAGACCCGCGAGGCTGGTTAGGTCGCGCTCGACCTTGCGGGCAGCGACAAAGGTGCCACCGGTTCGTCCCGGCGCACGTCGCACGGCACCCATCGTCTCGAGCGCGTCGAGCGCAGCACGCAGCGTCGTGCGGCTGACGGCGTAGTGCTCCGCCAGATCGCGCTCACCACCCAGGCGCTCACCAGCGGCGAGTTGGCCGCTCGCGATCTCGTCGAGGATGCGGTCGCGCACGGTGACGGCCGCTGGTCCAATCCGACCTGCTCCATCACCCGCCGTGCGCGTGCTGCTCAGATCGCCTCCATCGCAGAGGGAGCCTCGGGCAGCGTCTGGCCACCGTCGACGACGATCGTCTGGCCGGTGATGAATTTCGCCTCGTCTGTCGCGAGGAACAAGGCGGCATAGCCAATGTCTTCAAGGTCGCCGAGCTTGCCGAGCGGGATTGAGGCGGCGGCCGAGTCGAGGTATTCCTGGCCGAGTCCGACGAGACCATCGGTCATGACATTGCCGGGCAGCACGGCGTTGATCGTGATCTTCTTGGGTGCTAGTTCCATCGCTGCGGTGCGCATGAAGCCGAGCTGGCCTGCCTTGGTGGCGGCATAGTGCGAGAGCGCCGGAATTGCCGTGAGCGGGCCTGTGATCGAGGAGGTCAGCACGATGCGTCCGTGGCCCGATTTAGCGAGCGCGGAAATCGCGTGCGTCACGGTCAGGATGTTGCCCTTGAGGTTCGTGTTGATGATCTGATCGAGCGTCTCTTCCGTCATGTCCTCGAGGCGGCACTCAGGAAACACACCAGCATTCGCACAGACCACGTCGAGACCTCCGTGACGACGGACCGTCTCTTCGACGACGTGCTTGCAGTCGGCGGCAACACCGACGTCGCCCTTGACGTAGGAGGTCTCGCCGCCGAGCGTCGCCACTGCATCGGTGCCAGTCGCCTCGTGGCGTCCCGAGACCACGACCTTGCAGCCGGCCTCCACGAACACTTTCGCGATGCCAAGGCCAATGCCCTTGGTGCCACCGGTGACGAGGACGCTGCGGCCCTCGAGCGAGTTAAACATCTTCGACATCAGATGACCTCCAGGTCAGGCGTACTGCGAGAGATAGGTTTCTGCGAGCGGACAGGTAGCGACAGTAAAGCCCGCACCGAGTTCTTGCGCCTCAGTGGCGTGGGCAAAGTGCGAGCCAATCCAGCAGACGAGCATCAGGCGACGGAGCATGACGAACGTGTCGAGTTCGGCCTCGTCCTCGGCACTCAGTGTGCCTACCGAGCGGTAGCCCTCAAGCCACGAGGCGCGCCACTCGGGCACCATCGGGTGGTCTTCGATAAACGAGATCGTCGTCGCGAAGTCGTACATAAACCAGCCGCTGCCACAGTCGTCAAAGTCGATCGCGCGCACGTCGTTGCCGAGCACGAGCACGTTGGCAGGCCGCATGTCGGCGTGGATCAGGCCGTAGCGCTCGGGACCTTTGCCGTAGGCCTGCAGTCGTCGATCAATAACATCGACGATGCGCTGGAACAGATCGCGAGTTGCATCGTCAAGGCCAACAGCATCCTGCCAAGGCCCCCAGTGCCCATTCGGGCCAAGGGCTGTCTCGAAGTCCCAAGCAAAGCGCGTGAAGTCAGCGGGGCTCTGCCACGCGCGAGAGTGCGCGTGCATCCCTGCGCTCATCGCGCCGAGCGTGTGGTAGACCGGCACGAGATCCTGATCGGGATCGGGCGGTGCGCCGTCCTCCCACGCAAACAGCACCACGCTGCGTTCGGGCAAGACGTCGGTTGCGAGTTGGATGACGCGTTCGCCCGACTTGGCCGGGAGTGCGGTGACGGTGCCGACGACGGCGTCGTGTTGAAGCGCGTCGATCCAGAGCAGCTCGGAGACGATCTCCTGCGTCGTGTGGTACCCAATCCGATGAACTCGGAGCGCGTAGGCGATGTCCGAGTCGGGGTCCTCGACGCGGTACGTCCAGTTCTCGGAGAGGTTGACGAGGCGTAGCGTCGAGCGCGGCGAGACGTCGTACTGCGCGAGCGCCGCCTGAGCGAGCCGATCGACCTCTGCTTGTTCCACGACCTCCGCCATGGTCTCCTCCCTTCTCAGGTGCAGGAGTATATGCGTTTCCTGCGGGACAAACTTTGCTTAGGGGTCTGACCCCAAGGCATGACCCAAAGCAAAACTGAACCAGACTACTTTTGTTCGCGGCCGATGACCGCTTCCAACACGCGGGTAATCTCGTCGCGCGCCTTGATGATGCTCTCGGTCTTGCCACTCATGTAGATGCGACCGGTTGCGCCGATCATCGCGATGTCGACGACCGTGACGTCGGGCGCAACGCGCTCGGCCTCGTTGGCGGCCATCGCGGCGAACAGTGCGGGCGTCATTTCGTAGACCAACAGCGTCTCGCCTGGCAGCACCATCGAGGCCTGTCGGTTGCGATTGACGATCACCGCGTGCTGGTCGGTGATGTTCTCGATGATGTCGGAGTAGAGAATCCGCGGCTTCAACTGGTGCGAGGGCTCGGCGTTGATCCCCTTCAGGATCGCCTCGCCCGCCCGCTCGACGGCTGCGGCGTCCTTGGCATGCAATTCGAGGACGCCAAACTGGCGCTCGACAAAGAGGATGCCAGGCTCGACTTCGGGCACGGCCTTCAGTGCGAGGTCGATCACACGCTCGATGGCTAGACCAGGGGCGACCTCAACGATCAGGGCGTGTTCGCCCTCCATCGGTGGGTAGCCTCGAGCCCGCGTCGGTGTTCCCATGTACGCCGCGAACTGACGACGCAGTTGCGGGATTGGGAGATAGACGCGCAGTTCGATTTCTGGTCCAGCCATCGTGTGTGTTCCTACTTGCCCGCGGCGAAGTGCTTGCCGAGCTCGGCATGCGGACGCGGGATGACGTGGACGGAGACGAGTTCGCCAACTGTTGCGGCGGTCTCTGCTCCGGCCTCCGTGGCAGCCTTGACGGCTCCGACGTCGCCCTGGATGACGACGGCCACGAGGCCGTCACCGACTTCTTCGCGACCAACGATGGTGACGTTGGCAGCCTTGACCATGGCGTCCGCTGCGGCGAGTGCTGCGACGTACCCCTTGGTCTCGATCATTCCTAGTGCTTCGGACATTAGATCCCTCCTTGGATCGACGCGCTGAACAGGTTTTGGGTCAGGTGGTGAATCGGGTGGTGAGCTAGTTGGTGGAATCGATCAGCCCGACGATCAGGGCGTCAATGGGCGGGTGTGCCGGCGCAAAACGCGCCGCCGCAACAGATCCGGTGGCAACGAGGACCCGCTCGCCAACCCCCGATCCGAGTACGTCGAAGGCGACGAGCGAGCCGCCCGCCTCCAACTCGACTTCGAGAAACGCGCCGTGCGGCATGTCGTCAACGTGCTTGGTGGACCACACGGATCCGGTCACAGTGCCTTTCAGCATGCTGCCTCCCTCTGGATGGTGACGCCGAGCGCGCGTGCGCGATCGCGCCCCAACGGTGTGAGTACTGCTTTCGGTCCGAGCACGAGCGCGGACCCTTCGGCGGCGGCGCGCTCGATGACCCGTTCGGTCACTGCGCCCCGGTCGATGCGATGAGAGCCCCCGGCGGCGGGCGCCGGCGAACTAGAGGCGGCCGAGGCCGACAGCGAGAAGCGGACGCGGCCAGCCAAGACGGCGGCGCGCTCGCTGGGATGCTCGAGGCGACGGGCCAGCGAGCGCACGAAGGCGTCGAGGTCGCGGTCATCCTTGATGCGCACGTGCTCGGTACCACCAGCGGCGGGGGCCACAGCGGGAGCCGTGTCGCCGGCAGGATCGGGAGCCTGCTGCGATGGGTGCCACGTGCTCGGGCGCAGCGTCTGCGCGACGGGCGGTGCCGGCACTTGGGCGATGGGTGCGCTGGCGTGGTCGCGCAGCATGTCGGGCAGCATCTCGGCGAGCGCGGTTTTCAACGCGTTGTGCATCTCGCCGGTTCCATTGGCGGGTGCGTCACTCACGCGATTGCCTCCAGTGCGGCGACGGCAGCCTCGCCCGCAGCGCGGACGTTGGCCTCTTCGCCCGACAGGTAGACGCGGCCCGTGGCGCCGATCATGCGGTAGTCGATCACCTTGATGTCAGCGGCCTTCTCGGCCTCGTTCGTCGCGAGGATCGCGTAGGACGCCGGCTGGCACTCGAGCACGAAGAGCGATTCGCCGGGCAGCAGCATCGAGCCAATTTTGTTGCGATTGATTAGGAAGGCGTGCTGGCCGTCGACGCGCGAGACGACCTTCTTGGCGAGGATCTTCGGCTTGATCGTGTCCTGGCCAGAGACATCGAGCGCATCGAGGATGGCGCTGGTGGCCGAGCGAATCGCGGCGGGCGAGAGCGAGTGTATCTCGAGGTAGCCGAACTGGCGCTCAACGAAGAGGATGCCAGCGTCGACGCGGTCGTGCTTGAGCGCGACGTCGGTCAGTGCCTCGATGTCGAGGCCTGGTGCAACCTCGATGATCTGCGCGGCCATGCCAGCGCGCGGCAGGCGGCCCTTGATCCACGAGCCGAGATAACACATCGTCTGCGGCTGCAGTTGGTCGAGGTAGATGCAGGAGCGGAGCTCGACGGCGGTTGTATTGCTCACTGGCGGGTCAGCTCCTTGAGCTCCTCGAGGATGACCTTGCGGATCTCCTCGCGAAGCGGGTCAGTTTCGGGTGATGCGGATAGGGCCTCACTGGGCGCAGAGACAGCGGGGGTTGCGGCGTCTAGGACCCACGGCTCGAGGCCAGTAAAGTCGTCGAAGGGCACGGACGCATCGGCGTTGTAGGCGACGCGCATCAGGTTGATCAGGTGCCGCGGCTCGAGGTTTTCGCCGAGCGATGAACGGCCGTAGAAGCCAGTGCCGATCGTCATCGTGGGTGCGAGATTCGTCAGCGCACCGGCCGAGCCAAGGCTGTTGCCAACATTGACGGACACGCGCAGCACCTTGATGGCAGCGCCGTAGGCCATGATCGTCCGCGCGTCGCGCGAGTGGATCGACGCGGAGTGTCCGGCGCCGGTGATGCGGAGAATCGCCTGGGCTGCCGAGATGCCGGAGCGCGTATTGGGAACGCGCACGAGGCCAAGCAGCGGTAACAGCTTCTCGTGCGCCAGCGGCTCCTCGGGTACGACCAGCGAGAACGGCGCCACGAGCACGCGCGTGTTGGCCGGCACCTTCACGTGCGCTACCTCGGCGAGCGCCAGCGCGCTCTTGCCAATCAGGTCGAGGCGCATGCGGCCCTCGGGGAAGAGGTGCTCGCGGACGAGTTCGACCTCGGCCTGATCAAGCACGTGGCCACCCTGCTTGCGCAGTTCGCGCTCCAGCTGGTCGGCGACCTCTTCCTCGACGATCACGACCGACTCATTGGTGCAGAGAATCGAGTTATCAAACGACTTCGAGTCAATGATGTGGCGTGCAGTAGCGGCGATATCGGCAGTCGAGTCGACGAAGGACGGCACGTTGCCGGGCCCCACACCGATTGCAGGATTACCGGAGCGATAGGCGGCGCGCACCACTCCGGTGCCTCCGGTCGCGACAACCACATCGGTGGTCGGGTCCGTCATCAGCGCCTCGATCAGCGGGATCGAGGGCTCTTCGACAATCTGGATGCAGCCATCGGGAGCACCGGCGTGGACGGCGGCGTCCGACAGCATGCGCACCGCGTCGGCGCAGACGACCTTGGCGCCGGGATGCGGGCTCACGACGATCGCGTTGCGCGTCATCAGCGCGAGCATGATCTTGAAGTACACGGTCGCGATCGGGTTCGTGACGGGTGTCAGCGCGAAGATCACGCCGGCGGGGCGGGGCAGCTCGAGGATTTTGGCGTCGTGATCGATCCGTGGGCTGACGAAGTCGTGGTCGCGGTAGTGGTCCCAGAGGCCACGCGAAAGCATGCGGTTCTTGAGGACCTTGTGCTCGACGACGCCCATGCCTGTTTCGGCAACGGCCTCTTCGGCGTAGCGGTCGGCGTGGGCCTCCGCTGCCTCGGCAACAGCATCGAGAATCTGCACGACGCGCTCCCGGTCGTAGCGAGCAAAGACCTCGGCGGCCCAGTGGGCGCGCTGGAGCATCATCGCGGCACGGGCGGCGCCCGGAGGATCGTGGCGTTCGAGTTCGATCATGCCGTCACCTCCTGGCGGGACATTGCTTTCCACTCGGCGTAAGCCTTACCGATTGCGATCTCGGTGCGGTCGAGGATCTCGTCGACCAGCTCGGGGCTGAGCAAAATGCCGGGCTTGTACTGCAGGATGCGTGCATCGAGCGTCGAGAAGATCGCCCAGATGCCGTGCGCGTAGAGGTGCTTCATGACGATCTTCGCGCCGGTCGGGTGGTTGAACTCGAGGCCCATCACGACCCCGTCCTGGCGAATGCCGACAAACCAGTCGGGGTAGATCTCTTGGATCTGGCGCAGGCCCTGCTGGAAGCGCTCGGCCATGTAGTGCACCATCGAGCGAACCTCGGGGCGACCGCAGATCTCGAGCACCTTCAGGCCGACGATACAGCCGAGCTCGGAGCCACCGGCGGTGGTGATGTGCCCGAAGCCGTCTTCCTTGAGCCAGCCGGAGCACTCCTCAGAGACGATCGTGCACGAAATCGGGTACATGCCGCCGGTGATGCCCTTACCGATAACCATGATGTCTGGCTCGACGCCCGACTTCGAGACGCACCACATCTCGCCTGTGCGCATCAGTCCGGTCTGGACTTCGTCGGCGATGTAGAGCGCGTCGTAGTCCTCACAGAGGCGCTTGACTGCTCGCAGATAGCCGGGCTCGGGGAGCGGGAAACCGTACGTGGCGGGGATCGACTCGATGATCACCGCGGCGACGTCGCGCCCCTTGAGGGCATCTTCCATCGCGTTCAGATCGTTGAACGGTACGTTGATGAACTCCTCGGGATGGTCGGCGAGGAACAGCTTCGAAAAGCGGTCGTCACCCGTGCCGACGGCGAGACCGGTGTGGCCGTGGTACGCCTTGACGAGCGAGACGATCTTGCGGCGCTGCTTGGTGTGGCGCGCCGTCTTGATCGCGATGTCGATTGCCTCGCCGCCGGCTGCGCCGTAGATCACGCGCTGCATGTTGGGGGCGCAGGTCTTGACCAGCGCCTCGGCAAGCGCGGTGCGTGCCAAGGCCGGAAAGTGGTGGTTGCCCATGTCGAAGTGCTGCATGGCCTGTTCGAGCGTCGAGATCAGCTCGGGGTTGCGATGGCCGAGGTTGTACGTACCGCCGTTGAGATGAACGTCGATCAGCCGTCGGCCGGCCATGTCCCAGAGGTAGTAGCCCTCGCGGCGATCGATCACGAGATCGATGCCGGCGTCCTGCCAGAAGTCAGTCTTGTTGGGATTCCAGAACGCACGCGAGCGCTCCAGCATGTCCTCTTTCGACTCGTAAGAGAAGAATCCGTAGTCGTACATACGACGCCTTTCTCGCTCGACGCCGCAACTGTACCTATTAGTAGACCAAATTGCAAATCGGTCTATAAATCTCCGCCTATCGGTCTGCTCTGGTCTGGTTAGTGGACCATGCCAGCCGCGATGCGCCCCCCGCGCGTGCCGGACTCAATCGCCCCGTCAACAAAGCCGGCCCAGCCTTCGGCCCAGTCGGAGTTCGACAGGATCACACGCCCCTCAGGGCGCTGCATCTCGGCGTGGTGGGTGGTGTACCAACCCGGGCGGTGCGCGGCCCACGTGCCCTGGGCAAACTCATCGGACTTCCAGTCGTGCCAGTTCATGCCGATCACCTCGCAGCCAGGGATCGCCCGGTCGAGCTCGCGCTGCGCCCAGGCAAGGTCGCCGTCGACGATCTCGTCGCCGTCTTGACCGAAGCAGACGAGGATCTGCTCATCCCCGGGCAGGTCGAACATCGTGCCGAGGAAGCCGAAGGGGTGGTTCGGGTGCATGCCCGACACAGGGCCGTCGGGCGTACGCACCTTGAGCATCACCTTGCTGCCGATGCCTGCCTGGCCGAGGGCGATGGCGGACCGCTTCAGCTCCGAAAGGCTCGGCTCGAAGTGGATTGCTCCCAGTGTGTTGAGTGGCACGGTGACGACGCACGCGCGTGCCGCCAGGGCCTCGCCCGAGCGCAACGTGACTAGCACGCGGTCGGCCTCCTGCTCGACGGCTGCGACGGGCGATTCGAGTCGCAGGTCGCAGTCGGCGGCATCGAGGATCGGCTGCAGGAAGGCGAGCGTGCCCTCTGCGATCGTGTAACCGCCTACTGCCTCTTGCGTGCCAGCCAGCGTATGCCCGGACAGCGCACTCCAGCGCATCACCGAAAGAGCCCCGGCATCGTCGAGGTGCCCGCTGGCCACGCCTCCACACTCGACCATCAGGAGCGCGCGCTCATCGTCGGTCAGGTCGAGCTCGTCGATCCGTTGCTGGATCGTCATGGCGTCGAGTCGGGCGATGCGGTCAGGGTGGCGCAGGGGTGCGTGCGGCTCAGGGAGGATCTCCCACGAGCCTGCGTTGTATTTGTTCCAGGCAGACTCGTTGATGGCCTCGCGCTGGTGGCGGGTGCCCGTGCGGATCTGCTCATTGACGGTCCAGTGCCCGGTCTCGCCGACGGGCGGGGCGAGTGGCGTTACGCCCGCGGCCATGACCTCGGTCCAGAGGTGGGGCTGGAACCAATGAAAGTAGTTGCCGCCTCGTTCGAAACGCTGTCCATCCCAGTCCGAGGTCCACGTGCGGCCGCCGATGCGATCGCGCGCCTCAAGAACCAGCGGCTTCAAGCCTGCTCGTCGTACTTCGCGCGCAGCAGAGCAGCCCGCAAACCCCGCACCAATCACGATGACGTCGTGCATCTCCGCCTCCTCAGACAGTCCTGACTATGTCGTCAGGCTACCAGTCAAATCGTGGGCTTTCCACCACGACCAGCAGTTGAGGTCCGGAAGTTAGTGCCCGGTGCGGGTTGAGCGGGCACGGATTTTCTCTGCAGCCTCAGTGAGGAAGGCGCTGAGGCCACGCGAGTTCGTCGCGACCATTTTCGGGCCAGCCCAGGTCGCCGAGACCGTATGGTTGAGCTCGGTCGACCCCAGCAGAATGACGACGTCGGCACCATCGACCTCCCGCTGCACATCTCGGCCGGGACGAGCGACCGTGCCATCGACCATCCGCACATCGAGATCCTGGTCGAGCAAGAGTGGGACCTGCTGGCGAATGTCGGCGCTACCACCGACGATGATCACGCGGCGAAAGTTCGCCCGCCGACAGGCGTCGATCAGGAGTAGTGCACCACGACGGTTCGAGCTGCCCTCGCAGACGATGCAGCGGTCGCCTTGGCCGGCGACGATCGCATCGGGATAGGCCTCACCGAGACCGCCACCGCGACAGGCTTCGCAGAGCAGCGTCAGACGCGCCTTCAGACAGGCCTCGACTTCGCCGCGTTTCCACTCGACGATCCGCACCTTGCGGGGATTGAGAATGCCGGCCTCAAACAGGGCTTGACGGGCCGCGGCTTGGGCAGAATCGGTCGCGAAGCCACACTCGCGGAGCAGCTTGTCGATTGGCAGATCCTTGGCCATCGGGCCAGTCCAACCTAACCCGAATGCGCGATGGTCAGCGCCTGCTGCAGGTCGGCGAGCAGATCGTCGACATGCTCGATGCCGGCCGACAGGCGAATCAGCCCCGGGGGCGTACCCATCGCGTGCTCCGATTCGCGATTGCCACGAACCTCTATCAGCGACTCGACGCCGCCGAGGCTTGTCGCATGCGCGAAGACCTGTGTCGCCTCGCAGAGGCGGGTTGCAGCACGCTCGCCGCCAGCGACCTCGAACGACAGCATCGTCCCGAAGCCACGCATCTGCCGCTTGGCGAGCGCGTGGCCGGGGTGCCAGGTCAGGCCGGGGTAGAGGACGTACTTGACGTAGTCGCTGTCGCCGAGCAGTTCGGCAAGCGCGAGCGCATTTGCCTGCGCGCGCTCAAGTCGTACCGACAGGGTGCGCAGCCCACGCAATGCGAGGAACGCCTCGAGCGAGCCGGGCGTTGCGCCGTAGGTGTAGCGGTGGTCGCGCAGGCGTTCGGCGGTCGGGCCGTTGGTACAGACGACACCCATTAAGAGATCAGCATGCCCACCGATCAACTTGGTTGCACTGTGGACGACGATGTCGGCGCCTAGTGCGAGTGGTTGCTGAAGGAGCGGGGTCGTAAACGTGCCATCGACGGCGAGCAGCGTTGCCCGATCGAGGCCCTCGGCAATCGCAGCGATATCTGCGATCTGCATCAGTGGGTTGCTGGGCGTCTCGATCCAGACGAGGTCGGCACCCTGCGCTGCATTGAGGACGGCAGCGGTGTCGGTCTGGTCGACGAAGTGAATGTTGGCGCGACCACTCTCGGCGCGCTCGCCGAGTTGGCTCCAGAGACCCATATAAAACGAGGCGGGTGCAACGATTGTGCCGCCGATCGGCACCAGGTCGAGGACGGCGGAGGCGGCGGCGATCCCACTCGAGAAGGCTATCGCCTCACCACCCTCAAGCTCGCCCATCACGTCTTCGAAGGCCGCCCACGTGTCGTTGCCGGAGCGTCCGTAACCCGACTCGCCGCCCGCGCGAAACGTGCTGTTCAATACCAGCGGCGTATTGAGCATCGCGCTCGGCCCCGTCGGCCGGCCGCCCTGCACCATCGCGGTCTCGGGGTGGCGTTCCATGCGCGGAGGGTATCGGGTTGAGCGTAGGACCGGGGGCGATCAGGGTCGACTCGCTCGACAGGGAGGACATGACAACCGCGCGGATGTGGGGTCCTCCCGTGGGAGTGCCGCGTGGGGGACACGTGGCGTTGACTGGGGGGAGGACACCACATCCGCGCGGTTGTCATGTCCTCCCTGTCGAGCGAGTCGACCCTGATC
>SXGT01144967.1_pt1 | contig 18129 bp, 10 predicted proteins | sample 3176221 | NCBI WGS metagenome assembly SXGT01 (sample SAMN11356862, study PRJNA531348) | freshwater metagenome | isolation source: freshwater sample F1-120 | place: China: Fuxian Lake, Yuxi | collected 2017-12-25
AAATGCCTGCTGTGCTTGTGCTTGCAGTCCCGTGTTTCGCTGAGCCGTGCGATGAAAGCATTGGCCTACGGAACCGAAGGCGGTCGGTGACACGGTGATCTCGATGGTCTTATTCAAGCGGCACCGCCGATCTGGACCGTCAGCTTGATCGACCCGTCAACCAGCGATTGCTCTGTGACCGTATGCCCGCGCTTGCGAGCTTCGATCCGAGCCTTCTCGACCGCGTAAGCCTGCATGAACTGGTCGAGTTCCCGCTGCTCACCCCAACGACCGCCGAAGTTGTCGTACAGCACTTCGCCGGTTTCGAGTTTGCAGACGGCGGGATACGACCAATCCCGCAGGTTCACCGCGAGGCCCTCGACCTCGCTACTGAAGAGTCGATGCTTGCCGGCCACCGGCTCCGTAAGCTGGCGACGGCGACAGGCGGCAAACACCGCTGCCGCGTCGCGCACCTGCGTTTGAATACGAACAATGTGTGACACGATGTCTCCTTGAACTGAGGATTTGGAAACGACACAGCTTCGACGGACGAGTGACTTGTCCCATCGAGGCTGACTGAAAAATCGTTGGCTGCGATTGGCAGATCAGTCTTGAACCGGCGTGGTCTGCAGCACGTCACGCTGCAACTGCGTCTGTTCATCACCGAGCAGCTCAAACAATCTGGCCCAAAGCTCGGGAACCTGTGAGCCCAGGCGTGGAGTGGTCGGTGGATGGGAAAAACAAAAGCGGCGCGAGCTGCGTTGATCCGCCGTTGGGGAAGATCAACACAACTCGCGCCGCCAGGGAGTCTCCGCGTGCTGTCTCGAACCGCGCCGTGGCGGTTGCCGACCGCTAAAGTGCTCCCACTTCATATTGACGCGAGTTGCCACCTGTTTTTAGCAGCGAGCCTGGCGCGATCAGTTAAATCGCATTTTCACTCCGCATCCGTTGGGCCAAGATAGCGTCACCGATTGGATGCCACTCTTAGTCCAGCCTAGAGCATTGCGATTGAGAGGTTCACATCAATCTCGCCGCCTTTGGTTTTCAAAGTTCGATCCAAGCCAGCAGCTTCCATGCGAGCGTCACCGATTCGGACAACAATCCTTTGTGGGCCAAGTCGCGGCGGAGCATTTCGGGGATGGTTGCGCTGACAAGCCTTGAGCGATCCTCCGCCGAATAGACCAGCGACGACGCTGGGCTGAGGTTGCAAAGTGAATCCAACAAACGCTCGATTTGCGGGCAGCGGCGGAACTCGTGGTCGAGGCCAACAGGAATGATGCGTTGCATGAATCGCTGATCGGCGTCTTGGAGTTGGATGTGCCAGACAGTCAGGACACCGCGTAAGTCGAATCCGTTAGGTGGAGATGCGATCCACGCTCGCGAGTTGGCTTCAAGCTGGCGGTCTTCGTCCAGAAATCGTTTGACGAGCGGGTGCTCAAGGCCGAGCAGGGTCAGGTTCTCGTCTTCTTTTGCTGCATCGCGGTTGGTTGTGATGCGCAGCGGCGGTTGGCCGTTCAATGTGACCTCGAAGTGAGCGTCCGAGATTCGTGAGAACTTGCCGCCGGCACGCGACAGCGTGGCTTGGAAGTAGCGTGTCAGGCGAGCCATGCCCTCGCCTCCGTCGTCCATCTGCTGGTAGTCGTCCAGGCGGAAGCTGTCCAAGTCTTGGAAAAGTTCATGCACGACTTTCCGCGCAGTCCGGGCGTTGTCGATGGCGACTTCCAATTCCTGCCGAGTGCGTACCAAACGCGGGTCGCGGACGGCATCTTGATAGAGCTTGTCGTAGGACAGCCGCTCGGAAAGTTGGCCGATGATCTGGCTGCGTAAGTCTTCGGTGACTTGCCCCAACTCGTCCACCTTGCCGAGCGTCTTGGCGATTTCCAAGAGCTTGTCTTCCAGCAGCAAGTAGATTTGCCCCTCAATCGTGTCGGCGGAAACGACGTTATAGACCTGGGCTGTGTGCTGCTGGCCGTAGCGGTGAATTCGCCCGATGCGTTGTTCCAAGTCCATCGGGTTCCACGGCAGATCGTGATTGAACAGGACGCGAGCAAATTGGAGGTTGATCCCTTCGCGGCCGGCGGCGGTGCAAATTAGGACGCGGGGACCATCGGGACGTTTGAAGCGGCGTTCGGCGGCGAGTTTCGCTCCGTGATCGCCCCCCTTGAGCACGTCCACACCTGCATTGGGGAAACATGAATCAATCGCGGCCTTCAAAGCATCGACGCTGCCCAGATAGGTCGTAAAGACAACGATCTTTTCGCCGGGATGCACGGCCCACAAGTCGCCTAGCGCCCGCAACAGTTCTTGAGTCTTGCTCTCGTCGCCGGGCGGTATCAGCTTGAGAAGTTCGCGGATGCGCTGCCGTTCGGCGGGCAGCGCGACGGCCACCAGCATCGCGGCCGAGTCTTCGTCGGCAGCGGATTGGGCTTCTCCGTCATCAACCTCTCGCTCGACTTTCTCACCCAGCTTGCGGAGCAGTTTGAAACGAGCATCTGCCAGCAGTCGTTCGACTTGGGCACGTCCCAACGAGTCATCCGGCAGAATGAACATCGCGTGAAGCAAACCACGGGCGTCGGACAACGCTCGTTCGCGGCCGTCCACGTCAAGGTTCTGGTCGCAGACGATGGCCTCGTGAATCGTGAGGCCGAGCAACCGCCGCCGGAGCGTCGCACCGACGGCGGCGAAGCTCGATGCCGCGATCTTCTGAAAAATCGTCATCACGAAACCGAGCGCCCGGCCTTGGTTGCCGGCGGCTTCGGCAAGGTTGTAGCCATCTCGCAGATAGTCGAGCAGAGCGTCGTAGAACTGGCCCTCTGGTGGCGACAGGTGGAAGCCCTGCGTATGAACCTGTCGGCGCGAGAACAGCGGCTCGCCCTTGGCGTCGCACGCATCGGCCTGCGTTCGCCGAAAGATGACGGAGTTGAGCCGATAACGATTTTGGAGCATGTCCTGCGTGTTCTGGAACAACGACGGGTTCAGCAGACGTATCAGCATCCAGAATCGGAAGTGGTCTCCCTGGTGCGGCGTGGCGGACAGCAGCAGCAGGTCGCGGCTGTGATCGCGCAGGGCTTCGGCCAGTTTGAAATTCTGTGTCTTCTTGGTGCTTTGTCCGACCTGCGATGCCGTCAGGTGTTGAGCTTCATCGAAGACGATCAAATCCCAACGGGGGGCCTCCATGATCTTCTTCAGGCGGGTCGGCCGCTTGAGCGTGTCGATGCTGGCGATCATGCGGTTGTGTTTGGCGAACGCATTCGACTTGCGATCCGTCACGTCGCCCTCGCTGCCGAAGACCTCGAAGTCGAGATGAAACGTGTCGTTCAATTCGCGACGCCAGTTATTGACCAGTCCGGCCGGGACGACCATCAACGCCCGCGTGAGTTCACCGCGCGACGCCAGCTCGCGGAGCACGAGCGCCGTTTCGATGGTTTTGCCCAACCCGACGCTGTCAGCCACTAAGAACCGTCTCGGCGAGGCGTTCGCGATGCGGTACGTCAGGACGATTTGATGCGGCAGCAAGTCCACCTTGGCGGCGGTCAACGTGGCGGCGTTCTCCAACAGCGGAAGCTGTTCGGCTTCCAGCGCGAGCCACAACCGCTCGATTCCCTCGCGAGTCGCGGGACGAACATTGGCGATGACTTCTTCGTCCCATGTCAGTGCTCGGGTGAGCGCAGACACCGAGACTTGGCGTTCGCCGTGCTTCTGAAAGAAGACGCGCGCGTAGCCGCTTGGCTCTTGGCCAATGAAAACGCCGGTCCCCATTTCGGGATGCGTGACGCGAGAACCGGCTGTCCATTCAAGTGAGGTGCTTGACATGAAAACCACCGATCTCCGTGCTGCCTTCGCCCGTCAGCTTGAATACACCGTTGCCGGTGGCCGCTCCGTTCCAGATCGCTCGCGTCAAGCAGAGCTTCGTTTCGCGATCCGCACCCTTGCCGAAATACACCAAGTCGTCGGCGTCGTTGAGCTGAATGACTTTGCTGGGGCCGTCCATGCCGAACACCAGCCCGACACCCGCGAAGCGATTACACCAGCGGCGGCATAGCGGCAGGATGTGTTGGCGGAGCCAGTCGTAAGCCGCGTCCTTGTCGGACAGGACTTCCAAAACGGTTTGCAGTCCGCCAACGAGAACGGTTTTGCTGCTACCCGGTGGATCGGGGATGTTGTGCCGACTCCATTCCAGAACCGTGCGCAGTGGGACCGCGTCCTGGCCGGTAATGAGCGGTGCGAGAAGTTCCGGCGACCAGACGAGGCTGCAACCGCGTCGTTTCCAACTTGTGCCGGTCATCTCTTGCATGGCGTCAACCTCAAAGTTGAATCCGTCGGAATTCAGTGATCTCATCGAGTCGATTGCTTCGTGGGACACGATGCAGAGTGCCACGAAAAGAAACGGGGGCATTTGCTAAATGGGCCTCGCCGGCAACCCGGTAATCATCCGCGTTCAAGTCTCCACGCGCACGAATGGTGTCGCTGTCTTCGAGCATGAAGGCGAAGACGACTTCGCCGCACATTGCCCCGGCAGAGTCGGCCTGGCCACGCAAGACATCAACAAATCCAACAAAGGCCGCCGGCTTTGGTTCGGCAACGGAACGGAGTTTTGGAGCGATGTACTCGGCAGCCTCAAAACACTCCGGCCGAAGTTGTAATGTCATCTTGGGAGGAACCGCGTCGGGCAGCGGCAGAGCTTTCGACCAATTGGCTGCCACCTCTAAGGAGGCGCGTTCGCTGGCAGGGCGAAGCATCAAAAGGGCCTCGCAGAAGTTGGCGCTCATTAAGGGGTGCTGTTCGTGATCGGAGAGATCATCAATCCTATCCTGGTCTGCGGCTTGGACAATCGAGAGTAAGGATGCCATGACGCCTTGCGTCACCCTTCGAGCGAAGGGAGCTTCAGGGACAGTAGTTGCCGGAACGATATCCAGCGGGCAAGCAACAGTGACGACAAAGCTGCCTCGTTCCGTTTGCCCCATCCGGCACGCGTGAACGAATTGCTCGGCCTCCGTCCGTCTCAGGCGCGGATGATAGGGCTGAGGCTTCAAAATGCTGTGCGCTTGCGACAACAACAGTCGGCGCGAGCCATTCAACAGATTGATGCCATGCTCCAGGAGCAACGAGCCCGTTTCGCTTTCCGGGCTATTGTCTCGAAATCTCAGCACGTCCGCCGGGGGCAAAAGCAGGTGATTCAGCACTTGCTGCGGAGTTGCCTTTTCAAAGTCTGCCAGCTTTCGCACAGCTTCGGTCACGAGGTCGGGGTAGTCGTCGTAGGTTTCATCCAGCGGCACAATCAACTGGTGCAATTCGGAATCTGGTCGGTGAAAGACGGTGATCCCCCCGTTGATATTGGGCACCAGTTGCCAGCCAAGTGCTTGCGCGTAATTGCGGATGGCGCGTGGTGCAACGAGACGTGCTGTCGTGGCCGGCAATGTCTCACGGCTCATAGTTGATCTCCTCGCGTCGTGAAAAACGTGTCATCAACTCCGTCAACCCGTCAACCGATAGAATCTGTTTTTGTGGAACGTACACGGTCTGATGTTTGGGATTCGCGCTGTCCGGCGCATTTCGCAGGCTGACCCAATAGGCGCATCGCTTTGCGACTAATCCATCTTCGGAATGTTGCAGCCAGTCCTTTGCGTCCGGCGGAAGGTACAGCACGACCAGCAGTCTTGGTGAGTTGACATGCGGATTGCGCAGTCTGTCATAGCGTGGGACGGTCAGGCTGTAGGAATAACGCCCATTTTGTTCGATCGGAGTCTGAAATGTCGCCTTGAGTTGGACTTGTATATCAAAAGAAAACAGTGACGAATCCGCGGCCAACCGCCGTCCATCCTCGCGCACGACAGCATCTACGCCTGCGTCATCAAGATGTCGCGTCGCGTACTCGCAGGCGAAACCGCCGCGTGCCGCGATGGCGTGCAAATAGGCGTAACTCAGTTCGGATTCGATATTCTGGTCGCTCAGCATTGCCGTCCTCACTAAATCAGTTTCGTTTATTGCTCCCCATCCCAATCGTCGAACAGCTTGAGTTGGCGGTCGAGTTCCACCGGTTGTTGTCGCAGTTTATCCAACGTCTGACGGAGAATGGTGCGGGCGAGTCCGGCGGCTTCGCGGATGTTTGATTCGGGAGCCATCTTGGCGTACCACTCCAGCACCGCATCGACGCTTTTGCGGACCATCCAGGTGTCTTTGGAGAGTTCTTGATCCAGGCTCACGCCGCTGTTCGGCAGCGCTCCGCCGATCAGGAAGTGAGCTTGGTCGATTTCGGTTTTCATTTCTTTGCGAGGGCGTTGGCGAATGGACTCGAAGCGCTGCGGAATAGATGTCGCGGTCACGCGGCGATTGGCTTCTTTGACCCAGCCGCGAGCTTCCAAGTCTTTGGGGCGGATGGTCGTGCTGAACAGGCTCTTGCCGACTTCATCGGCGGATCGTGACGGTGTGATCGTGAAGAGCCGGAGGAATTGGTACGCGACCGGGTGAACGATCGACGGCGGATTGCCGGTGGCTTCGCCGGTGCCTTCGTCGAGCAGTTGGTTGATGCCGGCCAGCGCGATGCGGATGGGGAGCGACTCCCCCTCCGACGTGAAGACTTGGCCGTAGTGACGGCTGTAGAACTCCAGCGCTTTGCCGCGCAGGATGACGCGAATGTCGGCGTCGGAAAGTTCGCTGGCTTTGTACGCGGCCAGCAGCAGCTTGAGGCGGCTCAACTCCGCTTTGACCCATTGCCGCATTTTGGCCCAACTCACCGGGGTCGGATCGGCGAGCCGGTTGCGGCAGACGTGGATGATGTCGTACTCGGTTCCCTTGGCTCCAAACTGGCCCCCTTCGCCTTTTTGTTCGTCGCTGGCGATGGGGAAGGTTTGCTCCAACAGGAATCCGGCATCGAACAAGCTCTCCAGCACGATGGCCCATTGGGCGTCTTCGCTGTGATGAAACGTGAAGGCCAGCAAGCCGCCATCCTTGAGCACGCGGCACGCTTCGGTCCAGCACGCGGTTAGGCGGACCTTGTAGTATTCGTTCGCCTCATCTTCCGAGAGCAGCCGGGGAGCCAACGCCTCCTGGGCGTTCGGCGTTTTCGTCGGCTCGAACAGTTCGGGATAGTCGTGCCGCAGCGGCAATCGCAGCCAAGCGTGGAAGAAGTTCGACAGGTCCGAATAGAAGATGTTGTCGCCGAATGGTGGATCGGTGATGACCAGGTCGAGTGAGCTATCGGCAAATTGAGGAAGTTCTGACGACGAACCGCAAATCAGATTCGCACCGGGAAGCAACGCATCGTCGAGCGGGATGCGAGATTCATCTTCTTCGGTTCGGTAGTCTGGCGGCGCAACGTCCCAAGGGTGCTGCGCCCAGTCCAGACCTTGCTCAATGCCTTCGATCGTGCTGGTCCAATTACCTCGTCCAAGAGAACCAAAGACCGAGTTTTCAATGGTGTTGGACTTTGGTGCATAGTTCGGGTTGCTGAAAAACGGCTCTGGCGTGTCGCGCTGCGGATTCCAGAACACGAACCCATTTTGGTTTCGCAGATATTGCTGAATCGCTCCGAGTGCCTGATGCCGAACGTCCCGTGAAACGTCGCCGCTTCGAGTGACCGCCTTCAACAGCATCGCGTGAATGAGCAGTTGCCGCGAGTTGAACATCTTCCACCAATGCGTGTAGCCCTGCCTGGGCAACGCGAAATTGGCGTGGTGGGTCATGTAGCTGTGCGGCAATTCCTCGCGCGGCCAGAAGTCGGCGAGGTCGGCGTCGCGGCGTAAGTTCCATTCCCGCTCGGCCGCCACGAGCCGCCGCAGATCGTTGTCGCCAAAGTTTCCAAAGTATCGCCCGCCGTACACTCGGCCTTCGGCATCGCAGTCGGGGCAGTAGCACTGCACCGCATACGTCCCCACCGGAGCACCGTGTCCGAAACCTTCGACCGACTCACGCACGTCTTGCTTCAGGCCACACTTGCCACAAGTGAAATGGGACTTCGCGGGAATCGTGGTCTTGCGAGTGTCGATGCGCCGTCCATCGGCCAGCGTGAGGAATCGAGGCAAGCCATACTGTTTGCGATCCGCCTCGTCCGCTTCGCCGCTCGCCTCCGTTTCCTCGGCCGCTTCCTCGTCTTCGACCTCGGCCACCGGCTCGGCTTCCGCGACGCCAAGCTGCGATGTGTCCTCCGACAACTTGATACGGCCGCGCACTTCGATCAGCCGCAGATTCTCCAACCGCTGCTCGTACCAGCGACTCGTGGCTTCCACGGTCGCATCGGCGTAACCGCCAAGTTCCTCGCCGTGGATGACGCCTGCGGCTCCCTTCATCCAATCGGGGTCGATCAGCAAATAGGCGTAAACGTGCTTCGTGCTGTTGCGCGGCGGCTGAATGTTGAGATGCTTCTTGTCGATCTCCGCTCGACGCTCGGCATTGTTGTGCCGATGGAGCACGTCGCGTGGTGTTTGGCCGGAGAACTCGCCGCACTTCGGACAGCACAGTCCCGGCTCGGCCTCCACCATTGCGCACAGTTCGCGAATGCGCTGGTCCTTCTCCGCCGCCTTGCCCTTACTGTAATCCGCCAATCGCTGTGCGAATGGCTGCGAGAGTTCCGTGAACGGGAACTCGGAATCGAGCACGACCCGTCCGGCGGCGGGAGCCATGCGAGCCGCCCCAAGCTCCGCGTGAAACTCGGTCTTGCACTTCTTGCACGTCAGCGGGATGTACTTCACGCCGAGTTTCTTCTCGGCAATGACCGGCGAACGAAAGATCGGCGTCCGATGCCCGCACCCCAGCCGCGAACACGGACCATGCTTGGCCCAAAACGTGTAGATGACCTCCGGCCCAGCGTAGCGGTACTGCTTGCGATCCTCCGGCGCGAGCGCCAGCGGATTGAAGTCGTCCGGCATCGGTTCGTCGTCAATCGTAGCAGGCACACTCCGTGTGCCGTCTGCGGAATCGTGTGGCTGGGCGGCGGACGGCACACGGAGTGTGCCTGCTACTTTGCGAAACCAACGCCCGTTGTGCCCGTGCGGACATTCGGTGACGTAAAACGGCTGAATGACCGGTTTGACCTCGGCCTCGATCTGGTCAAAGAACGTGCGAACTTCCTCCGGATCGGTGCAAGCGAGTTCGTTCTTCACCACAAACCATGCCACCGGATTCAAGTCTACGCCCGCGACTTGAAACCCCAGCCGCGAACCTTCCACGAGCGTTGTTCCGCCACCCATGAAACAATCAAGCACTTTGAGGTTCTGAAAGTTGCCTGCCTTCTGATGGTTGGCGTAATAAACGTCCCACACCGCTTTCGACGCTTCGATGATGTCGGGGACGGGAATGCCGTCCGCGTCCAACTCCGGCGAACCGTCCTCCTTCGTCTTGATCGGAGCCTGCATCGCAGCGGCAATCAGCATGGCTCGAAACACGCTGCTGCGTCGACGCGCCCACCACTTGCTCATCTGATAAATCGGCTTGCCCGCATTCCCCTCCAACTGCGACAGCGCGTTGATCGGGACAATCGGGAAATCGACCTCAAGACACGTCTTCGGTCGCTTGGGATTCGAGAAGTCCGGCACGATCACCTTGACCGCTTTACCGAGATTCGACGGACCAGAACCATCGCGCGTTTTGGCCGAACCATACTTCGACCGTGCTGGCTCTGACTTGGCTTGTGGGTCAGGCGGCGCGAAGTCGGGATGCGGAAGTGTCTGTTGTTCGGGCGCGGGACGGGCCATTGAGCGGAATCCTGAGTGGTCTTACTTCGCTGGGAACTCGATGAACGGCACGACCGCTTCCAATAATGAAAGTCCGCCATGACACAAGTGCGGGAAGCCTCCCTGCACAGTCCATTTCCGCTGGCCGATCACGGCCAGACGTCCGTTGTGCCGAATGGCCAATGGCGGCAAGTGACGACGCGGCCACGGCGCGCTTGGTGACTCGTCCGCGTACCGCATCGCACCAAACGCAGATCGAAGCAGTTGCACCGTGTCCGGGTTTTTCAGCTCGTCGGAAAAATTCTTGCTGACCGCGTAACCGTGGTCGGACGTGATCACCAATCGCCGACCTTGTCGAATGCGATCGACGAACTGCCAGAATCCGTCCGACGAAAGTTGTTCCTTGGTTTGTGCGGCCACGATTTCGGGGCCGTCGTCCTGGCGGTCGTGTAAGTGAATCAACGGCTCGTCGGGCCACTTGTGCCACAGAAACAACCGTGGTGACGATGGGACAGCACCCACGCAATCCCCGAATGGCGCTTCGAGAACATCCGTGTGAACGTCGGGGCCGTTGAAAATGAATGATGCCGGGGGCTGATTGTTGAACAGTTTGGACCGACCGGAGATCCCCACGGCTTCCGCGAATCGGTCGGTCTCGGTGGGGACTTGGGAACCGAACGCCTCAATGCGGGTCGGAATCAATCCCCGATCCTTGGCGGCGGTGACGATCAGCGGCAGTTCCCGCAACGACAAGCCATCCAACACGAGAACGGCGGTTCCCGAAGCGGCCGTCTGAATCCAAAACCGCTTCAACTCATCGACCGCCGTGGGAGCATAGGTCAAAAACTGGTCCCACAGATTCCAAGCCGTGTTCGCCAGCAATCGGTCAGGGACGACTGTGGCTCGATCCAACGCGCTGGCTCGTGTGACCTGTAACGCGATGTCTCGCAGGCTGGCGAAGACTCGCTGCCACACGTTCGCCGGGTCATCCTCTGAAACAATGGCATCCAACCAATCCGAGGCCGTCATGTCGTCGGGCCTCCTTCTGGCGGAAACGCGATGTGCAATTCCGCTTGAAGTTTCGGGGGCAGCTTGGTGCAAAGTTCACGCAGTTGTTTCACCGAGATATTTCCGAACGTCAAAGTGGCTTGCGTGACGGTGTGCGCGTCTGGCAAGGCCCACTTTTCCAAATCGCCCAGCAAGTTCATCCCGGTCTTGGCTCCCATCGACTGACGAATGACGGGCGTCGCGGGAATGGGTGCGGCACTTTCTGGCGGCGGGAACAAAGACGGTTGCGGCGATGACGGTGGCCACGCCGAGGGCGGAAGGGGCTGCGATCCAAACGGGGACGAGGTTCCAGGAACGGGGCCAGGCTGGGGCACTGTCATTGGCGGTGGTATCGCGGCAACTCCGCCTCCGCCGACTTGTGACCGCTCGCCAAGCTGGACGGCCAGCATGTCTCTACCGCCGCAGAATGCCGCTCGGCTCAACCGAAGTTCAGCAGCCTCCACCGACTCGCCCGGTTCCTTGTGCAGCCATTTCCCGCCTTTGTTCAACGCGATCCTATCGCGTGCCACGAGTTTGATGACTTGCTCATAGGTGTTTTGATCGCCGAGGTATGGAATCGCCGCCTCACCCGGCAACGGCGGCTCACGGAGCACGGCGAGAACCTGCCGCATGGTGCTGTCGCTCTGGCTGGCCGCTTGAATGATGAATGCCTCAAAGTCTTCCGGGGCGAAGTAGTTCTTGATGACGTGCTTCTCTACGGCGGCGGGGATGTCGCTCCCGGCGGAATCGTGAGTCTCAATATGGAAGGTACAGTTCGTCGGTGTCTGGAAATCCCAAGTCGCCAGCAGCGCGTAGCGGTCGAATCGCTGCTTGAGGTCCGCCTTCAACGCTCCTTCGTACTTGCGATGGAGCTTTTCATACTGTGATTTTTCTGGAGCCGAGCCACTCTGCATCCACTCTTTGGCCAGCAATGCACAACGCGCCGTGATCAACAGATTGCGGTCGTCATAGAGGTTTGCAGATTCGGCGGTCGGCAATAGGAATCGAACCATGTTCCGGTTCTGCGGAACGTGCTCGACCAACCAAGGGCCGAGCGCCTCATTCGGCGATTGCGGTGCAATTGGCAATACGATCAAAACGGGCTTGCCCCGTTCGGTCCAGCCGGCTGGCTGGTCAGGCTGCAACAGATTCGCCCACGGAGCTGCCCCCCAATTCGGGTCGAGCACGACCGGCTGCGATGGTGGCTCATTCGTGCCATCGGGAGTCTTCAACAGATAGTTGAGAACCTGTTTGAGATACTCCTGGTCGCGACGTACCGGCAACAACCCGGATGCCGTCGCAGTCTGGGGGGCAAAGGCGTTGTCGTTCCGTGCCCACGCTTTCAACTTCGACTCCGGGTTCTCCGGCAGTTTGAAACAGAATCGCTTCTCGTGCGTGCCGACCTCGTGGACGTTGAAACTGTTTTCAACGATCTCGGACAGTTCGGCGGTGAAGGCGTTGTCATCAACCGTCGATCCTCGCGTGATGTCGAGTTGAACTTCGTTGCGTGTTCCTCCGGCATCCTGCGTCGCCGACAACGACCGTACCCAAATACTGGAGATGACCTCCCGCGCGTGCGGTGCGTCGATATTCGCCTCTCGGATTTTTTCCAGATTGTGGATGGCTTTGTCTCGGAGCCGCTCTTGGTCGGCCGTGGTCGCGAAAGAATCCACCAGCGTCGTGACTCCACAATCGTCATCATCGACGCAGAAATCGGCGGGTGTGATGATCGGGGTTTGTTGACCACGAACGCGGAAGACTTCAGCAAGCATCCGAATGAAGTCGCGGCTGTCCTGAGCGGCTGCCGCCATCAGTAGATGATCTTCCAAGAGCGCCAAAAGCTCTGGTGAGAACGGCCAGCAAGCCGTGACTTCATCCCGCAGCCGAGCCTGATCGCTGGGGGTCTTTTCTTGAAACAACAATCGGATTCGCTCACTGGCGTAGTCGTGGGCCGTTTGCTGAATCTCGGCTTCCGAGATGTTCTCCCGGTTCTGGAAGAGCCGATGCAGCACAAGTCGCTTTCGATCTTCGCGCGAGGTCTCGCCCTTGAAGTCGATGACCAGCGGCCCTTTCCGGTGGATCTGCTGGAATGCGTTGGTGGTGTTGTCGCGAACGGAGACGACCAAACACAGCAGGTCAGGACGATCCACCGCAAGCTCTGAGAGGATCTGCACGAAATTGAACGCCCAGCTCAATCGTTTCTTGCCTTCTGGTCCGGGCTCGTCGTGCAAGCCGTCGTACCATGTTTGCATTTCATCCAGAATGAGCGCGGTCTTTTGTTCCGCGAACATGTCCTGGAGCAGCGACTTGGCGGGAATCAGATTGCCGGAACTCTCAAATTTCCCACGGTAGTATTCCCCCTTGGGATGCTTTGCGAAGATGACATCCCACAACAGCGGACGCTCTTGATTGGAAAGCGTGTCCGAGATTGGCATGAAGCCACGTTGCAGTTTCAACGCAGCCAACTTCTCCGCCGGCATCTTCTGGCCCCAGGACCGTGCCCACGATTCCACAACGTCCGGGAACGCGAAAGCGTGATGAACCAGAGCCATGATGTGCGACTTGCCGCTGCCGCGCTGCCCCAGCATCACAATCGGCCGGCCGGTCGTTGCGAGTGACACCGCATCAAGAGCACGCCGGACGTCGGCCGTTGGATAGCTGATCTCCAGAAGCTCGCTGGAGTCCTTCCGCTGCGTCCAGCCAGTGTTGTCGCGATTCGACAATTCGATGGCGGTCGCCCGCATGTGCGGCGTCTGAAATTCCGGCCTGAGTTGAAGCACTGGCATCGTTTGCCGTCCGTCTCACTGTTGTTATGTCATGACGCCGCTGAGCGCTCGCAAGTAAATGACCGGGACCGCGAGCTTCCGTCGTTTGAAGAATCCGGCATCTGACCTTCCGCTCACTCCGAGAAACCGTATCAAGGTTGCCTCGATCTCGAAAGCGGCTCCAACCCTAGCCGTTTGATCGGTTTGAGTCCGTCAACCAGACGAACACGGCCTCTTGAGCTTCCGCCGGATAGCACCGTTATCTTGACCGATCGTGAGGTTGCGGCGCGTGGGACTGTCAGGCCGGCCGATTCTCCGTCAGATCGAATCTGGTGTTTCCCAATACGAGCCGACCAAGCGTCAGGCTCCACCGGTCTGCATCGGTGAGGAGTTGCAGGGCGGTTGCGAACACTGCTTCGTGATCGTCCGATGCAATGGCCGTGATTTCTGTGGTTCTTCCCAGCTCTACGGCAGCGCGTCTGTGCCTCACTCCTCCAGCAGCAAGCACGCGTGCGGCCGCTGTCGGTACACCAAACCTGAGATGGTCGGGGAAATCAATCACGGCCTGGGCTAACTCCTGCTCATTCGCCTCAAGGAGTTTCCTCAGCAGGCTGATGCCTTGCTCGATTGCAACCTGAAGGACGTAGCTGAGAACTCTTGCGTGGACGCCAAGCATGGTGTCGATGTTGAGATTCGACCTTATCGCTATCTCCACAAGAGGGAGTCCCTCGATCCACCATGCCAGCGTCTTGGTGAACGCTTCGCGGGTGGGAACCGCATCGCGATAGGTTTCCGAGATGGCATTCTGCATATCGGGCAACTCCCAGGCCCAGGCAAGTAAGGCGTCGCGGAGATCCGGGTCCATCGGGCTAGTGATGTCATCCCACGTTTCCCGAGAAGGCAGCAAAACAGCTTCGACTGAATCGAGCATCCGCAAGCGCGTCCCGGTTTCACGAATCCAGCCCAATCGACCGGCGCTCTGAACTCCTGCGACCCTTCGCGCCCGTAACTCGAACACCTCACGCATGAGCGATAATGTCTCCGGCTCCGCCTGACGCGCCGCGAAAGTCTGGCCGGAAAGGTCACGGGCTATGTTGATGAGTTCGTCCTCCCCGACCTCCTCCGTCGCGAGATCAATCAGCGTTGCGTCGATGCCATCAACCAACGTGTGTAGCGCGGCATCACCCTCAAGAAAGTCGTTTGTGAGTTCCAGGCTCTGCTGACGGAGTCTGCTGCGAATGCGGTTCATCAGTTCGAGCAGTGCGCCTGACACCCTCTCACTCGGTTGCTGTGTGGCAACCGGCTCGATGAGATGCCATTGCTGAGGATTGGCACAGATCACGAGTCCCTTCGTCGATGCGCCAGCCCGGCCGGCGCGCCCGACAAGGTTTTTGATGTCTCGTGACAATAGGTTCGTCAGGCCATCCAAACTTCGGCGTTGGACGGAGTAGAGAACCAACGTGCGAATCGGCAGGTTGACTCCTTCGGCAAGTGTGCTCGTGCAGATTGCCAGTTGAATCGTTCCATCACGGACCAACGTCTCAACAACCTCTCGGCTTTCTTGGGGTATGTCGCCGTGGTGAAGAATTGCCCCCGATTCAAGAGCTTGTGTGCCAATCCAATCGGCCCCGTATTCCAGGCCGAAATACTCAACGACATCTTGAAGTCTCGTACGATCAGAGACGTACTGAATCGGAGTCGGCAGCGGCAGTGGGTTTTGAAGCTGGGACAGGAGTTCCTCGGCCAGCCCAATGGCTCCTTGGCTGCCACGTTTGTTTGCTGCGAAAACCGCCACTGCCCCCATCGAGAGCGCTTTGCGAGCAGTCGCGATCGCCTGGGCCTTCACCGACGAAAACGGTTCTGTCTTCCATCGCCGAGTCGTAGGATTCCGATAACGGAAGTCGTCGCGGCTAAGAAATCGTTCAATCGAGACTCGGGTTGACTCCGACTCGTGCGGATGAAGCTCCAGGTCGATTGACGTTGACGAATTTGCGCCAGACACGCGCAACACTGCGAACTCGGCCAATGCCGGCCTGAAGTCGCTCTTCACGACGGTTTCGTCCCTACCGCCTAACCAGGCGTTGATCTCTTCAATGTTGGGGACGACTGCGGAAACAAAGACAAATTTCGGCGGCCCGCTCTCACGGGCACGCATTCGCGACAACAGTAGCTCCAGCCCAACACCTCGCGCCTCACCGTCAAGAAGATGTCCCTCGTCACAAATGACGAGTGACACCCGGCTGAAGAAGCTGGGATTTGCACTCAGCAGGCCAGATAGAGCTTCGGGTGTTGCGACAATCGCCCGCGTATCATCCAGAAGGTGAACCTCATTGCCGGTTGGAACACTCCCTCCGTACGCGCAACGCGCCGACAAGTCCATTCGGTTCAAACGGCTGACGAGGCTGCCACGCAATTCCGATGCGAGCGAACGATATGGAACCAACAAGATCGCGGCATCATCAGGGTTGGTCTTTAGGTGGTCGAACAGGAGCGTCTCCGATAGTGCGGTCTTTCCAGCACCTGTCGGCATCTGAACTGAGTACGTTGATTCGGACCCCAAAATGCCACTCTTCACCGCGTTGATCTGCGATGGGAAAAAATCCCAAGTCGGTGGGGTTCGGCCGAGAAGTGACCGGACCAGAGGATCCCAAAAGTCGCTCTCTCCACCCGGCAGCACAGCGCGAATGTTCGTATCAGCGAATTGCGCAAGCATCCGTCGGAACAATCGCCAGCCCACCCACTCGTCTGGCCCTACCCGTAATGCCGACGCCTCCATTTCGCCGGCCTGCCCTAGCTGCTCTCGAATCGCCTGGAGATTCCCAGACCGAACGGCACCAATAATCTCTCGGACCCGCTCCGATCGAATCGTCGATGGGCGTGCTAGCAGGTCGTAGCAATCGCGATGTATGGTCGTCACATCGGCCGGATCAGACGCTTTGAGGGTGACGTATGCGGATGCCGTGTAGCCCCCAAAGTAGAACGCCGCCGCCGCAAAGAGCGCGGCCTCCGACTGGAGAATCCCCGGTATCGGTCTCACCTCCCCATCAATGAAGGCCGATCCTGCCTGCGTGATCGCGTTGCCGAGGCGAGACCACGCGACCGGATCCTCATAAGGCTCATGCAGACGGTCGAACAGCTCGCCAACGAGTGAGATGTAGTAATCATCCCATCTGGCATTCAGATACTTCAATTGCAACGGAGCCGGAGTAATTCCGAAATGCCGGACATGGTGTAGCGTGTCCGCGTCGTTCAACCATTTCGCGAGTGCCGGACTCATGTCGATTCTCCAGGATCGGCCACCGTCGCGTGAATAGCATCGAAGACGGCCTCGTAATGATCTTTGAGGTCGGGCACCGCGATGATGACAACACTGTAATCGGCTGGTGCCACAGCAGGCGCTTTGGCGAGTTCCTCGTTGACCAAGCTGGAACAAACCACAGCGACCGCGCGAAATTGCTTCAGTGCTGGAGGGTGATCTGCCGCATTGATGAATCGCTCGATGTGATCGATGGTGGTTGTACCGAGGTCTTCATGCAGCGCTCGCTCTCTCAACCAGGCAAGCGTCTTTACCAATCGGCTTATTCGATCTTTTTCGCAACCTGCGACGGCGAGTGCGTTCGGAGATGAATCCCTAGCCGTCGACTTCAGTTTTACTTCCGAGCAAAGCACGCGATCCTGTTCCGAAGCGAGCGGCCAAGATGGCACGACAAAATGAACAACATCGGAACACGGAGCTGGCTTCGTTCGATCCTGTTTCAATCGCCACTTCTTGGGACCGATAACGGTCTGCGGATGCTCAAGAGCGGCATGGTATAAAAACACAAGGATTTCACCGAAATCGCCAGCCATGACGGATCCGCGATCTGGGAGCTTTGCCGCCAGAAGCTCAGCCTTCGGGCGTCCTGTCCTTTCCGCGTGAATGTCGAGGACTGCATCCGCGATATAACAACGCCGCAGGGGAAGACCGAGCACCTCGGCCCATGCCGCTGCGTGCTCATCCGAAACCTGAATCAGCGCATAAGGCGAGTCCTGCGCGTGAGCGAACCAAGCGAGTAGTTTCGAGACATCGAGCCCAAGATCGTTCACCGTGCCATCCCGCTGTTCGTGACCTGGAAACCGGGATCGACCGCGACTCTTTCAGACATTCGCACTGAAACAACAATCAGACGGATACGGCTGACAGAGAGCTGACGAGATCGACGCTTGTGCCGACCTGTCTCAGAATGCCAGCCCCGGCTGCAAAAGACAACCTTCGAGATTGTTGCACCGGGCTACAGTAGCTTGAGTGCCTGCTCGGAACATCCCACCAATCTTTATGCCGCTTTCCGCTCAAACGACTGCACCAGCCCGCCGACATACGACCGCACTTCGATCTTGTCCCGCGACAATTTGCGAACCGCCTTCGGTGCCCGCTTGCGAATCGGCGGGAGATGGCCACGCTCCATGTGACTGCGTCGGGTGTTGTAATACTGAACCCATTCCGCCACGACGTAGTCCAAGTGCCGTTTGCCAAACAGAATGAATCGAAACAAGCACTCGTATTTTAGGGACTGTCCGAACCTTTCGACCCTACCGTTCAAATTAGGCGCGGCGATGGGCAACACGTTTGTCCGGACGCCTTCGGCCTTCAGCGTCGCCGTGAAGTCCTTGGTGAACTTTGTGTCTCGGTC
>SXGT01448775.1_pt1 | contig 18127 bp, 17 predicted proteins | sample 3176221 | NCBI WGS metagenome assembly SXGT01 (sample SAMN11356862, study PRJNA531348) | freshwater metagenome | isolation source: freshwater sample F1-120 | place: China: Fuxian Lake, Yuxi | collected 2017-12-25
CGCCCTTCAGTTGCGATCCGGTGGACGATACCTGAACGTGTTGGTGGCGTTCACGGCGGGCGCACGGCAGTGCGCCCCTACCGAAGGGGCGCTAACTGCCGGTGAATTCGCCTGGTTAGATGCCGACGAGCAGGTACGGCTTTTCGATGATCTCGCGGATGCGGGTGAGGAAATCGCCGGCTGGCGCGCCGTCGGTCACGCGGTGATCGAAGGCGAGGCTGAGCCAGGCGGTGTGTCGGGCCTCGACGCGACCGTCGACCACAAACGGGCGCTGCGCGATCCGCCCTACCCCCAGAATCGCCGCTTCCGGCGGGTTGACGATCGGGGTGAACGTATCCACTCCGTGCCCGCCGAGATTCGTGATTGTGAAGGTGCTGCCGCTCATGTCGGCCACGGCCAGCCTGCCCTGTCGCGCCCGGGACGCCATCGAGTCCAGGTCGCGGCTCACTTCCACCAGGCTCTTGCGGTCGGCGTCGCGCACCACCGCGACCAGGAGTCCTTGTTCGACCGCCACCGCCACCCCGATGTGAATCTCCGCCACACGCCAGATCGCCCCATCGGCCCATTGCGCGTTGATCACCGAATGCTCTCGCAACGCGATCGCGCTCGCCTTGACCAGCATCGCGTCGTAGGTCAGTTTGACCCCATAACGCTTCTCGAAATCGTCCTTCAGGTGCGCCCGGAAGCGCACCGCCTCGGCGAAATCGGTCTCCGAGAACAGCGTCACCCGAGCCACGGTGCGCGACGATTGCGCCATGCGCTCCGCGGTGACTCGACGCACCCGGTTGAGCTGCTCCAGTTCTCCCGGCGCACCCACCAGAATCGGCTCGGGCACTGGTTCTGGCGCGGTGATTGGCGCGACTGCTGGCGCAACCGCGGCCCGGCTCTGCGCCTCGGCGAAGGCGCGCACGTCGGATTCCTGCACCCGACCGTCGGGTCCGGAACCGGGGACCCGGAGGAGATCGACCCCCAATTCACGCGCTACCTTGCGGGCCAATGGCGAGGCGCGCAGTTCGCGTCCGCTTCCCGCCGATGCAGCGGCCACTGGAGCCGCGGCGCTGACTGGTGTAGAAGCGACCGCGGCAGTCGCCGCGCCGCTGGCGGAAGGCCCGGCCGCGCCGGGCTCGTCGATCGATTCGCCGGGCTGGCCGATGTAGGCGATGATCTTCTGGACCGCCACCTCCTGGCCCTCGGCGACGACGATCTTCAGTAGTGTGCCGCTGAGCGGCGCTTCCACTTCGTTCTCAGCTTTGTCGGTCTCCACCGAGAACAGCGGCTCGTCCTTGGTGACCGTTTCACCAACCTGCTTCAACCAGCGGGTTATCGTTCCCGACTCCATGGTCAGGCCCAGGGTCGGCATCTTGATCGGCGTGGCCATGACTATGCCCGACCCAGCGTGCGCTTCACCGCGGCGATCAAGTCCTCTTTCTGGGGGAGCGCCGCGGTCTCCAGGGACGCCGCGTACGGCACCGGCACGTTGCGGGCACAGACGCGCTCCACCGGAGCTTCCAGGAAGTCGAAGCAGCGGTTCATCACTTCCATCGCGATCTCCGCGCCGATCCCGCAGCGCTCGTACGCCTCATGGGTGACAACCAGGCGGTGCGTCTTGCGCACCGACTTCGCCATGGTGTCCACGTCCATCGGCACCAGGGTCCGCGGGTCGATCACCTCGACGCTGATCCCCTCCGCTGCCAGCTCTTCGGCCGCTTGCAGCGCCTTGGTGACCATGGTGTGCACCCCGATGATGGTGCAGTCGGTGCCTTCACGTTTCACGTCGGCCACCCCGAACGGGATCGTGTACTCCTCCTCCGGCACGTGGCCCTTGGCGAAGTAGAGCACCTTGTGCTCCAGGAAGATCACCGGGTTGTCGTCGCGGATCGCGGTCTTCAGCAACCCCTTGGCGTCGTACGGCGTGGAGGGGGTGACGACTTTGAGGCCGGGGATGTGGCAAAACCAGGCTTCCAGGCTCTGCGAGTGCTGGGCGGCGTTGCCGCGGCCGGCGCCCTCCTGGGCCCGCAGCACCATCGGCACCTTTACCCGGCCGCCAAACATGTAGCGCATCTTGGCCGCCTGGTTGACGATGGCGTCCATCGCCATCGCGGTAAAATCCACGTACATGATCTCCACGATCGGACGCATCCCGGTCGCGGCGGCGCCGACGGCGATGCCGACGATGCCCTCTTCGCTGATCGGGGTGTCGCGCACGCGGTCCAGGCCGAACTCGTCGGCAAGCGACTTGGTCACCCCAAAGATGCCCCCGCCGCCCCACACTGCCACGTCTTCACCCAGCACGAACACCAGCTCGTCGCGGGTCATCTCTTCGCGCAACGCCTCGTTGAGCGCCTGGGCGTAGGTGATCTCGCGCACCGCGGACTGCGCGGCCTCGGGACGCGCCTCAGCGACGGTCATGAGTAAATGTCCTCCATCAGCGTCTCGACCGCCGGGTCGGGGCTGGCCAGCGCGAACTCCAACGCCTGAGCGACCGCCAGCGTCTCGCCGGCTTCAACCGCTCGGGACTCTTCCTCGGTCTGTATCCCACGGTCGGCGAGCGCGCGCTCCAGCCGATCGATGGGGTCCTTGGCGCGCCAGGGATCGACCTCTTCCTTGGTGCGGTAGTTCAGCGGATCGCCGGCGTGGTGGCCCAGGTAGCGGGAGGCGCGGCAGAGCAGCAGGGTCGGTCCCTCGCCAGCCCGAGCGCGAGCGACCGCGTGGGTGGCCGCTTCGTTGACCGCCAGCACGTCCATGCCGTCCACTTCCAGGCCGGGGAACCCGTAGGCGGCGGCGCGCGCCGCGGCGTCGAGTTGGGCGACCGTGTTCTCCACCCGTGCCGACATCGCGAAGCCGTTGTTCTCGCACACCAGGATCAGCGGCAGCTTCCAGATCGCGGCCATGTTGGAGACTTCGTGCAGCACGCCCTGGTTGAGCGCGCCGTCGCCGAAGAAGCAGACCGTGACCTGGTCGGTCTTGCGCATCTTGGCGGAGAGCGCCGACCCACAGGCGATGCCCATCCCGCCGCCCACGATCCCGTTCGCTCCCAGGATGCCGCGGTCCACTTCAGCGATGTGCATGCTCCCGCCCTTGCCCTTGCAGGTGCCGGTCGCCTTGCCCAGCAGCTCCGCCATCATCCCGTTGATGTCGCCGCCCTTGGAGATGCAGTGCCCGTGGCCGCGGTGGGTGCTGGTGATGAAGTCGTCGTTGCGCAGCGCGGCGCACACCCCGACCCCGATCGCTTCCATTCCGATGTACGGGTGCGAGGTGCCGCGCATCATGCCGGCGCGGTACGCCTCAATCGCTTTGGTGTCGAACGCGCGAATGCGCCACATGGTGCGATGCATCCATCGCAACGATTCGGCGCTCAGGCTGCTGGATGTTGGAGCGGTGGCGACCATCGTTCCCCCACAGTCACCCCGCCGGCCGTCTGCGCAGCAGGTCGGGGGGTCTCACACGGTAGCGCTGCCCCGGTTGGGCGGCCTGGGCGTGCCGGAACAGACCTGTGACAGGTGTGAGCGATTGTAGCGAATGGCGGCTGGGGCGGCACAGACCGCCTTCCGCGCGCCGCGATTACCGGTGTTAGACCCCGGTACGAGACAGGCCCGCGTCCACCACCACCGTTTCGCCGGTCACCCCTTCGTTGCACGCCAACTCGACGGTCATGCGGGCCAGGTCCTCCAGCGCCACGGTGCTGCGAAGCGGGGTGCGCGCCTCCAGCGCCGCGATCTGTTCGGAGGTAAAACCCGCCGTCCAGCGGGTGAGGAACAGGCCGGGGGCAACACAGTTGACCCGCACCTCTGGCGCCATTGCGATCGCCAGGCAGGTGGTCAGGTGGATGAGCGCCGCCTTGGAGACGCAATAGGCGAGGCTGGAGCCGGCCGGTCGAAGCCCAGCGATGGAGGAGATATTGACGATCGAGCCGCGGCGCTCGCGCAGGTGCGGCGCCGCCGCCTTGGCCAGCATCCAGGGGCCTTTCGCGTTCACCGCCATCATGCGGTCCCAATCGTCCTCATCCAACCCCTCCAGATTGGCGAACGGCACGAACTTGGTCGTCCCGGCGTCGTTGACCAGCACGTCCAGCCGCCCGAAGCGCTCTACTGTCTGGGCAACTACTTGACGGACCGCGGCGCCATCGCGCACGTCGGCGCGAAACGCCTCCGCCTCCACACCCAGGCCGCGTAACTCTCCCACCGTGGCGGTCGCCTCGGCCTCGGACCGCGAATACACCACCGCCACATGCGCCCCGCGACGGGCCAGATCGTGTGAGATGGCGCGGCCCAGGCCGGTCCCACCGCCGGTGACCAGCGCCACCCTGTCCTTCAACTCCATCGCTCGTCCTCCATGCATCCTGGTCCGAATACCAGATTCGCGAACGGCGCCGCTACGCCGAGGGGTGAGCCCGGCCGCGGCTCGAGCATTCGTCCCAAGAGTCGGCGTCCATCGTACAATCTGGGCACGATGCGCTTCGAACTTGGCGACCCCAATGCGCCGCGCGGCCACGCGTTGCTGTACTTCCGCGACGCGAATAACCCGAAGCGGGTGCTGGCAACCTATCTGGTGCTACCCCCGATCGCAATGGATCTCGCGAAGTACGTTCCGCCGCTGCTCGCGGCCCAGTTGCCGGGTGGCATTCCGGCCGCGCCGAGCGTTTATCCCCTGCCACCGTTTCCGGAACCGTTCGGCAGTCTCGGCGAGCTAACCGAGTTGGCCACGGCGCGCGGGGATGACCTGCTCGATGGAGGAAGCCTGACTTCGGGCGATCTGCAGCGCATGGTGATGGCAGTGTCGGAGGTCGGGGAACGCTACGCGTCCATGTATCGTGAGGCTCGCGAACGCGCTCCGCGCCTGGCCCCGGAAGCGCCGCGCGAATTGGAAGGGTTGGATGTCGACACGATCCTGATGGGGATGATGACCGACTCCGAGAAGGTGGGGCGCCTGGTTCGCCATCTCGGGACGCTGCGCTACGCGGTGGGCGGTGGCGATTCAGTGCTGGCGAACGAGACGCTCACGTTGATGGAGAACGTCGGGCGTCGCCTGGACTCGAAGTACTGCGTGGCCGAGCTACTGGCGGCGGCGCGCGAACCCGGTCCCCGTGGCCAGCGGCTGAGCGAGCTATACGCCGAACGCTGCTACAAGCTGGCGGCCGAGGAGTACGCCGAGGTCGCTGAGCTTGAGCGCCGCATCGACGACGCCCGAGCGTAGCGGCAGGCTATCGACGCTCATCAGATGGCGGTGGGGCGTGGTAAAATTCGGGCCGAAAAGTGCTTGGCGGTCGGATTTCGGTGTGGTAGACTCCATCTCGGTGAAAGGAGGTGGTGCCTAATGAGTACTAGTCCTGAGGGCATCTGGGGAGGGTCGTCCTCCTAAGCCCAATTTTGGGCTTTCCGGTCACCTTAACCGGATGCCCTCCGTCCGACGAGGACGCACAAGCCCCTGGCATTCGCCAGGGGCTTGTGATTTTCACAGCTTTTCGTGGGACGACGGGTCGTCCTGGAAACGGCGCGTCCTAGTCTTCTTCCTCGTCCTCGGTCTCCAGGGTCTCCACCGTGATCGCGCGCACCACCAGGCTGGGATCCAAGGCCCCGGCGGTTTCAAACGAGGTGTCGCGGATGGTGACGCGGGTGAGCCCACTGTCGGCAACGCTTGGATCGGCGAGCACGGTGAGCCGGTCGATCACCGCCGGTCGGCCGTACACGTCGTAGTCGCGGAACGCCTCAGACGAGCCGGCATCGGTGAGCTGCCCGCTGGAATCCGCCACCAGCCAGCCTCGCACGTTCACCCCGGCGATCAAGTCCACGGTCTGCTGCGCGCCGTTGCCCCAGCGTAGGACGACCTCGCCAACCTTGAGACCCTGGAAACTGCCCGGAGCGCCGTCCAGATTAATGAGAATCTGCACCGCGGCGGCGTTGCGAGCGTCAGAGGGCACGCTCACGCTCAACTCGTCCGGGTACCAGCCGAGCACCGCGTCCCGGGAGTGGAACACCCGCGAATCGAGGCGATAGGTGGTGCCCGACCAGACGACGGTTCCGGTTGGGACCGAAGTGGTGGGCATCAAGTAGTTCGTCAATGCGCTGAGGTTCAGGGTGACCTGCTCGCCCACGTTCTGGGCGAACGCCACGGAATGGAGTCCAAGCAAGGCGATGAACGCGAGGAGAGCCGCCGTCGTCCGCATCGAGTGACCTTCTTCTCTGGCTGCCAGTGAATGCCCCGCCCTGTGCCGCGTGCGCGCTAATCGTACCGACGAGCCGAGGAGTCCATGCCGGCGCAGAGACGCTCGCGCGCCTCGAAGAGCCAATCGCGAACCTGCTCGCGGCTAACTCGCAAGTACGCGGCGATCTCCACCACGCTCAGGTCGTCCCGCTCCCGCATCACTAAGCAGGCGCGCGACGCGCTACTCAGCTCAACCAGTGAAGTCGATGTCCAGGTAAGTGCCGCCATGGTCCCCTCTTGGCAGTCGGCTCGGCTCGGCTCTGCCCGGCTGCTTCCCGCATAGCGTACGGCGTGTCCGTGGGTGTGATGTGAGGAATGGGTGAAGCGTTTATGAAGACGTGATGAAGAACCATCCAGGAAGCTCGTTCGTCGTCGAAGGTACAATCCACCGAGTATGAGCAACGACTTCGCCACGCTCAACACCGCGCGCATTCTGGTCGTGGACGACGACCCGAAGATTCAGGCGGTGCTGCGTCGCGGGCTGCGGCTGGAAGGCTATCAGGTGGAGGTGGCGGCGGACGGGCCGGAAGCGTTGGCGACGTTGCGGGCTGAGTTCGATCTGCTGGTGCTGGACCTGTCGCTGCCGGGCCTCGACGGGCTGGCGGTGTGCCGACGGGTGCGCGAAGTGATGGACATTCCGATCCTGATGCTGACCGCTCGCGACACGGTGAGCGATAAGGTCAGCGGTCTGGAGAGTGGCGCCGACGATTACCTGGTCAAACCGTTCGCGCTGGAAGAGCTGTTGGCGCGGGTTCGAGCGCTGCTGCGCCGTCGAGCCCCCCAGTTGGGCGGTCCACACGATGGGCTCAGCTACGCCGACCTGGTGCTTAACCCGGTGACCCGCGAGACGCGGCGAGCCGGAAAGCGGTTGGAGCTGACCGCCAAGGAGTTCGATCTGCTGGAGTTCTTCCTGCGCCACCCGCGGCACGTGTTGACCCGCGAACAGATCTTCCGGGCCGTGTGGGGATCGGATTTCCTGGGTGGATCCAACGTCATCGACGTGTACATCCGCTCGCTGCGCGAGAAGCTGGAGACCGACGCGCAACCCCGACTGCTGCATACGCTGCGCGGAGTCGGCTACTCGCTCCGTCACGAGCCGTAGCGGCGCCATGCCACTGCGCGTCCGCCTGGGCCTGTTCTACGGATCGCTGATGGCGCTCGCGCTGGCGCTGTTCGCCTCGTTGGTCTACGTCACGCTGCTCAACAGTCTCGCCACTCAGACCGACGCACAACTGCTGACCCGCGCGGTGCAGGTGGAGCGCATCCTGCCGCTCGACGCGAAGCGAGCGCCTGGCCGACCGATCGGCACCCCACTGGGGCTTGACGATATCCCTCCCGGCTTGCTGGGACGCTCATCGATCGGGGGAAGCTCCGCGCAGGGCCTGGTGGTCCAGTTACTGGACGTGCGCGGGCGGGTGCTCGATCGCACCGATCCGGCCGCCGGCACCCCGTTGGCGCCAGCGCTCGCGATGCCCCGCCCAGAGAATGGGGATCAGTACGCGGAGGTGGGCGAGTCGGCGCGCATGCTGGTGCTGGTGCGTCCGATTCTGGAGCAGGGCCAGTGGGTCGGCACGATTCAGGTGGCGGCGTCGCTGGAGCCAACCCGGGCCACCATGGGCAGTGCGCTGCGGCTGCTGGCGCTGGGCACCGTTCTCGCGCTGGGGCTCGCCGCGGTCGCCGGGTGGTGGCTGACCGGGCGGGCGCTGCGTCCGCTGCACCGCATCACCTCCAAGGCGCAGACGATCGCCCAAACCGGCGAGATCGGCGAGCGGCTGCAAGTGGTTCGTCAAAGCGACGAGATCGGACAACTCGCCATCGCGTTCAACGCGATGATCGCCCGGCTGGACGATTCCGCCCAGCGTCAACGGGCGTTTCTTGCCGATACCTCTCACGAGCTGCGCAGTCCGCTCACCGTGCTGCGCGGCAATCTCGACCTGTTGCGGCGAGATCCGGATCCGTTGGCGAGGGTGGAGTATCTGGCCGAGGCGGACGCTGAGGCGCGGCGCATGGCGCGCCTGGTGGGCGACCTGTTGTTGTTGGCGCAATCGGACGCCCGTCACTCGGTGCAGCTCGTCCCGATGGCGTTGGACGAGGTGGTGCGCGAGGTGTACGAGCAGGCGCTGATGCTGGCCGAAGGGCCAGACGTCGTCGCGAACGTCCCGGTCACCGTGCCGGTGCTTGGCGACGCCGACCGTCTGAAACAGCTCCTCTGGAACCTGGTGGAGAACGCGCTGCGGCATACCCCGAACCACGGTCGGGTTGAGATCGATCTGCGGATCGAGGGAGCCGAGGCGATCGTCACGGTGAGCGACACTGGTGTGGGTATCGCCGCCGAGCACCTCCCGCACATCTTCGAGCGGTTCTACAAAGTGGATCGCGCTCGATCGCGAGGAAAAGGTGGGACCGGGCTGGGCCTGGCGATCGTGCGGCATCTGGCGGAGGCGCACGGCGGTCGGGTGGACGTGGAGAGCAGGCTGGGCGTGGGAACGACGTTCACGGTTCGTCTGCCGCGAGCGCCCGGGGCAACGGACCCAGAGCAGCCGACCCGCGGCCGCTTGACCTCTGCCGGCCCGGCTCGCACAATGCCAGAACGGCGAGCGGCCCACGGAAAGTCGATTCGGCGACGAATCACGTTTCGAGCGGACCGCTGATCGCGCAGGGAGATCCGCATGCCACAACTCTGCCGTTTCCTCTACGGCGCCTCCGCTCCCCGGCTGGGACTGCTGGACGGTGGGACGGTGCGCGATCTGTCTGCCTCGGGAGTGGATTCGCTGACTGACCTGGACGCCGCGTTCAGCCTGCCGCTGGCGGATCTGCGCGAGCTGTTGGGTCAGGCGGCGCGCTCCGACCTTCCCGCGTATTCATTGACGGACGGAGGCGCGCGCCTGCTCGCGCCGATCCAGGGTCAAGAGGTGTGGGCAGCCGGGGTGACCTATCTGCGTTCGCGGGATGCGCGCGTGGAGGAGGCGGCCGAGAAGAGCGTCTACGAGCGGGTGTACGACGCGGCGCGCCCGGAGATTTTCATGAAAGGCGGCGCGTCGCGCAGCGTAGGACCGGGTGATGCGGTGCGGGTACGGCATGACTCCACTTGGGACGTGCCCGAGCCAGAGCTGGCGCTGGTGCTGAACCGCCGACTCGAGCTAATCGGGTACACCGCGGGCAACGATCTATCGTCCCGCAGTATCGAAGGCGAGAACCCGCTCTACCTTCCGCAGGCCAAGACCTGGCTGGGAAGCTGTTCGCTCGGACCGGCGATCACCCCAAGTTGGGAGCGTGACGGAGAGCGTCCTTTTGGCATCAACCTGAGCATTCAGCGCGGGGGCCAGGAAGTGTTCAACGGATCGACCTCCACCGCGCAGATGCATCGGACGTTTCAGGACCTGATCGAGTATCTCGGCCGTGACAACGTGTTCCCGCGTGGGGTGATCCTGCTCACCGGCACCGGCCTGGTGCCGCCCTCGGACTTCACCCTGGAGGGTGGCGACGAGGTGCGTATTGAGGTGGAGGACGTGGGCGTGCTGCGCAATCCGGTGCTCCGCGGGGACGGCCGTTACGCGCTCGCCGACTGAGTTCGCGTCTGGAGATTCTCTGGATGGAGTGTCATGACGATGGGCTGCACCTGACGAGCGCGTTATGATTCAATCGTGATCACATCGCCTGGAAGGCTGGTGAGTCCAAAATGAGAACTGGAGAGATGCGATGACCTACACCATCTTCTCGCCGTGCGTTGACACCAAGAACAAGTCGTGCGTCGATGTTTGCCCAGTGAGCTGCATCTATATCGAGTCGGACGACCTCGACCGCATGCTGTACATCAATCCCGACGAGTGCATTGAGTGCGGCGCTTGCGAGCCGGAGTGCCCGGTAGTGGCGATCGCCCATGACTCCGCGGTGCCGGCCGAGGAGCAAGAGTACACCCAGCTCAACGCGGATTGGTTCTCCGATCCGGACGCGGTCCGCGCGCGTGTCAACGAGTTGAAGCCGCTCTAAACACAACATCCCGCGAACCAGGACGGCCGGCACATCGAACATGTGCTGGCCGTCTTTTTGGTGTCGTTCTAGTTGGCCTCACAACACCGCCTGGCGGACCTGCTCCAGGGTGCGGCGGTTTTCGCCGCGGATCGCCGGATTGCGGGAGAGCGCGGGAAACTCTTCCGCGGGATCGATCAGCAGCTCGGGGATCGGGTTGGGCGCTTCGCCCTGCCATTCCAGACGGTAGGAATCGGGGATGTAGTCCGGCGCGGATCGGCCGGTCATGGCGAGCCAGACCAGCGACCAGGAGCGAGGGACCACCCGGTAGATGTCGTACCCGCCGCCACCGCCGCCGATCCAACGGCCGTCGCAGTACTCATGAGCCAACTCGTGAACCAGTTGCGCCTGTACCTCGTACGAGCGGGTTGTCAGCGCCAGGTGAGCGAGCGGGTCCCAGGCGTGGGTGTCGCACCCGTGCTGGCTCACGATGAAGTCCGGCCGATGGCGCTCCGCGAGCGCCGGAACCAGCTCTCGCACCGCCTCCAGCCACGAGTCGTCTTGCGTGTACGGCGCCATCGGCACGTTCACCGAGGTTCCGTAGGCGGCGCCTTCGCCCAGCTCGGAGACATCGCCGGTGCCGGGGAACAGGTAGCGCCCGGTTTCGTGGAACGATACGGTCATGACCCGCGGCTCGTCGTAGAACAGCCATTGCACGCCGTCGCCGTGATGGGTGTCGAAGTCCAGGTACAGTACCCGCATGTCGTACTCGTGGAGCAGCCAGGCGATCGCGACCGCGGCGTCGTTGTAGATGCAGAATCCCGAGGCGCGCTCGCGCATCGCGTGGTGCAGCCCGCCGGGGCCGTTGAAGGCGTGCTGGGTCTCACCCGTCATCACCTGGCGCGCCGCCGCCAGAGTGCCGCCGGCGATCAGAGCGGAGGCGTGGTGCATAGAGGGGAACGCGGGATTGTCGCCGGGAGCGAATCCGTACGGCGCGCCATCCGGGTCCCATTGCCACTCCGGCCTCGATAGCCGTTCGACCATTGCGATGTAGTCAGGCGCGTGCACCAGCCGCAGCTCGTCTTCGGTCGCGAAATCTGGACGGAGCAGGTCGGAATCGTCGAGCACGCCGAGCGCCCGAATCAGGTGCAGGCTCGTCTTCATCCGTCTCGGCCGCAGCGGGTGCTGGGGTCCGAAGTTGTAGCCGAGCATCCCCTCGTCAAACACCAGGCGTGACTGGCAGCGCTGCCCTGATCCGGTTCTCGCGGTCACGCTACTCGTCCTCCTCGAAGCTCGATCCGCTCGTTCGGCACAGCGTAGCCGGTCGGCACGGCCCGCGGTAGCGCCACGAGAGTCGGCTCATTTCAGGTCGAACTGGCTACCGCATCGCGGCCCGATTCCGGCTTCTCAGGTGTACGGGAAATGCCATAGTGATGCGCTTGTAACTCCTTGCGAACCGGATCGACGCAGACCGTCACGTATCCTGACCTTTCGATCCACGCTCTCGCGGGACCATCATGCCGATACGATCCCTACTGCCCTCCGTGCGCTTCCTGCTCGCCGTGTTGCTGGCGGCCATGCTGGCGGGCCCATCGGCTGGAGCGACCTTCGCGCAGGTCGGTGAGTCAACCCACGTCGTCCAGCCGGATGAAACGCTGTCGGAGATCGCGCTGGAAGCCGGCACGGATGTCGAGACGCTGCTCGAACTGAACGGATTGGATGATCCGAATCAGATTCAAGCGGGCCAGGTGCTGCTCCTGCCCTCCGACCCGGGCGCCGCCGCGTCCACTCAGCCAACCGAGTTGGGCACGGCCAGCACTGGCGAGTATGTCGTCCAGGAGGGCGATACGCTCGCCGGCATCGCCGCCGATCTCGGGGTCGACTCCACCGCGCTCGCGGTGGCGAACGGCCTCGAGGATGCCGACCTGTTGTACGTCGGGATGACGTTGGTGATCCCGGCGGGCTCGGCCCAGCCAGCGGATGTGGCAAGTGACCCAGTAGCCCCAGAAACCGCCTCCGATGACGCGGAGGCGGAGCCACTCGAGACGTTGGAACCGCCCGCGGCGCCACGGTCAGTTGCGTCAGGCAGTGGCGCGACCCGCGACTATCTGGTTCAGGACGGAGACACGCTAGAGGGGATCGCGGCGCAGTTCGACACGAGCGTCGAAGAGCTCCTGGCGGCAAACGGGATGGACGATCCGAACCTGCTGGTCGCTGGGGTGACGATCCAGGTGCCGGCGCCAGGCCGCGAGCACGTCGTCCAGCCAGGTGAGACGCTCGCGGGGATCGCCGCGGAAGAGCAGGTGGACCTTGATGCGCTGGCTGAGATCAACGGGGCAAGCCCGACAGACCCGCTGGAGGTCGGTCAGGTGCTGCTGCTCCCGGACAGCAGCGCACACCCGGTCGTTGCCGCCGCGGCGCCCACCGAGACCGTCACTGCGGATGGTGGGGCGCCCACGGCAACGCCCACACCGATCGAGCCAGGGCTGACTGGAACGCCGAGCGCCACCGTGCAGGGCGACGGCTCGGCCCCCTCCACCCCCGAGCCTACTCCGCGGCCCGAAGTGCGGGTGCGGGCGATCGAAGGCGACCTGGCCTCTACCGCGGAGAGCCTGTTGGGGGCTCCGTACGTGTGGGGCGCGGCCGGTCCGTATGAGTTCGACTGTTCCGGCTTCATCTGGTTCGTGGCCGAACAGGCCGAGATGCCGATCGGCCGCCAGATGCAGGACCAGTACGATGCAGGTCGGCACCCGAAGCGCGAGCGATTGCGCCGCGGCGACCTGGTGTTCTTCCAGAACACCTATATGGACGGGCTCTCACACAACGGGATCTATCTAGGCGATGGCAAGTTCATCCACGCCGCGGACGAGATCTCCGGAGTAACCATTTCAAGCCTCGACGATCCCTTCTGGGACGCGCACTGGTACGGCGCCACCCCGCGTCAAGGTGGATGACGACGACTAGGGTCTGACGGTTACGGGAGCGCGGGCGAAAGCGCGGTGAGGGCGTCGCGGTCGGGCGCGATTCCCAAACGGACCCACTCCCCGCGGAGTTCGACGGAAGCCGCGAACTCGGAAGTGTTCCAGGTGAGCGTGCTCGCGCCGGCCTGACGGCGGCTCGATTGGCCGGCGAAACGCACGTCCAGCGAATCCGCCATGGCCTGGTAGAATTCCTCGGCCTCGTCGCTGGAATCCCAGACGCTGTCCACCACCAATCCTCGCGGGTGCTGCTCGTCCAGGCCGACCAGCAGGTAGCTATCACCACCCCAGCCGGCCGCGGCGGACGCCGCGCGCTCGTCGTCCAGGAACGGCTGCAGCACGGCGCGTAGGCCGACCTCCCCCAGCGTGTCCACGCGTAGGGCGTGCCATCCACGGGTCGCCACGCCGGACTCCTGGGGCGCTTCCACCCGAATCGGAGCCTCGTCCGCCACATACTTGTCCAGGTGCAGCACCTGCTCAGAAGAGACCGGCGGACGGGAGTAGAGCGTGTTCACCACCGCCCAGCCGCCATCCTGGTAGAAACCTTCGACGAAGCGCTCCCCCTCGCGATACGGGAACAGGAATTGCGCTCGCCACAGGGGCGGAATCTTGGCGTCGTCGAGCGCCTGATCCTGTTCCGCATGCAGCGCGTCCCAGGCCTGCGGCCCTTGATACTGGTTGGCCCAGAGATGCGAGGTGAAGTTGGCGTCACCTTCGGGAAGCGACCGCACCGCGAGCACCACGTCGCTGGTCTGACCACCGCGGAGCAACGCCTGAAGAATCAGCGCATTGAGCCCGAAATGCTGGTCCTCCACCACATGGGTGAATTCGTGCGCGACGACGATCTGCTCGCGCCAGCCCAGCGGCCAGGTGTTGGCGTAGAGGCGAACGCTATTGCTATTGGGCGAATACACCCCCCCAACTCCGGCCTCCGCCTGCTGGAGGCGGACGGGGTCCACGGTCTGGCCCAGCATACGCAGCAGGCCGCCCTCCAGGCCGGGGATCTCCGACTGAAGCACGTCGTTGAGCGAGCCGAACACCGCCGGCGAGATGATCGTGACGTCGGTGCGTCCGCGGCGCTCGAGCCCGCGGATCGCCTGCGCCTGACTGGCGATCGTTTGAATCTCGTCGTCGGGAATCTCGCCAACCTGGCCGGGGTCCGCCGCGGCCATACGGGAATCGACCAGCCGCGCGAGCCGGATCGCAAGCTCGGAAGTCTCGCTCACCCCCAGCACGGTGACGCGGCCCAGAAACCGGCCGCGGCGCCACTTCACTTCGAATCCGCGCTGTTCGCCCGGCAGCGTCTCCTCGCGCATGCTGAACAGCGAGGCCTCTTCGCCGACCTCGGGCGAAGCCATCCAGCGCTGATCGTAGTTGCCGTCCGGGGCGAGTGCGCCTGGAAGCGAGAGATACGCGCGCTCTGGACTGAACAGATCGGCGACGGTGCTGGTGACGTAGTCGTCGCCCTGGACGAACTCGTGCCAGGAGGTCTCCCCGGACACGTCCCAGGGGGCGTAACGCAAAAAGAACAGTGGAATGGGCGTGAAACCGGGCGGGAGATCGTCCTGCGTCAGACCGAGATCGTCGAGCGAAAGCACGTCCGGTGCTTCCTGATCAGGCGTCACCTCTTCCTGCGCCTGTCCCACCGTGGGTGCGAGCAACAGAGCCAGCGCGAGGACCAGGGGCAAGACGCGCCCGATTCGGAGTGGCATGGGACATCTCCCGACCCGGCCCGAAGCAGGCAGCCCCCGTGTAGCCGGTGCGCATCCATACCACGTCTGACGCGAAGGGGTCAACGACTTCTCGTTTGGCCAGCGCGGGCACTCGGCGCCGATCTAGCGGCCCGGCTCCGATAGACTGCGAGGCACGGCGCACACACGCGCTCACGGGGTGGCGAGCGAATGCTGGTGGTTTACGTGTCCGGGCATGGGTTCGGGCATTCCGTTCGTACCGCGGTGGTGCTGCGGGAGCTGTTGTTGCTCCGTCCCGATCTGGAGATCGAGGTCGTGACCGACGCGCCGGCCTGGCTGTTTCCGCCGCGGGTTCGATACCGCGCGCTGCACACGGACATCGGGTTGGTGCAGCGTGATGGGCTGGAGCACGACGAAGATGCCACCCTGCTGGCAGTCTCGGCGTTCCTTGAAGGGCTGGAACAACGCGCGAACGACGAAGCGGAGCGGCTGCGCGGGTCCGAGGCGCGGCTGGTGCTCGGAGACGTTCCGCCGCTGGCCTTCGAAGTCGCGGCGCGCCTGGGCGTACCCGGCATCGCGATGGGTAACTTCTCCTGGGACGACATATACCAGCCGTTCGTGTTGACGCGACCGGGGTTCGAGGCGGCGATCGAACGAATTCAGGACTCGTATCGAAAAGCCGAGCTGTTGCTGCGCTTGCCGTTTCACCTCCCAATGCCCGCGTTTCGCGCGCGTGAGGAGTTGCCGTTGGTCGCCCGTATCCCGCGCATCGGGCGCGATGACGCGCGCCGGGTGCTGGGGGTTTCGCCAGGCGCCACCGCGGTGCTGCTCGCGTTTGGCGGGTTCGACGTGCCGAATCTGGACCTCGAACGGCTCGGCAGGCGACGACGTTATCTGTTCGTGCGCCCGATAGCGCAGCCGCGCGGGTTCGTACTCCCCAACCTGCTAGAAGTCGCCAGTCAGGGGGCGCTTTCGTTCGTGGATCTCCTTGCCGCGTGCGACGCGGTGGTGACCAAGCCCGGTTACGGCATGGTTGCCGATCTGCTCGCCTGTCGAGTCCCGGCGCTGTATGCCGAGCGTCCCCGGTTCGCCGAATACCCGGTGCTGGCACAGGCACTGGAGCAACACGCTCGCGCGCTGCCGATCCCCCGTCCGGACCTGGAGGCCGGGCGGATCGAGCCGTTCTTGGATCGGCTCCTGAGCCTGGAACCGCGCTGGAGCGAGCTGCCGCTGGACGGCGGCCGCCGCGCCGCGCTGCGGCTGGCGGAATTGCTCAGCTAAGCCACCGGGACCGCCAGCGGCCGGCTGATACAATCCCGCGATCGACAACGGAGGCAGGATTGGACGAGTTCAACCTGGATACCCGCCTGGCGCACCTGGGAGAGGACGACGACGATCCCACCCGCGCGCTGGTGCCGCCGATTCACCTCTCGGTCCCGTTCCGACGCATCGACGCGGATCGGCAGGGCGATTACGCCTATTCGCGACGCCTCAACCCCACCCGTTCGGCGCTAGAGCGAGCGCTGGAGACCGTGGAGGGTGGCGGTCGCGCCCTGGCGTTCGGGTCTGGGATGGCGGCGGTGAGCGTCGTCGCCCAACTGCTCAAGGCGGGCGATCGGGTCATCCTGCCCCGTGAGGTGTACGGCAACACGCACCGCCTGTACACCACCATCCTGCCTGCGATCAATGTGGAGTCCGAGTTCGTCGAGTTGAGCGACCTCAAGGCACTGGAACGGGCGCTGGAGAAACCGACCGCGCTGGTATGGACCGAGTCGCCCACCAACCCATCCCTGGCGGTGGTCGACTTGCGCTCCATCGCCGAGCTAGCCCACGCGCACGGGGCGTTGATGGCGGTGGACAACAGCCTGGCCTCGCCGTACTTCCAGCGCCCGTTGGAGCTGGGCGCCGACCTGGTGGTGGAAAGCACCACGAAGTATCTCAACGGCCACGACGACCTGATGGGCGGGGCGGTCATCGCGCGAGATCCGGCCATCGGCGAGCGTCTCTGGTACCTCCAGTACGTGGGCGGAGCGGTGCCGAGCCCGTTCGATTGCTGGTTGTTGCTGCGCGGAATGAAGACGATGGCACTGCGCATGGAACGCCATCAGCAGAACGCCTTCCACGTCGCCCGCTTCCTGCAATCGCATCGCGCGGTCGCCACGGTGCACTACCCCGGCCTACCGGAGCATCCCGGGCACCTGTTGGCCCAGGAACAGATGCACGGATACGGCGGGATGGTGTCGTTCGAAACCAGCGGTGCCAGTCTGGCGCGCCGCGTCATCGATCGCACCCACCTTTTCAGTCTGGCAGGTGGTTTGGGAGGGGTCGGGTCGCTGATCGAATACCCGACCACCATGAGCCACGCCAGTCAGGTCGGTAGCCCGCTGGCGGTGAGCGACCGCCTGGTGCGGCTCTCGGTGGGTATCGAGCATCCCGACGACCTGGTGCGCGACCTGAATCAAGCGCTCTCGTAGCCGAGGATTCGTGCCCCGGCTGGGTCGCCCTCCGATCGGGCCGAACCCGATACGGTGGAGATCGACCTGCGTGCTACGATCCCGCGCGCCCCAGCAAGAAGACGATGACCTGACCGCCCGGAGACGACCTGGTGCTCGTACGCCTCGATCCGAATCCGCCCGCCCACATCTCCCGCTATCGCTGGGTGGTGCTGGCGGTCACGTTTCTCAACCAGGGCATTGTGGTTGGCAACTGGTACATCTTCTCGGTCATCCTCAAGCCGGTTGACGCCGAGTTCGGCTGGGGCCGCGGCCCGCTGTCGCTCAGCTTCTCGCTCATGGTGATCGTCCAGGCGACCGCCGGACCGTTTGTCGGCGGCCTGGTCGATCGCTTCGGCCCGAGGGTTGTGATCCCAGTCGGCCTGGTGGTCGCCTGTCTGGGCGGGGTGCTGTCCACCCGGGTGGACAGCATCTGGCTGTTCGCGCTCACGTTCGGACTCTTGATGGGCCTGGGCGTTGGCGGAGCCGGCTGGATTCCCAACGGGGTACTGTTGGCGCGCTGGTTCCCCGACCGACTGGGGACCGCGATCGGCCTGTCATCGGCCGGAGTAGGGGTTGGCCTGTTCGCGCTGGTGCCGCTGGCGCAGTACGTGACCACCGAATTCGATTGGCGTACCGCGGTGCTGGTGCAGTCCGCCCTGTTGTTGCCACTGGCGGCGGTCAACCTGTTCCTGCAGCGCCCCATCCCCGCGTTGAGCCCGGCCGGTCGCGGCAGCGTGGTGAGTCCTGCCTCCAAACCACGCGAAGGGCCGCCGGATTGGACCTTGCGGCGAGC
>SXGT01081715.1_pt1 | contig 18123 bp, 14 predicted proteins | sample 3176221 | NCBI WGS metagenome assembly SXGT01 (sample SAMN11356862, study PRJNA531348) | freshwater metagenome | isolation source: freshwater sample F1-120 | place: China: Fuxian Lake, Yuxi | collected 2017-12-25
GCGGATCTTGCGCGCGTAATACGGAAAAGTCTGGAAGAAGCGGGAATTCAGATCAGGCAGATCGGCGATCACTCATAGCGCATCGCATCGACCGGCTGTAGCGCCGCGGCCTTCATCGCCGGATACATCCCGAACACCAATCCCACCAGGAACGACACGACGAGGCCGAGCAACACGGCCGTCGCCGAGACGTGCGTCGCCCAGCCCGCGTAGGCGGAGATGCCAACCGACACAATCGCGCCGATGACGATGCCGGCCATGCCGCCACCGACCGTCATCAGCAGGGTTTCGATCAGGAATTGCATGGTGACGTCGCGCTTGCGCGCGCCGGCGGTGCGGCGCACGCCGATCTCGCGGGTGCGCTCGACGACCGAGGTCAGCATGATGTTCATGATGCCTTTGCCGCCGACCAGCAGTGCCAGGGCGGCGACGCTGCCGACGACCACACTGAACGTCTGCTGGGTGCGATAGCGCTGCGCCAGCAGCTCGCGCGGCACCACGATGTGAAACTCATCGGCGTTGCGCGTCTGCAGCAGCACCCGTCGCAGCACTTCACCGAGCTCGACCGACTGTTGGCCATCGCGCACCTGGATCCAGATTTCCTCGACCGGCTGATTCGGCATCACCTCGATCGTCTTGCCGGTCAGCGCCGGCATGGGCACCAACGCGGCGCGGTTCACCTTGTGCCACGCCATAGTCGTGGCCGCCTCCACCCCACTACGCAAACTACGCGTGGCGGGGGCCGCCTGCGGATCGCCGCCCTGCTCGCGCAGCACGCCGACGACGCGGTAATGGTCGTCGGCAATCCGGATCGTCTCGCCCAGCGGATCGCGATACCCAAAGAGCTGACGCGCCAGCGCGGCGCCGAGGACCGCGACCCGCGACGCCGAATCCTCGTCGGTGGCTGACAGCAGTCGCCCGCGCTCGGCGGTCAGCCTGAGGATGTGCTGGAACGACGCCCGGCCGGCGAGGACCTGCGTTGGGTTGGTCTGGTCGCCGCGCCCGACGCGGACGTAGCGCGACACCAGGGGCGAGGCGAGCGTCGCCGATGGCACGAGCGCGAGCGCGCGATCGGCATCCGACGCCGCCAAGCTCCGCTTCATCGTACCGCGGCTATTCAGGCCGCCGCTGGACTGCGCGACGATGTTGTCGAGGCCAAGTGCGTCCACCTGAGCGAGTGACTGGCGCGCGGCGCCTTCGCTGACCGACATCATCGCGATGACCGCCGCGACACCCAGGACCACGCCAAGGACGCTCAGCGACGTGCGCAGGCGGTAGCGGCCCAGCGCCTCGAACGCGATGCGGAAATACCCGCCGAGCTCAGCGAGGCTGAAGCACATTGCCGCGTGAGGCTCCAGGCGCCGCGCCGGCCGCGTCCGGCGCCGTCAGCGAGACGCGGTCGCCTTCACGCAATCCGGCGACGATCTCGACCATGCGGTCGTTCGACTCACCGAGATCGACCGGGCGCGCCTCGATACTGGTGGCGCCGACGACATAGGCGACGTGCGCGCCCTGGTTATTGAAGATGGCGGTCACCGGCACCATCAGGACGCCAGTGCGCGTGCCGATCACAACGTCGGCGCGGATGCTCATCTCCGGACGCAGTTCGGCCGGCGTCGGATCGAGGGCGATGATCAGGTCGAAGCGCTTGTCGTCGAACGGCCGCGTCGGTGATGCGCTCGCCAGCGTGCCGACGCGCGACACCTTGCCGGTCAGCCGGAGATCCGGAAAGGCCTCGACGCGGACTTCCGCGATCTGTCCGCTGCGCACGCGGTGGACTTCCGTCTCGCCCACCGACGCTTCGACCATCATCCGATTCACCTCGGGGATGGTCACGATGCCCTGGGTGGCAAACACGCGATCGCCGATCCGGAGCTTCCGCCTGGGATTCGCGCTCATGTTCTCGTCGTAGACGACCAGCCCCGGACTGCGCGCGCGAATCGTGCAGCCATCGATCAGCCTGACCAAGGTGTTCAGCCTGAGATCGCTCTCCGCCTCGCGCGTCCGCGCGTGGCCGAGCTGCGCGGTTTTCTGCGCCAGCGCCAACGCCGCGCGCTTCTGCTCGCGCGGATGCGACAGCTGCACGACGATGTCGGTGCGGCGCCGCGACAACACCAGCTCCTCTTCCGCCTCTTCCAGTTGATCCTCGGTGCGCGCCAGCTCGTCGCGCGTGATGAAGCCCTTGTCGAGCAGCGGCTTCAGGTGTTCGTACTCCTGCCGCAGGCGCTCGGCCTTCTTCTGCGCGCGCTGCAACGCCGACCGCGCCTCCTCGACCGTCAGCACGCCCTCACCCTCGGTCACGGCCTTGACCTCGGCGCCGGCTTCATCCCACTCGCCTTCGGCGACCTGCAGATCCATCTGCGCCTGACGATGTTCCTGGCGGACGCGCGCCAGCTCCACTTCGAGATCCGTGGTGTCGAGCCTGACGAGCAAGTCACCGGCGTCGACGCGTGACCCCTCCGGCGCGAGATCGCGAATCTCGATGTCGCGGCCGGGAATGGGCGATCGATAGGTGATCGATTGAATCGGCTTCAGCGTTCCAGTCGACGTCAGGCGCGCGGTGAGCTCGCCGCGGGTCACGGTCGCGACCATCCCGTCGTCGGCGCCGGCGCGGGCCCGATACACGACGATGGTGGCGGCAAACACGACGACCGCGCCGGCGATGAGCGCTCGCGGCGAGGTCAGCGCCGATCGCGTCCAAGTGTTCATTCTTTCGCTAGATTAGACGCCATGGAGAGCACCGGCGTCGAGCCCGACATGTCCGTGCGTGGATTGAAAATGCCGAGGACTGCACGCAGCCGCAGGCTGGACACGGCTGAGTCGGCCAGCGCCTGGATGCGGCGGCCCTCGGCCTCCAGCAGTCCGGCTTCAGCGGTGATGACATCGAGATTGTTTGACAGCCCGTTCTCGTAGCGCAGCTGCGCCACTTCGACCTCGCGCCGGCTGATGTTGACGGCGGTCTCCGCGGCGACGCCGCCGCGGATCAGCCGATCGCGGTCGCGGACGATCTGCTTGACGCTGTCGGCAATCTGCCGTTCGAGCGTCTCGGCCTCGCGACGCCGGCGGTCGCGATCGAGCAGCGCCGCCTGATACTCGACCTGCTGCGCGGTGCGATCGACCGGCATGGCGATGGTGAAAAAAGTGACGAACTTGTAGCCGTCAAGCGCGAAACTGTCGCGGAAGGTCGGCGCCGTCTCCCGGCGAGTGAGCGCGAAGTTGACATCGACCTGCGGCAGCAACTGATTCCGCGAGAATCGGATCTGGTTGTCGGCGTCCTCGCTGAGCGCTATCCGGCTCTTCAGATCCAGGCGATTGGCCAGCGCGATCGCGGTCGCCGAGGGGACGTCGATCGGATCGGTGTTCACGCGCGGCACGACCGCGTCCAGGGTGAAGGCCTCGGTGGATCGCCGGCCCAGTAGGAAGGTCAGTTGATCGCGGGCGTCCTCGACACTCGACTGCGCGTCGAAGAACTGCATTTCCGACTGCGCGACCAGCTGCTGCGATCGAAGCACGTCGAGCTGCGAGACCAGGCCGGCATCGAGCTTCGCTTCTGACGCGTCGCGCAGGCGCCGCGCCCGCACGAGGCTCTGTCGAGCGACCTCCACGAACGCCTGCTGCGAGACCACGCGGTAGTAGGCCGCCGCGACGTCGACGGCGACCTGCTGTTCCGAGAGCGTCTGCTGGCGGTTGGCCTCCTGGCGACGCATCTCCGCCGACGTCAGCGATCGCCGCGCCACGCTGCGGCCGAAGCCGCGCAGCAACGGCTGCGACAGCGTCAACGTCGTGTCGGCGTTGTAGAAGAGCAGGTCGCCGGCCGGATCGCCGGGCTGGCCGGGAATCTGCGCCGACGCCGTACCGGTCGACAGGCGCAACTCGCTGCCGGTCGCCAGCTTCTGCGACACGTCGACGCGATAGGTCTGGCTGCTCACGTCAGTGCGGCCGAATGACCCGAAAATATTGGGCGTTACTTTCGGCTTGAAGGTATTGCGCGCCAGCCGCAAGTTGAGGTCGGACTGTGCGATGGCGTCACTCTGGTTGACCAGGCGCTCGTTCTTCGTCAGCGCCTCCCTCACCGCGTCGGCCAGCGTCAACGGCGGCGGTGGCGCTTGTGCATAGGCAGTCGCCGTGAGAAACAAGCCACAGGCGTAACCAGTGGCGACACGAAGGGTATGGTTGCTCATCGCTTATCTCGGTAACGGACAGGACAATTGCCATCACGACTTAGTCAGGGTGAGCGAGAACGTGGCGATCGACGTTTCATCAACCAACCCGCCACCAGTGCCGCTCGACGCGCTCTTGCCGTCGAACCGCATCACGCCGGTCACGGTGTTGCCGGCGCCCTCGTCCTTCTTGTTTGCTTGCGTGGCCGCGATCGCGCCGCCGGCCACGGCCGCGTCCGCGATGCCAATGGTCGCCGCCCGAAAAAACTACTTCCGCATCTCGTATGACGTCGTCACACCGCGATACGTATACGTGCCACGGTACGTTCTCAGGTCGTCGGCCGGCTCGAGCAGGAACGTCAACTGGCCGCCGTAGTTACCGCCGACCGTCAGCGACATCGTGCCGTCCTTGCGGCCGGCAACATTGTTCGTGAGGGTGCCTTGGAGCGCGCTGGCCGCTGTCCGCTCAGCCTCGAAATAGTTGCCCGTGACATTCAGGCCTGATTGCGCGAGCGAGAATCGAGACGACAACCGTCCGACGGTTGGCGGTCCGGTCCACTCCCCGGCTATCGTGCTGGTCGTCACCCTTGGAAAGCTGCAGCCGCCTTCGCCGCCCCGCGCGTCCCTGACGGTTGCAGTCGGCAAGAACACGCCAGCTGCGGGATAAACATAGGTGGTGGAGTTGTTGGTCGCCGAGTATGTCCCCGTGGCGGTCGTGTTGGCGCTATAGGTTATCGTGAAAGAAAGCGAGTCGCCGTCCGGGTCTGACGCGGTCGCGATCACGAACTGTAACCGCGTGGCTGACACCACGGCAACGTCGGTGGCCACGTATGCTCGCTGCAATCCGATGATGTTGATATTGCTACACGTCACCGTCGGCGCCCGATTCGGTGGCGTCATCGAAGTGGTCGTCGTTGTCGTGGGCGGAGTCGTGGTGGTGGTGGCCGGCGGAGTCGTGGTCCCGGCCGCCGCGCCCGAGCCTGACGCGACCGCGGCGATCGCGGCCGCGGCGCCGCCGCCGCCAATCGCGATCCACTTCAGTCCAGAGCCCTTGCGCGGCGCGGCGACCGGCGCTGAAACCGTTGCGGGCGTGAGCGGCAATTCGATCCGCGCCGACTCGCCGGCGATCACGAGAAGCTGCCCGGTGGCCTCGGCAAACCCCGCCTTGGTCGCGGTCAGTCGATGCCGCCCTTCCGGCACGTTGTGGATCTCGAGCGGCGCCAATCCGACCGGCCGCCCATCAAGCGCGATCTGCGCTCCGTCCGGCGAGCTGATCACGGTCACCGCGCCGTGGCCCGGCGCACCGGCGGGCGCCAGGTCGTCGGGCCGGAAGGCGGATGTGACGACGCGGAATCTGAATCGCTCCGTTTGAACCTCTTCCACGTCCTTGCCGGCGTCCCACACAATCCGTTTCCGCGATCCGGGCAGTACGTTGTCGCCAATGTCGCCTTCCGTCGCGAGAGGTGTGACGTCAAACGCATCGCTCGGCGACACGGTGGCCTGCAGCGTCACGGTCACCGAGGCTTTCGGGTCGCTGGCGGCGAGATCGTAGAGGATCGTCAGTCGGCCATCGAGCCCGGGCTCAACCTGAATGTTGCGGGCTTCGGCGGTCGGCACCACGACCAACGTCCGCTGTTCGGCGTGCGCAACCGGGTCAGGTAGGGCGACCAGGGTCCACGCCGCCGCCGAGAGAGCCAGACCCGCGATGACACTGGACGCTTTCACGAGCCCTCCTTGCTGCTGAGCGGGTTACCGAACGCAGCGGAATCCCAGGGTGCCGCTGGCCGCGGGGACATCGGCGCTGTTGCGATTGGCGATCCGCTGGAACCGCGGCGCATTCGTGCCGGCGCCGCCCCGAATCGATCGGCGGCCGGCTGCGCGCGCGTCTTCCCGTCCATCAGCCGCGCCGTAAGGATAGGGCTGATAAAGGCTGACTGTCCACTCCCACACGCCGCCGATCATGTGGACGACACCGCGTGGCTGCGATCGCGCGGCGTACTCCCATTCCGCCTCGGAAGGCAAGCGCCGGCCGGCCCAGGCCGCGTAGGCGCGCGCCGCATGCCAGCTGACGTTGACGACGGGCAGGTTGCCGCTGGCGGGTGGAAACGCATTGCCATCCCACTCCTTCAGGTAGTTGGCGTCGATCAGTTCGCGCCGCGCGGCGCCCTTTTGCCATTCGGGCCTGCTGAGGACGAATTGGCGGTAGGCGCTGTTGGTCACCTCGGTGGCATCGATCCAGAATCCGGAAACGGAAACGGCGTGCGCGTCTTCGTCGGCCTCGCGGCCGGCTTCGCCCGCAGTGCTTCCCATCTCGAAACTGCCGTCGGCGACGTAGACCATCAGGCGCTTGTCCACCGGCGAAGTCCAGGTGGCGCCTGACGCGGGACCTTCTGGAGGCACCAGCGCGGCGACGACTGCCGACGATGCGCCGAGTTGTCTCAGTCTCGCTTCGAGCGCCGCATGATCGGGCTGGCCGAGGTCGATCCCGCAGGAGAGGATTAGCTGCCGCATCCTCGCGGCAGGAACACCGGCTTCCATCAGTTGTCTGAGATCGCCTTCGGCGAGCGGTGTCTCACAATCGGCCGGTTGCTGCGATTCGCCCGACGCGTATCCAACTAGGACAAACGCCGCTGCGCAGGCTACCGATTGGAGGCGACGTCTAGCCCTGATCATTTGAGGACGGGCGGCTTCTTGGACCGAGACTTGAAGACCGATTCCTCGGCGGCCTTTGCCTTGCGGGCCCGGGTTACCCCGTCAAGGGCCTCCGGGTTGATCGAATCCTGCTTGAGCACCGATTCAAAGATGGCGATGGCGTCATCATACGCGCCGTCGCCAAGCTTCTGCCCGCCTTCAGCGATCCGCGCCTTCATGGCCGCTTCGCGCACGCGGCCTTGCGACCGCCGCGCCGACGCCAATCCATCGGACGCCGCCGTGTTCCGCGGATCGGCCGTCAACACTTCCTGGTAGCCCGCGAGGGCAGCCTCGTAGTCACCCGATTCCTCCGCGGCTTTGGCCGCGATCAGACGGGCAGTAATCCGCCCATCGACCGGAGGCGTAAGCGGCGGTGGCGTTGCCGGCCGCGGTGTCACTGCGATGCTCACCGCCGCGGGCACGCTAGGCTCCTGACGTTTTGGCTCTGGCTGCGCCGCCGGCACCGCCTGAACAAGGGGTGACGCAGCTTGCGGCGCACCCACCTCATCACCGTCAACGGCGACCGTCCGCGGCCACCACCCGCGCCCGCCAATGGCTGCCAGTGCCACCATGATCGCGAACGCCGCCGCGGCGATCGGTCCGAGCCGGCGCCTGCGCACCGGCAGGATCTTGGGGGGCACGCTGTCGGTGTCTGCCAGGACCGGCAAGGGCGTGGTGCCGTGAAGCTGCGACCGAACGAACGCGAGATCGTTGGCCAGTGCGTCCGCGGACTGATGCCGCAAGTTGGGGTCGCGCGCAAGGGCCTTGGCAATGACCGGCTGTAGCAGCGTTTCCAACCTGGAGTCGGCGTGGGTGAACGCGTTTGGCCGGCCATTGACGATGCGGTTGATCACGGCGTAGTCGCTGTCGCCGGAATACGCACACTGTCCCGACAGCAACTCGAAGACGACGATCCCAAGCGCGAAGGTGTCGCTGCGCTGATCGGCGGCTTCGCCCTGGATCTGTTCCGGCGCCATGTACGCGGGGGTGCCGACGAGCTTTCCCGTCATGGTCAGATCGCGCCCGCTCGTGCGGGCGATGCCGAAGTCCACGATCTTGAGAATGCCCTCGCGATCCACCATCAGATTCGACGGCTTGACGTCGCGGTGCACCACACCGCAGCGATGCGCGTAGGCGAGCCCTTGGCAGGCCTGGATGAGGAGCGACAGGCTGTTGGCGATGGCAATCGGTTCGTGACGCTCGATGATCTGCGCGACCGTCCGGCCCTCGATGAACTCCATCACCAGGTACGGTCCACCCTCGAACTCGGCGTACTCGTAGACGGTGACGATGTTGGCGTGCTTGAGGCGGCCGGCGGATTGCGCCTCGGTCTGGAACCGCCGGCGCAGGTTCTCGTCGTCTGTGCGGAGCACCTTGATGGCGACGTTGCGATCGATACCGCTGTCGTGGGCGAGATAGACGGAGCCCATGCCGCCTTCGCCAAGGTGACGGATTACACGGTATTTCCCAATCGCGTCAGGGACCGAGGGCATCGATGTACTCACAGCGACGTTTCGCGGGCGATCTCTTCGATCGTCGTGATCTGTTCGAGGATCTTGACCAGACCGCTTTGCCGAAGCGTGATCAGCCCTTCGGCGACCGCCCGTCGTTTCAGTTCCGCTTCGCTGGCGTCGACCATGAACGCTTCGCGAATGTCGTCGCTCACTGCCATCACTTCGAAGTGCCCAATGCGTCCCTTGTAGCCGGGCAGATGGATTTCCACGGGATCTTCGACCGCCATGACGTTCACGTCGGGTTTATTGAGGACCGAAATCGCGGAATACAGGGTGTTGGTCTTGCCACTGCCCGTCGGGCCGGTGACGAGCACCATGCCGACCGGCTTCTGAGTGGTGGCCTTCAGTTTGCCCAGCGACTCGGGCTCGAAACCCAACCTGCCGATGTCGAGCGTCAGGTTGTCGCGATCCAGTAATACGGCTTATTGTCATTGCGCTCCTAGTCGCCGGTCTGATTGCCGGACAGGCCGTGCTGCGGACTGTATGGCGTCGCGCACGAGCGACATTTGATTGAGGTTGAGCCCATGAAGAATTCCACCTTGGCATCAGCTAGGTCTGAGAACGGGCGTTATGTGACCGAGGACCCCGCTAATGCTTCCTATCGTCCAGTCCGGTCATTCCAAATTGCCTGTCGATACCTCTGCGGCTTTTGTCCGTCGCGACTCGCTCGACTCTCGCTGGCATCCATGCCTCGGCCAGCCGACAAACAATAGACAGTAAGGCGTTCCGGCCACATGGCCGAATGTTTACGGTAGCATAAACACTCGATCGTCAAGGACGAAAAGCCGTATTAGTGGCCTCACTTGTTAACGGAACGCCCGTTCTCAGACCCAACCGATGGTAGGGTCTGTCGCCGTGGGACCGAAAGGAACAGGCATGCCAGGGTCGAAACCGGTATCGAGACGTGACTTCGTCAAGGGTGTCGGCGCCGCCGCCGGCGCGATCGGCCTCACAGGGCAAGCCGGCGACGTCGAGGCAGCCGTTTCGATGTCACAGGCTGCCGCAGCCTCGAGACCGGCGACGCCGCTGCCAGAACCGGCGGCATCCGCCGTGCCTGCGCTCAACCAACGCACACTCGGCTGGCTGCGCCTTCTGTGGGAGAAGGCCGTCACCATCGACGACTGGACCAGCAATGGCGTGCCCCACCCGTGGTGGGATCGCTATACGGCACCGGTCGTCCTCAGCTACGGGCGATTCGATCTGTCCTTCTCGGCGTACGGCGTCCTGATGATGGCCGATCAGACACCGGCCTGGCGCGAGGCCTACACGCGCATCACCGACGAATTCGCGAAACGTTATCCGACCTACTGGGGCGCGGTCGACTGGCTCACCCAGATTGGCGACGACCCGAAGCGGGCGCGCTATCCGCAGTCGGTGATGGGAACGCTGCCGCCGAACCTCCGCGGCAACTACAACCGATTCGGGTGGACGGCAAACGGCACCGAGCCCTGGGGACTGCAGAAAGATCCGATCGGCGCGGACGGCTACCTGTTCTTCAGAGGCTGGTTCCACCTGCTGCTGGCCACCTACAAGTACGTGTCAGGCGACGACAAATGGGCGAGGCCGTTTCCCGTGGTCGGATACGGCGACGAAGTCTTCGAGTGGGATCATCATCGGCTCGCATCGAGGCTCGACGAACAGTACCGCGCACATCCTGAAGGCCCGCAGTGCGAGAACACCAAGATCTGGTTCTATTGCAACATGGCGGCGGCGCTCGGCATGCACTTGTACGATAGGGTCTACAACAAGGAGACGCATCGCTCGGCCGAGAACTTCCTCGCCTATGCACGGCAGAATTACGTCGGTGTGGCGAACGACGGCAAGCTCGAGTGGGTCACGCAGTACTACGATCCGGTCGTCAACTGGAAGCTCAACGCACCTCCGGCGGCAGGACTGGCGACGGCGTTCCTGCTGGCTCCGCAGAATCGCGAGTTCGCGACGTTCATGTACGAAGCGGCGGTGAATGCCGCCGGTGTGCGCGCGCCGAACGCCACTGTGCGCGCCAACGCCGGTCTGTTGTTGATGGCGCGCGAGCTTGGTGATTCCGCGGTTGCGGACAAGCTCAAGGCCGCAGCCGATCGGGAGAGCGACCCCCGCTTCTTCGGTCGCAACAACGAGCAGTTCGGCTGGTGGACGACGTCGCCAACCGAAGGATACCCGCGCGGTCAGGCCAGCGCCACGTTGATGGTGTCGGAGATTGGCCGCCCTGGCGATTGGCTGCGCGCCCTGCAGGCGCCACACATGGACAAGTTCACCGCGCCGACGGTCGTCGGGGTCGACTTTCCCGCAATGGGCTGCCATCGAGCGTGGAACGATGTCGCGAACGGCGCGCTCATGGTCGGCACCTACGCGGCGTCGGCAGACAAGCGCGGCGCCAACACCAGTTTCAACATCGTCAATCTCCCCAACGCCAGTAGCGTCCAGATTACCGTTGATGGTCAGCCGTTCACGCGGTTCACCGTCACCAGTCCGACGAGCATCAGACTCGACACAACCATCGACACACGGGAGTTTCGAGTTGTCACCGGCTATCGCGGCGCCGGTAACCGAGCCGACGAGCGGCGGCCGCCGCAGGATCGCGCTTCGCTGGCGTCGGCAACGACAGGTCTGGCGCTCGCGGAACAATCGGTTGGCAGCGTGCCCGATGCGTCGCGCCTGCCCGCCCGCAGCGGGTTCTCGCCCAGAGGTGTCGGCTGCGCATGCTGTTCCGCGTAGTCCGGCGTCGCGAATACCACTTTGACGTCTTCGTTTCCGAAACGTAGGATTATCTGGCATGTTGAACATCTTGCTTTTGGGGTGGGGACTCGTCTTCGCACAGGCGGCGAGTCAGGCGGCTGGAACATACGTGAGCAAGGCGCAAATCGATGAGGCGCTGCAGAAGGCGCTCGCCGGTCCGAACGGCAACATCGTCGATCAGCGGCTCTCGACGACCGAGGTCAAAGGGGGAAAGACACACGTCGCGCACCTGCGCCGGGTGCGGGCCGAAACCAGCGCCCTCGTACACGACCACGTCACGGAGCTCTATCAGATTCTCGAAGGCACGGGCGTGCTCATGACCGGTGGGCGAATCGAGAACGTCACCGAGACAGACCTCACGAGTCTCGGCGCCGGCATCAGCCACTCGGGAACACACGTCGGTGGCACGTCGCAGCGTGTCGGGCCGGGCGACGTTCTTGTGGTCTCGGCTGGCATGGCACACCGCTTCAGTGAGCTCGGTGGACCGATCCGATACGTGGTCTACAGATTCGAGCCGAAGTAGTCAGCCCACGCCCTGGCGAGGTGTCGCTCTTGGCCATCGTCGAGACCGACACTCGGATTTCCACGCCCTCGCTCGTGCGGTCCAATCGATCTACCCCAGCCGTTCAGACAACCTCAGCGTTAAGCTGACGCCGCTCACACCTCTCCTACCCTGATCGCGCAATTCCATCACACGCAGAATGTGTGTACGCTCCGCGTCGAGGACGCGTTGTTCTTGGTGAAATGGCACACATCCTGGTACTTGATCTCACTCGGTCATCGTCATCCGACACGGTTGAGGAGTTGATTGCGGCCATCAACGTCGCCGAATCACGCCTGGTCATCAAGGCGCTCGACGCGGCGTCGTTCGACGAAGCCGACATTCGGCTCGGACGATAAGCCGTATTAGTGGCCACACTTGTTAACGGAACGCCCGTTCTCAGACCCAGCGCCGACTAGGCCGCTGCCTAGACGGAAAGGGCTGCGTCGCCGCGGTCTTCTCGCCGGGCACGTCTGACTGCGGGACCGCTTTCTCCGGTCCCAGGCACTCGCACATCTCGTCGCGAAACGACAAGGCGGCGCGCAACACTGCGGCGTCGTCCAACCGGTGTCGGCGTCCGCACGAGCATCGTCTCTGCGAGCAGTCGGTGATATGGCGCCGCGCGCTTCAGGACTGGCGGAAAGATCATCGCGAGAGGTGGGATCCCGCGGACTGGCGACGGTTGGCAATTCTCACTGTGTTGGGGGCACGGGGGTCTTCTTGCTCACCGACACAAAACACAGTGTCAGTACGGTTCTAAGAGTCACGGCTAACGATATCAACCGTTCACAGGATTGAGAAACCGGCAACTCGACACCACCTGCGCCACGAAGTGGGTATATCGTACTGGGTCGGGGAGGGACGATCGTGAAGAAACTATTGTTCAGATTGGCAGCGTCCGGGACGTTGAGAATCGTATTGAGCGGCGTGGCGCTGGCGTCTGGCATCGACGACTTACTCGAAGCGTGGTTCCGCATCGAGGACCTGATGCACCTCGACGTCGGACACGGAGTCGTGGTGATGGCGTTCACCGGCATTCTCGACCCGCTCTGCCAGTTCATCGAGCAGAACGAAGGGTGGCTCCGCCGACGGAGCGGATCCACGGGGGATTGACGCGTCGAATCAGGGCGGCGAAGGAGGACTCTGGTAGTAGCGGCCGAACCGACGAAGCCGCGAGAACCGGCCCATGATGCCGCCAATCCACACCAGCAGATGGTAGCGGTAGCCGAGGTCGATGAGTTCGATCAGATTGCCGTCAGCGTCCTTCGCGTAGAACAGGCTATGCCCTGCCGGTGTCTTGATCGGCTTGCCGAGGCACTGCACGCCATGGGCGGTGAGGTGGGCGTGCCAGCGATCGAGGCCGCTGACGTGCAGCGCGACGTGGGTGAAGCCAGGGCGGTTCCATTGCAGCGGCGCCTTGGACTCCTTGGGCTCGAACGCGAATAACTCGAGCACACCGCCATCGGGCAGCCGAATTCCGCGACACCTCGCCGATGGGCCTGGCGACGTAGCCAGCCGAGCACGGCCCGCAAATAGACCGCGACCACGGCCCGGCAGAGCGCGTGGTCCCACGCCAGAAGGTAACGAAGGCGCGGCGGCAGGGTCAGCACCCACTGGCGAATGGGTACGTCTGGAAACACGTGATCGACCAGGTGCGCGGCCCGAACCGTCATGCGTCGCCCCCCGCAACTCCCACCCCACCGCGCCCAGTCCGCGCGGCGGGGGCCCCGGGCTCGGGCAGCACCCGCGGCCCTTGCAGGAGAACGGCAGCAGCCGATCGAGATGGCAATCCGGGCATCGGAATCGCGCGAACCCCGCCGCCAGGCACCCGCACGTCAGGAAGTCGCGAAACTCCTGCTCGACAAAGCGCGGCAGACCTTGACCATCACGCATGCCAGCGGCCTGCGAGCGGAACGTCTCGAAATGATCGCGCACCAGTTGGTGCAACGCGCCCTGTTCGGCTTGGCGCGGTCGATACCCGGCGGACGCAGTCGCCACCCCGCCAACAGGCGCAAGCCTCGTGCCCGACGGCTCAACGCTGTGGAATCAGCGAGTTACGAGTGGGACGGAGGCGAGCGATCGCAGAAACGACGCCAGCCCACGCGATAAAGCAGCGCAGAATCTGCGACGCGGCGCGCCCTACTTGATGGGACGTCCGTCGGCGTCGAGGAACGCGACGTTCACGTAGAAGAGCTCGGTGGCCACCTCCAGCGCCTTGCCGAGCTGGTTCGGCATGGTCTGCCATTCCGCCGTCGGCCTGATTACCTGCCACGCGCCCTTGATGCCCACCTTGATCGGCATTGCGAAGCCGCGCTCGTCGGCGTTCCAGCGATACGACACCGTCTCCGCCTTCTCATCGAACGTCAGCTCCAGCGTTGGCAGGTTCACGCGTTGCAAATACTGATCGAAGATCGGCGTCATGTCCTGCTTCAGCTCGGCGCTGAAGAAGCGGACCATGTCCTCAGTCATGATGTTCCGGTACTTGAAGTGCTCGAACGTCGCGCGCACCAGGTTCCACCACTTCTGATCGTCGTTGACCATGCTGCGGAGCGTGTGCAGGAACAGCGCGCCCTTGAAGTACATGTCCTGGTTCGGCGTGCGGTGGATGCCGCGCTCGGTGATGATCGGCTCCTGGTTGCCGACCTTCTTCTTGTAGCCGTTGGCGTACTTCAGCGCATCCTCGGCGCCCAAGAGCGCCTCGACGTAGACGAACTCCAGGTAGGTGCACCAGCCCTCCTGGATCCACATGTCTGACACGTCGGCGGCCGAGATGGCGTTGCCGAACCACTCGTGGCCGCTCTCGTGGATGATGATGAAGTCGAACTTGAGGCTGACGCCCACCTCGGTCCAGTCGCGTTCGAGATAGCCATTAGCGAAGCGGTTGCCGTAGGTGACCGCACTTTGGTGCTCCATCCCTGAATACGGCACCTCGATCAGCTTGAAGCCATCTTTCGGGAACGGATACTTACCGACGTACTGTTCGAACGCCTCCATCATCGGCTTCGCCTGCGCGAACTGTTTGCGGGCCTTCTCGAGGTTCTCGGGCAGGACGAAGTAATCCATCGGCAAGTCGCCGAGATCCTCTGAAAACTGTGTGTACTCGCCAATGTTCAGCGACACGTTGTAGGAGTTGATCGGGTAGTGCACGCGCCAGTCCCAACGCGTGTAGCCATCGCCGAGATCGGTTTTGCCCATGAAGCGCCCGTTCGACACGTCGATCAGCCCATTGGGTACGGCGACGCGAATGTCGATGCCTTCCGGTTCGTCGCGCCACTGGTCTTTGCTCGGCCACCAGACGCTCGAGCCTTCACCTTCGTTGGCGGTGTTGATCCAGTGGCGGCCCGCCGGGTCTTTCCGGAACGCGAGTCCGCCGAACCGGCCCTGCTCCGCCGGCAACCCGTGGTAATGAAACTCGATGGTGTAAGTGCGGCCGGCGCGCAGCACCGCCGGGAAGTCCACGTAGACCGTGTTGTGATCGCGCTCGTACCGCAACGTGGTGCTACCTAGCAGGATCTTGTCGACGGTGAAATTTGCGTACAGCTCCAACTGGATGCGGTTGTCGTCCTTGAGCATCTTGAAGCGGATGGCGTTCTTGCCGCTGATGGCCTTCTTGTCGGGGTCGACCCGAACGTCGAGCTCGTAGTAGAGCAGGTCGTTGTTGGCACGGTAGCGGCCGTACTCACCCCGCAGAACATCGAGTCGCGACGGCGCTCTCTGCGTCGAGGGCGGCTCTCGCCTGGCCACTTGAGGGGTCGCTGTTTGGGCGAATGCCTGGCTACAGAACACGGGGACGCCACAGCTGCAGATTACAAAGATGATTTCGATCAAGGGCCGAAGGCGCAAGCTCATGGTCTGCCATCATAAGGGACGTGCCGCCGATTCCGTTTCCGGTCGATACCTTCATCGACTCCATTCGCGCGGCGCTCGATCGTCACCGGGCTGCCGTGCTGACGGCCGCGCCGGGCGCCGGCACGACCACGCGGGTGCCGCCGGCCCTGGTGGACCGGGGACCCGTGCTGTTGCTGCAGCCACGCCGGGTCGCCGCTCGGGCCATGGCGCGTCGCATCGCCGACGAGCGTGGCTGGACGCTGGGACAGGAGGTGGGATGGCACATCCGCTTCGAGAAGAAGGCCGGTGCTGACACCCGGCTGCTGGTGGTCACTGAAGGCATTCTCACGGCCTACTTGCAGGATGATCCCCTGCTGAGCAGCGTCACCACGTTGATCGTCGATGAGTTTCACGAGCGCAGCATCCACGCCGACCTCGGGCTGGCACTGGCTCGTCAAGCGTGGCTGGCGCGGCCCGACCTTCGCATCCTGGTGATGTCGGCGACGCTCGATACGGCGCCAGTCTCGCGCTTCCTGGGTGACTGCCCGGTGATTGATGTGCCGGGCACGCGGCATCCGCTAACGGTTACCTACGGACCCGGCCAGATGATGGCCGAGGCGCTGAATGAGATGCTACCTACCTCCCGCGGCAACGCGCTTTGTTTCTTGCCGGGTATCAGCGAAATCGCGCGGGCGGCTCGGGAAGCTGAACCCGTGGCGACCCGACACGGCGTGGAAGTGCTGCAGCTGTACGGCGCGATGGAGAGCGACGCCCAGGATGCTGCCCTCAGCCCGTCCTCGCGCCGCCGCGTGATTTTGGCGACAAACATCGCCGAAACGTCGCTCACGGTACCAAACGTGTCGATCGTGATCGACACCGGCCTGCACAAGGTCGCGCGCTACAACGGCGAGCGTGGTGTCGATAGCCTGACGCTCGAGCGCATTACCACCGATTCCGCGGATCAGCGAGCCGGCCGTGCCGCGCGACTCGGACCTGGCACCGTCCGCCGCCTGTGGGACCAGCGCGACCGCCTTCGGCCGCACCGGGAGCCGGAGGTGCAGCGCATCGACCTGGCGGCGCCGGTGCTGTCGATCCTGGGCTGGGGTGGCAACCCGGCAACTTTCGAGTGGTTCGAGCGACCCTCGGACGATCGCCTCGCCGTGGCGCTCGCGTTGCTCGAACGCCTGGCCCTGGTGCGCAATGGACATGCGACCGAACAGGCCGGCACCGTGCGCCGCCTTCCCCTGCACCCGCGCCTCGCGCGCCTCTTGATCGACGGTCTCGGCTCGTTCGAGGCTGCGGCCGCGTGCGCGTGGCTGTCTGAACCTGGGCGCGCGGAAGGCCGCGACCAGTCCACATCGTGCGACCTGCTGCCGATCATCGATAGCTGGCCGCGAATGCCGTTCCACCTCAAGCGGGTTGCTGAGAACCTCGAACAAAGTGCCGCGGCGGTGCTCGGCGATCGTCGCGTCAGGCACATCGACGAAGCGGCGTTCAGGCGGGCGGTGTTTGCCGGGTATCCCGATCGAGTCGCCAAGAGGCGGGGCGCCGACCGGGTCACGCTGGCGACCGGCTACGGCGCGGTGATGGGGCGCGAGAGTGGCGTGCGCGACGGCGAGTGGCTGGTGGCGCTCGATGTCACCGCCAGCCCACTGCGTCGTCCTGCGGACTCCACCGAGGCGATGGTTCGCTCGGCGTGCCAGATCGAGGAAGAGTGGCTCACGCCGACCAGAAGCGAAGTCGTACACAGCATCGACGCCACGACCGGCATCGTCCGCGCGCATGCCACCGAGTTCTACGACGCCCTAGTGCTGCGCGAGCGACCAGTGGCGATCGATCCGGTCGTGGCCGCGAACCTGCTGGCGCAGGCCTGGCTCGATCGCGACCGCGACGCCGACACCGAGCGCCTCGAGCGGAGGGCGGCATTTGCCGGCCACGTGCTCGACCTGCCGGCCCTGGCTGAATCCGCTGCGGCATCCGCGAAGGGCTTCAAAGATCTCGAGGTCACTGCTCACCTGCCCTGGGCCGTCAAGCAGGCCATCGATCGCGATGCGCCTGATGCACTGACCGTACCGAGCGGCCGCTCGATGCGGCTGGAATACGCCGCCGACGGCACCGTCTCAGTCGCGGTGAAGCTGCAGGAACTTTTCGGCCTGGCGGACACGCCGCGCCTTGGTCCAAAGAAGACGCCGGTGACGTTTCACCTGCTGGCGCCCAACGCACGTCCAGTGCAGTCAACCCAGGACCTCAAGAGCTTCTGGGCGACGACCTACCAGGAGGTGCGTAAGGAGTTGCGCGGACGGTATCCGAGGCATCCGTGGCCGGACGACCCCTGGACCGCGACACCCACACATCGAACGACGCGGCGGCCCCGATGACTGCCGGATCCCGGATCCCGGTATCATCGACCGTGCGATTTTTTCGCCTGACGGTTCTCGCCATCGTCGTCCTTGCCATTCTCGGTCTCGAACGCCGGCATCATCGTCTTTGCCGACGTCCTCGGCATCTACGGCAACTGCGTGATCGTCGATCACGGCATCGGCGTGCAGTCGCTATACGCCCACATGTCAGCGATCGCCGTGAAGGTCGGCCAACCGGTGACCAAGGGCCAGGAACTGGGCCGCACCGGCGCCACCGGCTTAGCGGGCGGCGA
>SXGT01040818.1_pt1 | contig 18120 bp, 17 predicted proteins | sample 3176221 | NCBI WGS metagenome assembly SXGT01 (sample SAMN11356862, study PRJNA531348) | freshwater metagenome | isolation source: freshwater sample F1-120 | place: China: Fuxian Lake, Yuxi | collected 2017-12-25
AACCTTGTATAGTTCACTGATTAGTTCGCCAGGTGTCACGGCGGGCCGCCGCAGATCACAGGTCTGCGGCAAACCAGTTGATCGCGGTAGGCATTATCTGTCAACTGTTTCGGAGGTTAGCGATCTAGCGATCGCCCTGGGGCGTCCGTGGCGACCCATTGTCCCCTTGGCGAAAAACACCGAAAATCGCGGCGTACCCGCTGTCGCGGGCGGTACGAGGAGCTAACCATGTCCGCAGTACGCCGTTGGGCGCTCGTTACCGGCGCGTCATCGGGCCTGGGCACCGACTATGCCCGTCAGTTGGCCGAACGTGGCTGGAATCTGGTGCTCACCGCTCGGCGTCGCGACCGCCTCGAGGCGCTCGCCGCTGAGTTGCAAAGTGCGCATAGCGCCGAAGTGCTGGTGGTGGATGGCGATCTCGGCGACGAAGGGTTTCGCGACCGCCTGGTGGCCGAGGCGACCAACGGCCGCAAGCTGCACATGGTCATCAACAACGCGGGCTTTGGCTGGCAGGGCGACTTCCTCGACACTGCGTGGTCGCGCTGGTCGACGATGCTGAGCCTGAACATCGTGGCGCTGACCGATCTCGCTTGGCGGTTCGGCCGGCACATGCGCGACCACGGCGAGTCGGCGCACCTGGTCAATGTGGCCAGCATTGGGGCGTGGCAGCCGGTGCCGACGTTTGCCGTGTATGCGGCGACCAAGTCGTACGTGCGCGATTTTTCGGAGGCCATCGCGTTCGAACTGGCCAGCCCCGCGTTGCGCGTGACTTGCGTCTGTCCGGGCGGCACCAAGACCGAGTTCATGGACGCAGCCGGCATGAAGCTGAGCAAGCTCTCTGAGTTGGGTTTGCAGACCAGCCCCGCTGTGGTTCGCGAGTCGCTGGACGCCGTGCTAGGCGGCCGTCGCCTGATCGTCACCGGGTGGTTGAACAAGCTGATGACGTTTGGCACGCGGTTTGCGCCGCGGTGGTTGGCAGCACGGCTGGCGGCGCTGTCGATGAAGCCGGCGGCGTGATGGCGCGCGGAGGGTTAATTGCGTTCCAGGGGTCTCCCGGCGGCTAAAGCCGCAGGCACAAACGTACAAAGCCCGCCCTGCGCCGGGCTGGGCAGCGGAATTTGCTGGGCTGGTGCCTGGGTCGTATGCGTTTGGTTCGTGTGCAGCGCGACGGGAGCAACAGCCGCGGAGCGCGTTCCACAGGTCGCGCTGCAGGCAATCTCAGGCATCGCCGACGACGCACCGCCGGAGGTCCTCCGCAACGTCGACCAGAAATCGGTGGGCGAGCACTACCTGTGGAGCAATGAGCGGAATCTGCACCTGTTTGAGCCCACGGTGCGCGACCGCCGCGGCGTGCTGATCGGCGTGGGTACGGACCAGATGTACACGCTGGCCGGCTGGCAGGATCCAGACTTGCTGCTGTTGACCGATTATGACCCGTGGGTCAAACACATCCACCGCGCGTATTTCGCGCTGCTGGCGCCGAGTGCGACGCCCAAGGCGTTCATCGCGCGCTGGTCGCCAGCCCAACGCAAGGACTCGACCGAGTTGTTGCGGACCGCGGGCGCCGACGCGTCGGGCCTACGGTTGTTCGCCCAGGCCGGCGGACGCATTCACTGGCAGTTCGTGCGGATCCAGGCCGAGATGCGCAAGGCCAAAGTTGCGTGCTGGCTGACCGATCAGACCCAGTACGACCGCGTGCGCGCTCTAGTGGTCGAGGGCCGCGCAAAGGCACTGCAAGCGGACTGGACCAAGTCGGGAGCGATGCCGGCATTGCTCGAGGCCTTGCGCAAGCATGGCCTGGTGGTGCAGATCGCCTACTTGTCCAATGCCGAAGACTACTTGCAGCCGTATCCACCGGTGTTTCGGCAAATCGTGCGCGCGATCCCTGCCAGCGACGATAGTTGGTGGCTGCGCACGCAGGCGACGGGGCGATCGAGCATCGACTTGCGCTACAACATCCAGCGTATCAAGCACTTTGCCAACTGGCTCGGTCACCCGCAGGTGCGGTCCAATCGCCAGATTGCGGCGCGGCCGCCCGGGGCGACCTACGACACCGTGCAGTTCACTGAGACCAAGGTTGCGGAGCCACCCGCGTGGTTGCTGAAACTGCCGGCCCCAAAAGGCAAAGGCCGAACGACGCCAGCGGCGCCTGCGCGGTGAGAGGGTGAACGACCGTGGGCCTTGGGCAGTTCTGGCGCTGAACGTGGCGCTTGTCGTTGCTGAGGGTTGGTGGCTGGCGACGCCAGGCTCACTTTTGCCCGCACAACTGCTGGTCGGACACGCTGCGCTGGCGTTGTGGACGGCGATGGCCTGGACTGCCAAGCAGCCGCTTTTGCGGACGGCAGCGCTGGTGGCGTTGGCGACGTCGATCAGCTTGAAGTCGCCGCGCATCGACGCCCTGGCCCTGGGGGCGCTGGTTGTGGCGCTGGCTGTGAATCGTTTGGCGCAGGTCCGCACCATGCCGACACTGGTCGAACCGGCACTGCCGAATGGCCGGTGGCTGGGTTGGGTGGCTGCGATGGCGATGACGGCCGTTGCTGCGCTGGCCAGCCAACTGCTGTTCGAGGCCTCGCCGCACGTCGCCGACTCGGCGGCCCAGTGGTTCCATGCGCGGATCCTGGCCGGTGGGGCAATGTCAGCGCCGCTGCCACCCCTCGCTGATGCGTTTGCGCAGCAGTACGTCATCGCTGACATCGGGGCGAATCGTTGGTACTCGCTTTACCCGCCCGGGCACATTGCGTCGCTAGCAGTTGGGATGCGATTGGGAGTGCCGTGGCTGGTCAACCCGGTGCTCTGCGGCGTTGCGGTGTTGGTTTTCGACCGCGTAGCGCGGCAATATCTGGGCGAAAAGGCTTGGGCCACCGGGGCAACGCTGGCGCTGGCGGTATCGCCGTTCGTGCTTTTCATGTCCGCCGAGGCGATGAACCACAGTAGTTCGCTTTTGGCCACTTGTGCCCTGCTCTGCGCTTGTTGGCGGCTGCACCAGACGCCGCAGGCCGTGGGTTGGTGGTACGCGGCTGGCGCGGCGGTGGCCTGGTGCGGGCTGGTCCGGCCGGTGACAGCGGTGGCCTTGGCGCTGCCGCTGGTGGGCGGCGCGCTTTGGCGTGGGCGGGGAACGCCTGGCATTTTGCGCTGCTCGCTGCGCTTGGCCTTGCCGGCGGTCGCGGGCGTGAGCTTGCTGCTTTTCTGGCACATGGGGACGACCGGTGATCCCTGGGTGTCGGGCTACGCGCGTTTTTTTGCGGGGGCCGGTCCCGCAGTTGCCGAGACGGGTTGGCGCGCTGCCTTGACTCGCTTTGCGCAGACTACCGACAACGCGGCGGCGTTCAATGTGTGGGCGCTCGGCTGGCCGGCCCCGGCGCTACTGTTGGCGTGGGTGGGCGCGCGGCGGCCGGATGCCACGGCGTTTGACCGGACGCTTGGCCTTGCGGTGGTTTCGCTGGCCGCCGTACACGCGCCGTATTTCTATCAGGACCTGTGCTTTGGCCCGCGGTTCTGGTTCGAGGCCACGCCGGCGGTCGCGTTGCTGGCGGTTGCGGGCCTGCGGCACCTGGCGGGTCAGTGGCGGCCTGCGGTTGCACGGTGGGCGTTGCCGATGATGTTGGCGTGTGCCCTGGCGGTCGATGGTGTGCTGGCAGTGACCGTGTATGCGCGGCCGGATTTTTGGGGGCCGTGGTCGAACGCGGCAGCCAAGGCGGTGCAAGGGCCAGGGTTTGAGCGAACGGTGGTGCTGGTGCGCGATGAGGCGCAGTGGCGCGGGGTCGCTTGGCGCAACGACCCCTGGTTGCGGGTAGGGCCGGTGTTTGTGCGGGAAAGCGAGGGCGTGCAGCGACGTGGCGTGCCGCCGCTAGACAGTGTCGGCTGGAATGTCATCAGGGCGCCGCCAAGCAGCGGCGCTGACCGGCTTGCGCCGCCTTGACGGGAGGTGCACCCGCTGGGCAGACTCGCCACGGCGTCCCGCCGCGCGGCGCGGGCCGCGTTGGGCCAGAGCCGCGTCCATCCAAGGGGCCCATGCAGCCATTGCCACCTGAGCCAGCCAACCAACCTCAGCCAGCGTCGGCGACACGCAGGCAGTTTCTGCAAGGTGCCGCGACCGTCGTTGGTGCCGGGGCCGCGCTCGGTGCCTGGGTCGCTGGATGCACGACCGGCCAGCCAGCCTCTGGGTGTGGACCGGCGGCCGGCGCAGATGCTGCGGCAACAGGCCGCCCGGTTGATGCCAGCGTGCAACTCGACACCGCAGGGGGCGGCCCGGGTCCGGCGTTGGAGGTCGATGCCACCCTCCCATATCGCCAGCACGATCCCAAATGGGGCAAGGACTTGATGTGGAACCGGTCGCTGGTCATCAAAGCCGCAACGCAACTAAATGGCGAGACCAAGGCCGACGCCGAATCACTGCTGCGCGAATTCGACGACGGCAACAACATTGCCAACGAGGGCTGCATGCTGGCGTGCATGGCCATGGTGCTGCGCCTGCTGGCGCCGACGCCAAAGCTGTGGACGCCCAAGAACCTCAATGCCATCGCCCAACAGGCCTACTACTACACGCCATGTGGGCTATCGATGACGACGCTCTACGCCGACCTGGTCAGCGAAGTCAGCGAGGGACAGGTGCAGCTGTGTCTCAAAGCAGAGTACTTGCCCGGTGTTACCGGCTGGCCCAAGCTTCGCGCGCGCGACTCAGCGCTGGTGCGCGCCTACCGCAGCCTGACCCCAAGCCAACGGGCGCCGCTGGTCGTGATGCTTAAGACCGGCACATATGACGATACCGTGGCCTCTCACTACGTGCTGCTGCACCCGGACGACAGCGGCGCACTGGATGAAGACAACTTGCGGATCCTCGATCCTGCACAGCCGCTCGGCGACAGCAAGCCGTGGCGGTTGACCGACTCTGCGGCCACCATCCTGGAAGACCCGGACATCGCCGCGCAGTGGCAGGACCAGGGCATCGATGCGACGCAGCTGGGCGGCGTGTGGATGTTCGCAAGGTGGTCCGCCGATCGGCGAGGCCCACAAATCGGGGCGTTAGCGGCCGCCTGGGCCAAGGAATTGGCGAATGGCGCCGGCTGACGCAGCGATCGCGAGCGCCTCTTTTTCTCCTTGGTTTTCAGGCGTCTGAACAAAGCCCTCCTTCGTTCAGGTCTGCTCGCACGCTGGCCGCTGCCACCTCGACTGGCGCGCGGCAAAGGCACCCGGGGTGCAGTTTTGCAATGACCATCACCCGCAGGCGGCGACGGCGATTGTCCATGCGCGGGACCGGCACCTGGGTCTGCGGGATGTCGTGTTTCAGGTGCTCGCTGGTGGTGGCGCGGGTCTTTGGCAGCGATGGCTGGGTAAAGCGGGCTGGTTGTGTGTGCAGCAGGTGACTTTGCCCGGTGCTGGCGTGGGTGAAGTGTTGGTCCATACAGCGATGAGCGACGACGGCGAAGGGATTGCGGAGTTGCAACGCCAGGTGCGGCAAGTGCAGACGCTGGACGAGAAGCTGGCACTGCGGCGGCAGGAGCGGGACCTCGACCGCGAGCGAACGAACAGGCGGCGGGCGCTGTATGACCAGCAGGACCGGGTGGATGCGGAGCGCGACCGGTTGCTGGATGGCTTGGAGGCGGCGTTGCAGGCGGAAGTGGGTGTGCGCGAGGTGTTGCGGCCGCGGTGGCGGGTGGTGGGCGGCCATGGTGGCACCAAACTGGGCTTTGCAGGGCCGAGGCGATTCGCGCAGGCAAATCGACCGAAATGACCACGTTTTTATTCGGCCAGAGCGAAATGCGAGCGAAATGTGGGCTGTTCGCCTGTTGCCAGCGCACTCGCCTCCAGTCGTCCTATTTCGGGCTGCAATCGCGCGTCGAATCCCGTTGTTGCTGTCGGACGCAATCATCGCAGAGTACGACGACGTCTAGCTCCGGCCGGAAATGGCGGCGCTGCACGGCATGGGTCACCTCGAAGTTGCCGCGGTCCTGGTGCGAATGCAGGCATGCGGCACGACCGTGGTGCCGCCTCGCGCACGCCTGGTCCCTGCCGACCCCAACGACCAGCATGTGGTTGACCTCGCGAGTATCGGCGCAGATGGACTGCTCGTCACCGGTGACAAGGGGCTGCTCATCCTGGCAAGTCAGGGCTTGAATGTGGTGACCGCACGCGACGCCGTCGGCCGATTGCACCTGGGCGATGCTGGTCAGGCTTGAGCAATCGCGCTCGGAGAACCTGCCAGCCGCCACCGACTCGCCCGCAACCGCCGCCACCCCCGCAGGGTTCCCGCGCCAGCACCTTCCACACGGCGCGACCTCACGGCGGGAGCAAGAAAAATCCGACGCTGCCTCTGCGGCGGCCCAAGCGGTCGAGCCAGCGCTTCGGCGATCGCGAACGCCCCAATTTATCCTGCACTTTCAAGCGTCTAAACAAAGCCGGGTGCGGTTGCTCAAGTGGGGCCGACCCGCGGGCTGGTAAATGCGCAGTGGTCGCAAATACTGCCGGCGGCTGAAGCCGCGGCCTTAGGGTGCAAAGCCTTGCCTCCGCAAGGCTACGCAATCACGAGGGACAGCCCAGCCCGGCGCAGGCCGGGCTTGGTATAGCTAGCCTGCGGTTTCAGCCGCCGGGTCCAACCTGAACGCCATGCGTATTCAACGGTTCCGCGCGCCTCGCCGTAGACCCCAAGGCGCGATCCGCACCCAACAAAGCCCCCCTCCGTTCTGCCCGCCCACCAACCATGCTAGAATGCCGTTCCCGCGCCCGCCGGCGCCCGAAACGCCACCATGCCCAAGCCCCACTATCTGCCTGCCACCTGCGTCGCACTCGCGCTCCACGCCTGCGCCGACCCGGCAACCACAGCCACGGACACCAGCAGTAGCGCCGACGTCGCCGGAAGCGACGCCACCGCCGCCGCAGACATCGCGACCACGGGCGACACCAGCCCACCCGACACCACGCCTACCGAAACCGTCCAACCGCAATGCAAATCCGCCGGCGACTGCCCCTTGGCAAGCCCGTGCCAGGTCGCCAGCTGCAGCCCCGCTGGCACCTGCGCCTACGCGCCCAAGGCCGACGCCAGCCCCTGCGACGACGGCAACGCCTGTACCACCGGCGACCTCTGCGCCGCAGGCAGCTGCGCCGGCCCCGGCAAACTGGATTGCGACGACGCCAACCCGTGCACGGTGCAGACCTGCAACCCTTACAGCGGCTGCGTATTTCTCGCGGTCGCGGCCAGCACGGCGTGCGACGACAACGACCCATGCACCGCCGGGGACAGTTGTCAGTCCGGCAAGTGCGAGGCGGGCGTCAACACCTGCCAGTGCGCCAGCAACAGCGACTGCGGCAAGTTCGAAGACGGCAACCTGTGCAACGGCAGCTTGTATTGCGACAAGGGCGCCGGACTGCCGTTCACTTGCAAACTCAACCCGGCGACATTGGTGGTGTGTTCGACGACCAGTGACTCTGGGTGCCAGAAAAACCTGTGCGTGCCGTCCACTGGCCAGTGCAAGCTGCAACTGTCGCCGGCCAACACGCCCTGTGACGACGGGTTGCCGTGCACGACCGGTGACTTCTGCGACGCTGGCTTGTGCATCGGCGGCGCCAACACCTGTTTTTGCAAACAAGACAGCGACTGCGCGGCGTCCGAAGACGGCAACCTGTGCAATGGCACGCTGTTCTGCAACAAGGCGACAGCCCAGTGCCAGGTCAACCCGGTGACGGTGGTCCAATGCCAGACGGTCGACGACACCGCGTGCACCAAGAACCAGTGCAACCCCAAGCAGGGCAAGTGCTACTTGCTGCCAGTGGTCGACGGAAAGCCCTGCGACGACGGCAACGCCTGCACACCCAACGAAGCCTGCGCCGCTGGCAAGTGCGCGAGCGCCGTCAACACCTGCGAGTGCGAAAAGGACGCCGACTGCGCCAAAAAGGACGACGGCAACGTCTGCAACGGCACCCTGTACTGCGACGTCGTCGCCAAGACATGCGCGACCAACCTCGCAAGCGTTGTGCAGTGCAACACCGACGACGATCCGGCCTGCCTTGCCGACACCTGTGACCCCAAGACCGGCAAGTGCGCGCTGCAAGCGCTGCCCAAAGACGGCACCGCCTGCGACGACGGCAACGCGTGTACCGCGCAAAGCCTGTGCAGTGGCGGCAAGTGTCAGGGCGGCGCCAACCTGTGCGAGTGCCAGAAGGACGCCGACTGCGGCATCAAGGAAGACGGGAGCGTTTGTAACGGCACGCTCTACTGCAACCCCGTCAGCCAGAAGTGCGAGGTCAATCCGGCGACGGTGGTGCAATGCAGCGCCAGCTTTGACGAGCCATGCCTGACCAACCAGTGCGACCCCAAGACCGGCAGCTGCGGCATGAAACCGGCGCACCAGGGCAACCAGTGTGACGACGGCAGCGTGTGCTCTGGGGGCGGTTGGTGCGCGCTCGGCGTGTGTGCGGTGACAACCAAGACGGCATGCGAGTGCGTGCAAGACAGCGACTGCGGCAAGCTCGACGACGGCGACCTGTGCAACGGCACTTTGTATTGCGACAAATCGGCCAAGCAGCCGGTGTGCAAGCTCAACCCCAACACGGTGGTGGTGTGCAAGACCGTGGACGACACCGCGTGCAGCAAGGCCATGTGCCAACCCAAAACCGGCGCTTGCGCCCCGCAAGCCGTCAGCGGCCCATGCGACGACGGCAAGGTCTGCACTGCGCCCGATGCGTGCAGCAACGGCAGCTGCGCCGGCCTGGCCAAGGTCTGCGACGACGGTGTCGCCTGTACCAGCGACACTTGCCAGGAGCCGTTTGGCTGCGTGGCCTTGCCCGGTGCGGCGAGCAGCTGCGACGACGCCAATCCGTGTACGCAAGACCAGTGCACGACCAAGGGGTGCGGCCACGCGGCGATCCCCGGCAGCTGCGACGACGGCAACGCCTGCACCAGCCAAGACAGCTGCGGAAGCGGCAAGTGCTTGGGCAGCGCCACCGGCTGCGACGACGGCAACGCGTGCACGGTCGACGTGTGCGACGCCACCAAGGGCTGCCAGAGCGCGCCGACGACCGCACCGTGCAGCGACGGCAACGCCTGCACCAAGGCCGACGCGTGCGACAAGGGCAAATGCGCAGGCGCAGCGCAAACCTGCGACGACGGCAACCCCTGCACCGACGACGGCTGCGAACCCAAGACCGGCTGCACGGCCACGCCCAACACGGCCGCCTGCAACGACAACAACGACTGCACCGCCAAAGATGTCTGCAAGGCCGGAAGTTGTGGCGGCGGCCAGAGCGCCTGCGACGACGGCAATCCCTGCACCGACGACGCCTGCGCGGCCGGCAAGTGTGCTCATCCCAACAACCAGGTGCCGTGTAGCGACGGCAATGCCTGCACACTGGGCGACGTCTGCGCTTTGGGTGCATGTTCGGCAGGCAAGAAACTCGACTGCAACGACGGCAACGTGTGCACAGCCGACAACTGCGACGCCAAAAGCGGGTGCGTTCAAGCCGCTGGCGCGGGCAGTTGCGACGACAGCAACGCCTGTACCGTCAACGACGCCTGCGCCAACGGTTCGTGCGTGGGTGCCAAGAAGCTCTGCGACGACAGCAACCCTTGCACGACCGACAGCTGCGACGCCAAGGCCGGCTGCGGGTTTGCGGCCAACTCAGCGCCGTGCAGCGACGACAACCCCTGCACGCTCGGTGACGCCTGCACTGCCAGCAGCTGCGGCCCGGGTAAAGCCAAGGACTGCGGCGACAACAACGCCTGTACCACCGACAGCTGCCTGCCGAGCACCGGCCAGTGTCAGAACCTGGACCAGAGCGCCAAGCTCTGCGACGACAGCAACCCCTGTACGGACGACCCCTGCCATGTGCTCTTGGGCTGCGGCCACGTCAACAACGCCACAGCGTGCAGCGACGGCAACCCGTGCAGCACCGGCGACGGCTGCCTGGGCGGCAAGTGCGCGAGCAGCGGCACGCTGTCGTGCAGCGACGGCAACGCCTGCACCGACGACAGCTGCGACGCCAAGGCCGGCGGCTGTGTGTTTGCGCCGAACAATAAGCCGTGCGACGACCAGCTCGGGTGCAGCAAGAACGACGCTTGCAGTGGCGGCAAGTGCGTCGGCACCTTGGATTGCGACGACAAGAATGCCTGTACCGACGACAGTTGCGACTTCAAGGTCGCCAAATGCGTCCACAGCGACAACAACGGCGCCTGCGACGACGGCAATCCGTGTTCGACCGGCGACGGCTGCAAGGCGGGCGCCTGTACACCGACCGGGCTCAAGACCTGCGATGACGGCAACGTATGCACCGATGACGCCTGCGACAGCAAGACAGGCTGCTTTGCCTACCCCAACAAAGCGCCGTGCAGCACCGGCGGCTGCAAAGTGGACGACACTTGCGCCGACAAGGTGTGCAAAGCCGGCGCGACCGACCGGCTGGGCGAGTGGCGCATCGGCACGCCGTTCAGTGGCTACGCGCACTTTGAGGCGCGCGGCGTGCTGCCAGTGGGTGATGACTGGATTGTGTACGGCTCTGCCTCAGCGAGCACCATGGCTGGCGTGCCGACCAACGGTTTTGGCTGGATCGCGAGGACCACCCAGGCGGGCAAAGTGGTGTGGCAAATGGCTGGCAACCTGGCTGGTGGCAGCGGCCAGGGCACCATCGGCCGGGTGCTTGTGAACGCCAACGGCGAGTTGCTGGTGTTCGGTGCCCATTTGGGCGGGGCGGCTTTCACGGCTCGGGTCACCGTCGACGGCAAAGGGCTTGATACTGCGCAGTTTGCCCTGTCCAACGTGGTGATGAGCTATGGCGACACGGCAGCGCGGCCGGCAATGGGTGACTTGCTGACCGCCTGTGGCGACGGCAACGGTGGTGGGCTGATTCGCCACGATGGGCTGACGGGCAAGAAACTGGACACCACCTTTTACGATGCCAAGGGCATGCCAGCACGCTTCATCGGCCTCGCAGTCGCCGCAGATGGCAAGACCGTCGGCATCGTCGGGTGGTCCAAAGAGGCCGGGACGCTGGGCGGCACCGACGCGATGCTGGCCATCTACGGTGCCGACCTTACCCAACCCCCGACCAAAATCGCGCGCATGGGCACCACCGGCGATGACGAATTCCGCACCGTCACTGCGACGCAAGACGGCGGCTGGTTGGCCGCTGGCTTTCGGCAGAGTTCGGGTGCGAACGGCCGCGACATCTACTGGGTGCGCTTTCGCGGCGACCTGACGGTGGTCCACCAAAAGGACTACAACACCTACGCCAACGACATTGGCCTGGGCGTTGCGATGCAGGCCGATGGTTCGGCGTTGTTGGTCGGCGCTGTTGGCAGCAGCAACTACCCAGGCAACGAGGCGATGCTGACGCGGCTGGACCTGCTGGGCGCCGCCAGCAACGCGGTGTTCTTCGGCGGCGCCAAGGAAGACGAGTACCTCAACCGCGTCATCACCTTGCCCAATGGTGACTTGCTGGCTGCCGGTCGCGCGTTGGCGACGTCTGGCACGGGGCAAGTGGCGTTTCTGGTGCGGTCGACGGCCTACCTGCACCTGGGCTGCAACCAGGCCGGCGTATGCGCCAACAAGCCGATGGCTGCGTGCGCCAAGGCACCTGTTGGGTGCTCCATGGCGTTCTGCCTGCAATCGACCCCGCCCTGTCAGTACAGCAACGTGTGGGACGTGCCCTGCAACGACGGCGACGCCTGCACGCTGACCGACAAGTGCGAAGTCAACACCAACCTGTGCAAAGGCACCGCGCCGCCACAACTGTGCGACGACAAGAACGCGTGCACGTTCGACACCTGCGACAGCGTCAAGGGCTGCCAGAACGCCAATGTCAGCGATGGCGTGGTTTGCGGTACCGGCAAGGCGTGCAAGGCAGGGGTTTGCCAGTAGGGCGCGGGCTACGGCGCAATGACCACCGGTGCTTGGGTCCACTGCCAGTAGCCTTGCCCCAACTGCACCACCACCTGACCGTCGGCACGCACATGACACACCGGCCCCGCGCTCGCTGGTCCTTTGCCCGCCGTCCATTTGCCGCTGGCGGTGTCGATGCGAAATACCTCGTCGCTCAAGCGGTAGAAAGTCTCGCCACCGGCCAAAAGCAGCCCCTTGGCCGTCTGGGTCAGGCACCCGCGCAAAAGCGGCAGCGGTGGCGCTGGCAGTAGCGACAGCTCTTTGGCCTGCACCGCATCGCCGACCACCGTGATGTGCCACAGGTCGCTGTACACGTCCCAATAGCCCTGGCCGCCGTAGATCCACGCGCCACCGGTGCCGTCAGCGACAACCGCAGGTGCCTTGCGCGGTTTGGGGCCATTGGCTGGCGCGGCCAGCTGCTTCCACGCTTTGGTGGCCGGGTTGATCGCCCACCAGTCTTCGGGCAGTTGGTAGTAGCCTTCGCCCAGGCCGACGACGATGCGCGACGAGCTTGCGTGCCAGAAGGCTGCGGCGTGCATGCGCTCGGCCGGCGCGGCATTGCTAGGCTTGACCTCTTGCCCAGGCAGGCGCGCCCGTTGCAGCCGGGACCAGCCGCCACACGTCGTTGAAAACAGCCCAGTAGCCCTCGCCGCCAAACAGGTAGAGGTGCCCGGATTTGGGGTCGCGCACCAGACTTGACCGCGCGCGTGCTGCTGGGCCGGCGACGGTGAAGGGCGTGAACGCGGGCCCCTTGCCGTCTTCGGCGTAGCGAACGACCGCCTCGTTGAGCTGATAACCAAGCTCGCCGCCGACGATCCAGCCGACGCCGCTGCCGGGGTCGAATGCCATCGCCGCGTCGATGAGGCCGCCCAGCGGTGGGGTTTCGGACAGGCACGCCGCCGAGCAGCCGTCGCCGTCTTTGGGGTTGCCGTCGTCGCAGGTTTCGCCAGGCTCGACCAGTTTGTTGCCGCATACTGCTGGGGCTTTCTGGCATGCACCCGCTTTGCAGGTGGCGCTGGTGCCGCACTCGCTGTCTGCCTTGCACGGCACACAGGTCGCATTGGCGACGTCGCAGACCGGGAACTTGGGGTTGCCGGCGCAGTCTGCGCTCTTGTCGCAGAAACCGCCGCCCAAGCACGCGCCTGCCACGCACGCGCCGCCGCCGCACTGGTCAGGGTCGGTGCACTGGACGCATACGCCTGAATTGCAAATGGGCTTGCCGGCGACGGCCGTGCAGTCGTCGTCACCCAGGCAGCCGGTGGGCGCGATGTCGGGGGCGATGTCTGGGCCCGTGTCGGAGTCTGGCTCTGTGCCTGTGTCTTGCGTCGTCTCAGGGTCAGGGTCAGTGTCAGGGTCAGGGCCAGGGTCAGGTCCGGGGTCAGTGTCAGTGTCAGGGTCAGGGCCAGTGTCAGTGTCAGGGTCAGGGCTAGGGTCAGTGTCAGTGTCAGTGTCAGGGCCAGGGTCAGTGTCAGGCTCCGCATCGGGTCCAGAGTCAGGCTCTGCATCCGCGACTGCGCCCGAGTCGACGTCCACAGCCGCAGTCTCGGCCTTGGCATCGGCAGCCTGCGCGGTCGCCACCGCCGCCTGCAACTGCTCGTCGGCCTTGCGAGGTTCCAGGCACGCAGGCAGCAGTGCGAGTAGGACGATGCGCTTCACCACAGCACCACCACCATTGCGCCATCGGCCAACGGTACCGCTGCCAACGTCGCCTTCGCCGCCGCCTTGTTGTGCAAGTACAGCGACGCCACGCCAGCCACGACACCCACGCCAGCCGCCGCTGCGCCGCCCCACCAGAGGCGCTCTGCCCGGTCAAAGGCGGTGTTGTAGGCAGTCACCTCGGCCTGATTGCGCACTGGCAAAGCGTTGGCCTCGGCACTGGCGCCTTTGCCGAGCCAGAGCAGCGCAGCGCCACCCGCAACACCGACCACGGCGCCCGCCGCTGCCGCCCATGCTGTCGTGCGGTCGGCAGGTTCGGGCGACTTGACCGCCACAGCGTCGGGCTTGTCTGGGGACGCGGTCGCCAACTCGGCCACGACACGCTCTGCATCAGCGCGCTCGGGACTGCCCTCGGCCGCGGTGTCTTGGCAGCGCATGTAGTCGCGTTGTGCCGCGGCCTTGTCGCCACCCAGCCGCGCGGCGCGCCCTGCCCTGCACCAGTACGCGGCACGCTTGGGTTGCAAAGCGGCGGCCGAGCGCCAGGTGTCGGCGGCCGCGGCAAAGTTGTTGGCCGATTGTTGCGCCGCCGCCTCGGCATCGAGCTTGTCGGCCCGCGCTCCGGCCACAGCGTCGAGGTAGGTTTGCACCTTGGCGGTCAGTTCTGGTGGCAGTTTTGCCGAGGCAAGGGCTTTGCGGTACAGCTCGTCCGCACGGTCAAGGCGGCCACCCATGTGGGCAGCGCGCGCGGCGGCGTACAGGTACTGCGCGCCGTCGGCGTCGGCTTGCGAGGCGGCGAGGTACAGTTCCGCGGCGCGGTCGTACTGGGCGTCGTCGTAGGCGCGTTTGGCTTGGGTGGCGAGCGTTTGGGCTTTGGTGGGGGCGGCTTGAGCTGGGGTTGTCGCAAGCGTTGAAACCAGCGAAATCACGAGGACGCGAGCCAGCGAATTCACGGTGCCTCCCGGGCCAGCGCAACCGCGACGGCATCGCGAATCACGGCCGCGAGGGCTAGCGCCTCGACCACGTCGTCGACGGTCACCTCGCCCAAACCCGGGTACCGCGGTTTGGTCGCGTCGGGCGTCAGCCGCGCCGCCGCTGCGTACACTTCTTGATTGGCCGCCGGCCCGCGCGTCGCAATAAGGTCAGGCAACTTTTCAATTTCGTGGATCTTGGGCGGCAACACGCCAAGGCGCAGCAGCAAAGCCTTGGTCCACTTTTCGGCTGCTTGTTGGCAAGGGTAAGCCACAGCATTGGTGAGCCCGAGCGGCAACAGCAGGCGCGCAACCCGCAGGTCATCGTCGGCGTAGCGCACCCATTCGTCGACGGTTTCAGCGTCAGCTTTATCGGTCAAGGCGTACTCCATGCTTGGTTGCCGACCAGGCCAGCCTGCCAAAGCGGTCGCGGTCCTTCGCAAACTCCTGCGGCGTCAGCACGAAAACGTCAATTAGCACTTTGATGTCGCGAGTTGCGGTCATCGCCACCGACATCGGCGCAAACTTGTCCAAGTCCGAAGGCGCCACAATCAGCAAATCCCAATCACTGTCCGGCCCTGCCCGCCCCTCTGCCCGCGACCCGAACCACCACGCCTCTTGCACGTCGAAAACCGTGCGCACGCGCGCCAGCAAGGCCTCAGCCACCGCGCGGTCTTCGGGCCGCGGCGTCGCAGGAGCTGCATCCGTGGCGGTGTCGACGTTCACGCCAGCACCGCCGCAATGTCAACGGACAGGCCTTCGACCGCGATGGCGTGCGCGAACTCGCCAAGGCCAAGGGTCACCAGCGATGCGTAGCGCCCGTTGCGCGGGTCGCGGTAGATCTCAAACACCTGGTGGGTCAGGTCGACAATCCAGTACTCAGGCACGCCAGCGGCGGCGTAGAGGGGGCCCTTGATGTCGCGATCGGTGGCGAGCGAGGTGTCGGCGACTTCAACGACCAGGAGCGCGTGGTCGGGGTAGTCGGTGGCGTCCGCGTTGGGACGGGTGATGTAGAGGTCGGGGTCTGGCATGGAGTCGGCGCCAGCTGCCAGCGACGCGCGGACAAACACATCGGCGCTGCCGCCGAGTGCGCGGACCAGCTTTGCATTGAGGCGTTGCAGCGCCCAGGCGTGGGCTGGCGATTGGCTATCTCGGAGGTAAATACCGCCGCAAAGCAGTTCGGCATTGTGGTCGGGGGCGAAGACGTCAGCGTGGGCCATGCGCACATACTGTTCGCGGGTGAAGGGGTAGGGGCGCGGCAGGCGCAGTTCGCCGGTCATGTCGGGCATGGTGGCCTCAGGGCTCGGTGGGCGGGGCGGGGCGGAGGAAGCCGGCGAGGAACTCGGTGTCGATGGCGCCGCCGTCGCGATCGTCGCGATAGATGTGCACCGAGTATAGGTTACCGATAGACTTGGCCAGGTAGCTCAGGTCTGCGGTGACGACGGCGTCGAGGTCGCCGGCGTAGTCAGGGATCCGCACATGATCGCCGACCCGAAAGGTTTGGCGGTTCAGGCGGTCAATCTCTTCTTCCGTCATTTTGACCTCGTCGGCGCAGACGCGCCGCCCTCAAAGGGTACCAAAACCTCAACCATCGCGGCATCCATCGCACTGGCCAAAACGTCGCACGCAAGCCACCACCGCCGGATGTCTTCGGCGCCGAACCGCGGTGGCTGCTTGTCCGGCGTGCGCCCAAAATCCTGATGAGCGAGGGCATTGCGCAATTCGGCCAGTTCGTCCAAGTCGCGGCGGGCCTCGGCGGCGGCCGGGTCCTGTACGGCTGATAATGTCCAAAACGAGACGGTAAAGCGGCCAAAGTCGCTTCCGATTGTGGACGAGTTGGCGGCGCCTTGGTTCAGTTTTCGTCCTTCGGAAAAGCGACTTTGCACGAACGGTGCCACGTGCGGCAGGTGCGATTGGGCATAGCGCGAGATTTCCGCGGCGCACTCGTTGTGCAAATCGCGGCAAAACCCCTGAAAATGCGCAGCAAGCATGATGACGAACGCCTGGGCGGCCTGATCCCGGGCATCCGCGTCCGCGAGTTGCTCCGGCGCAGCGTGGTCGAGCGCACGGTGCAGCACAGCCAGGCGGTGCGCCGTCAGCGACTGCCAGCGTTCGAGGGCGTTGGAGGGCATCGCCTACGCCTTGCCCTCGGTCTTGCTGCGAAACGCCTGCATTTCCGGGCCAGTGGCGCCAAAGGTGGCCTCGGCGAGCTTGATGATTTTGCCGCGCTTGGCCGTTGCCGCAGCGAGCTTGGCGTTCAACGCTTTGGTGGCTTTCTTGAGTTCGGACTTGAGGGTCTCTTGGACGGCATTGAGCTTTTCGGCCTCGGCGATGTCGGCGGTGACGCCCTCGGCGTGCTTGGCGGCGATGGGCGGCAACGCGTCTTTGTGGGTGGCGGCGCCGCTGGCGGCTAGCTTACAGCGGTTGACCTTGTTGGCGTAGGAGCTGGAGATAGAGGGCATTGGGCATCCTTTTTGTCGGTTGAGTTGGGGCGTTCGCGGGCTAAAGTGCGAACGCGCTTGGGTTGCGAGCGCGCGCGGAAGGGCTGCGAGTGCGCGCAGAGAGGCTGCGAGCGCACGCAGAAAAGTTGCGAGCGCGCGCGGAAGGGTTGCGAGCGCGCGCGGAAGGGTTGCGAGTGCGCGCAGAGAGGCTGCGAGCGCGCGCGGAAGGGCTGCGAGCGGGTTCGGTCGGGTTGCGCGGGGTCATTTTTTGTAGCGGTTGGTGTTGGGTGTTCATTTCCTAGGCTACTGACGCATCATCAAGCCAGCCACTTGCACGCGCAAGGGCGACGCCGATGTACAGGCCGAGTACGCGATGACGGCCAGCTTCTTTCCGGCCGCCACCGGGACACCTATTGAGTGGTCCTCCAGCGTCGTACGGCCATTTGCACTTGATCCCTCGGACCATCGCCGGCACATGACAGCCTCGCCGCCAACGGCAACACAAATGACGGTGTTGAAGTCAAGGCTCTGTCCGCCTGGGCAGTTCCCAGTTAAGTTGGTAACCAAAGGCGCATTTGGTTTGTTCTTGTCTGGGTTGTCTAGAACCTTCGGCAGCAGATTGATGTCGCGCACGACAAGCGTCATGCCGGCCGGCACGGTCATAAGCTCCACGTGCCCTGATTGTGGACAGGTCCCTGAACTGCAAGTTGCTTCAACTTGATTGAGAGCAACCGAACCGTACATGGCGACAATCGGGTTGCTCCCCCCACTAACCCCCGGCCCCGTAGGCGTAAACGCCCCCGCGAGCCCGCCCGCGAGCGCCGCCCCCGCCAGCCCGCCAACGACCGCACCCACCGCGGCCCAGGCCTTCGTGCCCCACGTCCCCGGATTCCAGACCATTGCAACCTCGCTCGTCCCTTCGTCGGCCGCCCTGCCCGACCGCACCAGCCGCGGCCGCTTTCGCTTTCCGGTCGCGCACTCACAGCCAACCGGGCGGGCGTGGGCGATGTTCAGGCAGGTGTGCGGGGTTGTCAAGGCCCGAATTGCAGGGGGCGCAGATCGCAGAGAGTGCGCTTGACCACGAAGGCATAGCTAGCAGAATCAACTGGTTGGCGACATGCCTGTTCGGTTATGTGTGGTCGTCATGTAAGGCCGCTGATTTACAGACACTTTGAAGGCAGTCTGGGC